>Ga0070681_10000399_pt1 | contig 35221 bp, 43 predicted proteins | sample KBSC83BmetaG_FD_65650 | JGI IMG/M metagenome (GOLD analysis project Ga0070681, IMG submission 65650) | Corn rhizosphere microbial communities from Kellogg Biological Station, Michigan, USA - KBS C8-3B metaG | ecosystem: Host-associated > Plants > Roots > Rhizosphere | place: USA: Michigan...
ACCTTGTCGAGCGCCGAACGGCCGGCGAGCCCGACCGCGATGATCGCCAGCGTCAGGAAGAGCTTAATGCGCCAAACACTTTGCGGATGATGGCCGTTCCGGCCGACACCGGGTCCTTGCGGATCTTCTTCTCCTCTTCGGCCACCATCAGGTAGAGGCCGTCCAGCGCCTTCTGCGTCACGTACTCGTCGAGATCCGCGTCTTCCTTGTTGAACATGCCGACCGCGGCCGCCTTGTCGGCGAACTGCTCGTACTTGTGTGCCAGGGACACCTTGGCGGTTGCTTTCTCCACGATGGGAAGGAAGCGCTTGTGGAGGTCGGCGCGCGTCGTGCGCTTGAAGTATTCGGTGCCGGCAGTGTCGCCGCCGGTGAGGATGCTCTTGGCGTCCTGGACCGTCATCTTGCGGACGGACTGGATGAAGAGCGCCTTGGCTTCCGGCACGGCGGCCTCGGCGGCGCGGTTCATCGTCACCTCGAGCTCGTCGGCGTACCGGCCCATGCCGACGCGGCGCATGAGCCGCTCGGCGCGCTGCGCCGAATCCGGGAGCGGGATGCGCACCTGCGGATTGCCGAGGAAGCCGTCGATGCGACCGAGGTTCGCCACCGCCGACAGGCTGCCCTTCTCGAGGGCGGCCTTCAGCGCCGCCGTGGCATCGGCCCGCGTGATGCCCTCCAACTGGGCTAGGGCGGCCCCCGTCGTGATGGCAAGTACGGCGGCAAGAATGAAGCGCATGAAGGCCAGGATTATCGCCGTCGCGGCGACGCTCGCAATTGCGGCCTGGGCGGTGTACGTCTCGCTGCGGCCGGCACCGGCGCCGCATGTGCGAATTGCCACGCTGAGCGGCGAAACCCTGTCCATCGAAGCGCTGCGCGGCAAGGTCGTGCTCGTAACCTTCTGGGCTACGTGGTGCACCGACTGCCTGGCCGAGATGCCGAACATGGCCGACACGTACCGCAAGTTCGCGCCGCGCGGCTATGAAACAGTCGCCATTGCCGTGCAAAAGGACGATCCGATGCTCGTGGCGAAGGTCGCCGCGCATCGCGCGCTCCCGTTCAAGGTCGCGTTCGACCAGAACGGCGATCTCGCCGAGAGCTTCGGCGCGCCGCGCGTCACGCCGGTGAGCTTCCTCATCGACCGCCGGGGCCGCGTGATCAAGCGCTACGTCGGCGAGCCGGACTGGGCCGAGCTGCACTCGGCCATCGAGGAAGCCCTAGCGTTTCCACGTAGCTAGCAGGACGCCCGCCAGGATGGTGGCGATGCCCGCGGCGTGGAAGGCGCGGAACTGCTCGCCGAGGAAGGCGATCGCGAGGATCGTGCCGAAGGCCGGCAGCAGATGCAGCGTGAAGCCCGCGGCGTTCGCTCCGACGAGGGCCACGCCCTTGTTCCAGAAGATGAAGGCGATCACCGAGGCCGCCATGCCGACGTAGACGATCGCCAGCGCGGCCTCGACCGTCAGCGCGCGCGGCGGCGCCATGAGCGTCCCGGCGATGAAGAACGGGGCCAGCATGCCGACGCCCATCAGCGTGATGACGAAGAGGAAAGCGACGCCGCCAAGCCCGGTCGGCCGGCGCTTGAGCAGCACGGAGTAAAGCGCCCAGAGCGGAATGGCGGCAATGATCCAGGCGTCGCCGCTGTGCAGCTCGAGGTGCACGAGCCTCGCCGGCTCGCCGCCCGTCATGATGATGACGATGCCGGCGAGCGAGATCAGCATGCCGAGGATCTGGCGCGGCGTGGCGTGCTCGCGGTCGAGGATCCAGGAGCCGGCGATGGTGAATACCGGCGCCGAGGAGTTCATCAGGACCGCATTGATCGCCGTCGTCGTGCGCAGGCCCTGGTACACCATCGTCTGGAACAGCGGCACGCTGAGCAGCGCGAGGAGCGCGAGGATCTTCCAGTTCTCGCGGATCACGGCGCCCTTGCCGGCGATCGCCTTCAGTCCGAACGGCAGCAGCACCACGAGCGCGATGGTCCAGCGCCAGAAGTTGAGGCCGACCGGATCGAAGGCGTCGCGCAAGGCGCGTCCCAGCACCCAGTTGCCTGCCCACAGCAGGTTGGTGAGCGCGAGCAGCGAGAACGCGGTCAGGCGCGCGCTAGAGGCCTGCAGCGTGCGCCTGCTGGTCGGCGTGATAGGACGAGCGCACGAGCGGCCCGATGGCGGCGTGGCGAAAGCCCATGGCCGCCGCCTGCTTTTCGTATTCGACAAAGACGGCCGGCTCGACGTAGCGCTCCACCGGCAGGTGATGCGGCGAAGGCTGCAGGTACTGGCCGATGGTCAGCATGTCGACGTCGTGCGCGCGGAGATCGCGCATCACCGCCAGTATCTCTTCCTCCGCCTCGCCGAGCCCTACCATCAGGCCTGACTTGGTGGGCACCTGCGGATGGGTGCGCTTGAATTCCTGCAGCAGCTTCAGCGAATGCGCGTAGTCGCCACCGGGCCGGGCGCGCTTGTACAGGCGTGGCACGGTCTCCAGGTTGTGATTCATCACATCGGGCGGCGCGGCCTTGAGGATGTCGAGAGCGCGGTCCAGGCGCCCGCGGAAATCCGGCACCAGCACCTCGATGGTGGTCGTGGGGCTCGCCGCCCGCACGGCGCGCACGCAATCGACGAAGTGCTGCGCGCCGCCGTCCTTGAGGTCGTCGCGATCCACGCTCGTGATCACCACATAGCGCAGCTTCAGCTGGGCGATCGTCTCCGCGAGATGGCGCGGCTCGTCGGCGTCGGGCGCGAGCGGCCGGCCGTGCGCCACGTCGCAGAACGGGCAGCGGCGAGTGCAGATGTCGCCGAGGATCATGAAGGTCGCCGTGCCCTTGCCGAAGCACTCGGCGATGTTCGGGCACGAGGCTTCCTCGCAGACCGTATGGAGGGCCTGGCGGCGCAGGATGTCCTTGATCTCGTGGAAGCGCGAGTTGGGGCTGGCGGCGCGCACGCGGATCCACGACGGCTTCGGCAGGCGCGTCCCGCTCGGCTGCGGCACGATCTTGATCGTCTTCTGCTGCCCCTTCTGCTTCACGCCGGCTTCACGCATTCAGGAGCCTCATCACGTTCTGCGCGAGCCGCTCTCCGATTTGCGCGGGCGTGCCCGGGATGCCGAGGTCCCGCGTCTGCGTGACCTGCAGGCCGGGATAGCCGCACGGGTCGATGGCGTTGAAGGGCGCGAGGTCCATGTCGACGTTGAGCGAGAGGCCATGGTATGCCCGGCCTCGCGTCACCCGGATGCCGAGCGCGGCCACCTTGGCACCCTCCACATAGACTCCCGGCGCGCCGCTTTTCCGTTGCGCGCGGGCGCCGATCAGATCGATCACGGCCTGTTCGAGAAGGCAGACGAACGACTTGACCTTGATGCCGCGGCGCGCGAGGTCGACGAGCGTATAGAGCACGACCTGTCCGGGGCCGTGATAGGTCACTTCGCCGCCGCGGTCGCTCTGTACGACCGGTATTGCATTACCAACCGCCACGGCAGCGGCGCCCTGGCCGAGCGTATAGACCGGCGGGTGCTCGACCAACCACAACTCATCGACGGTGCCGTCCCCGCGGGCGAGCGTGAACTCGCGCATGGCGGCCGCGGTGGAGGCATAGTCGACGCGGCCGAGGTGCTTGACGGCGATTTCCTCGACGACGGTCACAGCACCATCACCACGCCCGGCTGGTCGCAGAGCTCCTGGTAGAGCGCATCGAGCTGCTCGCGCGAGGTGGCGCGCACGACGCAGGTCACGCTGAGGTAGCGGCCCTGCCGGCTCGGACGCATCGCCACCGTGGACGGATCGAAGTCCGGGGCGTGCTTGACGACGATGTCGGTGACCGACTGGGCAAAGCCCGGCTGCTTGCGGCCCATCACCTTGATCGGGAAATCGCAGGGAAATGCCAGCGGCGAGCTATCGGCGACCACGGGCATGGCGCAATCCTTAAACCGGCACGGACTCCCGGCGGCCCGCGCGCATCACTTTCCGCTTGAAGTCCTGGTAGAGCTGGAACATGCGCTTGAACGCCGGGCCCGGTTTTCCATCGCCCACCGTCTTGCCGTCGAGCGTGACGACGGCGAGCACTTCCTTCGACGAGGACGTGACCCACAGCTCGTCGGCGCCGCGCACCTCGGCTTCGCTGATGGCGCGGAATTCGAGCGGCATGCCGCTGGCGCGCGCGAGCTCGACCACGACGTCATACGTGATGCCGGGCAGGATGAGCTCGTTCTTCGGCGGCGAGTAGATGACGCCGCCCTTGATCACGAATACGTTCGACGACGACGCTTCGGTGAGCTTGCCGTCGCGGAAGAGGATCGTCTCGACCGCATCGGCCTCGGCGGAGAGCTGGCGCAGCAGCACGTTGCCGATGAGCGAGATCGACTTGATGTCGCAGCGCAGCCAGCGGTTGTCCCGGGCCGTGATCGCCGCCGCGCCCTTTTCGACCAGCGCCATCGGCGGCGCGACGAGCGGGTTCGACATCATGAATACCGTCGGCTCCGCGTTCCTGGGAAAGGCGTGGTCGCGCTTCGCGACACCGCGCGTGACCTGGAAGTAGACCGCCTGGTCCTCGAACGGCTGGCGCTCGACGATGCCGGCGACGAATCCCTTCCATTGCTCGCGCGTGTACGGGTTGCGGATGCCGACCGCGGCGAGGCTGCGCTCCAGGCGCACCAGGTGCTCGTCGAGCCGGAAGGGCACCTTCGAGTACACCGGGACGACTTCGTAGACGCCGTCGCCAAAGATGAAGCCGCGGTCGAGCACCGGCACCTTGGCCTCGGCGAGCGGCAGGAACTCGCCGTTCAGAAAAACCGTTTGATCCATAGCCGCAGTGTATCCCACGAGCGCCCGAGCAGTCCCGCGGGGCCGACGCTCTCCAGAGCGACCAGCGGGTATTCGGCGTACGGCTCGTCTTCGAACGACACGCGCAGCGTGCCGACGCGCTGGTCCTTCTTGAGCGGCGCGGTGAGCGGCTGCTGGGAGACGAGCTCCGCCTTCAGGCGGTCGCTCTGGCCCTTCGGCACCGACACATAAAGGTCCCGGTTCACGCCGACCCGCACGGAGTCCCGCGATCCCTTCCAGACGTCGAGCTCCCGCACGACGTCGTTCGCGCCGAAGAGCTTCACCGCTTCGTAGAACTGGAAACCCCAGTTGAGCAGCCGCTGCGACTCGCGCGCGCGGCCGGCCTCGGAATTCGCCCCGAGCACCACCGACAGGAGGCGCCGGCCATTGCGGCGTGATGAAGCGATCAGGCAGTAGCCCGCCGCCTCGGTGTGTCCGCTCTTCACGCCGTCCACCGTGGGATCGACCCACAGCAGCCCGTTGCGATTGGGCTGCGTCACGTTGTTGTAGCGGTATTCCTTCTGCGAGTAATAGGCCGCGTACTCATTGGGAAAATCGCGGATCAGCGCGGCGCTCAGCACGTACAGGTCGCGCGCCGTGCTGTAGTGCTGCGCATCGGGCAGGCCGGACGCGTTCATGAAGCGCGTATTGGTCAGGCCGAGGCGCGCCGCCTCGCGGTTCATGAGGCGCACGAATTCGTCTTCCGTGCCGGCCACCGCTTCGGCGAGCGCGATCGATGCGTCGTTGGCCGATTCCACCACCACGCCGTGGAGCAGCTCGTCCACCGTCACGGGCTTCTTCGGGTCGACGAACATCTTTGCGCCCGGCGCGCGCCACGCGCGCCTCGAGATCGGTACCTGCTGGGTGAGCGCAAGCTTCTTCTCTTGCAGCGCGGCGAAAACGACATAGGCGGTCATCAGCTTGGTGAGCGAGGCCGGCTCGAAGCGCTCGTCGGCCTTGCGCGCCGTGAGCACGTGCCCGCTCGTCAGGTCGGCGACGAGCCAGGCTCGCGCGGCGATCGAGGGCGGCGGCGTGGCCGCGAGTGCCACGCTCGACACGAAGAGGAAAAGGACAGCGAACAGGCGAACCATCAACCCAGCCAATGCGACAAACCGCCGGATTATAGGGCGCCGGGCACGATGCTTTCGATCTCGACTTCGCCGCTGCCGGCCCCGATGAGACCGAGCCGGTAGGCGGCCGCGTAGGAGAGATCGATGATGCGCCCGCCGTGGAACGGGCCGCGGTCGTTGATGCGCACGACCACCTGCCGGCCGGTCTTCACGCTGGTGACGCGCGCGTAGCTCGGGATCGGCAGGATGGGGTGGGCCGCCGTCATCGCATACATGTCGTAGGTCTCGCCGCTCGAAGTCTTCTGTCCATGGAAGCGCTTGCCATACCAGCTCGCCACGCCGCGCTGCTTGAACGGCTGCAGCGAGGCGAGCGGCACATATTTCTTGCCGAAGACTTCATAGGGCCGGTTGGCGAACTTGTTGAGCGGCTCGACGCGCGGCTTCGCATCCGGAACGGACGACAGATTGGGCGGCGGGCTGGCGCCGGGCCCATCGTCCTTGTAATAGCCGCCCTTCTTCGGCGCCGAGCTGCAGGCCGCCAGCAAGGCGAGCGAGATGAGCACCGCGCGCTTCATGCTTCGTAGATGACGCCGCCGGCGACGAGGGTGTAGCGCACGCGGCCGGCGAGCTCGTAGCCGAGGAACGGCGTGTTCTTGCCCTGGCTTTTCAGGTTCTCGGGCGCCACGCGGAGCGTGGCGGACGGATCGAAGATCGCGATGTCGGCCGGCGCGCCGGGCGCAAGACGTCCCTGTGTCACGCCGAGGATGCGCGCGGCGTCCGACGTGATGCGCGCGAGGGTCTTCGCGAGCGGCAGCTTGCGCGCTTCTCCCCACTTGAGCGTGAGCGGCAGCAGGAGCTCGAGCCCGGTCGCGCCCGGCTCGGCCTCCGCGAACGGCAGGTGCTTGCCGTCGTCGTCCACCGGCGTGTGGTCGGAGCAGATGCAGTCGATGGCGCCCTCCTCCAGGCCGCGCGACAGCGCGTCCCGATCGCGCTGGCTGCGAAGCGGCGGCTCGAGGCGGCAATTCGGGTCGAAGTAGCCGAGGTCGCGGTCGCAAAGATGCAGGTGGTGGATGCCGACGTCGGACGTCACGGGAAGTCCCTCGCGCTTCGCTGCGCGCAGGAGCTCGACGGCGCCGGCGGTCGAGAGCCGGCAGAAGTGCACGCGCGCCCCCGTCGCCCTCACCAGCTCGAGGATGGTGTTGACGGCGATGATTTCGGCGAACGACGGGATCCCGGGCAGGCCGAGGCGCGTGGCCACCTCGCCGTCGTGCGCCACGCCGCCTTTCGCGAGCGCGGCCTCTTCGGCCCGCAGCCACACCGGAAAGCGGAAGGTCGCTGCATACTGGAGCGCGCGCCACAGGACCTGGGTGTCGACGAGCGCTGCGTTCGCCTGCGAGAACGCCACGCAGCCCGCCTCGGCGAGCTCGGCCATTTCCGTCAGCCGCTCGCCTTCGAGCTTCACGGTGAGCGCGCCGATCGGATAGACCCGGGCACGCGCGAGCGCCTTCGCGCGCCGGCGCAGCATGTCGACGAGACCCGGTTCGTCGAGCACGGGATCGGTGTCGGGCGGGCACGCGATGCTCGTCACGCCCCCCGCGACGGCTGCGTTCATCTCGGAATCGAGGGTCGCCTTGTACTCGAAGCCCGGCTCTCGCAGGCGTGCCGAGATGTCGATGAAGCCGGGGGCGACCACCATGCCCCTGGCGTCGATGACACGGTCGGCTGTCCCCTCGGCCGCGATCTTGCCGTCGGCGATGTAGAGGTCGCCGACGCCATCGCGCCCGCTGGCGGGATCGACGATGCGGCCGTTCTTGATCTGGATGCGCATCAATTGCCTGCCACGATGCTCATCACGGCCATTCGCACCGCGATGCCGAACGTCACCTGCGGCAGGATCACGGAGTGCGGGCCGTCGGCCACCGACGAATCGATCTCGACGCCGCGGTTCATCGGCCCCGGGTGCATGACGATCGCATCCGGGCGCGCCAGCGCCAGCTTCTCGAGCGTGAGGCCATAGTGCTTGAAGTATTCCTGGGCGGAGGGCAGCAACGCGCCTTTCATGCGCTCGTTCTGCAGCCGGAGCATCACCACCACGTCGGTATCGCGCAGGCCTTCGCGCATGTCGTGGAACACGCGCACGCCCATCGACTCGACGCCGACCGGTACCAGCGTTTGAGGCCCGATGACGCGCACCTCCGGCACGCCGAGCGTCGTCAGTCCATGAATCAGGGATCGCGCGACGCGCGAGTGCAGCACGTCGCCCACGACCGCAACGCGCAGGCTTGTGAACTCCTTCTTGTAATGGCGGATGGTGTAGAGGTCGAGCAGTCCCTGGGTCGGATGTGCGTGGCGGCCGTCGCCCGCATTCACCACGTGCTCGTGCGGCTTCACGTTGCGCGCGATGAGGAACGGCGCACCCGAGGAGGCGTGGCGCACGACGAAGATGTCGGCCTGCATCGCCGAGAGATTCGCCACCGTGTCGAGCAGCGATTCACCCTTGGTCTGCGACGAGACGGCGATGTTCAGGTTGATGACGTCCGCCGAGAGGCGCTTGGCGGCGATCTCGAACGTGGTCCGCGTCCGGGTGGAAGGCTCGAAGAAGAGATTGAACACGCTCTTGCCGCGCAGGATGGGAACTTTCTTCACTTCCCGCTCGGTCACGCCGACGAACGACTCCGCCGTATCGAGGATCTGCACCAGGATTTCGCGCGGCAGGCCCTCGATGGACAGCAGGTGCTGCAGCTCGCCCTTGGCGTTGAGCTGCGGGTTACGTTCCACGTTCCGCCTCCAGCGCGAGCGCCAAGCGCTCGCCTTCGCGCTTGAGCGTGAGGCGCATGCCCGCCGGCACCTCGAGCTTCGCGCCGCAGTATTGCGCGCAGATCGGCAGCTGGCGGCCGCCGCGGTCGGCCAGCACGACGAGCGAGATGCTCGCCGGCCGGCCGTAGTCGAAGAGCTCGTTCATCGCGGCGCGCACGGTGCGGCCGCTGTAGAGCACGTCGTCCACGAGGAGCAGCTCGGCGCCGTTCACGTCGAACGGGATCTTGGTGCGCTTCGGATCGTGCTTCAGACCGCGCGCCGCGTAGTCATCCCGGTAGAACGCGATGTCCATCAAGCCGAGCGGCGTCTTCAGGCCGAGCATGGGATGCAGCCGCTCCGCGAGCCAGGCCCCGCCCGTGTAGAGGCCGACCATCGCCGTCTTGGGCGTGATCTTCGGCATGAGCTCGGCGGCGAGCTGCTGGCAAAGCTTCTCCGCGTCAGGCAGCTTGGTCAAAGTATTGCTCCAGGATTAGCTGTGCGGCGACCGAGTCGACGCTCTTGCGCTTAGAGCCGCGCAGCCGGCTCTCGGCTTCCACGGACGTGAAGCGCTCGTCGACGCGCGCCACCGGCAGCCGGAAGCGCCCTTCCAGCTGGCGCGCGAAGCGCTCGACTTTTTTGGCGAGCGGATGCTCGCCCTGCTCCGCCACCGGCAGCCCGACCACGATCTGCGCCGGCCGCCATTCGGCGAGCAGCTTGCCGATGTCGTCGAAGCCGGGCGCCGCGATCGGCGGGAGCGGGTGCGCGGTGCGCAGCTCGGGCTCGCCCACCGCGACGCCAATACGCTTGAGACCGAAATCCAGTGCGAGAACGGTGCGCGAGGCCCGCTCACGCATGCCCGGCTTCGTCCTGCAGCCTGGCGAAGTCGATGCCCAGCAGCTCCATCGCGGCGGGCAGGCGCTCTTCCGCCGGCACGTCGAAGAGGATGGCGTCGCGCGCTTCCACCGTGAGCCACGCGTTCTGCGACAGCTCGTGCTCGAGCTGGCCCGCCGACCAGCCCGCGTAGCCGAGCGTGACGAGCATGCGCGCGGGGCCTTCGCCGCGGCCGACCGCCTCGAGAATGTCCTTCGACGTGGTGAGCCCGATCGCCTCGCCGACGCGCAGCGTCGCCTGCCAGTTGCCGGCCGGCTCGTGCAGCACGAAGCCGCGGTCGGTCTGCACCGGGCCGCCGTAATAGATCGGAGCGTCGGAGAGCGGGGAACCGCCGAGCGGAAGCGACAGACGCTCGAAAAGCGCCTGCAAGGTCATGTCGATCGGGCGATTCACGACCAGGCCGAGCGCGCCCTGGTCGTTGTGCTCGCAGATGTAAGTGAGCGTCCTCGAGAAGTGCGGATCCGCCATGTTGGGCATGGCGATCAGGAAGTGATGCGTCAGGTTGATCGAGGACATGCGCCCGCCAGGCGCATTTTACCGCACATCAGATTTCCACCATCTCGAAATCTTCCTTGCGCGCGCCGCATTCCGGGCACGTCCAGTTCATCGGCACGTCTTCCCATCGCGTGCCGGGCGCAATGCCTTCGTCGGGCAGGCCCTTCTCTTCCTCGTATACCCAGCCGCAGATGAGGCACATCCACGTCTTGTACTGCACTTGATTTTCGGCCATAGAATGGGCCCGGATATTAACCCATGCCACCGATGGTGCTCACGTTCGCGGCGTCGGATCCGACCGGCGGCGCCGGCGTGCAGGCGGACCTCCTCACCATCGCCGCGCTCGATTGCCATCCGCTTTCCGTGATCACCGGCCTGACGGTGCAGGACACGCGCGGCGTTGCGCGCGTGATGGCGGTCGAATCCGAGTGGGTGCGCAGCCAGGCGCAGCACGTGCTCGCCGACATCGAAGCCGCCGCGTTCAAGACCGGCGTGCTCGGCTCTGCGGCGAACGTGCGCGCGGTGACGGAGATCGCCGCTTCGCATGCGCGCGTCCCACTGGTGGTCGATCCGGTGCTGGCGTCGGGCCGCGGTGACGCGTTGGCCGCGGACGGAACGCTCGAGGCGATGCGCAAATACCTCCTTCCTCGCACCATGGTGCTTACGCCGAACAGCGTCGAGGCGCGACGGCTCGCCGGCGAATCGAGCCTCGCCGCCTGCGCGCGCCGCCTGGTCGACGATGGCTGCCAATATGTGCTCATCACCGGAACGCACGAGGCGACCGACGAAGTCGTGAACACGCTCTACGATGGGACGGGCGTCGTTCGCGAGGACCGCTGGCAGCGTCTCGCCGGCGAATACCACGGCTCGGGCTGCACGCTTGCCTCGGCCATCGCCGCCCGCCTCGCGCACGGCGCGAGCGTCGCGGACGCGGTGCGGGAGGCGCAGGACTTCACCTGGCACGCGCTCGCCGCCGGATTCCGCGCCGGGCACGGCCAACTGCTGCCGCAGCGCTTCCACGGCCGATGAAATTGCGCGGCCTGTATGCGATCACGCCGGAAGGCGTCGATCCGGCGAAAGTGCGCCTCGCGCTGCAAGGCGGTGTCGCGCTCCTTCAATACCGCAACAAGCAGCGCGATCGGGTCCACGCCGAGGCCATCGCCCGCCTGGCGAAGGAATTTGACGTGCCGCTGGTCGTGAACGACGACATCGACCTCGCGCTCGAGCTCGACGCAGCCGGCGTGCACCTCGGCCGCGACGATGGCGACCTGAGAGCCGCCAGAAAAAAGCTCGGCGGCCGCCTTTTGGGCGCCTCCTGCTATGACGACATGCGCCTCGCGCGTGCCGCGGTCGCCGAAGGTGCCGACTACGTCGCATTCGGCAGCGTGTTCGCCTCTCCGACGAAGCCGGGAGCGGTGCGCGCGCCCCTCTCGCTCTTTAACGAGTCGCTCGGCGTGCCGCTCTGCGCCATAGGCGGCATCACGCTGCAGAATGCAGCCGACGTCGTGAAGGCGGGCGCCGACCTGCTGGCGGTCATTTCCGACCTGTTCGAGGCGCCCGACATCCGCGCCCGCGCGGCAGACTATGGAAAACTCTTCCGATGACGAACAAGAGCCTCTTTGAGCGTGCGCAGCAGGTGATACCCGGGGGCGTGAATTCGCCGGTGCGCGCGTTTCGCGCCGTGGGCGGCACGCCGGTGTTCTTCGAGCGGGCGCTCGGCCCGCATCTGTGGGATGCCGAAGGCAAGCGCTACATCGACTATGTGGGCTCCTGGGGCCCGATGATCGCCGGCCACACGCACCCGAGCGTCGTGGCCGCCGTGCAGGCGGCGGCCGCGCGCGCGCTGTCGTTCGGGGCGCCGACCGAGCAGGAAACGCAACTGGCGGAGCTGCTCTGCCAGCTCGTCCCTTCGCTCGAGCGCGTGCGGCTGGTCTCGTCCGGTACCGAAGCGACGATGACGGCGATTCGCCTCGCGCGCGGCTTCACCGGCCGCAAGCTCATCGTGAAGTTCGAAGGCTGCTACCACGGCCACGCCGACGCGCTCCTCGTGAAGGCCGGCTCCGGCGCCTTGACGTTCGGCAATCCGAGCTCGGCCGGCGTGCCGGAAGAGACGGCCGCGCATACCGTGGTGCTCGACTACAACAATATTGAAGCGCTGCGCTCGCTCTTCGCGAAGCAAGGCGCGCAGATCGCGGGCGTCATCGTCGAGCCGGTCGCCGGGAACATGAACCTCGTCCTGCCGGCGGATGGCTTCCTGCAGGCGCTGCGCGAGCAGTGCACCCGGCACGGCGCGATCCTAATCCTCGACGAAGTGATGACCGGATTCCGCGTCGCGCTCGGCGGCGCACAGGCGCGCTACGGCGTGAAGCCCGATCTCACGACGCTCGGCAAAGTCGCGGGCGGCGGCCTGCCGCTCGGCGCGCTCGGCGGACGGCGCGACATCATGGAGAAGCTCGCGCCGCTCGGCCCGGTCTACCAGGCCGGCACCCTCTCCGGAAATCCGCTCGCGGTGGCCGCCGGGCTCGCGACGCTGCAGCTGGTCGCCCAGCCGCGCTTCATCGAGCGCGTCGAGGCGACGACGCGCTCGCTCGTCGAAGGTCTCGCGAATGAGGCCCGCAAGGCGGGCGTCACGTTCTCCTCCCAGTCGATCGGCAGCATGTTCGGGCTGTACTTCCGCGCCTCGCCGCCGAAGAGCTTCGCCGAGGTGATGCAGTCGGACAAGGAGCGCTTCAACCGCTTCTTCCACGCGATGCTCGAGCGCGGCGTGTATTTCGCGCCGTCGGCCTACGAAGCGGGCTTCGTCTCCGGCGCGCACGGCGCGCCGGAAATCGATGCCACGCTGGCGGCCGCGCGCGAAGCCTTTCGCGCTTGATGGAACGGAGTTTGCGTCATTGGCGCATGCAAATACCCATTCGCGAGCTGTGGCCGAGCGAGCGGCCGGAGCTTTATGAGCACTTCCTCTCGCTGCGCGCGCAGGATCGCCGGCTTCGCTTCGGCGCCGCCCTAGGCGACGCGCCGGTGCGCCACTATGTCGCGCGCATCGATTTCGGGCACGACGCGGTCTTCGGCGTGCTCGACGACGAACTGCGGCTGCTCGGCGTGGCGCATGTCGCGCGCTCCCGAGCCTTTGCCGAGCTCGGCGTGTCGGTGCTCGAAGGCTTTCGCGGCCGCGGCATCGGCGGGGCGTTGCTCGCGCGCGCGCATATGCGGGCGCGCAACTGGGGCATGGGCGCCCTCTTCATGCACTGCCTGATGGAGAACGCGGCGATGATGCGCCTCGCTCGTCGCGAAGGCATGGACATCGTCACGGCTTCCGGCGAGGCGGACGCATGGCTCAGGCTGCCGCCTGCCGATGCCGGCAGCCATTTCGGCGAGGTGTTCGCGCAACGCGTCGCGCTCTTCGACTATGCACTCAAATCGCAGGTGGCGGGTGCACGGCGCCTGGCGGCCGCGCTCACACCAGGAACAGCGTCGCGAGCCCCAGGAAGATGAAGAAGCCGCCGGAATCGGTGCACGCGGTGATGAGGACCGATGAGCCGACGGCCGGATCCTTGCCGAAGCCCGAGCGCACCCACGGGATCGCGACGCCCATCGCGGCGGCGAGCATCAGGTTGAGGATCATGGCGAGCGCCATCACGCCGCCGAGGGCGACGTTGCCGTAGAAGAGATAGGCGACCACGCCGAGCAGGCCGCCCCACACCACGCCGTTCAGCACCGCGACGCTCATCTCCTTCTTGAGGAGCTGCGCCCAGTAGCCGCCCTGGATCTGGCCGAGCGCCATCGCGCGCACGATCATGGTGATGGTCTGGTTCCCCGAGTTGCCGCCCATGCCGGCCACGATCGGCATGAGCGCGGCGAGCGCGACCAGCCGCTCGATCGAGTCCTCGAAGAGGCCGATGACGCGGGAAGCGATGAAAGCGGTGACGAGATTGATCGCGAGCCAGGCCCAGCGGTTCTTGAAGCTGTCGAGCACCGGCGCGAACACGTCCTCTTCCTGGCGCAGGCCGGCTTCCGCGAGGCGCGATTCGGCGCTGCGCTCGCGGATGTAGTCGATCACCGCGTCCGCGGTGAGCCGGCCGATCAGCGTGTCGGCGGCGTCGACCACCGGAGCGGAGACGAGGTCGTAGCGCTCGAACGCGTTGGAAGCGTCTTCCGCCGAATCTTCGGCGTAGAACTTGACCGTGTCGGCGACCATCACCTTGCGCACCTCGAGCTCGAGGTCCGAGACGATCAGCCGCGCGAGCGACAAGGAGCCGCGCAAGCGATTGGCGCGATCGACGACGAACAGGTGGTCGGTATGGTCCGGCAGCTCGTCCATGCGGCGCAGATATCGCATCACCGCCTCGAGCGTCACGTCCTCGCGCACGACGACGTGGTCGAAGTCCATCAGCGCGCCGACCGAGCCCTCCGGATAGGACAGCGCCGCGCGCAGCCGCTCCCGCTCCTCGGCGGGCAGCGACTGCACCACCTCCTCCATGACGCCGGCCGGCAGGTCGGCGGCGATGTCGGCGAGCTCGTCGGCTTCCAGCGTCTCCGCCGCGGCGACGAGCTCGGCGGAGTCCATGTTGGCGATGAGCGATTCGCGCACCGCCTCCGACACCTCGACCAGAATTTCCCCGTCGCGGTCGGCCTTGACGAGGTTCCACAGCGTCATCCGCTCTTCGAGCGGCAGCGCCTCGAGGAGGTAGGCGATGTCGGCGGGATGCAGCGCGTCGAGCTTCGCGCGCAGCGTGGCGTTGTCGACGCCGTCGCCGATCAGCGACTGGATCTCACGCAGGCTCGCCTGCAGGTCTTCGACTTCGAGCCGTGCCAGCGCTTCGGACATGGCCAAGCGTATCAGGGGATCTGAACCGCTCCCATTCGCGCGCGGATGGTTTCCACGCGGCTCGCGAGGTACGCCGTCATGCGCCCGCGGTCATAGCGGCGCGGGCTCGGCAGGATCGCGGCGAGCCACGCCGCCTCGCTCGGGTCGAGCGAGGCGGCGGGCACGCCGAAGTGGTACCGCGCGGCCGCCTCGGCGCCGAAGATGCCCGGCTCGCCCCATTCCGCCACGTTGAGATAGAGCTCGAGGATGCGGCGCTTGGAGAGCTCGTTCTCGAGCATCCAGGTGATGATCGCTTCCTGCCCCTTGCGCAGCCATGAGCGCTCGCCGGAAAGAAAAAGGTTCTTGGCGAGCTGCTGACTGATGGTGGACGCCCCCGCGACCACGTGTCCCTGCCTTTCGTTCTTCACCATCGCCTTCTGGATCGCCTCCCAGTCGAAGCCCTCGTGGTCGAGGAACTTCGCGTCCTCCGCGGCGACCACCGCGCGCTTCAGGTTCGCCGAGATGCGCTCGTAAGGTACCCACTGGTAGCGGATGGTCGCTTTCTGGCTTTTCTCGAGCAGCGCCTCGAGGCGGTGCTCCATGAAGGCCGTCCGCCCCGGCGGGTAATGGAGCCAGTAGAGGATGTGCGCGTAGAACCAGAGCTGCGCGAGGACGAAGGCGACGAGCAGCCCGCCGAGCGTGTAGCTGAAGGCCTTCCAGCCTATGACGAGCCAGCGGAGGCTGCCGCGGCGCTTAGCCACGCCCGGCTATTCGGTCCAGATCTTGTCGCCCTGGCTGAAGAACCAGGTGCGCGTAATGACGAGGAGATCCGTGTCGCGCCGAATGGCCGGCGGGAAGGCGGCGAAGGGCGCCGCCATCTTCACGATCTTGAAGGCCGCGGCGTCGAGGATCTTGAGCCCCGAGGAGCGATCGAGCTCGATGTTGTCGACCGAGCCGTCTGGCCGCAGCGTGACGGTAAGGCGAAGGTTGCCGTAGATCTTGCCGCGCGCCTCCGGCGGGTAGTTCACCGTGCCCCAGCGCTCCACCTTCGCGCGCCATTCCTCCTCGTACTGCGCGAAGCGGTACTCGGCGGCGTTGGCGCCGATGAACTTCTTGCGCGGCCGCTTCTGGTATTCCTCGATCTGCTCGTCGATCTGCGCCTGGAGGCGCATGGCGGCGAGCGCAAGGTCGGCGAGGTCGCGGCCGTTCTGCTGCGCCGCGGCGTGCTCGGCCGGGGTCGCCGGCGCGGTCTTTGCCGGCACGCGCGTTTGCGCCTCGCGGGCGGCGGCAAGCAGCTTCTGCTGCTGCGCTTCGAGATCCTGCACGCGCCGCTGCGCCTCGGCGAGATCGCGGCCCGGGTTGCGCGGGTTCGTCACAGGGAGCGGCGAGCGCGAACGTCTCCGCTCGTCGACATTCCCGCCGCGGTCCAGGTTCGCCTGCGCAAGGACGTCCGCCTTGGACGGCCGTTCTTTAGTCTTGGCATTGACCAGAACGACCTCGATGCGAGGCTCGGACGCTCTGGAAAGCAGCCGCTCGGGCAGCTTGAAATGCACCGCGAGGGCGATGCCGTGGATGACGATGGACGCGCCAATCGCGACCGCGAGCACGCGATCGTTACCGACGGGGACCCAACGCCAATTCATGTTCATTCTTATGTTAGCCGGACAACTCTTTCATAGTTTAGGCTTTTTCATCCGGATTTTCACCCGCTTCGACAGCCGCCGGCGGCCCGGCCGGCAGGACTTCACGGAATTGCACATCCAGCGAGCGCTCGACCAGATCCACCTGCCGGATCGCGAGACGCACCCGGGTGCCGGAGGCGAGTTCGGGCAGCGCACCCACCCGGATCACCATCGGCACACCGTCCAGCCGCACGAGATTCTCGCGAATGACGCTGCCCTCCACCGTGTCCCGTGATTCCTGCAGCAGCCAGCGCAGGCTCCAATAGGTCTCCATGGCGCGCTGGTGTTCGTCGTAGCGCGCGTAAGTGATCTCGAACGCGCGCAGCGCCGTCAGCAGCCCCTCCGAGGTGCGCGTAAACGGCGGCCGGCGACCCTGAAGCGAGGCGACGAGCTGCCATTGGTTCACCAGATCGACGTAGCGGCGCAGCGGCGAGCTCATCCACGCATAGCAGCCCACGCCTAGCCCTTCGTGAGCTTCAGGGTGGACCGACAGCCGGACCTTGCCGATCGATTGCACCCGGTAAATCGCGGCGACGTCGCGCTCGGCCAGGAGCTCGCCCCAGCTCGTGTTGACCAGGATCATGAGCTCGGAGACCAGCTTGTCGAGCGGGGAGCCGCGCTTCCGCGGCACGATGCGCACCCGGTCGTCCTCGACAAAAAAGGTGTAATCGAGGATCGCCGTCCCGGTACTGGGCCGGCCCCGGCGCTTCTCCAGGGCGAGTGCGACACGCCAAAGCTCGCGCAACTCGTCCTCGTATTCGAGACCCGCGCCACCGCCTTTTTCGAACGCCGCGTTGAGCACGTCGTACTGGGCATGCCGCAGGTTCGCGGCAATGGGCACGCGCTCGACTCGGCTGTGCGTGGACAGCGGCAAACCGTCGGCGCCCGCTTCGAAATAGAGCGAGACGGCAGGCTGCGCGGCGCCGTGGTCGAGCGAAAACGCAGCGACCACGTCGTCCGGCAGCATCGTGTATTTGCGTCCCGGCATGTAGGCCGTGGAAAGCCGCTCGCGCGCAATCGTGTCCAGCGACGAGCCGGGCGCGATGCCCAGCGCCGGCGCGGCGATATGGATGCCGACGCGGACGCGGCCGTCGTCGAGGCGCACGACCGAAAAGGCGTCGTCGATCTCGGTCGTGCCGACTTCGTCGAGGCTGAATGCGCCGACGTCGGCGACGGGCAGTTCGTCGCTAGCCACAGCCACTGCGTGCGCGGGGAAGCCGGCGCCGCGCGGAAAGAATTCGTGCAGGAAGCGGTTCAGGTGATACGCGTGCGTGTCGCCGAGGAGGCCACAGCGCTCGAAAAGCCGCGCCGGACCGAGACCGGTCTGCTTGCACGCCTCCTCGAACGCGCGCGTCTCGACCTTGTTCCGGTCGGGCGCGTAAAGCAGCTCATCCTTGAGCGCGGCGATTTCGGCGGGGCACTCGAAGCGCGCCAGCGACTGCGCCCATGCCTCGGCCTGCGCCTGCTGGCGTTTCTTTTTCTCCTGGCTGGCGAGCGCGAGCCTGAGCGTCTCGGCAGGCGCGGCCTGGAAGCGGCCCTTGCCGCGCCGGTAGAAGTACATGGGGGAGCTCTGCAGCTTGAGCAGCACGCCAGCCGCCTCGACCGGGCTCGGCTCGCGGCCCACGTAATCGCGCGACAGCGCGCGGAAATCGAACTCGCCGCTCGAGCATTGCCAGAGGAAGTCGACGTCGAGCCCCTCGGCATAGCGGCGCGCCTGCTCGAGCAACTCCGCGGCGGACGGCGAATCGAAGGTCAGCACGACATTACCCTGCTTCACCTTGCTGCGGCGCCCGTGGGGGCTTTCGACCTGGAACGAAGCGGGCGCCTGGGCGAGCACGGTGCCGACCTTCACCTCGCCCTCCTCCTCGTACAACACCTGCATCAGCAGCCCGCGAACTTCAGGATGCGCGGCAGCTGCTCCGGAAAGCTTCGCAGGCTGTGATCACCGCCTTGCACCACGACCTGCTCGGCGCCCGCATAGCGTTCCACCGCGCGGCGGTAATCGAGCACCTCGTCGCCGGTCTCCACCAGAAGGAGGTAGCGATCCGGTGTGATCCTCGGCTCATAGATCCGCCGCCATTGCTCGAGATGCTGCTCGCGCAGCTCGTACGGCGTACCGGTATAGAGGTTCTTCTGCGGGCCGAGATAGGCGCGCAGGCCGACATGCGGATCGATGGCGGGATTGATCAGGACCGCCCTGCCGCCTTCGCGCTCGACGAGATGGGTCGCATAGAAGCCGCCGAGCGAAGAACCGATGTAGCTCACGCCGGCCTTGCCTTTGACGACCTGCCGGATGATGCGCACCGCTTCGTCGGCTTCCGGCGGAAGCGCCGGGCAGGCGAATTCAGCGGCAAGGCCCCGCTCGGCCATGTAGCGCTGCATCAGCTGCGCCTTGTGCGATTGCGGCGACGAATTGAAGCCGTGGAGATAGACGATCAAGCGGCTGCCGCGCCTTGCAGGCGGGCGAGCAGCTTGGCATGGATGCCGCCGAAACCGCCGTTCGACATGACTAGCACGTGGTCTCCTTTGCGCGACTCCGCAGCGATCGTGCCGATCAGCGCGTCGAGATCGTCCATGCATCGCGCGCGTGCGCCCAGGGGAGCGAACACCGCCGGTGCGTCCCAGCCCAGGCCGTTCGTATAGACGAAGATGCGGTCCGCGGCGGCGAGGCTCGCCGGCAGCGACTCCTTCATCAGCCCACGCTTCATCGTGTTCGAGCGCGGCTCGAGCACCGCGACGATGCGGGCTTCGCCGACCCGCTGGCGCAGACCTTCGATGGTCGTCTGGATTGCCGTCGGATGGTGGGCGAAGTCGTCGTAAATCGTGACCCCGGCCGCGCTGCCCTGCACCTGCATGCGCCGGCGCACGCCGCCGAAGCGGGAAAGCGCCGCCATCGCTTCCGCCGGCTGCACGCCGACGTGCCGGGCGGCGGACAGCACCGCGAGTGCGTTCGAGCGGTTGTGGGCGCCGAGGAGATCCCACTTGATACGACCCAGCGGCTGTCCGCGCCAGGCGACCTCGAACTCGCCGTCCGGCGATTGCGCCCCCGCCTCCCACCCGACCGACGTGTTGAACCGCTCGATCGGAGTCCAGGCCCCCTGGCTGAGCACTCGGGAGATTGCCGGGTCGCCGCCGTTGGCGACCAAAAGGCCGCTCCTCGGCACGGTTCGCACGAAGTGATGAAATTGCCGCTCGATCGCAGCCAAATCGTCGAAGATGTCGCCATGATCGAACTCGAGATTGTTCAATATCGCAGTGCGCGGGCCGTAATGGATGAACTTCGACCGCTTGTCGAAGAAGGCGGTGTCGTACTCGTCCGCCTCGATGACGAAGAGCGGGCTGCCGGTATGGCGCGCTGAGACCGGGAAATCCATTGGCACCCCGCCGATGAGGAATCCGGGCGAGCGCCCCGCGCTCTCCAGTACCCAGGCGAGCATCGCCGAAGTCGTCGTTTTTCCGTGAGTGCCGGACACGGCCAGGACATGCCGCCCGCTCAGTACATGGTCGGCCAGCCATTGCGGTCCCGAGACGTAGCGCTGGCCACGATCGAGGATCGCCTCCATCAAGGGATTGCCGCGAGTAACGACATTGCCGATCACCCAGAGATCCGGCTTGAGCGCGATCTGGTCCTCGCCGAAACCCTCGGTCAGCTGTATGCCGAGCGCGGCAAGCTGGTCGCTCATGGGCGGATAGACGTTGGCATCGCAACCGGTGACGCGATAACCGGCGGCGCTCGCGATGGCCGCGATGCCGCCCATGAACGTGCCGCAAATGCCGAGGATGTGGAGGTGCTGGGAACTCAAGGCGGGGAGTCGCCGTGGCGATGAACCCGGCGATTCTATTAGATGAGGCCGGATCGCCTATGATTGGCGCGAGCCATGGCCCGCCGCTCGAATCGCCAGACGGACATGCGCGCTCGGATCGCAGCAGCGGCGGCGCGCATCATGGCCGAGGACGGCGTCGACGACTTCGCCCTCGCCAAGCGCAAGGCCGCGCGCCAGCTCGGCGCCGCCGATACGCACGCCCTGCCTCGCAACGACGAGATCGAGGCGGAGCTGCGCGCCTATCGCTCGCTTTATCAGGCGGATGAGCACCCGCACCTCATCGACGAGCTTCGCCGGGTCGCCTTCGAAGTGATGCGGGAGCTGGAGCGCTTCAGCCCCTACCTCACGGGACCGGTCCTGTCCGGGCTCGCGGGTCCCTACGCGGAGATCGATCTTCAGCTTTTCCCCGACAGCGCGAAGGAGGTCGAGATCTTCCTGCTCGATCGCGGCGTCCCCTTCACGACGAACGAAGCGCGGCGATTTTCGGGCGACCGTGCCAGATCGGTCGGCCTCATTTCCCTCGACTGGCATGGCGTCCCGGTGCGCCTGTCGGTCTTCGATCCTCGCGACGAGCGTGTCGCGCTGAAGACGTCCCAGGCCGGTCGACCCATGGAGCGCGCGGGAATTGCAGAAGTGAGCGCTATCTTAAGCGGTGAAAAGGCCGGTAAAGGCTAGGAAATAGCGGGCTTCTGCCGCTAAATGGCGCGGCTCGGCTGCCGTGCTCGCATTGGGCTTCACCGACCGTCCCTCAGCGTAAGCCACGCCTGGGCGGTTACGGCTAGAATCGCGGCCTTCTGCGGCGAAACTCCGCCCAAAATCTTCTAACTCCCGGCCAAGGCCCGCGACGCGATGGATTTGCGCAAGCTTAAGAAGCTGATCGACCTGGTCCAAGAGTCCGGCATCGCGGAACTTGAAATCACCGAGGGCGAGGAGAAGGTCAAGATCGTAAAGGGCGGGGCGGTCGCCCAGCCGACCATGGTGATGGCCGCGCCGGTAGCGGCCGAGGCTCGACCCGCGACGCCCACGGCTGCGCCGGCGCCCGCGGCGGAAGCGGAACCCGCCGCTCCGGAAGGGCACGTCGTCAAGGCGCCGATGGTCGGGACCTTCTACCGCTCGCCGTCCCCGGACGCGAAGGCATTCGTCGAAGTCGGCCAGGCGGTGAAGGAGGGAGACACGATCTGCATCATCGAGGCCATGAAGCTCATGAACGAGATCGAAGCGGATGCCTCGGGCACGGTGAAGGCGATCCTCGTCGAGAACGGCCAGCCGGTCGAGTACGGACAGCCTCTTTTCATCCTCGCGTAGATGTTCGAGAAGATCCTGATCGCCAACCGGGGCGAGATCGCGCTTCGCATCCAGCGCGCCTGCCGCGAGATGGGCATCCGGACGGTGGTCGTGCACTCCGAAGCCGACACCGAGGCGAAGTACGTGAAGCTCGCCGACGAATCGGTCTGCATCGGCCCGCCGCCGGCGGCCTCCAGCTACCTCAATGTGCCCGCCATCATCAGCGCCGCCGAGGTGACGGACGCGGAAGCGATCCATCCTGGCTACGGCTTCCTATCGGAGAACGCCGATTTCGCGGAGAAAGTCGAGCGATCCGGCTTCGTCTTCATCGGTCCGCGGCCCGAGAACATCCGCCTGATGGGCGACAAGGTGAGCGCGAAGCAGGCGATGGTGAAGGCGGGGGTGCCCACCGTGCCCGGCTCGGAGGGGGCGCTGCCTGACGACGGCAAGGAGATCGTCAGGATGGCACGCAAGGTCGGCTATCCGGTGATCATCAAGGCCGCCGGCGGCGGCGGCGGCCGCGGCATGCGTGTCGTGCATACGGAGGCGGCGCTGCTCAACGCCGTCAACATGACGCGCGGCGAAGCCCAGGCGGCGTTCGCTAACCCGGTGGTGTACCTCGAGAAATACCTCGAGCGGCCGCGCCACATCGAGATCCAGGTGCTGGCCGATGCGCACAAGAACGCGGTCTATCTCGGCGAGCGCGACTGCTCGATGCAACGTCGCCACCAGAAGGTGATCGAGGAAGCCCCGGCTCCCGAGCTGGCGACCAAGCTGCGCGACAAGATCGGCGAGCGCTGCGTGGAAGCGTGCAAGAAGATCGGCTACCGCGGCGCCGGCACGTTCGAGTTCCTCTATGAGGACGGCGAGTTCTACTTCATCGAGATGAACACGCGGGTGCAGGTCGAGCACCCCGTCACCGAGATGATCACCGGCGTGGACATCGTGCAGGAGCAGATCCGCGTCGCCGCCGGCGAGAAGCTGCGCTTCCGCCAGAAGGACATCGTGCTGCGCGGACACGCCATCGAATGCCGCATCAACGCCGAGGACCCCTACCGCTTCACCCCTTCGCCCGGCAAGATCACGGCGTGGCATGCGCCGGGCGGTCCCGGCATCCGCGTCGATTCGCACGCCTACGCCGGCTACACCGTGCCGCCTTACTACGATTCGATGGTCGGAAAAGTGATCGCCTACGGCGCGACGCGCGAGCAAGCCATGGGCCGGATGCGCATTGCGCTTTCCGAGATGGTGGTCGAGGGCATCCTGACCAATATTCCGCTGCACCGCGAGCTCCTCGACGACACGCGTTTCCTGCGCGGCGGCACGTCGATTCATTACCTGGAGCAAAAGCTCGCCCAGGAGCAGACCAAGAAGAAGTAATGCCCTGGGCAGCGCTAAGCGTGGAGGTCGAGCGCGAGTGGGCCGACGCGCTAAGCGACGCGCTGATCGAGGCCGGCGCGCACTCGGTGGCGGTCGAATCGCCGGACCGCCCGGCGAATGTCCTGAAGGCGCTGTTCGACGAGCATGCCGATCCGGACGAGGCGCTGCGCGCCGCCGTCGCGGCGAGCGGGGCGCGCATTCGTCACCGCATCGGCGTCGAGCGCATTGCCGACGAAGACTGGGTGCGAACCAGCCAGGCGCAATTTGTGCCTTTTCGCGTCGGCCGCCTGTGGATCGGCGCCAGCTGGCACGCGGCACCCGCCGACGCTTCGGCGATCGTGCGCATCGATCCGGGCATGGCGTTCGGCACGGGGAGCCATCCCACCACGCGCCTCGTCCTGCGATTCCTCGAGCAGCTCGTGTACGGCGGCGAGCGCTTGCTCGACTACGGCTGCGGCTCCGGCATCCTCGCCATTGCCGCGGCGAAGCTCGGCGCGGGGCCGATCGACGCGGTGGACACCGACGAGCAGGCGGTCGAGGTCGCGCGCGACAACGCGCTCGCGAACGGCGTGGCCGTGGCGACCTCTTTGCCCGATGGGCTTGCCGCCGGCCGCTATGATCTCGTCGTGGCCAACATCCTTGCGCAGCCGCTGATCGAGCTCGCGCCCGCCCTTGCCGGCCGGCTGCGTACGGGCGGGCGAATCGCTCTCGCCGGCATCCTGGAGAGCCAGGCGGAGGACGTGCGCGCGGCCTACGCGGTGACGTGCGACATGACGATTGGCGAGCGCGAGGAGGGCTGGGCGCTCGTGCAGGGGGTGCGGCGGTGAGCCTCATCACGCGCTGCCCGGTATGCGGCACCGCTTTCCGCGTGCAGAGCTCGCAGCTCGCCGCGCACTCCGGCACCGTACGCTGCGGCAAATGCGGCGGCGTGTTCAACGGCGTGGCGGCGCTCGTCGAGGACGACGCGCGCCTCACGCTCGAGCCGTCTCCCCAGCTCGGGCTCTTCGATCCCAGCCGGGGCGGGCCGGAAGCCGCGCCGGAAGGCGCCGCCTTGCCGGATTTCCTCGTCGACGAGGTCGGCTCGCGTCGTAGCCGATGGCTCTGGGCGCTCGCAGCCGTGGTCGCCCTCGGCGCAATGGGGGCGCAGGTGACCTATCGCTTCCGCGCCGAAATCGCCGCCGCTTGGCCCGCCGCGCGCGAGCCGCTGCGCGAAACGTGCCGCGCGCTCGGCTGCGAAGTCTCGCTGCCGCGGCGACCGGAGCTGATGAGCATCGATTCCTCGGAGCTGCAGGCGGACGCGCGCCGCGAGGGACTGATCGTGCTGAACGCGGTGATCCGCAACCGCGCCCGCTTCCCGCAGGACTACCCCGCGCTCGAGCTCACGCTGACGGATGAAGGTGACCGCCCGGTGCTGCGCCGGGTTCTGTCGCCGCGCGATTACCTGGAGCGCAGCCGCGCCGAAGCGCTGACCCGCGAGGGCATCGCCGGCGGAACCGAAGCTTCCTTGCGCTTGCTGCTCGACACCAGCCGTACGCGCGCCACCGGATATCGTCTCTATCTTTTCTATCCTTCATGAACATACTCGTCACCGGCTCGATCGCGTACGACACCATCATGGTGTTTCCGGATCGATTCAAGAACCACCTGCTCGCCGATCAGCTGCACATCCTCAACGTCTGCTTCCTCACGCCGGAAATGCGGCGCGAGTACGGGGGAACGGCCGGCAACATCGCCTACAACCTGAAGCTTCTAGGCGAAGACTCGCTGCTGATGGCGACTGTCGGCGAAGACATCTCGCCCTACCTCGAGCGCCTGCGCCGGCTCGGCATCAGCGACAAGTGGCTGAAGCGCATCCCCGGCCAGTTCACCGCGCAGGCGTTCATCACCACGGATCTCGACGACAACCAGATCACCGCGTTCCATCCCGGGGCGATGAATTTCTCGCATGAAAACCGCGTGACCCGCGAGGTCGGCACGCGCATCGCCATCATCGGCCCGGACGGCAAGGACGGCATGATGCAGCACGCGCGCCAGGCCGCCGATGTGGGCATGCAGGTGCTGTTCGATCCCGGACAGGGCCTGCCGATGTTCAACGGCGAGGAGCTGGACGAGTTCATCGAACAGGCGGACTACGTCGCGGTGAACGATTACGAAGGGAAGATGCTCGCCGAGCGCACCGGGCAGTCGCTCGAGCGGATTGCGGAACGCGTGACGGCCGTCATCTACACGATGGGCTCGAAGGGCTCTGTCATCCTGACGAAGGGTCAGCGCCACGAAATCCCGTGCGTCCAAGCAGAGAAGGTGATCGACCCCACCGGCTGCGGCGACGCTTACCGGGCCGGGCTGCTTTACGGACTCGCGCACGGCTGGGACTGGCCGAGCACGGGAAAGCTGGGATCGCTGATGGGCTCGATCAAGATCGCGAGCCGTGGCGCGCAGAACCATGCGCCCGCGCGAGACGAGCTGCAGGCGCGCTTCAGGCGCGCCTTCGGCTATTCACCCTGGAATCGCTAGAGCTTCTTCCGGATCGATTCAGCGTATTCGGCGAGCTTCTCGCGCGGCGGATTCTTTGCCGGCCACGTCAGCGCCATGCCGTCGCCCTCGTGTCGCGGCAGCAGGTGCATGTGGTAGTGGAACACGGTCTGCCACGCCGCTTTGCCGTTCGCCTGGTAAACCGATAATCCCGGCGGATTGAACGCCGCGCGGATCGCGCGCGCGACCCGAGCCGCCGTCTTCAACAGAGCGCCGGCCTGGGCGTCGTCCAGCTCGTAGAGGTTCTCGGCGTGACCTTTCGCCGCGACGAGCACATGGCCCGGATTCACCTGGCCCGCGTCCATGAACGCGATCGTATGCTCGTCCTCGAACACCACCGCGGCCGGAATCTCCTTCGCCACGATGCGGCAGAACACGCAGCTCGTCATCCTTCCTCCCCGGCGGCCTGGTAGCCGCGGCATGGTACCGCGTGCAGCGTGCGGTCCTCGAACCGCAGCGCCGTGAGCTTTCCGCCCCACACGCAGCCGCTGTCCAGCGCGGCGAGCCGCTCGGTCACCTTGAGGCCAAGCGCGGACCAGTGCCCGCAAATCAGGCGCTGCTTCTCCTTCGACCGAAGATCGAACCACGGTCGATAGCCCTTCGGCGCCTTGGCGCCCTTCGCCTGGAAGTCCATCTTCCCCTCGGGCGTGCAGAAGCGCATGCGGGTCATCGCGTTGACGATGACCCGCAACCGGTCCCAGCCTCTCAGCTCGTCGCGCCACTCGTCGGGCTTGCTGCCGTACATGTTGGCGAGGAACGCGCGGTACTGGCGGCCTCGCAGCGCCGCTTCGACTTCCTGCGCGAGCTGCAGCGCCTTGCCGACGCTCCATTGAGGAAGGAGACCGGCGTGCACCATCGCCGAGTCGCCCTCCGCGTGCATCATCGGCCGCGTGCGCAGCCAGTCGACGAGTACGCCGCGATCCGGTGCGCCGAGCACGTCGGTAAAGGTGTCGTCCTTCCTTGGCTGGGCGAAGCCTTCGTGCTGCGTGACGAGATGCAGATCATGGTTGCCCAGCACCACCACCGCGCGGTCGCCGAGCTCGCGCACGAAGCGCAACGTCTCGAGTGACTTCGGACCGCGGTTGACGAGGTCGCCGACGAACCAGAGACGGTCGCGCTTGGAGAGCTTTACCTTGGCGAGGAGGGCCTGCAGCTCGTCGTAGCAGCCCTGCACGTCGCCGATCGCATAAGTCGCCATTGCCTAGAAGCTAGCATCTAGACGCCGGTACTGGATGGCCTCCGCCACGTGCTCGGCGGTAACCGTGGCCGCGCCGGCGAGATCTGCGATCGTCCGCGCGACGCGCAAGACCCGGTGATAGGCGCGCGCGGACAACAGCAGCCGCGCGAGCGCGTGGCGCAAGAGCTCGCCGGCCTCGCGCCCGGTGGCGCAATGGCGGTCGATCTCCCGGCTGGTGAGGAGGGCATTCGGCTTTCCCTGCCTGCCGATCTGCACCGCGCGGGCGTGCGCGACCCGTGCAGCCATGGCGCCGGAGGCTTCGCTCGGCACCGGCGCCATGAGCTCCGCTTCTCTCGGCGCCGGCACCTCCAGCTTGATATCGATGCGGTCGGCGAGCGGCCCGGACACGCGGCCGCGGTAGCGGGCGATGCGCTCGGGCGAGCAGCGGCAGCGGCCGGTCCGATCGCCGCAATGCCCGCAAGGGCAGGGGTTCATCGCCGCCACGAGCTGGAAGCGCGCCGGAAACTGGATCTGGCGCGCCGCGCGCGATATCGCGACGCGCCCGCTTTCGATCGGCTCGCGCAGCGACTCGAGGACGTCGCGGTCGAACTCGGGCAGCTCGTCGAGAAACAGCACGCCGTGGTGGGCGAGCGAGATCTCGCCGGGCCGCGGCACGCTGCCGCCGCCCACGAGCGCCGCGCCGGACGCGCTGTGATGCGGCGCGCGGAACGGGCGCTCGCCCCAGCGCGCGGCATCGAAGCCGCTGGTCGAAACGGAATGGACGGCCGCCACTTCCAGGGCCTCGGCCTGCGACATCGGCGGCAGGATGCCGGGGAAGCGCGCGGCCAGCATGGATTTGCCGGTACCGGGCGGACCGATCATCAGGACGCTATGCGCGCCGGCCGCCGCGACCTCGAGGGCGCGCTTCGCCTGCTGCTGACCCTTTACATCGGCGAAGTCGGGATAGCTGCCTCCCGTGCCCGGTGTCTCGCCACAGTACTCGGCGAGCTTTGCTTCATCGGCTAAATGACCGACCACCTCGAGGAGTGACCTGGCCGGCAGGATGCGCGCCCCCTGGGCTAGTGCGGCCTGCGGCGCATTGCCCTCCGGCAGCACGAATGCACGGCCGGCGGCGCGGGCCGACAAGGCCATGGCCAGCGCGCCACGCACTGGCCGCAGATCACCGGTGAGCGAAAGCTCGCCGGCGAATTCCTGGCCTTCGAGCGCCTGCGGCGAGAGCTGGCCGCTCGCGGCGAGGATGCCGAGCGCGATCGGCAGATCGAAGCGGCTCGAATCCTTCGGCAACTCGGCCGGCGCGAGATTGACGGTGATGCGGCGCGCCGGGAACTCGAAGTGCGCGTGATTCAGCGCGGCGCGCACGCGGTCGCGCGCTTCGCGCACTTCCGTATCCGGCAGTCCGACGATATGAAAAGCCGGCAACCCCGGCCCGAGGTGGACCTCCACCGTCACCTCGGGCGCGTCGATACCTGCAAGCGCGCGGCTCGCCACCGTTGCGATCGACATGCATGGCGAGAAACGCTCGGCGCGTCGGCGCGTTTACATCTTGCGCCGTTCGAGCTCCGCAATGCGCGCTTCGAGCTCCGCGAGCTTCGCCTGCGCGCGCTCGAGCAGCTTCTTCTGCACCTCGAAGTCCTCGCGCAGCACGAGGTCCATCCGGTCGAACCAGCCCGCGAGCATGGCGCGCAGGTTCTTCTCGAAGTCCTGCGCCGGCGAATTACGGAAGGCCTCGTTGATCCGCTCGCTGAGATCGTCGAATAGTCGCTTGTCGTTCATGCGTTCAAGTTAGCACCAGCAAGTTGCACCGTTCAGGGGCAAACGCTTTTCCGGAACGCACCATCGTAGGGCTGGCGTCTTCCTGGTTTGAGCTAAATCATTGGCCGGAAAGGCGGAAGTGGAATGGCACAGGAGATGCTAACCGTCGGGTGCCTTTTTCCATCCACCTCAGGGAGAGCATCAAATGCGCAAGTTGGTCCTACCACTGGCCTTCGCCACGTCCGTGATGGGCGGGACTGCCGGGGCCCAGCAGGCCGCTGCACCCGCCTCGCCCGTCGCCGGCAACCTGTCGATCGTCTCGGAATACCGGTTCCGCGGCATCGACCAGACGGCCGGCAAGCCCGCCATCCAGGGCGGCCTGGACTACAGCCATGCGAGCGGCGTCTATCTCGGCAACTGGAACTCGAACGTCAATCAGAACGCCGGCTATCCGGGCGCGGACATCGAGATGGATTTCTACGGCGGCTGGAAAAAAGCCTTCGGCGATCTCGGGGTCGACGTCGGCGCGATCTACTACTACTACCCCGGTAGCGACGCCGCATTCCTTTCCAACCCGCACAGCGGGAAGACGAACTCCGGCACCGTGCACAACACGGAGTTCTACGTCGGGGGTAGCTGGAAGTTTCTGTCGCTCAAGTGGTTCCACGCGCTGAGCGACTACTTCATGGTGCCCGATACCAGCGGCACGAACTACTTCGACTTCTCGGCAACGTATGACATCGGCGGCGGCCTGGGACTCGTTGGCCACGTCGGCAAGCTGAAGGTGCACGGGTACAGCGAAGCCGACTACACCGACTACAAACTCGGCCTGACCAAGGACATCACGGGCTGGCTGCTCGGGGCAGCCTTGGTCGGCAGCAACGCCAAGGGCAATTGCCCGGCCAACGCGATCACGTCGCCCTATTGCTTTACCAACCCGGCCGGGCAATCGCCGCGCGACGCGGGCCGTACCACCGTGGTGCTGTCGGTCGGGAAAACATTCTGAGGCCAACCGGGGACCCGCATGAAACTAGTCACCGCAATCATCAAGCCCTTCAAGCTGGACGAAGTCCGCGAGGCGCTGTCGGCGATCGGGGTGCAGGGCATCACCGTCACCGAAGTGAAAGGTTTCGGCCGGCAGAAGGGCCACACCGAGCTCTACCGCGGCGCCGAGTACGTGGTCGACTTCCTCCCCAAGGTGAAGGTGGAGGCGGCGGTCAAGACCGAGTTGCTCGAGCAGGCCATCGAGGCGATCGAGAAATCCGCGAACACCGGCAAGATCGGCGACGGCAAGATCTTCGTGTTCGATCTTGAGAAGGTCATCCGCATCCGCACCGGCGAAACCGACGCGGCTGCGCTCTAGGAGAGCACGACGATGAAAAAGATTTGCGCATTCCTGGCCGTGATCCTGTCGCTCGCATTCGCGGGCCTGACGTTCGCGCAGGACAAGCCGGCGGCGACGCCGGACAAGCCCGCCGCGGAAGCGAAGGCCTCGGCCGCACCAGACGCGAAAAAAGAAGAGGCGAAGAAGCCGGAGCCGAACAAGGGCGACGTGGCGTGGATGCTGACTTCCACGCTGCTCGTCCTCATGATGAGCGTGCCGGCCCTTGCTCTCTTCTACGGCGGCATGGTGCGGGCCAAAAACACGCTGTCGATGCTGATGCAGGTGTTCGTCGTCTTCTCGCTCGTGACCGTGTTGTGGTGTATCTATGGCTACAGCCTCGCGTTCACGGAGGGCAACGCCTACTTCGGCGGCTTCGACCGGCTGTTCCTCAAGGGCGCAACCGACTCGATGGCGGCAACGTTCTCCAAGGGCGTCGTGATTCCCGAGCTCGTCTTCGTCGCCTTCCAGGCCACCTTCGCCGCCATCACCTGCTGCCTGATCCTCGGCGCGATTGCAGAGCGCGCGAAGTTCTCCGCGGTGCTCGCGTTCATCGTCCTGTGGTTCACCTTCAGCTATGCGCCGATCGCGCACATGGTCTGGTTCTGGATGGGACCGGACGCCTACACGGCGGCCAACGTGGTCGATGCGACGAACACCAAGGCCGGCCTGATCTGGCAGTGGGGCGCACTCGACTTCGCGGGCGGCACGGTGGTGCACATCAACTCCGGCGTTGCCGGCCTGGTCGGCGCCTACCTCATCGGCAAGCGCATCGGCTATGGGCGGGAAGCGATGCCGCCGCACAACCTCACACTGACGATGATCGGGGCGGCACTGCTGTGGACCGGCTGGTTCGGCTTCAATGCTGGCTCGGCCCTGGAAGCGAACGGCAGCGCGGCACTGGCCTTCATCAATACGTACCTCGCGACCGCTTGCGCCGTGCTGGCGTGGATCGCGGGCGAAGCCATCTTCAAGGGCAAGCCCTCGATGCTCGGTGCGGCGTCCGGCGCGGTAGCGGGTCTCGTGGCGATCACCCCGGCTGCCGGCAACGTCGGCATCCCCGGGGCCTTCGTGATCGGCTTCGCCGCCGGCTTCGTCTGCCTTTGGGGCGTGAGCGGGCTGAAGAAGATGCTAGGCGCCGACGACTCCCTCGACGTCTTCGGCGTGCACGCCCTCGGCGGGATCATGGGCGCGCTGCTCACCGGCGTGTTCAACGATCCGTCGCTCGGCGGCCCAGGCCTGGTGGAAGACTGGGTCACGGGAAAAATCGGCTATCCCGGCATCGGCGCTCAGCTCCTGATCCAGGCGAAGGCCGTCGGCCTCACGATCGTCTGGTCGGCCGTCATCGCCGCCATCGCCTACAAGCTGGTCGATCTCACCATCGGCCTGCGCGTGAGCGAGGAAGACGAGCGCGAGGGCCTGGATACGACGGCGCATGGAGAAGCCGCGTATCGGATGTAAGGCGCCGTTTAGTCTCTCTGGTGCAGGAAGAAAAGGGCGCTTCGGCGCCCTTTTTATTGCCCGAGCTTTTCCAGCAGCGCGATCAGCTGCGCGCGCTCGCTGGCGCTCAGGCGCGCGGCGACCCGGCCCTCATGGCGCTCGATACGGCGTCGAAGCCGCCCCGCCAGCACGCGGCCGGAGCGGGTGAGCCAGAGGCCGTTGGTGCGGCGATCGGTGCCGCGGCGTCGCTCGATGAGGCCGCGATCCTCGAGCGAGTCGACCACTCCCACCATGGTCGAGCGGTCGAGCTTCACCGCCTCGGCCAGGCGCCCCTGCGGCACGCCGGGGTTGGCTTCGATCAGGAGCAGCATGCCGGCGCGTCCCGGCGAAAGCCCGCCGACGCTTTCCGCGAAGTCGCGGAACACCGCCTGCTGCGCGACGCGCAGCCGGTAGCCGATCAGCTGGGGCAGAACACCCTGACGCAGGCGAGGTTTCACCGTTAAAGACTACACGGAATAGAATTGCGAGTTTTCGAGGAACCCCGATGGCCTACGCAATTCCCCTGTGGACGCCGCCCGCGCTTCCGATCGCCGGCTCGAACGATCAATTTCCCGTCCGGCGCATCTTCTGCGTCGGCCGCAACTACGCCGAGCACCAGAAGGAGATGGGCGGCGACGGCCGCGAGACGCCGTTCTTCTTCCTGAAGAGCGAGTTCGCCCTCGTTGTGCGCGGCGGCACCGTGCATTACCCGGCAAAGACCGCGAACTACCATTACGAGACGGAGCTTGTCGTTGCATTGAACAAAGGCGGCCGCCGCATCGACGCCAAGCGCGCGAACGATCACATCTACGGCTATGCGGTCGGGCTCGACATGACGCGCCGCGACCTCCAGCAATGGGGCAAGGATCATGGCCGGCCGTGGGACTTCGGCAAGAACTTCGACGAATCGGCCCCGTGCAGCGAGCTCATTCCGGCGGCGAAGATCGGCCACCCGTCGAAAGGCTCGATCTGGCTGCAGGTGAACGGCAAGCAGCGCCAGAAAGCCGACCTCGCCGACATGATCTGGTCAGTCCCCGAGCAGATCGCGTTCCTCTCCGAGCATTACACGCTCGAGCCGGGCGACGTCATCTTCACGGGCACGCCGGCGGGCGTGGGTCCGGTCAAGCCCGGCGATGAGCTGCTTGCCGGCATCGACGGCGTATCCGAGCTCAAGGTGAAGATCGCGCCGGCGTTGTGAAGCTTTACACGTACTTCCGCAGCTCGGCGTCATTCCGCGTCCGCATCGCGCTCAACCTTAAGGGACTCGTGTATGAGCCGGTGTTCGTGCACCTGGCAAAAGGCGAGCATCGGCAGCCGAAGTACACCAGTGTGAACGCGCAGGCGCTCGTGCCGACGCTCGAGCTGGACGACGGTACGCGGCTCACCCAGTCGCTCGCCATCATGGAATGGCTCGACGAGAAGCCTCCGTCTGCGGCCCTGCTGCCCAAGGATCCTGTCCAGCGCGCGCGCGTGCGGGCGATCTCGGATTTGATCGCCTGCGAGATCCATCCGCTCAATAACCTGCGCGTGCTGCAGCATCTGAAGCGCCTTGGCCAGACGCAGGAGCAGATCGATACCTGGTACCGGCACTGGATTGCCGACGGACTGCAGAAGGTCGAGGCGGAGATGAGCGGGAGCAAGTTCTGCCATGGCGATGCGCCGACGATGGCCGACTGCTGCCTGGTGCCGCAGATCTTCAACGCGCAGCGCTACAACAGCGACCTCGCGCCCTATCCGAAAACCATGCGCGTGTTCGAGAACTGCATGAAGCTCGAGGCGTTCGACCGCGCGCAGCCTTCCAAGCAGCCTGACGCGGAGTAGCGGATGAACATTGCGCCCTACCGCCGGCCGTACTTCAATACCCAGCCGGAATATCACTTCCCTCGATACGCATCCACGGTGAAGCGCTCGCCGCGGGAGGCGCTCGTCGTTTTGCCCCACACGCTGTCCGAGGTCACGGCGCCGGTGTTCGGCTTCGACGATGTAAAGCCGGGCGACGCCGACCTCACGAAACAGCACCAAGGCGAGCCGCAAGGCGAGCGCATCGTCGTGAGCGGGCGCGTGCTGGACGAAAACGGCAAGCCGATTCCCAACATCCTGATCGAGATCTGGCAGGCCAACGCCGCCGGCCGCTACAACCACCGCGTCGACCAGCACGACGCGCCGATCGACCCGAACTTCACCGGCGCCGGCCGCTTCCTCACCGACAAGGACGGCCACTACCGCTTCATGACCATCCGACCGGGCGAGTATCCCTGGCGCAACCACCACAACGCCTGGCGGCCGGCGCACATCCACTTCTCGCTGTTCGGCCAGGGCCTGATGCAGCGCCTGATCACCCAAATGTACTTTCCGGGCGATCCACTGCTCGACTACGACCCGATGTTCACCTGCGTGGCAGACGAGAAGGCGCGCAATCGCCTTGTCTCGACGTTCGACTGGGAGACGACCATCCCGGAATACGCGCTCGGCTACCGCTGGGACATCGTGCTGCGTGGACGCGAAGAGACGCCGATGGAGAACCGCCGATGAGCCTGCGCGCGAGCACCTCGCAGACCATCGGGCCTTACCTGCGCATCGGCCTCGAGTGGATGCAGGTCGAGGATATTGCGCCGAAAGGCGTCGCCGGCGAGCGCGTATCGATCCGCGGCCGCGTGACCGACGCCGACGGCAAGCCGGTCAACGACGCCGCGGTCGAGATCTGGCAGGCGAACAGTCACGGCCGCTACGCGCACCCGGAAGACAAGCAGGACAAGCCGCTCGAGAAAAACTTCCGAGGCTATGGGCGCTCGCTGACCGACGACAACGGCGCTTTCCGCTTCAGTACCATCAAGCCCGGCCGCGTGCCCGGCCCGGGCGGCAAGCTGCAAGCGCCGCACCTTTCGGTGACGATCTTCATGCGCGGCCTGCTGAAGCAGCTGCAGACGCGCATCTATTTCCCGAATGATCCGGCCAATGCCGGGGACCCCGTCCTCGCCCTCGTGCCGGCCGAGCGGCGCTCGACGCTGATCGCCCGGCAGGCAAGCGACGGCACGCTCGAATGGAACGTCGTGCTGCAGGGCAAGAACGAGACGGTGTTCTTCGACTTCTGAGCCTCGAGCTCATCTTCACCGACGAGCGCTGCGCCCAGGCGCTAAGCGACGAAAGCCTGCTCTCGGCGATGGCCCGCTTCGAAGGCGCGCTCGCCCGCGCCGGCGCCCGCGCTGGACTGTTTCCCGCCGGGCACGCTGACACCATTGTCGCGGCTTGCGAGCGAGCATCATTCGATATTCCCGCGCTCGCCAAGGAAGCGCGCAACGCCGGCACGCTGACGATCCCGTTCGTCGCCGCGCTTCGAAAACAGGTCCCGGGCGACGCCGCGCGCTCGCTGCATTTCGGCGCGACGAGCCAGGATGTCTCCGATACCGGGCTCGCTCTCTGCCTCAAACCGGCCATGGAGCGCACAGCCACTCTCGCGCGCGAGCTCGGCGATGCGCTGGCCACGCTCGCGAAGCGCCACGCGGACACTCCGATGATCGGACGCACGCTGCTTCAGCCGGCGGCGCCGATCCCATTCGGCTGGAAAGTCGCGATGTGGCTCGCGCCGCTCGCGCGCAGCCTGCCGCACTACCGCCGGGCCGCCGCGGAGGCGGCCGTATTGCAGTTCGGCGGCGCCACCGGCACGCTTTCCTCGCTAGGCAGCAAAGGCGACGCCATGGCAACGGAAATGGCACATGAGCTCGGCCTCGGGAAAGCCGTGACTTGGCACAGCGCGCGCGATGCGTTTGCCCGGCTCGGCGCGGAGACCACGATCCTCGCCGGCGTCGCGGCCAAGATAGCGGGAGACATCTCGCTCGCCATGCAGCCGGAGAT
>Ga0070681_10000400_pt1 | contig 35179 bp, 35 predicted proteins | sample KBSC83BmetaG_FD_65650 | JGI IMG/M metagenome (GOLD analysis project Ga0070681, IMG submission 65650) | Corn rhizosphere microbial communities from Kellogg Biological Station, Michigan, USA - KBS C8-3B metaG | ecosystem: Host-associated > Plants > Roots > Rhizosphere | place: USA: Michigan...
GGTGGTCCTCTCCAAGGGGCTGGCCCGAATACCGTGGGTGGCCCGCTCCAGGGCGGCGGCCCCAACGCCGGTGGAAATGCTCTTCAGGGCAATGGTCCCGTTGCAGGCAATGGTCCTGTTGCAGGCGGTGACGCGCTCCAGGGTGGCGGTCCGCTCCAGGGTGCAGGGCCATTGCAAGGCGCCGGTCCTCTCCAGGGCGCCGGCCCGTTGCAGGGTGCCGGCCCTCTCCAGGGCGCCGGCCCGCTGCAAGGTGCGGGGCCGCTGCTCGGCGCCGGTCCTCTTCAGGGTGCCGGTCCGTTGCTGGGCGCCGGTCCGCTCCAGGGTGGCAACGGCCCGCTCGTCGGCGTCGGCCCGCTTCAGGGGGCGGCTCCGCTCATCGCCGGTGGTCCTGCGACGGTTGCGGGGCCCGTGAACATCAACATCCCGACACCGCCGCCTTCGGCGCCGCCGCTGCAAATCGTGTCGCTGCCGGGCCCGATCCCGCTCGCGCCGCCGCCTGCGCCGCCGCCTGAAGTGGCGCCTCCGCCACCCGCACCACCGCAGCCTCCCGCGCCGCCACCTGCGCCGCCACAGCCGCCGACGGCCGGCCCACCGCCTCCGCCCGACCCGCCGCCGCCGCAGCCGCCTGCGCCACCGCCCGCGCCGCCACCAACGCCGACGCCGCAACCCTGTGCTGCCTGCTACATCCCGCCGCCGCAGCCGCCAGTCGTTGTCGTCAGCGGCAGTTAGTCGCCTGCGCCCGTGCAGACCTTTGCTCAACCGACGATGCCACTCGTACCGGGATGGCCCGTAACGCCTATGACGATCAGTGCGAGTCGCGTACAGTTCATATGGTCGCCGCTGTTGGGCTGGGCCTTGCTCACATGCTCCGCCTCGCTTGCGTTCGGGCAGGTGGGATCAGCGTTGCCGGGCGTTACCATCGGGCCGGCGGCGCCCGGCACCACGACCGGCGATCAATCGACGACCCAGCCAGGTGACTCGACGTCGTCGACTCCAGGCGGCGGACTCGGCGGCACGACGAGCGGCGCACCCGACGCCTCGACGCCGGTGCCGACGGTGACGGCGCCGCCGCCGATCCCGCTGCCTCCCGGGACGACCGTACAGAACCCGTCGACCCAACTCATCCCCGGCCTCAGCGATACGTTGGGAGGGGCCGGCTTGATCGGCGGTCGGGCGGCGGATGGCACTTCGGCGGGCGGGGCGCCCGGCGGCGACGAACTCGGAATCACCATGGGCTCGTTCCGGCTCTTTCCCGGCGTCGACATCACGACGGGCTACGACAGCAACGTCTTCGCGCAGAACGCCTCGGCGGGCAGTCTCACGTCCTCGCTGTCGACGATCATCGCTCCCACCCTCGCGCTGCGCTCGGAGTGGCTCAATCACTCGATCAATCTGCTGATGGGCGGCGGGTTCGGCTTCTATCAAAGCGCGCCGACGCAGAACTATCAGAACTATTTCCTGGTCGTCGATGGTCGGATCGACATCCGGGACGACTGGACGCTGACCTATTCGACCGGATACCGGCGCGCGACGGAGGCGCTGGGCACGCCGAACGTCTCCTTCGCCCAGGCGCCGACCGTCAACGAGTCCATTCCGCTGATGCTGTCGACCACCAAGAAATTCAACAGGGTGGGGATCGAAGTCGGCGCCTCGGCCACGCGCGCCTGGTTCACCGACTTCAGCACGATCACCTCGGTCGGCCTCGATGCGCAGAGCCGCAACCGGACGACGTACGAAGAGCACTTCAACATTTCCTACGAACTCTCCGACGACATCACGCTGTCCGTCGGCCCAAGCCTGACGCAGACGAAATACGAACAAGCCATCGACTCCGTCGGTCAGAACCGTAATTCAACTGCGCTCGGCATGAACGTCGGCGGCACCTGGAAGATCAATCCGACGAGCACCATTGCGGGCTCCGTCGGCTATTCGACCAATTCGTCCGAGGGCGGCCTGGGAACGACGTCTGCCTACGTCTTCTCTCTGGGTGGCAGCTGGGATGGCATTCCCTTCCTTGTCCTGCGGCCGTCGCTCTCGAGGTCGATTTCGGAGACCGCGCTCTCGGCCTATCGCAACACCACCTCGACGGTGTTCGGTATGGATTTCGCCTACGAGATTCTCCCTGAATGGACGATGACCGGCGGGCTGTCCTACAACATGACCGATTACAACCCGATCGACGGTCTGGGCGCCACGCCGCGCACCGACACGTTCACTCGCGGCACGCTGGGATTCCTGTATTCCTTCCGGCCACAGCTCTCGATCGGTCCGGTGTTCGAGTATACCCAGGGCGCTTCGACGGATTCGACCGCCGGTCCATCCTATAATCGTCAACTTTTCTCCATCCGGCTATCGGCCAAGCGGTGACGTCGTGCAGTGCATCAAGAAAGGCCTTCCTCGCATGAGCGAGCCCTCGAAGTTCTGGAAGCCGGTTGTCCCGGCGATCGTCATGGCGGTCGCGATCGGCCTGGCCGGTTGCGGCCCGAGAGACACGACGGGTGTGACGCAATTGCCGGTGCCGCCGTCGCGCGAGGTCGTTGCGTTCAACACCGCGCCTCCCGCGAACGGTCCGCCGAACGCGCCGGTCACCGATTGCAAGAAGGGCGGCAGCGGCGCCTACAGGCTGGGTGCCGGCGACAAGGTGCGCGTCATCGTGCCGTCCGATCCCGACATTTCGAGCGACTACGAGGTCAATTCGAGTGGGGCGATCACCGCCCGCCGATTGGGGCCCGTGCCGGTGGTCGGCCTGTCGATCGGCGATCTCGAGTCGCGGCTGGTGCAGCGCTATCGCGATGCCCGCTATTTCACGAGTTCGAGCGTGCTGAGCGTCGAGCTGATCAGCACGCGGCCGTTCTACATGATTGGCGAAGTGGGCCGGCAGGGCTCCTTCCCCTATGTTTCCTGCCTGAGGGTGATCCAGGCGGTGGCGCTGGCCGGCGGGTTCACCCGCCGCGCGTCGCGGGCAAATATCACGATCAAGCGTTTCTTCGCGGATTCCTCGGAAGAAGAGTACGTGACGGAAGACACGCTGGTCGAGCCGGGTGACGTGATCCGCGTGCCGGAGAGGTGGTTCTAGCGCCGTACGCGGCCACGGACAGGGCGGTTTGGGGCCGCATTGTCCGAAATCGAGTTGGCATCTCCGCTGGCCGGTGGGCGGCGGGGATGAAGTATTGGTGCCAGGGACTGAAGGTTTGTCGCGGCTGGTGTAGTCGTAGGATGGTGTGGAATGGGATCGCTGCCAAAAGTCGACCGAATGGGCGAAGAGACTGGCCTTCATCGTATTTCTGCGGCCGTGGATTCCGTGGGAGCGCCACCACAACGCCCGGTCGAAGGACCGAACGAGCTTTGGGAGTGGTTGCGGCTGCTCAATCGCCGCAAGGCGCTGATCGTCGGCTCCGGCCTGATCGCCGTCGTGTTGATGGCGCTCGTCATCGCCCAGGCGACACCGATGTACAAGGCGTCGTCGCGCATCATGCTCGACACCCGCACGTTCAAGGTCGTGAGTACCGAGGCGGCGCTGTCGAGCGTCGACACGCTGAACATCGGCGCCATCCAGAGCGAACTTGAAGTCATCCAGTCCGAGTTCCTGATCGGTCGCGTGGTCGACCGGCTCGGTCTCGCGTCCAACCCCGATTTCAACGGCACCCGCCCGCCGGGCTTCCTCGACACGGCGCTCGCGCCGGTGCGCGAGCTTTGGCACTCCGGCATCTCCTCGCTGCTGGCGCCGGCTCCGCCGCCGCAGCAGCAGGCCGCGGCGCCGGCGAAGCCCGCGCGCGTGGAAGACAGTGATCCCGGCCGTCGTGCCGCGATCGGCACGGTCGCGGGTCATCTCAGCGTCACGCTGCTGGGCCGTACCTTCGTCATCCTCGTGACGGTGGAGAGCACGGACGGCACGATGTCCGCGCGCATCGCCAACGCGATCGCCGAGGTCTACCTGGCCGACCAGGTAGACAACAAGAACGAGGCCAACCGCCGGGCCACCGAGTGGCTCGAGGAGCGCCTGGCCGAACTGCGCCGCAACCTGCAGGTCGCCGAAGAGTCCGTCGCCACCTATCGTCGCGACAAGGGCCTCGCTGGCAGCCCGGAGGGCTCGGTGTCGGCACAGACGCTGACCGACCTCAACAGCAAGTACATCGGCGCCAAGACGCGGCGCATCGAGAAGGAGAGCCGCCTCGTCGCGCTCAGCAAGGCGAGCCTCAATCCCAACGAGCTGGCCAACATCGCCGAGGTCGCCAACAGTGGTACGCTGAACGCACTACGCACCCAGGAGGCCGAGCTCAACCGCAAGATCGCCGAGATGTCGACGCAGTTCGGCCCGGCCTATCCGAAGCTCGCCCAGGCCCATGCCGAGCTGGCGAACCTGCGCCAGCGCTTCCTGCAGGCCACGCAGAGCATCACGCTGGCGATTCGCGCCGAACTCGACGCCGCCAAGTCGGAGGAAGAAGAGCTCAAGACCCAGGTCGACCGCGCCTCCGTCCTCTCGGGGGCGACCAGCCAGTACGAAGCCGAACTGAAGCAGCTCGAGCGCGAGGCGCAATCCAACCGCGCCCTCTACGAGAGCTTCCTCAACCGCTTCAAGGAACTGCGCGAGCAGCAGGACATCCAGCGTCCCGATGCCCGCATCCTGGCCTATGCCTGGCCGTCGGGCTCGCCATCCTCGCCGCAGTACAAGACCGGCCTGTTCGCGGCGTTCCTCGTCGGCTGCCTGCTCGGCATGGCCGGGGCGATCGCCGCCGAGAAGCTCGACCGGGTGTTCCGTTCGGCCTCCCAGGTCGAGAAGGCAACGGGCGTGGCCGTGCTCGGCATGGTCCCGCTGGTCCGCAACACGATCGGCCAGCGTGCGTCCATCGTCGGGCAGATCCTCGACAAGACGACGTCGTCGGCGGCCGAGGCCATGCGCGCGGTGTTCACCGCCATCAGCCTCAGCAACCTCGACCGGCCGGCACGCGTGATCGCCGTCACCTCGTCGACGCCGGGCGAAGGCAAGACGACCTTCGCGGCAGCGCTGGGCGGCCTGTTGACCAAGATGAACGCGTCGCGTCGCGTGCTGCTGGTCGACCTCGATCTCCGTCAGGCGAAGCTCGCGGTCGCGCTGGGTCTCAACGACCGCGGCGGCACGATCGACGAGTACCTGATGGGCACCAAGACGATCGACCAGTGCATCCAGCGTCAGGCGATGTCGGGCGTCGACTACATCTGCGCCAGCCCGAACACCCCGAACGCCCCGGAAATCCTCGAGTCGCACGCCATGAAGGCCGCCCTCGCGACCTTCTCCGAACGCTACGACCTGGTGATCCTCGACAGCCCGCCGGTCATGGCGGTGTCCGACGCACGCATCATCTCGCAGCTCGCCGACTACACGATTTTCATCGTGCATTGGGCGCGCACGCCGCGCGACGTCGTGAAGACGGCGGTCGCGGCGCTGCTCAACGTCACCGATCGCGTGGGCATCGTCATCAACAAGGTGAATCTTGCCAAGCACGCTCTCTACGAGTACGGCGACTACGGCGACTACTACTCCCGCTACCACGGCTACTATGGGGTCGGCGGCACGCGTGGGGGCAGTGGCGGTGGCGCCGCGAAGAGCGAGCCCAGCGGCTTTGCCAAGTTGAAGCGCATCGTCCCCGGCATCAAGTAAGCCGTCCCCCTGGTGGGGTAACGCGGGCTGGACATGTTTGGACGCTGGTTTCGGAGGGCTTCGACGGCTCGTCCGGGCAGGATTCCGCCCGGTCAGGCCGCCTATGCCGTGGGCGATATCCACGGCCGCCTCGATCTGCTCGACGACCTGCTGCGCCGCATCGAGGCCGATGCCGGCCGCTTCCCGGCCGACGTCCAGCGGACCCTGATCTTCCTCGGCGACTATATCGATCGCGGTCCGGCGAGTCGGGGCGTGGTCGACCGGCTGCTGACGGGACCGCTGGCGGGCTTCACCACTGTCCGCCTCATGGGCAACCATGAGGAGGCGCTGTTGTCCTTCCTGGACCGCATCAGCGACGGGCTGGACTGGCTGACGTTCGGCGGCCTCGAGACCCTGCTGTCGTACGGGGTTCCCCTGCGCACGCTTCCGAGCAGCGGCAGACAGGTGATCGAACTGCGCGCGGCGCTGGCGGCCGCCGTGCCGGAGAGCCACCTCAAGTTTTTCCGCCGTTGCGTCTTCCGGCACGAGATCGGCGACTACGTGTTCGTCCACGCCGGCGTCCGGCCGGGCATTTCGCTCGAGAAGCAGACACCCGGCGACATGATGTGGATCCGTGACGACTTCCTGCGTAGCCGCATCCCGCTGCCCGGGCGCGTCGTCGTCCACGGCCATACGATCGTCGACGTGCCGCAGGATCGCACCCATCGGATCAATCTCGATACCGGCGCGTTCATCAGCGGCCGGCTGACATGCCTCGTGCTGCACGAGGAAGAGCGGCGCTTCCTCTCGACCCTGGACGGCTGAGGCGATGATGGTTCGCCTCAACATCGGCTGCGGCGATGCACCGACGCCGGGGTGGATCAACTACGACAATTCGCCTGCCGTCCGGCTGGCACGCTGGCCGTTGCTGACGCGGCTGCTGCGGTTCGTCGGTGTCGTCGATGACGGCAATGTCGAATTCATCGCCCGGTGCCGGCAACTCGGGATCAGGCACGCCGACGGGGCAGGCCGCATCCCGCATGCCGCCGGCTCGGTCGACGTCGTCTACTCGTCGCACATGATCGAGCATCTCGACAGGCACGAGGCATGGCTCTTCCTTCTAGAGTGCCAGCGCGTGCTGAAGCCCGGCGGTGTCCTGCGCCTGGCCGTTCCCAACCTGCGGTGGAGCATCCTCGAATACATGGAGAAGGGGAATGCCGACCACTTCATCGCCCAGCTCCAGTTCGACATCGACAAGCCACGGGGGCTGGTCGCGCGGGTGCACCGGGCCCTGACGGGCGGTCGCGGGCATCATTGGATGTACGACAGCACCTCGCTCACCCGGCTGGTCGAAGAGTGCGGCTTCCGGCGAATCGAGACCCCGCCGGCAGGAAAGACCCGTCTCGGCGATCCGGGCGAACTCGATCTGCGCGAGCGGGAAATCGAGAGTCTCTACCTCGAGGCCGACCGGCCCTAGCAATCGCCTGGCCGTTCACGCAATCGTAAGCGGCTCGCGATTGGTCACCGTGCAACAGTCCGTGCCTCGCTTCCGAGAAAGGAATGCCATGACCTCCATTCGTCTGTTCACCGGAGTCGTTGTCGCGTCGGTTGCGTTGCTCGCGACGGCTTCCGCCATGGCGCAGGGAACGCCCACGCGGCTGCGCGGGGCCATCACCGCGATCGACGACAAGACCGTCACCATCGCGACGCGCGAAGGAACGTCCGTTGCAGTCAAGCTGAATGACAATTGGGGCGTGGCGCTGGTCGCCCCCGTCGCCATCTCCGAGATCAAGGTGGGCAGCTTTGTCGGCGTGGCATCCATGGGCAGCGACGCCGATCGCTCGGCGCTCGAAGTGCTGGTCTTTCCGGAAGCCGCGCGCGGCAGCAACGAGGGCCACTACCCGTGGGACCTTCAGCCGCAAAGCATGATGACCAACGCCACGGTCGCCACCGTGGCCGCTGGTGGCGATGGCCAGACCCTGAAGCTTGACTACAAGGACAAGCAGGGCGTGACCGGCACGCAGACCATCAAGGTCAAGCCCGGCACACCGATCGTCACCTTCCTCCCGGGCAAGAAGGAAGATGCGAAGGTCGGCGCCAAGGTCTTCACCGGCGCGGTCAAGGCCCAGGACGGTACCTTCAGCACGTCGCGTCTGCTGGTCGGCAAGGACGGCATCGCGCCGCCCATGTAGCAGCTGGCGCCGCCGGAGACTGATGTAGCGGCTAGAGCCGCCAGAGGGTGACTCCGGCCGGCACGCTGCCGCGGTCGAGCAGGCCGGGCACGTCGGCGACGAAGCCGCCGGTGCTTTTCAGCAACGGCGCCAGCATCCTCCAGCCACCGTCTCGGTAGGGGCGGTGGGCCACGGCGACGACGATCGCATCGGCCGGCTGTAGCCGGTCGAGCGCGGTGAGGCTGAGGCCATATTCTTCGTGCAGCAGGTTGCCGTCGGCCTGCGGATCGTGGATCTGGACGGTGATGCCGAAATCCTCGAGCTCGCGCACGATGTCGACGACGCGCGTGTTGCGGATGTCGGGCACGTTCTCCTTGAACGTGGCGCCGAGCACCGTGACGGTCGGCTGGCCGGCGCTGGGGCGGCGCATCAGGCTGCGCGCCACACGGTTGGCGACATGCACGCCCATGCCGTCGTTCACGCGGCGGCCGGAATGGATGACGTGCGGGTGATAGCCGACTTCCTCGGCCTTGTGGGCGATGTAGAACGGGTCGACGCCGATGCAGTGGCCGCCCACCAGCCCGGGGCGGAACGGCAGGAAATTCCACTTCGTGCCGGCGGCGGTCAGCACATCGTGCGTGTCGATGGCCAGCCGGTCGCAGATCAGGGCGATCTCGTTGATGAGCGCGATGTTGACGTCGCGCTGGGTGTTCTCCAGCACCTTGGCGAACTCCGCGACCCGGATCGAGGGCGCGCGATGGGTGCCGGCCGTCACCACGCTGGCGTAGACGGCGTCGACGACGTCGAGCGCCGCGAGGGCGTCGGCCGAGACGATCTTCAGGATATTATCGAAGCGGCGTTCCTTGTCGCCGGGATTGATGCGCTCGGGGGAGTAGCCGACGTTGAAGGCGATCTTCCATGCGAGGCCCGATACCTTCTCCAGGATCGGCACGCAGATGTCCTCGGTCACGCCAGGATAGACCGTCGACTCGTAGACGACGATGTCGCCCTTCTTGAGGATGCCGCCGATGGTGGTCGACGCGCGGCGCAGCGGCTCGAGGTCGGGCTGCTTGCTGGCGTCGATGGGCGTCGGGACGGTGACGATATGGAAGTCGGCGGCCGCGAGATCGCGGGCGTCCGTGGTGAACTTGAGACCGGGCGTCTTCAGGGCGGCGCTTTCGACCTCCCCGGTCCGGTCGTGGCCGTCGCGCAGTTCGGCGATGCGGCGCGTGTCGATGTCGTAGGCAATCACCGGATGCCCGGCCCGGGCAAAGGTGGCGGCCACGGGAAGGCCGACATAGCCGAGGCCGATGACGGAAATACGCCTGTTCATTGTTCGTTGGTCCTGCCGCCGCGATCGGCGGCACGCTAGCACGAAAAAGCCGTTGCGCGGCGGCGCCGGCAGGCGGGCGGCGAAGAAATTGCTGCGTCGGCTTGACCCGTTCCCCCTTTGACTCGATAACTGCGGCCGATTGGGGTCGTAGGCTGCCGAAACAGCCGAAAACGGGGCTTTTCTCAGGATGTCACAGGTTACGAGCGTGCCGCGAATTGCTGTCGCCGGCTGTGGCTATTGGGGTGCCAATCTCGTCCGGAATTTCGCCGCTCTCGATGCCCTGGCCGGCGTCGTCGACGCGCGCCCCGAGGTCGCTGCGTCCTTCGCCGCCAAGTACAACGCGCCCGTGCTCACCTGGGAACAGGCGCTGGCGAGCGTGGATGTCGAGGCCGTCGCTATCGCCACGCCGGCGGAGACGCATGACCGCCTGGTGAAGCAGGCGCTCGATGCTGGAAAGCACGTCTTTGTCGAGAAGCCGCTGGCGTTGCGCTATGCGGAGGGAGTGAAACTGGCCGCCGAGGCCGAGCGCCGCGGGCTCGTGCTCATGGTCGGGCACCTGCTGCAGTACCATCCGGCCTTCATCAGGCTGTTGGCGCTGGTGCGTGAAGGCGCCCTGGGGCGCATCCGCCACATGTATTCGAATCGCCTGAACCTCGGAAAGGTCCGGCGCGAGGAGAACATCATCTGGAGCTTCGCTCCGCATGACATCTCGATGATCCTGTCGCTGGCCGGCGAGGCACCCGAGAGCATCCACACCGAAGGTTCGTATCATCTGCATCCGACGATCGTCGATACGACGATCATGCACCTGCGGTTCGCCAGCGGCATCGGCGCCCATGTCTATGTGTCGTGGCTGCATCCGTTCAAGGAGCAGAAGCTCGTGGTGATCGGCGACAAGGCCATGGCCGTGTTCGACGACGGGCTGCCGTGGAAGGACAAGCTCACCCTCTATCGGCATTCGATCGACTGGATCGACGGCCGGCCCGAGCCGCGCAAGGCGGCCGGCGAGGCGGTGGTGCTCGAGGAGTCTGAACCGTTGCGCAACGAGTGCCGTCATTTCATGGACGCGGTGTCGTCGGGCGCGAAGGCGCGGACGGACGGCCGGGAAGGCCTCTCGGTGCTCGCGGTGCTCGAGGCGGGCCAGCGCTCGCTCGAGGGCAAGAAGTCGATCGCGCTGACGGAGGTGACGGGCGCGGCGGGCGCGCCGGTCGCCGCGGCCTCCAGCGATGCCGGCTATTTCGCCCATCCGCTCGCCGCGATCGACGACGGCGCCACGATCGGCAAGGGCACGCGCATCTGGCACTTCAGCCACGTGCTGAAGAACACGGTGATCGGCGAGAATTGCAACATCGGCCAGAACGTCATGATCGGTCCCGATGTCCGCCTGGGCGACCGCTGCAAGCTCCAGAACAATGTCAGCATATATCCCGGCGTGACCTTGGAGGACGGCGTGTTCTGCGGGCCGTCCTGCGTCTTCACCAACGTCCTCAACCCGCGCGCCGAGGTCGAACGCAAGAACGAGTTCCTGCCCACGCTGGTCAAGCGTGGCGCCACGATCGGCGCCAATGCCACCATCGTCTGCGGCAGCACGCTCGGCGAATACTGCTTCATCGCCGCCGGCGCCGTGGTGACCAAGGACGTGCCGCCCTTCGCCCTGATGGCGGGCGTGCCCGCACGCCAGATCGGCTGGGTCAGCCACTCCGGCGAGAGACTCACCAAGGATCTTGTCTGCCCGCGCGAGGGCAGGCGCTATCGCGAGGCCGGTCCCGGCCGCCTCGAGGAAATTGCCCGAAAGGATGCCGTCGCGTGAACCAGTCCATACCGTTCATCGATCTGGCCGCCCAGCGGCGGCGCATTTCCCGCGAGATCGACGAGGCGATGGCCAAGGTGCTCGCCCACGGCATTTTCATCCACGGCCCCGAAGTGGCGGCGTTCGAGGCGCAATTGGCGGCCCATTGCGGCGCGCGCTTCGCGGTGTCGTGCGGCAACGGTACGGACGCCATCCAGCTCGTGCTGATGGCCAGGAAGATCGGACCGGGCGACGCGGTGATCGTGCCCGACTTCACTTTCACGGCGACGGCCGAGGCGGTCGCCCTGGTTGGCGCTACGCCGGTGTTCGTCGATGTGCACGCCGCCGACTTCAACATCGACGCCGGCAAGCTCGACGAAGCCCTCGCAGCGACCAAGGCCAAGGGCCTGAAGCCGCGCGCGGTGATCGCGGTCGACCTGTTCGGGCTGGCCGCCGACTACGACAGGCTCAACGCCTTCTGCGACGCCAACGACCTGCTGTTGATTGCCGACGCCGCGCAGAGTTTTGGCGCTGCCTTGGGAGGCCGCAAGGTGGGCACGCTGGCGCCGGTCACGACGACGAGCTTCTTCCCGGCCAAGCCGCTGGGCTGCTACGGCGACGGCGGCGGCATCGTGACCGACGACGCCGAACTGGTGGCGGTGCTGAAGTCGTTGCGGATGCACGGGCAGGGGGCGGACAAGTACGACAACGTCCGCATCGGCGTGAACAGCCGGCTCGACACGCTGCAGGCTGCGATCCTGATGTGCAAGCTCGACATCCTGGATGACGAGACCGAGAAGCGGCAGGCCGTGGCGGCGCGTTACACCGAGGCCCTGCGCAATCGGGTGGTGACGCCCACCGTGCGTCCCGACGCGCGCTCGGTGTGGGCGCAGTACACGATCCGCATCTCCGACGGTCGCCGCAACAACGTGGCCGCCAGGCTGAAGGCGGCCGGCGTGCCTACCGCGATCTACTATCCGACGCCGCTCCACCGTCAGTCGGCCTACCGCCACTACCATCTCGGCACCGACGTGGCGGCTTCCGAACGCCTCTCGCACGAGACGCTCAGCCTGCCGATGCATCCCTACCTCGACCAGGACACCCAGGCGCGAATCGTCTCGGAACTCGTCAAGGCGCTGGCTTAGGCCGGTCGCCAAGCGCGAAATTGCGCCTGGCCGACATGAGCGATTTCTGGACCACCCTCGCGTCGGACGAGTTCCGCCGCATCGTGGCGTTGTCGCTGGGCGTCAGCCTGTCGGCGACCGCGCTGGCCATCGCCGTCGGCCTGCCGCTCGGGGCGGGGTTGGCGGTCTGCCGATTTCCGGGGCGACGGGTGCTGGTGGTGATGGCCAATGCGCTGCTTGGCCTGCCGCCGGTCGTGGTCGGCCTGGCGCTCTATCTGGTGCTCTCCCATTCGGGGCCGCTTGGTGTGTTGGGCCTGCTGTTCACGCCCGGCGCCATGGTGCTGGCCCAGGCCGTGCTGGCGACGCCGATCGTGGCGGCACTCGTGCACCGCACGACAGCCGATCTGTGGGAAGAGTATGGCGGAGCGCTGCAGGTCGACGGCGCCACGCCGCTGCGTGCGATTCCGGAACTGATCGTCATGGGCCGGACGCGACTGGTGACGGCGGGGCTGGCGGGCTTCGGGCGTGCCATCTCGGAAGTGGGGGCTATCTTGGTCGTGGGCGGCAACATCGCCGGCTATACCCGCACCATGACGACGGCGATCGCGCTGGAGACGAGCAAGGGCAACCTGTCGCTGGCGCTCGGATTGGGATTCGTGTTGATCGGCATTAGCATCGCCATCAGCGCCACGGCGTTCGCGCTTGGATCGGGAGGAAAACAATGAAGACGATCGTTCGACGGCTTGGCCTCGTCCTGGGGCTGGCCTTGCTGGCCGCGTCCGTTACGGCCGCCCGCGCACAGTCCATCGTCCTGGCGTCGACAACGTCGGTGCAGGATTCGGGACTACTCGATCATCTGCTGCCGTCCTTCACCGCCGCGACCGGCATCCAGGTTCGGGTGGTGGCGCAGGGCACGGGCCAGGCGCTGGCGACGGCGGCGCGCGGCGATGCCGATCTCGTGCTGGTCCACGATCCCGAGGCCGAGGCCAAATTCATTGGCCAGGGCCATGGCATGGATCCGCGCCAGATTGCGTGGAACGACTTCATCATCGTCGGCCCCGCGAACGATCCCGCGCATGTCATGGGCACGCACGACGCGCTGGCGGCGCTGAAGACGATCGCGGCGGCCAAGGCACCGTTCGTCTCCCGCGGCGACAAGAGCGGCACGGATGCTCTGGAGAAGCGCCTGTGGCGGGCCGCTGGCCGTCAGCCGGTGCTCGCAGAGGGCGACCAGTGGTATCGTGACATCGGCGGGGGCATGGGCGCGGCGCTGAACGCGGCGGCGGGCATGAACGCCTACACCCTGTCCGATCGCGGGACGTGGCTGAGCTTCGCCAACAAACAGAACCTCAAGATCGCGGTCGAGGGCGATCCCGGCCTGCTGAACCGCTACGACGTGATCCTGATGGATCCAAAGAGACATCCCGAGGCCAAACGCGCCGCCGCCCTCAAGCTGCGCGACTGGCTGATTTCCGACGCCGGCCAGTCGGCCATCGGGGCATACCGCGTGCACGGCGAGGTGCTGTTCAACCCATCGGCCAAGGCTCCGAAGTAGACTCAGTGCGGCATGAGCGGCGGCTCCCGGTCGGTGGGAACGTTGCTGAGGTAACGGCGGAAAGCGTCGAGCCGGTTGACGTAGGATGCCGCGTGGTCGGCTGCCATTGCGCTGCTGGCCGCGCCGACGCGGGTGATCTGGTAGAGGGTCCAGAGATCCGGTCCTGCCCTGTCGATAAAGGTCGCGAGCTGCAATGCGCCGGGTTCGAAGACAGTGACCACCATCAAGCGGATAGGCGTGGTGTTCTCGGTCGTCACCACCAGATGATCCGCCGATCTTTCGACCACGCGAAGCCTGTGCGTGGCGGCGGAAAGGTCGCCGTGCTCGCTGTAGTAGACCTGCCGCCCGCTGGACAGTTCCTCCGGCGAGAGGTCGGAGCGGGTCGTGATGGCGTCCGGCGCGGTCAGCACGGCGGCTTGGGCGGCGAGCGGTCGCCATGCCTGGCGGGTTACCGACCAATATTTGACCGACGGATAGGCCGACACTGCGGCGAGTTTCCGCAAAAGCTGGTCGGCGGTCAGGGGCGAGTGGAAGGTCGTGGCGAGTGCCACGATCAAGCGGCTTTCCCCGGCCCATCCGAGACAGGACGCGAGCGCCACCCCGCGCAAATCGGCACCTGACCAAACGCCTGTCGCGGGAGGCGCGCTGGCCGGGGCGTAGGCAGGAACGGGGGCTTGGCCGTCGCAGGGCGGTGTGGGGGGCGCCGCCAGTGCCGCAGCCGGCAGCAGGATCAGCAATGCCCACGCGCAGGCTATTCTCATGGCCATCGTAACGCTGGCCGCTGCGGCCTGTTCCGGGCGAGGTATTGGCGCGCACCGGAACATTCCGCGTCAGACCTGGCGCAGGGCCTCGATTGGCGCCTCGAGGGTGAAGGTCACGCCGGTCGGCGGGTACGCCAGGTGAACGTCGTCACTGAAATTGGCCAGGCTGCGCTCGATGAGCGGGGGCCGAAGCCCTTGCGTGTCGGCGTAGCGACCGTAGGGCTGCCCAGTTCGTTCCATTGCAGGTCGAAGCCGTCACGTCGACATGTCCGCCCTGCGGGGAGCGCACCGTACTTGGTGGCGTTGGCGCCGAGTTCGCGAAGTACGAGGCCCAACGCCACGACGGCGCGCGGGCCGAGGCGGGCCTGCCGGAAATGCGCTTCCGTACCTTCACCGTCAGAGCATTGCCCGCACGGCCCCGACGATCTGGCTGGCATCATAAGGCTTGGGCAGGAACCGGCCATCATGGGGGATCTCGTCGTTACCGACATTGACCCCGCCGGACGTGAGCAGCAGCTTGATCGAGGGCCAGCGGTCGTGCACGGCGGCGGCCAGATGCAGGCCATCCATGACCCCCGGCAACTGGACGTCGGAAAACAGCACGCACACGTCCGGACGCCCCTCCAGTACCCGGAGCGCATGATCGGCCGAGGCGGCCTCGAGTGTGTCGAAACCCGCATCCTGCAGCATCGAAGCCGCCACGATGCGCACGAGAGGTTCGTCTTCGACGATGAGTACGAGGGGTTTGGTCAGGGGGCGCACCGTTTCTGTTGAAGGGGGCCTCTGCCGGGCCCGTGAGAAGCAACGGGTCGCCGAGACCGGGGTTGCGACCGGGCGCGCCGCCTGAGCGCCGCGGCGTCGGCGCACGGCTTGTCGGGTCCGGATTGTCAGGAACCGGACGGTCCGCGGTTCGTTACCTGTTTCAAGGGGTGTGCGCTGAGTGTCGCGTACAGTGGTTTTCGGGTGAACGTGTGTCCAGGCCCCTCGTACTCATCGTCGAAGACGAACCGCTGCTGCGCCTCCTTGCGGTCTCGCTGATCGAGGAGGCAGGGTTCGACACCCTGGAAGCGAGCTCGGCGGACCAGGCCATCGCCTTTCTCGAGACCGATGCGCACATCCAGATCGTTTTCACCGACATCGACTTGCCGGGCGGGATGGATGGTATGCGACTGGCGGCGGAAATTCGCGACCGCTGGCCGCCGATCGAACTGATCCTGACCTCCGGTCACGTTAAGGTGAGCGATGCCGAGTTGCCGGCGCGCGGGCACTTCTTCTCGAAGCCCTACGATGCCGGGCAGCTGATCCGCACGCTCAGAAGTCTCACTCCCTGAATCGGCGGAGCGCTCCAACCTGGATGTCGGCCGCCCGTGCCGGGTCGTGCAAGTCCCAGACGAGGCGGGCGTGCGAGGCGGCGATGTTCTCCGCGCGGACGTCAGACCGCCACTGCAGGAAACTCGCCAGCAGGAACGTAAGCGCCAGACCCGTGGCGATCATCAGCACACCGCCCATCAGGCCCCACGTCCACGTCAGGCCACGGGGAATGCGATATTCGGCATTGATCGGGATGTCGGTTTCCGTGGCCATGAAATCTCCTCCGTCAGCGCGGCGTTAACGTCGCTGCACGAAGGGTGTTGCGTGGGCCGGGCAAACAAAAACCCCCGGGGATGCCGGGGGTCGTCGTCTCGTCCGAGATGGAGAGGGCTACTAGTAGCCCTCGCGCTCCATGCGCTTGCGCATCAACTTGCGCGTGCGGCGGATCGCTTCGGCGCGCTCGCGGGCGCGGCGCTCGGAGGGCTTCTCGTAGTTACGGCGGAGCTTCATCTCGCGGAAGATACCTTCACGCTGCATCTTCTTCTTCAGGACGCGGAGCGCCTGATCGACATTGTTTTCGCGGACGAGGACCTGCACTTCGATCGCTTCCTTCCAAACGGGTCTGGCACCCCGGAAACGCTCCGAGGGCAATGAGAAGGCGGGGTTGGTATCACAGGGTATCCGCCTTGGGAAGGGGTGCGGGGGGCGGTTTCGAGGCCTATATAGAGGTCATGGGGCCAGATTCTGCTGCATTTTCCGATCCGGATGAGGGTTTGCGCGACCGCTTGGCCGATGCCACGGCCGCCAATGCCACTTTCGATGGGTGGACCCGGACGGCCCTCGACGCCGCCGCCCGGGGGCTTGGCCTGCCCGAGGGCGAGGCCGACCGGCTGTTTCCGGGCGGTCCACTGGGGCTGGTGGAGTATGTCAGCGACCGGGCCGACCGGCGCACGGTCGAGGCCATGGAGGCTGCGGGCGTCGCCGGCATGAAGGTGCGCGACCGCATCCGCAGCGCCGTTCGCATCCGCCTGGAGAAGCATGCGGGTGATCGGGACTCCGCGCGCCGGGCGCTATCTCTGCTGGCCCTGCCGCTCAATGCGCCGCTCGGCCTCAAGCTCCTGTACCGTACTGTCGACGCCATGTGGTACGCCGCCGGCGACACGTCGGTCGACTTCAACTTCTACACCAAGCGAGCCACGCTGGCGGGCGTCTACTCCGCGACCTTGCTCTATTGGCTGAATGACCGCTCCGAGGGCGGGCAGGCGACATGGGACTTCCTCGATCGCCGACTCGACGACGTGATGCGCATCGAAAAGTTGAAGAGCCAGATTCGCGCCTGGCCGGGCGCCCGCACGCGCGCGGGCGGACGGCGCTAACGTCTCTCATGGGAGCGCGCCGCTCCAGTGGCGCATCATGAGCGCCACTGGAGTGGCGCGCTCCTCCGAGGCCAGAGGGAAAAACTCTAGGTCTCGATGAACGTCACGTGCCCCATCTTGCGGCCGGGGCGCGCCTTGCTCTTGCCGTAGAGATGCAGCCGCGCGGTCGGGTCGGCCACGTATTTTTTCCAGTCGTTGGCCTCGTCGCCGATCAGGTTCTCCATGCGCGACGGCGCCAGCACCTCGACGCTGCCCAGCGGCAAGCCGCAGATCGCGCGCACGAGCTGCTCGAACTGACTGGTGGCGCACGCATCCATCGTCCAGTGCCCTGAATTGTGCGGGCGCGGCGCCATCTCGTTGGCCAGTACGCGACCGTCCTTCGTCACGAACATCTCGAGGGCGACGAGGCCGGCGAGGTCTAGGCTCTCGGCGAGCTTGATCCCGAAAGCCTCGGCCTTCTTCAGCACGTTCTCCGGCAGGCCCGAGGGCACGTGCGTGGTGCGCAGGATGCCGTCGCGATGCTCGTTGCGGCCGATCGGGAAGCAGCGCGTCGTGCCGTCGAGGCTGCGCGCGACGATGGCTGAGACCTCGCACTGGAAGTCGACCAGCGCTTCCAGAATGCACTCGCGCCGGCCGAACTTCTCCCACGCCGCCTTGATGCCGTCCCTGGTGGCCACGCGCGCCTGGCCCTTGCCATCGTAGCCGTCCGTGCAGGTCTTGAGGATGCCGGGCAGTGCGGTGGCGCCGTCGATATCGGCGTCGCTGCGGATCGGCTGGTAGTCGGCGGTGCCGATGCCGGCCTTGCGCAGGAAATCCTTCTCGCGGATGCGGTGCTGGGCAAAATGGATCGGCTTCACGCCGGGCCGCACCGGCTTGACCTTCTCGCAGGCGATGATCGCTGCCTCGGGCACGTTCTCGAATTCGTAGGTGATCACGTCGACCTGGGCCGCGAAGCGGGCGAGCGCGTCGAGGTCGTCGTACGCGCCCTGCACGTGGCCGTTGCACACCTGACCGGCGACCGACTCGAGATCGGGCGCGTAGACCACGCAGTGGTAGCCCAGGCGCGCGGCGGCAAGCGCCGTCATGCGGCCCAACTGGCCGCCGCCCAGGATGCCGATGGTCGAACCTGGCGACAGGATTTTAGCGGCAGGCATCAGCGGTGGGCGGCCGCGTCGTCTTTAGGCGCCTTCGCAACGGCCCCGGTCTGCCGCGCGCGCCAGCGTTCGACCGCGGCCATCACGCGGGCGTTGCCCAGGCCCACGATGCTGGCGGCCAGAAGGGCGGCGTTGACGGCGCCGGCGCGGCCGATGGCCAGGGTGCCGACGGGAATGCCGGCCGGCATCTGCACGATGGAAAGCAGGCTATCCATGCCCTTGAGCGCCGCACTCTCGACCGGCACGCCGAGCACCGGCAGCGGCGTCATCGAGGCGGTCATGCCGGGCAGGTGGGCGGCACCCCCGGCGCCGGCGATGATCACCTTCAGCCCGCGCGCCTTGGCGCCCGAGGCGTAGGCGAACAGGCGCTTGGGCGTGCGGTGGGCCGACACGATGCGGGTCTCGCAGGAGACGCCCAGGGCCGCGAGCGTGTCGGCGGCATGGTGCATGGTCGTCCAGTCCGACTGGCTACCCATGATGAGGCCGACGGATGGCTTCCCGGGCGGCGCTTTCTTCTTCGAAGTCTTGGCCATCTCTCAGGCGATGATGTCGGGAATGAGCCGGCTTTCCAACCGGATAATCTGGTCCTTGAGCCCGAGTTTGCGCTTCTTCAGGCGCTGGAGCTGGAGCTGGTCGAACGGCGCCTTCTCGATCAGGCGGTCGATGACGTCGTCGAGGTCGCGATGCTCGATGCGCAAGGCCTCCAGCTTGGCCTTGATCGCCTCGGTCTCCAGCGGTTCGGAGGTGTCGTCGTTGCTCATCGCCTTTGCGCCGTGTACCCCTTCGCCCGCCCCCAGGGAAGCAAATAGGGACCCAAATCCGCGAGCATGTCCGACTTTCTGCCTCATCCGTTCTGGAATTTCTCGCTGGAAATCTACGCCGGCGAGGGCGTGGCCGAGGCCTGCCTCGATCTGCAGGAGCGGCGCGGCTGCGATGTGAATATCCTGCTGTTCTGCTGCTGGCTGGGCGTCTCGGGCCGGCCGACGCTGACGGCCGACCGGCTGCGGGCGATCCTGAAGGTGAGCGGGGCCTGGCAGGACGAGGTGGTGAAGCCCCTGCGTAAGGTCCGCCGCCTGCTCAAGGACCGGCCCTGGGACGAGACGCTGCCGCAGACTGTCGATGCCACCCGGCGCCGCGTGGCCGATGCCGAGCTGGCGGCCGAACATGCCGAGCAGCTGAAGCTCGCCAGCCTGCACAATCCGGCCGCCGACCGCGACCGGCCGCTGGAGAAGCGCCTGCGGGCCGCAGTGGGCAATCTCGGTGTCTATGCGATGTGCCTGGGCGTGACCCCGGACGCGGCCGACCGCAAGGCCGTGGCGGCGTTGATGCGCGCCTCGTTTCCCGCGCTCTCCGGGGGTGAAATAGATCCCGCCGTCGGGATCACTGCCAGCGCTTGACCGTGCCGGTGTCGATGTCGAAGAGGTCGAGCACTCGCCCGACGGTATGATCAACGACGTCGTCCAAGCTCCTGGGCCTGTTGTAGAAAGCCGGCATGGCAGGCGCGATCACCGCGCCCATTTCCGACAGCGTGAGCATGTTGCGGAGATGAATCGCGTGAATCGGTGTCTCTCGTGCAACCAAAACAAGGCGACGGTGTTCCTTGAGCATGACGTCGGCGGCTCGCGTCAGCAGATTGCTGGTGATGCCGTGGGCGATCTCTCCGAGACTGCGCATCGAGCACGGCACCACGACCATCCCCATGGTCCGGAATGACCCACTCGAGATCGCAGCGGCAAGGTCGTCTATCTTATATGCCACATCCGCGAGCCGCCGCACGTCACTCACCTTCAGATCGGTTTCGTGTGCCAGCGTGACTTCGGCCGTGCGCGTCATCACGAGGTGCGTTTCGACCGGCAACGGCCGCAACGCCTCGAGCAGGCGCACGCCGTAGATCACGCCGGACGCGCCGGATATGCCCACCACAAGCCGTTTCGGGTCAGTCATGCTGACCATTCTAGCCGTTTGTGCACAACGGCGGGAGGGTGCTTGATTTGGCGTGACTCGTCCCAATGTCGGAGTCAGGATTTGGTGTCGACAACAAGCATCGGAGGTCAGCGAGATGAGCGCGATGGACCATATCGAAGCGTTGAAGGCCAAGCATGCTTCGCTGGAGCATGCGATCGGTGAGGAGACAGCAAGGCCTCACCCGGACGACGATACGATATGCAGCCTCAAGAAGCGAAAACTCCTGATCAAGGACGAGATCAACCGCTTGGCTACGCGGGACACTCGACATTAACCTTCCATAGTCGACCACACATCAGTTCAACTTGTGCAGGTTCACGGTCCACGATGTCGGACCGAAGGCTCCGCGCGAGTTGCCGCTGCATTGCGCGACGTCGTCCGCGCCGCGCCGGCAGGTGAGCTGGTCGGCATACCAGTGCGAGCCGTCGTTGCAGGTCGTGTCGGCGTCGCGTAGCGCGAGGTTCGGTCCACTGAACTGCGCTTGAGCGCGCGTGCGGCAGGCCGTGCGTCCGCGGCGCCATTCGAGTTCGCCGCGGCCGCTGGCGTCGAAGCAGTAGGACGAGATGCCGGGCTGGCGCTGTACGGTCTCGTGCCGGAACGGGTCGGTGCGCCAGCAGCCTGCCATGAAGGAATAGTTGTTGGTCGGTGCGGTCGGCAGGCGCAGGCGATTGTCGCCGGGCGCGCGCGGCGCGGGCTTTGGCACAGGTGGAGGCGGCGGGGCGGGCTTGGGCTGCGCCAGCGCCGTCTGCGGAGGCTTCGGCGCCTCCGGCGGCCTGCAGTCGGCGACGCGCTTCTTCAGCTCGCCCTCGATCGTTCCGATCTCGATCTGCAGTGCCTTGGCGCGCGCGGCCTCAGACGCCAGCGATGCCTTCAGCACGGGCAGCGGATCGTGGACGGCGGGCGCGGGCGGCCCCGGGGGGCCCTCGCGCGTGGCGAGCGCCAGCGCCGGGTCGCCCGGCAGCCAGTCGCGCAAGAGGTATGCAGCCCCCAGCAACAGAAGCAGGAGCGGCAGCGCCGCCAGTAGCGTGCGCGCCCAGGGAATGGTTGCGGCCGCCGCCGCCGCCGTCGGGGCAACCGCGACGGGGAAGGGCGGCGGCAAGGAGGGCGGATTGATGACGGGCTGATGCTGGGGCGCGCGCGGCAGCGCGGCGGGCAGCAGCGAGTTCGCCGCTTCCTTTTCGTAGCCCCAGCACACGACGACCGGCCGATCGCCGACCAGGAAGACGAACGATTCGGCGGGGCGGCGCGCGGCGAGCTGGAGCGAGCGGCCAACGACGCCGGTATCGTCGCCGCTGCCGGCATCCTTCAGCGTCTGGCCGAGGCGGCCGATGGCGGCCAAGGCCGTGTCGACCTGGGCCAGGATGGCGCTGCGTTGCGCCGGATCGAGGTTCGCGACCTGACGGACCTCGCCCGGCCAGGCGGCGTACCAGTCGATGGCCGTGCCGTCCTCGTGGAGCTGCGGCTCGGCCAGCAGGTCGGCCGCCGCGTCGCCCAGGCGCCGGCGCACGACGCGGCGGATCTGGGCCGCCGCGTTATGCAGCGGCTCGCCGCGCACGCCCAAGGGGCGGACGCCGCTCCTGGTGGTGGCGACAAGAGTGGCCTGGCCGGACATTCCAGGGTCACAGTAGCCGTCGGATTATGGCGAGGCGATGGTGGCTGGATTCCTCGCAAAGGCCGTCAGACTGCCTTGGCCCACTCGCGCAGCACGAATTTCTGCACCTTGCCGGTCGAGGTCATGGGCAGATCGCGGAAGACGACATGGCGTGGGCACTTGTAGCCGGCGAGGTTGGCGCGGCAGTAGGCCACGATCTCCTCGGCGGTGGCCGCCGCGCCAGGCTTCAGCATGACGAAGGCGCACGGCGTTTCCCCCCACTTCTCGTCGGGCTTGGCGACCACGGCCACGTTGGCGACGGCGGGGTGCTTGATGATCACGCCCTCGACCTCGATGGTGGAGATGTTCTCGCCGCCCGAGATGATGATGTCCTTGGAACGGTCGCGCAGCTCGATGTAGCCGTCCTCGTGCAGCACGCCCAGATCGCCCGAGTGGAACCAGCCGTTGGCGAAGGCTTCCTTGGTCGCCTTGGGATTCTTGAGGTAGCCCTTCATCACGAGGTTGCCGCGGAACATCACCTCGCCCATCGTCTTGCCGTCGCGCGGTACGACCTTCATTGCGACCGGATCCATGACGGTGACTCCGTCCTCGGCGGCGTAGCGCACGCCCTGCCGCGCCTTGAGCCGCGCCCGCTCGGCCGACGGCAGTGCGTTCCACTCCTCGTGCCACGAGCAGATCGTCGCCGGCCCGTAGACTTCGGTCAGGCCATAGACGTGGGTGACGGTGAAGTTCTCCTGTTCCAGCGCCTCGAGCACGGCGGCCGGCGGCGGTGCGGCGGCGGTCATGAACTCGACCTTGCGTGCGAGCGTGCGGCGTTCATCGGCGGAGGCGCTGATGATGAACTGCATGATGATCGGCGCGCCGCACATATGCGTGACGTCGTGGTCGGCCAGCGAATCGTAGATCGTCGCGGCATTGGTGCGGCGCAGGCAGACCGACGTGCCGGCGACCAGTGCCAGCGTCCACGGGAAGCACCAGCCGTTGCAGTGGAACATCGGCAGGGTCCAGAGATAGACCGGGTGGATGCCCATCGCCCATTGCGTGGCGTTGCCGTAGGCCGAGAGCGCCGCGCCGCGGTGATGGAACACCACGCCCTTGGGATTGCCGGTCGTGCCCGAGGTGTAGTTGAGCGAGATCGCGTTCCATTCGTCGGACGGATACTGCCACTCGTAGGCATCGTCGCCGGTGGCGAGGAATTCCTCGTAGGTCGTGTCGCCGATCTGGGCGCGGTCCTCGCACATCGGGTCGTCGATATCGACCACCAGCGGCTGGGTCTTGGCCAGCGCCAGCGCCTCGGTGGCGACCTTGTGGTACTCGCGATCGACGATCAGCACCTTGGTCTCGCTGTGATCGAGAATGAAGGCGATCATCGCGGCATCGAGGCGGGTGTTGAGCGCGTTCAGGGCCGCGCCCGTCATCGGCACGCCGAAGTGCGCCTCGTAGATCTCGGGGATGTTCGGCGCCATCACCGCGACCGTGTCGCCGACGCCGATGCCGATCTGCGCCAGCGCCGAGGCGAGCTGTCGGCAGCGTCGGTAGGTCTCGTCCCAGCTCTGCCGGCGCTCGCCATGGATCAGGGCGACGCGGCCGGGATAGACGCTGGCGGTGCGCTCCATGAACTGCAGCGGGGTGAGGGCGGCGTAGTTGGCGGCGGTCTTGTCGAGGTCGCGCTCGTAGATGTTGTGGGCGGCGAGGACGGCCTTGGGCCGCGCCGGCCGCGCGCCGGGCATGCGCCCACTGGGCATGCGGGAGATCGAGGTGCGGTTCTTGGCGGGCCGCCGGAACGCGGGCCGGACGACAGGCTTGGGCACGGCGGCCTTCTTGGGCGCCGCCTTCTTCTGTGCCGTCTGGTTCTGTGTCGTCTGGGCCGCGCGGCGGACTGGCTTCTTGGCCTTCGCCGCCTTGCGCTTCGCCGGCTTCTTCTTCGCTTTCTTGGATTTTGCCTTCGCCATTATCCCGGTTCCCATGCCGCTCGATGCGAAGGCACGGTATACTTGGCGCATGATGAAGGTCGAGATGAATCCATTGGTCGGGATCGCCGTCGCGGCGACCCTGCTGCTGTCCGCCGCCAGCCACGCCCAGACCTGGCCCGACAGGCCGGTCCATATCGTCGTGCCGCTGACGGCCGGCAGCGCCACCGACGTCATGGCGCGCACGGTGGCGGCGCAGCTCTCCGAGCAGCTCGGCCAGCCTTTCATCGTCGACAACAAGCCGGGGGCGGGCGGCACGATCGGCATGGGCGCCGTCGCCCGCGCCAGGCCGGACGGCTACACGATCCTGGTGCAGTCGGCGTCGTACACGATCACCCCGATCACCTATCCCAACACGCCCTACGACACCCAACGCGACCTGGTGGGTGTGACGCCGCTGGCGCAACTGCCGCAGGCGCTGGTGATCGCGCCGTCGAAGGGCATCACCTCGGTCTCGCAGCTCGTGGCCGCGGCCAAGGCCCGGCCCGGCGTCTTCAACTATGCGTCGGCTGGCGTCGGCACGGCCAATCAGCTCAGCGCCGAGCGCTTCCGGGTTGGCGCCGGCATCGATGCCGTCCACGTGCCGTTCAAGGGCACGCCCGAGGCGCTGACCGAGGTGATGGCGGGGCGAGTCGATTACTATTTCTGTCCCATGAACGTCTGCCTGCCGATGATCCGCGACAAGCGCGTGCTGGCGCTGGCCATGGGAAGCTCGCGCCGGTCGGCGGCACTGCCGGACCTGCCGACGACCCTCGAACTGGGCGTGCCGGACTCCGACTACGACTTCTGGGTCGGCATGTTCGCGCCGGCCGAGACGCCGCGCGCGATCGTCGACAGGCTCTACGCCGAGACGACCAAGGCCTTCGCCAGCGCCAAGGTGAAGGACAGTTTCGCCCAGCTCGGTGCCGAGCCCAACCTGCTGGAGCCGCGGGCGTTCGACGCGCAGATCAAGAAGGAGATCGCCATCAACGCCTCGCTGGTGAAGGCCGCCGGGATTCCCATCGCGCAATAGGGGCGGCGTCAGCGCGCCCTCTTGTCAGTGGGCCGATCCTGGCGCATCAAACCGGGGGAGGAACAATGGCGGCTGGAGACAAATACCGGGCGGTTCACGCCCGTTCGCTGAGCGACCCCGAGGGGTTCTGGGCCGAGCAGGCCGGGGCGATCGACTGGAGCCGGCACTGGGACCGGGTGCTCGATGGATCGAACCCGCCATTCTATCGCTGGTTCGGGGGCGGCGAGCTCAACGCCTGCCACAATGCGCTCGATCGCCATGTCGAAGGAGGCCGCGCCGAGCAGACGGCGCTGATCTACGATTCACCCGTCACCGGGTCCAAGCAGACCTTCACCTATCGGCAATTGCGCGACCGCGTGGCGCAGATCGCCGGCATGATCGCAGCCCAGGGCGTGGCCAAGGGCGACCGGGTCATCATCTACATGCCGATGATCCCCGAGGCAGTGATGGCGATGCTGGCCTGCGCGCGGCTGGGCGCCGTGCACTCGGTGGTGTTCGGCGGCTTCGCGGCCAAGGAACTGGCCAGCCGCATCGACGACTGCCAGCCCAGGCTGGTGCTCACCGCCTCGTGCGGCGTCGAGCCCAACCGCATCGTGGCCTACAAGCCGCTGCTCGACCAGGCCATCGAGATGGCCAAGCACAAGATGACGAAGGTCATCGTCTTCCAGCGCCCGCAAGGCCCGGCCACGATGGTGGCCGGCCGCGACCTCGACTGGACCGAAACCGTGAAGGCCGCGAAGCCGCACGCCTGCGTGGCCGTCGCGGCGACCGATCCGCTCTACATCCTCTACACGTCGGGCACGACCGGGTACCCCAAGGGCGTCGTGCGCGACACCGGCGGCTACTGCGTGGCGCTCGCCTGGTCGATGAAGAACCTCTACGGCGTGAAGCCGGGCGAGGTCTATTGGTGCGCCTCGGACATCGGCTGGGTGGTCGGCCACAGCTACATCGTCTACGGCCCGCTGATCTACGGCGCGACCACCATCCTCTACGAGGGCAAGCCGGTCGGCACGCCCGACGCCGGCGCCTTCTGGCGGGTGATCTCCGAGCACAAGGCGGTGGCGCTGTTCACCGCGCCCACGGCGTTCCGCGCCATCAAGCGCGAGGACCCCGAAGGCAAGCTGCTGAAGCAGTACGATCTCGCCAACTTCCGCACGCTGTTCCTGGCCGGCGAGCGCGGCGATCCGCCGACGGTGCAGTGGGCGCAGAAGCTGCTGGGCGTGCGCGTGGTCGACCACTGGTGGCAGACCGAGACCGGCTGGACGATCTGCGGCAACTTCGAGGGCCTCGACCCGATGCCGATCAAGCCCGGCTCGACCTCGGTGCCGGCGCCGGGCTGGAAGCTCGAGGTGCTCGACGAACAGGGAAGGCCGATGAAGGCGGGCGAAGTGGGTGCCCTGGCCGGCAAGCTGCCGCTGCCGCCGGGCACGTTCCCGACCCTGTGGAACGCCGACGAGCGCTACAGGCAAGCCTACATGAGCGAGTTCCCGGGCTACTACAAGACCGGCGACGCGGGCTTCATCGACGACGACGGCTATGTCTCGGTGATGACGCGGGTCGACGACGTCATCAACGTCGCCGGACACCGCCTGTCGACCGGCCAGATCGAGGAAGTGCTGGCCTCGCACGACGATGTCGCCGAGTGCGCGGTGATCGGCGTGGCCGACGAGCTGAAGGGCCAGGTGCCGCTGGGCTTCCTGGTGCTGAAGGCCGGCGTCCAACGGCCCGACGGCGAGATCGTCGAGGACGTGGTGCGCATGGTGCGCGAGCGCATCGGCCCGGTGGCGTTCTTCAAGAGCGCGCTGGTGGTCCAGCGCCTGCCCAAGACGCGCTCGGGCAAGATCCTGCGCGGCACCCTGCAGAAGATGGCCGACAACCAGCCGTGGACCATGCCGGCCACGATCGAGGATCCCGTTGCCCTCGACGAGATCCGCGACAACCTCAGGACCGCCGGATACGCTGCCGGAAACTGAAAACCATCGGGTCATCCCGTTGGGGGGAGGGGCGCGATGGCGGGCGAGCTTCGTTTTCTGGCGATGGATCTGCCCAACCGGCCGTGGCGTGACATGCTGCGGCGCTACAAGACCGTCGAGACGCTGGGCTTCGACCTCGCCGGATTTGCCGACCATTTCGTGCCGTCGGCCGACAGCGCCGCGCCGTGGTTCGAGCAGTGGACCTTGCTGGCGGCGGTCGCCCGCGAGACTTCCAGGATCAGGCTCGCGACCTGGGTGACGCAAATCCCCTTTCGCAACCCCGCACTGCTCGCCCATCAGGCGTGCACCGCCGATCACCTGTCGGACGGCCGCCTCGAGCTGGGCCTCGGGGTCGGGCTGACGATGGATCCGTCCTACGCGATGATGGGGCTGGCCAACTGGAGCAACAAGGAACGCGTCGCCCGCTTCCGCGAGTACGTCCAGGTCGTCGACCGGCTGCTGTCCGACAAGACCACGACCTTCGAGGGAAAGTTCTACGAGCTGCGCGGTGCGCCGATGTTCCGTCCCGTGCAACTGCCGCGTCCGCCGATCGTCATCGCGGCGCTGGGACCGGTCATGCTCAAGCGCGCGGCCGAACTCGCCGACAACTGGAACTGCCTCAGCTTCGCCGCCACCTTCGACCAACAACTCGCCGAGACGCGCGAGCGTATTCGTCTGGTCGATGCCCATTGCGCCGTTATCGGGCGAGACCCGGCGTCGCTGCGCCGCTCCTACCTGATGCCGGTCGGCGCCCTGCTGGGTGCTGGAATGTTCGATTGCTACGCGTCGGCCGGGATCTTCGCCGACATGGCGCAGCGCCTGATCGATCTTGGCATCTCCGAGATCGGGCTGTGGTATCCCGCGAGGGAAGAGCAGATGCCGGTGTTCGAGAAGATCGCAGCCGAGGTGCTTCCGGCACTGAAGGAGCGGCATGCCGCACGCTGGGCGGTTGATCGGCCGGTGGGTGACGGTAAAGCTGTTGCAATGGACAGTCTGGAGAGGACGGCAGAATGACTCTTGATGTGAATCGCCCCGATCTCACGGTGGGCGTGGTCGGCACGGGCGCCATGGGGCGCGGCATCGCGCAGGTGACGGCGCAGGGCGGCATCAGGGCGATCCTGTTCGATGCCGCACCCGGAGGCGCTGCGAAGGCCAAGGCCGGGATCGTCGACATCCTGAAGGGGCTGGTCGCCAAGGGCCGGCTGACCGATGCCGACGTCGCCAGGGCCGAGGCCAACCTGGGCGTCGCCGACCGGATCGAGGACCTCAAGGCCTGCCACATCGTGGTCGAGGCCGTGTTCGAGAACCTCGAGGTGAAGCAGAAGCTGTTCGGCGAGCTCGAGGCGGTGATCGCGCCCGACGCGATCCTGGCGTCGAATACCTCGTCGATCCGCATCGCCTCGATCGCGCGCGCGCTCAAGCACCGCGACCGCGTCTGCGGCATGCACTATTTCAATCCCGTCCCGCTGATGAAGCTCGTCGAGGTGATCCGCGCCGCCGACACCGCCTCGTGGGTGGTCGACGCGATGGTGGCGCTGGGCAAGCGGCAGACGCGCGTGCCCGTGGTCGTGGGCGACACGCCGGGATTCCTCGTCAACCTGGGCGGCACGGCGATCGGCACCGAGGGTCTACGCATCCATCAGGAAGGCCGCGCCAGCGTGTCGGCGATCGACGCCGTGATGCGCGACTCCTGTGGCTTCCGCATGGGACCGTTCGAGCTGATGGACCTGACCGGCCTCGACGTGAACTTTCCCGCACGCAAGATCATCTACGAAGGCTTCTTCCACGACCGGCGCATGACGCCCGGCCCCTATCACGAGAGCCTGTTCGCCGCGGGCAAGTACGGCCGCAAGACCGGCGGCGGCTGGTACGCCTACGACGCCAAAGGCGCGAAGATCGATCCCGGGGCGGACCATCTGCCGTCGGTGCCGCCTGCGACCGCGGCCGTCGTGATGGACAGCCAAAACGAGAAGCTGGTGCAGCTCGTCGTCGCGGCAGGCGCCCAGACGCTGGCCATCGACGACGGCAAGAGCCCGATCCTGGTGGCGCCGGTCGGCAAGGACGCCACGACCGAGGCGATCGAGCGCGGCCTCGATCCCAGGCGCACCGTCGCCGTCGACGTGACCGGCGACACCGCCAAGCGCATCACCATCATGATGCCGCCGGGCGCCGATCCGCTGGTGCGCGACGCCGCCGCGGCCATGCTGGCCAGGTCCGGCACCAAGGTGACGCTGATCAAGGATTCGCCCGGCTTCATCGCCCAGCGCATGTGCGCGATGATCGCCAATCTCGGCTGCGAGATGGCGATGATCGGCATCGCCTCGGCCGCCGACGTCGACACCGCCATGACGCTCGGCCTCAACTATCCGCGCGGACCGCTGGCGCTCGCCGACTGGCTGGGCGTCAAGCAGTGCCACGAGATCCTGGTGCAGATCCAGGCCATCACCGGCGACGACCGCTATCGTCCCAGCCAGTGGCTGCGCCGCCGCGCCATGCTGGGCATGAGCGCCACGACGGTGGAATAGGGATTCCTCCGGTTCGGCCTGACGGCCTGCAATCCAGCAACGACGCGCCGTTCCTTTCTGCCGCGGGTTGGCGTGCTCGCGCGAATGTCGCGAGAGTCACAAATCGATCACCGGACAGGCGTGGCACGATGCGGGACCTTGGGGCCAGCAATCGGATTGATGGAGTGTGCCATGCACGTTGAAGCCGAGAGTCCCGTCGCGCGGGAAGAGGCGTTGGTCGAGGAACGCCGGCGTTTTCTGAAGTCCTGCGGCCGGTTCGCGATGATCACGCCACCGACGATCACGCTGCTGCTTGCCTCGGGCGCGCAGAATTTCGCCGTTGCCGGCTCGGGTATGGGCGGCGGCTCGCTGGGCGGCGGCGCGACCTACTATGTTCCCCGCGATGACGGCCTGATCACTGCCGCGGGCGGCGTGAAGCCCGGCGACACGATATGCTTCGACACGTCGAACGGGACCAACTGCAAACCGGTGACGCCGCGTTGACGATCGCCAATCTGGTGGATTGACGCTTCGCTCGGGCGGCGCATGCCGGGCCTCATCACTCCTGCCGACCTGAGCCTGCACCTCGTCGGCCAAGAGGGCCTGCTTCTCGATTCGGCACGCCAGCGGCTCTATGCCGTGAACGCCTGCGCCGCCTTCATCTGGCGCCTGCTCGAGGACGGCAAGTCGCCGGCGGAGATCACCGGGTCCCTGAACCTGCATTTCGCCGTGCCGGCCGATATGGCGGCGGTCTACGTGGCCGACGTGCTGCGGCAATGCGAAGCGCTGTTGGCCGAGCACAAGGAGGCACCGACCGCGACGCTCGTGGATATGGGCGCCCGCAGGCGGCTCCTGCCGCGGCGGCGCGCGGCCGGCGTCGTCGAGGTCTACGCGCTTCTCGGCGGCACTTTCCGGGTGCACTACGACAGCGTCGGCCTGGCTGAAGGAATACATCCGCTTCTGCGGCACGGACCCCGGCCGGGCGCGGCCGCCGAAGGCGCGACGGCCAGCGATGTCTGGGTCATGCACGACGAGGCGGGGGTGGCGGTCGCAGCCGGCGACGAGGTGATCGGTGTGTCGCGCACGCTCGAGGACGCGGCGGTCGCGGTGCGGGCTTGCCTCACCAGGCTCGCCGTGTCGGCGAGCGGCGGCCTCTGCGCGGTCCACGCCGGTGCGCTTCGCCGCGGCGGCGCGGCGTTGATGCTTCCCGGCGAGGCGGGGCACGGCAAGAGCACCCTCTCGGCAGGGCTCGCTGCGCGAGGCTTCGAGATGCTGAGCGACGACACGACCCTGCTCGCGGGCGAACCGTTGCGTGTTCGCTGCCTGCCGACGGGATTGTGCATCAAGCGGGGCTCCTGCGATGTGCTGCGGGCCCATTATCCCCGGCTGCCGTCGCTGCCCGAGTGGCGTCGTCCCGACGGCAAACAGGTGCGCTATCTGATGCCGGGCCGTGACTTGCGCTGGGCCGGCCCGGACGCGGCGGTCGACGTGCGCTGGATCGTCTTTCCGCGCTTCCATCCCGACCATGGCACCGCGCTCGTGGCCTTGCCCCGGCACGAGGCCCTGGCGCGATTGCTGCGCGGCGTCTGTTTCCTGTCGGGCTCCCTGGATGAGCGCAACATCGCCGGGCTCATCGCCTGGATCGAGCGCATCGACTGCTTCGACCTGCCGCTGTCGTCGCTCGATGCGGCCACGGCCCTGCTCGATCGGGTCTGCGCGTGAACAAGGACCGCCTGGCGCTCGCCGACCTTGCAAGCTGCCTGCGCGGCGCGCCCGACGCTTCGCCGGACTGGGTGCGTGTCTTCAGGATCGCCAACGATCAGCTGCTGGCGCCGGCGCTGTGGCGCGCGCTCTGCGACGCGGGAGGCGCAGGCGCACTGCCCGAAGATGCCCGCGACTATCTGGCCACGCTGCATTGCCTTAACGGCGAACGCAACCTCGCGCTCCGGCACCAGGCTTGTGAACTGATCGCCATGCTCAATGCACGCGGCATCGCGCCGGCGCTGCTCAAGGGCGGCCTGACGCTGTTCGACGGGCCCTATGCCGATCCGGCGGTGCGCATGATGCGCGACCTCGACATGCTGGTGCCGGCGGCGAGGCGGGACGAGACGATCGCGGCGCTGGAGGCGCTGGGCTACGGCCTGGCCCAGGGCTATGGGCCGGATCATCATGCCTTCGGCGATTTCGCGCGACCGGGCGACCCGGGCAGCGTCGACCTCCACATCGAACTCGTCGATCCATCCCACGTTCTGCCGGCGTCGGAAGTGTGGGAACGCGCCAAGGTGAGGGAGGCGGGCGGCCTCCGCTATTTCCTGCCCGGCGCCACCGACCGGGTGATGCACAATCTGCTGCATGCCCAGGTCCATCATCTCGGCAACTTCTATCGCGGCGTCCTTCAGGTCCAGCAGGCCTACGAACTGGTTGCGCTGGCGCGGCACTTCGGTCCCGCCGTCGACTGGCGGTTCGTCGAACGGCGCATGCGTGTCCATCGGCTGACCGCGGTTCTGGAATCCCATCTCCTGGCGGCGCGCCGCCTGTTCGGCCTCGAATGGCCGCTCTCGGCTCCGCCCGGCCTCGGCGCGCGGATGCATTACCGGCGCTGCGAGGCCCAGTTCGGCGGCCGGTTGTTGCGCTGGGTCGGCGTACCCTGGGGCAACCTGCGCGGCTCCTTCGCCTGGCATCGCATGCGTGCCCTTCACGGCGCCACCGGCGGGCCGCTCGGCTGGCGCTCCCGTCATCTGCGTCAGTACTTGCGAAAAAAGGGGATGGGCGCCGGGCTCGGCCGACTGCTCCGGAGACACTGAGGCTCGGAGGTTGACGTTTACGTAAAGGTAAACTACCTAAGCCTCACTGGCGGAGCCTCTGCCAGAGGCCCAAAGTCCAGCAAAGACGGACACGCGGCAGCCCGGAGGAGCATCGAGTGAGCGTACTGGCAGCGCATTACACGCCCGAACACCGGATGTTCCGCGACACCTGCCGGCGCTTCTTCGAGAAGGAAGTGACGCCCTTCCACCTGAAGTGGGAGGAGGATGGCGTCGTCCCGCGCGAGCTGTGGCGCAAGGCGGGCCAGCAGGGCCTGCTCGGCATGACCATGCCCGAGGAATACGGCGGCGCCGGCGGCGATTTCCTCTACAGCGCCATCCTGATCGAGGAGCAGGGCCGCGCCATCGCCTCGGGCCCGGCCTTCTCGCTGCACAACGACATCGTCGTTCCCTACCTGCTGCACTACGCCGGTGAGGAGCAGAAGAAGAAATGGATCCCCAAGGCCTGCTCGGGCGAGCTGGTGACGGCCATCGCCATGACCGAGCCGGGCACCGGCTCGGACCTGCAGGCGGTGAAGACCAGCGCGGTGATGGACGGCAACCACTGGGTGATCAACGGCTCCAAGACCTTCATCAGCAACGGCCAGCTCGCCGACCTGGTGATCGTGGTCGCCAAGACCGATCCCAGGCTGGGCGCCAAGGGCACGTCCCTGATCGCCGTCGAGACCAACACCGAGGGCTTCAAGCGCGGCCGCAATCTCGAGAAGATCGGCATGAAGGCGCAGGACACGTCGGAGCTGTTCTTCGACAACGTGCGCGTGCCGGCCGACAACCTGCTGGGCGGTCAGAGTATGGGCACGGGCATGGGCTTCGCGCAGCTGATGCAGCAGTTGCCGCAGGAGCGCCTGGTGATCGCCATCCAGGCGATCGCCGCGATCGAGGCGGCAATGGAGCACACGCTGGCCTACGTGAAGGAGCGCAAGGCCTTCGGCAAGCAGATCATCGACTTCCAGAACACGCGCTTCAAGCTCGCGGAGCTCAAGACCAGGGCGCTGGTCGCCCGCACCTTCGTCGACGACTGCGTGGCCAAACACCTCAGGCGCGAGCTCGACGTCGCCACGGCGGCAATGGCCAAGTATCACACGACCGAGCTGCAATGTGTGCTGATCGACGAGTGCCTGCAGTTCTTCGGCGGCTACGGCTACATGTGGGAATACCCGATCGCGCGGCTCTACGCCGACGCCCGGGTGCAGAAGATCTACGGCGGCACCAACGAGATCATGAAGGAATTGATCGGCCGCACGCTTTAATTCGAGTTGAAGGAGAAGACCATGACCGAAGCTTACATCTACGACGCCGTCCGCACGCCGCGCGGCAAGGGCCGCAAGGATGGCTCGCTGCATGAAGTGACGCCGGTGCGTCTGGCCGTGACGGCGCTGCAGGCGCTGCGGGACCGCAACAAGCTCGACACCCATCTGGTCGACGACGTCGTGCTGGGCTGCGTCATGCCGATCGGCGAGCAGGGTGCGGACATCGCGCGCACCGCCGCCGTCATGGCAGGCTACGCCGAGAGCGTCTCGGGCGTGCAGGTCAACCGCTTCTGCGCCTCGGGCCTCGAGGCCACCAACATGGCCGCCGCCCAGGTGATGTCCGGCCAGAGCCAGGCCGCGATCGGCGGCGGAGTCGAGAGCATGAGCCGCGTGCCGATGGGCTCGGACGGCGGCGCCTGGCCGGTCGATCCGGCCGTCGCCATGCCGATGTACTTCGTGCCGCAGGGCATCTCGGCCGACCTGATCGCCACCAAGTACGGCATGAGCCGCGACGACGTCGACGCCTATGCCGTCGAATCGCAGAAGCGCGCCAAGGCCGCCTGGGACGCCGGCTACTTCAAGAAGTCGATCGTGCCGGTGCGGGACCAGAACGGGGTCGAGCTGCTGGGTCGCGACGAGCTGATGCGGCCGCAGACGACCATGCAGACGCTGGCCTCGCTCGAGCCCGCCTTCAAGATCCAGGGTGAGGCGATGCCGGGCTTCGACGCGATCGCCCAGCAGCGCTATCCCGAGATCGAGAAGATGATCCACGTCCATCACGCCGGCAATTCGTCGGGCATCGTCGATGGTGCGGCCGCGATCCTGGTCGGCTCCAAGGAGTTCGGCGAGAAAGCCGGTCTGAAGCCGCGTGCAAAAATCCGCTCCTTCGCCTCGATCGGCTCGGAGCCCGCGATCATGCTGACCGGCCCGGCGCCGGCGTCCGAGAAGGCGCTGAAGCGCGCCGGCATGAACGTGAAGGACATCGACCTGTTCGAGCTCAACGAGGCGTTCGCCGCCGTCGTCCTGCGCTACATGCAGATCCTCAAGATGCCACACGACAAGATGAACGTGAACGGCGGCGCCATCGCCATGGGCCATCCGCTCGGCGCCACCGGCGCGATGATCCTGGGCACGCTGCTCGACGAGCTCGAGCGTCGCAACCTCTCGACCGGCCTGGCCACGCTCTGCGTCGGCGGCGGCATGGGCACGGCCACCATCATCGAGCGCGTCTGAGGAGCGCGCCACTCCAGTGGCGCATCTTCTCACCGCTTCAACAATCCGATGAGCGCCACTGGAGTGGCGCGCTCCAATGAGGACGCAATGATCAACACCACCATCGACACCGACGGCATTGCCACCATCACCTGGGACATGCCGGGCCGCACGATGAACGTGCTCAACGAGGGCTCGCTCAAGGCCTATGACGAAGCGCTCACCAGGGCGCTCGCCGACGACAAGGTCAAGGGCATCATCCTGACCTCCGGCAAGGACACGTTCATCGCCGGCGCCGATCTCGAGATGCTGCTGAATGCCGACACGTCGGACGCGGCCAGGCTCACCGAGCAGTTCAGCCAGCTGCAGAAGCTGTTCCGCCGCCAGGAGACCGGCGGCAAGCCGATCGTGGCCGCGATCAACGGCACCGCGCTGGGCGGCGGCTTCGAGATTTGCCTGGCCACGCACTACCGCATCGCCGCGGCCAACCCCAAGACCAAGCTCGGCCAGCCCGAGGTGAAGCTCGGCCTCCTGCCCGGCGGCGGCGGCACGCAGCGCATCCCGCGCCTGATCGGCGTGATGAACGCCGCGCCCATCCTGATCGAGGGCAAGGACCTCACGGTCGACGCCGCCAAGGGCCTCGGCCTCATCCACGAGGTCGTGCCGGC
>Ga0070681_10000404_pt1 | contig 35078 bp, 33 predicted proteins | sample KBSC83BmetaG_FD_65650 | JGI IMG/M metagenome (GOLD analysis project Ga0070681, IMG submission 65650) | Corn rhizosphere microbial communities from Kellogg Biological Station, Michigan, USA - KBS C8-3B metaG | ecosystem: Host-associated > Plants > Roots > Rhizosphere | place: USA: Michigan...
CAGCGGCCCACGCGCCGCGAACGGCTCGCGCGCCTGGTACCACCACGGCCCCCTCGGGAATCTCCAACGGCCGGCCCGACTCCGCGCGGTACACGCGTTCGCGGACGAGGTCGTATACCGGCGTCCCCCGTGTCAGCACGCTGCCCGCGCCGAGGACCGCGCGCGAACGCACAATGGTCCCCTCGTACACGCCGGAGTTCCCACCAACGATCGCGTCGCTCTCGATGATCACCGGGGTGGCGTTGATCGGCTCGAGCACGCCGCCGATCTGCACGCCCGCGCTCAGATGCACCCGGTCGCCGATCTGCGCGCACGAGCCGACCAGCGCGTGCGAGTCGACCATCGTTCCCGCGCCGACGTACGCGCCCACATTGATGAACACCGGCGGCATGCACACGACTCCCGGCGCCACGTAGGAGCCGCGGCGAATGGACGTGCCGCCGGGCACTACGCGGACGCCGTCGTCCAGCGTCAGAACGCGTGGCGGAATGGTGTGCTTGTCGAAAAACGACACCGGCAGGGCGCCCGCAGCACCGTTCGCGTCAGGCATTGGAACGACGCGACCTGCCCGAAACCCGAGGAGAATACCGCGCTTTACCCACGGCACGGCGTGCCAGGTCCCGTCGCTGTCGCGTTCGGCCGATCGAACCTCACCACGTTCGAGCGCTGCCAGGAGCTGCGCGACAACGGATTCCGCGTCGTCAGGCAACGCCGCGTCCGACGGCGTGGAGGCCAGCGTCTCGATCCGCTCAGCGAGTGACGCGAATGACGCTGTCGTCACGCGGGGATGGCTCCGGCAGTGGCCAAGGCCGCCTTGAGCGGTGCGTTGTGCTGATCCGCCAGCGGCACCAGCGGCAGGCGGAGGCGGTTCTGAATTCGACCCATCATCGCCAATGCCGCCTTCACGGGGATCGGGTTCGAATCGATGAACGCCGCCTCGAACCACGGCGTTAGGCGCATCGCCAGCTGGCGTGCCCCGGCGAAGTCGCCGCTCGCGCACATGTCCACCAGTCGGGCCATGAGACGCGGCGTCGCGTTGCTGACGACGGAAACGACGCCGTCGCCGCCCGCCGCCATGATGGGCAGGGTGAGGGCATCGTCGCCGGATAGCACGCTGAACTCCGTCGGCCGCTCGCGGAGGATCGTAGTCACCTGGGCGAGATTGCCGGACGCTTCCTTGATCGCCACGATGCGCGGATGCTCGGCCAGGGCGAGTGTGGTTCGCGCTTCGATGTTGCTGGCCGTCCGTCCCGGCACGTTGTACACGACGATCGGCAGGTCGACGGCATCGGCGATTGCACGAAAGTGCGCGATGATGCCGCGTTGCGGTGGCTTGTTGTAGGCAGGCGATACGTGGAGGAGATGCGTCGCGCCGGCCGACTGCACCTCACGCGACAACGCGATCGCGCGCGAGGTGTCGTTCGTGCCGGCACCGGCCACCACGGGGACGCGGCCTTCGGCGACTTCGACCGTGATTTCCACGACGCGCCGGTGTTCCGCGAGCGAAAGCGTTGCCGCCTCCCCCGTGGATCCGCACGGCACGAGAAAGTGAACGCCCTCCGCGATCTGCCACTCCACGAGGCGCCGAAGCGCGGCTTCATCGACGTCGCCTTGTGCGGTGAACGGCGTAACGAGTGCAGTCCCGCACCCTGTCAAAGCTCTGGGCATCAGGCAGTCTCCGATCCAAGATCGAGCACGTCGCGCATGGTAAAAACGCCGCGGCGGCCCCGAACCCATTCTGCGGCGTAGAGCGCACCGTCCGCGAAGACGCGTCGATCGCGGGCGGTGTGCGTCAGCCGGATTTGCTCGAACGGCCCATCGAACGACAGCTCGTGGGTCCCCGGCACGTGACCGGTGCGCACGCTGGTGATTGGAATGGATCGCGCGAGCTCTGACGACGCCGCGCGCTCGAGCGCTATCGCGGTGCCCGACGGCGCGTCTTTCTTCGCCGCGTGGTGAGTCTCCACGATGTGTGCATCGAACTGCGGTGCCCGACGCATCACACGACCGGCCGCCGAGGCCAGGGCGAGAAACAGGTTGACGCCCACCGAGAAGTTGGGCGCGTGGACGAGCGCACCCTGCACATCGAGAATCGCCTTCGTCACTCGCTCCAGCTGGTCGGCCCACCCTGTTGTGCCGGTGACGACGGGGTACCCCGCACGCGCCGCGGCCAGAATGTTTGCGGGCGCCGCGGTGGGCTCGGTGAACTCGATCACCACGTCAGTGTCGCCGAGCCGGTCACGCGTTAGGCCGCTGCCCTGCTCGTTCTCGGTGACCCCGAGCAGCGCCGTGACCATCCAGCTTCGCTCGCGAGCCAGGTCGGCAACGGCACGGCCCATCCTGCCGTCCCCCACGATTGCGACGCGAAGCGCGCTCACTGGCCGACCGGGAAAAATGATACGTGCAGTCGTCGCATGGCCTCGAGCACCTGATCGCCGTCCACCAGCAGCGTGAGGTTGATCCCCCCGGAGCTGAGCGAAACCATGTGTACCTTGACGTTGCCGAGCGCCGCGAGCGCCTGCGCCATGGTGGCGGTGCTGTCGCCCAAGCCGGCGCCCACGAGCGCCACGATGCCGCGATTACGCTCGACCGACACGTCGCCGAGCGCCATGAGCGCGCCTAACAACCCGTCCAGGTGCGTCGCGTCGTCGATCGTCATCGACACGGAGACCTCGGACGTGGCTACCACGTCCACCGACGTCCGATTGTCGTCGAAGATCTCGAAAATGCGCCGCATGAAGCCGTGCGCGAGCAGCATGCGAGGTGTTCGGATGCGAATGAGCGCGACGTCGCGCTTGCCGGCGATCGCGCTCACGGGCCGACGCGGCGCGTCGAATGTGATGCGCGTCCCGCAGCCCTCGGGGCGCCGTGAGTTGTAGATGTACACCGGGATACCGATCTTCACCGCCGGTGCGATGGTGCTCGGGTGCAGGACCTTCGCGCCGAACGAGGCCAGCTCCGACGCCTCGTCGAAGCGGATCTGCTCGATCAGTCGTGCCCCGTCCACGACGCGCGGGTCCGCGGTCAGCATGCCGTCGACATCGGTCCAGATCTCGATGGCCTCCGCTCGCAGCGCGGCGCCGAACAAGGCGGCGCTGTAGTCGCTACCCCCGCGTCCCAGCGTCGTGGTGACACCGGCAGATGTTGCGCCGACAAAGCCACCAACCACCGGTGTCGTGCCCGACTCCAGAAGCGGTCGCACGATGCGCTGCGTCGCCTCGGCGATCAGCTCGGCCTGCGGCTCGGCTCTCGTGAAGTGATCGTCGGTGATCATCACGTCGCCGGCATCGACCAGCTCAGCGGGGATGCCACGCGCGCACAACACCGCAACGACGAGGTGCGATGACAGTCGCTCGCCGATGGAAGCGATCGCGTCGAGACTTCTCGGAGTCAGGTGGCCGAGCACCGACAGTGCTTCCGCCAGACTCGCGAGCTCGTCGAACATCGCGCTGAGATCGGTGGCGACCTCGGCGCCGGCTCCGTGGTCGCCGAGCAGCTTCGATGCTTCCGCGAGGTGGCGCTCGCGAAGACCTTCGACGCCACGCAAGGCGCCGATCAGCTGTCCCTTTTCCGCTTGCTCCGCGATTGACAGCAGCGTGTTCGTGGTGCCCGCCAAGGCGGAGACCACGACCAGCGGTTGGCGCGCAAGGCGCCCGCGCACGATGTCCGTCGCGCGTTCGATGGCTGCCGCGTCTCCGACGGAGGTGCCACCGAACTTGACGACGATCATGCCGAGCCGACGACGCCGGTCGCGACCAGCAGCTCGGCGTTCAACACCGAGCCACCGGCGGCACCGCGGATGGTGTTGTGGCCTAACGCGACGAGCCGCAGATCGAGCTGCGGGTCGGTGCGCACGCGGCCAACAACAACCGTCATCCCCGCGCCCGATCCCACATCGCGCCGGGCCTGCGGTCGATCCAGTGCATGAGTGACCACCAGGGCGCGCTCGGGCGCACTCGGCAGACCCCGCACGGCAGCATCCCCTCGCCATTCACCGAGAACGCGGAGGGCGTCTTCGGGCGTCGCGGGTTTGTCGAGTTTGATGGACATACAGACCGTGTGCCCGTGCTCGACCGGTACGCGGTTCGCGTGCGCGCTCACCCGAAGAGGCGCGGGAACGAGCGCGCCAGCCTGAACGCAGCCGAGCATCTTCGGAATCTCGCGCTCGATCTTCGGCTCTTCCTCGCCGATGTACGGGATGACGTTGCCGAGGATGTCGAGCGACGGAACGCCTGGATACCCTGCCCCTGACACCGCCTGCATCGTGACCGCGAATACCTGACGTACGCCGAACGCCTCGTGCAGTGGCGCGAGTGCAACCGTCGCCACGGTGGCCGCACAGTTCGCATTCGTCACGATGCCACCCGACCAGCCTCGCGAGCGGCGCTGCTGCTCGAGCAACGCCAGGTGACTCGCGTTGACCTCAGGGATCACGAGCGGAACGTCCGGCTCCATTCGGAAGTTTTTCGCGTTGCTCAACACCAGCGCGCCACTCCGCGCGAACGCCGGCTCCAGGTCGCCTGCTGCCGCGGCGTCGAGCGCCGAGAACACGATCGGAGCGCTGATCTCAGCGGGATCGCACGGCAGCACGGTGCGATCGGCCAGCTCGCCAGGAAGCTCTCCCTCGAGCCAGCGCGTCGCGTCCGCGTATCGCTTCCCCGCCGACCGCTCGGAGGCGGCGAGCTCGGTCACCTCGAACCAGGGGTGATTTCGCAGGCAGCGGATGAACGTCTGGCCAACGGCGCCGGTTGCGCCGAGGATCGCGACAGGAACGCGGTGGGCTCGAGGTGCGGCGGCGGTCATGCAGAGAGCAGTGAGCGAACCAGGCGCTCGTAGGTATCGACACTCGCGCGCAACTCGCGCACGTCGATGTGCTCGTTAGGTGTGTGCGCGACGTGGATGGACCCCGGGCCGAACAGGAGCGGCGTGCCCCAGCGGCCAAGCAACGGGATGTCGCTCGTGTATGCGACCGGGGCGACGTCGAACCCCGGAACGACGTGGAAATGCTGGGAGGGAATGTAGGACCCGTACGTGATCTCGGCCCTGCCGAACGCCCACTGCTCGATCAGCGGCTTTACCGCCGCCACATCGCCGACCAGGCGGAACATGAGCTCCGCTTCGCACTCACCTGGGATGATGTTCGCTTCGGTACCGCCGCGAATCGTCCCGATGTTCACCGTCGTATCGCCGAGTCTCGCGTCGGTCGGCAGCGGAAGCGACCGAATCGTCGGCAGAAGCTCGAGCATCGGCTCGATCGCCGAGCGCCCGAGATGCGGGTACGCGGAGTGTGCTTCGCGCCCACGAGTCTTGACCGTGACGCGAAGCGATCCTTTTGCGCCGCTCGCCAGCCGGCTCTCCGTGGGCTCGCCATTGATCAGGAACCGACTCGTTGCCGGGAGATGGTTCGCCGCGCGGGCACCGTCGGACCCCTTCTCCTCTCCGACCACGAGGAGCAGATCGACACGGTCCTCACCGCTGGCCGCGAGCCGGTCCGCGGCAGCGAGCATGGCGGCAGCGATACCCTTTGCGTCGCACGCGCCGCGGCCGTAAAGGCGTTCACCATCGAGCTTCGGCGCGACGTACGGCGGGACAGTATCCAGATGCGTGGATAGCGTGACACCACCGCCGCTCCGTGAGGCCCACACGTTGCCGCGGCCCGGCGTGACTTCCTGCACGGTCACGTTCCAGCCGCGGCTCACGAGCCGCCGCGACACGAAGTCGACGATCTTACTTTCGCCGCCGGTCGGCGACTGGATGGAGAGCATCTCGGCGCAGAGCGCGACGACGTCGGTCATGCGCGTAAGCTATCAAGCACGGTGGGGCATGGGGAGGATCGGGGCGCGACGCGTGTAGCACGCGTCGCGCACGCGACCTTTGCGCTCGTCTTTCTCTTACGGCCTTGGGGGCTCCGCGTTCGCCGTCGTCCGAACCTCGGCGCCCGCATCGACGTCGCGCACGTGCTCTACGAACATCAACTGCACGAGCCGATTGGCGTCGCGGATGAATTGCTCGTGCTGCCGCTCGCCCATTTCGCCGATCTGTTGCAGCTGTGCGTTGCCCAGGGTTTTGCCGGCCTCGCGGAATGTCGCAAACGTATCCTGCGACTGACGCGCCTCGACGATATCTCCCACGAGTCGGAGGAAATCACTCTCACGGGCGGAGTCGGCGAGGTTGCGCGCAACTCCCATTGCCTTGCCGACGACTGTCTTGGTAACACCAGCGTCGGCGCCGAGCGCGTGCTGATACTCCTCGAGCATTCGCTGGTGCTCCCTCATCTGCGGGATGACGCGCGAGCAGAGATCGCGATAGCGGATGTCATCCGCCTGACGTTCGTGGTCTTCGAGATTCTTGAGCAGCGTTCCGTGCTGCATCGCCGCGTTGCTGACCTGGCTCTTGAGGAAGTCGATTCCTCGGTCCATGGGACCTCCGTGATAGAGAGCCCGGAGCACATTGCAGGACGTGCGCCACACCGTGCCGGGTGGGTCGCCATTCTCGCGTTAGGCATGCACACCCGAGGCCGTTGGGCGCTCCATTGGACGCTCAGTCGTCGGCGTTGACTACGGCGCGTCGAAGGTCGAAGATCGCTTGGGGCAGTTTGAGAGAGCGCGCGATGGCGATGTCTTCAATGGTGTCGAGGAGCACGCGCTTCAAGCGGCGCCCGTCGTCCGTGTTGGGCAGCGTTCCGAAGGTGCGCTCCAGGCCCGACGGGCTCGACACGTAGTCCTCGAGTGTCTGACAGAATTGTCCGGGCGAGTTGCCCGACGCGGGTGCGTCGTTGACGTGAGTTTCCGGCCTCGGTGCCGACGAGCCAGAGTTCCGGAAAAGACTTCGGAGGACCGAAGGCGCGTCGCCGTCGACGTAGTCTCGGCCGGCGTCACGCAGCAGGCGTGAGTCGGTTTCCAGGACCTCGGACAGCCGGGCGCACAGCGAGCTCGTCAGTTCGGACTTCCCGGTCATGACGCGCCAGAGCTGTTGTCTCGACGTTCCCGCCCGCTGAGCGAGCACCCGCTTGCTCATCCGGCGGTCGAGGCGCAGCAGCTCTATGCGTTTGCCGAGTGGGGTGAGCTCCGGGACGCCATTGGCGGACAGCTGTTCGTCTTCGGCATCTGTTGACATACGTTGCAGTGAATAATAGCTTATGATACCGAAAATAGCCCGAAGCAACGTTACATCTGTAGCTCATTGTCGGTGATCGCGTGACGAAAGTCAAGCAAAGGAGGGGCAACGGACGAAAACCAAGGGCAACGCCTCGCAAGAACACGAAGTCTCGCAGTCCAAAGCCCGCGAAGCGCGGGCGACACGTTCGAGGAGGCAAGGTTTCGCTCGGCAAACCCAGTCGAGTAGTTCGGGTCCGAGCGCTCGATCCCCGCGCCAAGTGTGGCGCCGGAACGTCGGTCGAGCATCTGTTTCGCGTCGACGAAACGGTCGATGGTGCGTCCCGGACGCACCTCGTCTTTTTCGACCGGCACGGATTGTACTGCGAGCATGGTCGGAGCTGCCCGGCGGTCGAGGATGTGCGTCGGGCGAACAGGGGTCTGGACTGGACGAGAAAGGTGGGATGAGAGCATGATCGCGAGACACGACGTACACACTGAGAAGGCCGACATCTGGTCGCGCCTCGCCGAACCGCTGCCTAACGGCGTCGTCTACTGGCGGCAGGACGGCAAAGTCATCGCCCGCGACGGGAAGTACTTCGCACGATTCGTCGCGTACATCGAAGCCAACACGGCGCGGGAGCGGCTGGATGCCGTGGTGCCCGGCGAGTGGGACCTGACGTTGGAGCTGTTGCCGCCCCTCCCCGGCCTTGACGACGCGGCGGACGGTGGCTCGTGCTCGTTCAAGGCGCGTCTGCAGATCCTCGGCGTCATCCGCGAAGACGTGGGGACCGGCCGAGACTACAAGGCTGCTGCGACCGATGCGTTCAAGCGCGCGGCGGTCCGGTTCGGGATCGCGCATGAGCTGTATGCGTACGAGCAGAACTGGGTATTAATGGATGGCGACGGACGTAACGCCAAGCCCTTGGAGGATCCTGGCGTCGTGTATGCGCGTCGCTTCGGGCCCGCGAATGGCGCCAGCCTGCCCGCGGAGCCTGCACCCGCGGACGCCGCGCCGGACGTTGCCGATGCACCGGTGCGCCCTCAAGGCTCGGCAAAGCGCGCGCGCCAAAGCGCGGCGGCGACCGCCAAGGAAGCGGCGCCGGTTGACGTGCCGGCAGAGGCCGTGGTGCTCGAGGCGGCGGGTTCGCCGACGTGCCCCAAGTGTGGTGGTCGCATGTGGGACAACCGGCTGTCCAAGCGCAACCCGAAGGCGCCGGACTTCAAGTGTCGCGATCGCTCGTGCGACGGCGTGATCTGGCCGGCGCGACCCGGCGCGCCGGCCAGTCCTCAGGCGGCGAAGCCAGCCGATGCGACCGCGACCGCCGAAACGCTCGACGCGTCGCCGTTAGGCATGTCGCTCGACGACATTCCCTTCTGAGCTCGAAGCGAACGCGATCAGGTAGAAAAACGACAGGGCGCCGCGAGGCGCCCTTCGTGTGTTCGGTGCTGCGGCCGACAAGCGACGCCGATGCAGGGCGCCTAACGTCGACAGCGAGTGCCGGGACCGGGAATCGAACCCGGATGGGGTTACCCCCACAAGATTTTAAGTCTCGCGCGTCTACCGATTTCGCCACCCCGGCCGGGTGCGGCCGTGCGGCCGCCGCCTGGTTCCAGCCGTATCGAGAGCGGGAAACGGGACTCGAACCCGCGACCCCAACCTTGGCAAGGTTGTGCTCTACCAACTGAGCTATTCCCGCGTGCGGTCTAGTATAACGCACGCCGCGGAGGCGCGACAAGCGACGTCATGGTGTGACGCCGAGCGCGTGCACTGCGTACCAAAGCGTGTGCGCGAGCAATCCCGCGACCGACGCGTCGCCGCCATTCGCCTGTGCGCGTCCGGATTCGTCGGTCTGTTCGGCCGCGAACCCATCGTCCAGCGGAGCACGGCGAATCCATTGCATGACATCCGCGGACTCCGGGCCCAGGAGGCGAGCGCATTGCTGGACGAGAAAGCGATGATCCTTCGACGCCGCGCGCACCGTGCGCCGATACGTGGACTCGTTTCGATCGACCACGTCATACACTGGTAGCCAGTAGACCGACGCGAGCGGATCATCGTCCATGACGGCGTTGCCGTTCAGATCGATCGCGGACGCGTACATCGCCTTGCCTTCCCGGTCGCGTGAGAAGTGACGCTTGAGCGCCGCACGCACCGCTTCAGGATCCTGCACGTCGCGCGCGGTTTGCTCGTCCAGCGTACGGCGAAAAACGTCGAGCGCCTGCGCGGCGACGGCGTTGCCGTGCAGCGTGTACGGCAGCGCCGCCGGATTTCCGCTCGGGACCACCTCGGTCGAATAGAGCGGAACGCCCGAGTTGCGCCGAGCGGCGATGTCATCGGACGCGAGGTAGAGCGTGTCGGCGAGGACGGGTTCCTCGACGATCTGGTCGTCGTTCGTTTCGCGAATGTATCGGTCCACGGCGAGGGCGTACGACGCTGCTCCCTCGAGGCAGAAGCCAGGCTCGAACAACGTGCCGTCGAGATATCGCACGCCGCTGCCCGGCGAATAGCCGTGCACCTCGCATGCTCGGAGGATGAGCTCTCGGGCGAGCGCGGAGTCGGCAAGCTGCACGGCCGGGAGCGTCCAGGTGAGCGACTCCCATTCGCGAAACGTGACGCCGCGTCCGTGCCATGGCGTACGTGTTCGAACCAGGTAGAAGTGCGCGTCGTCGAGCGCGCGGCCCACGCCGTAGAAGTACGCGAGGAGCAGGTTCCGGTTGATGATGCGATCCAGCGCTTCGTGACCGGTCGTCTGTTCCAGATCGCGAAGCGCGTCGCGGGTCGCGGAGAGAAGCTCTCGCCACCCGCGACGTCGCATCACCGAGACGGTTGCGTGTGCGCCGTCCTGCTCGGGCCCCGCTGCGATGTAGAATGCGACGTCTGCGTGTTGGCCCGCCGCGATTTTCATCGTACGTCGGATGGAATACTGTGCCGGCTCGCTTCGCGCTTCGACCTCGGCGCTTCCATCGCTCCCGATCGCGAGCGCAACCAGGCCCGGTAACGCGGCGCCCTTGAGTACCACGACGTCATCCGGCGCGTGCATCGCTACATGCGCGTCCTCGAACGGGCGCGACGAGCGGACGCGCAGCTGGCGATACCCGAGGGTGCCGTCGAGCGTCACCGTGAGGTCGATGTCAACGCGCCCCCGATTCTCCACCGCGATGGCGTACACGACGCCCGCGGTGTCGGCGTCCCGTCCGTAGGGAGCGAACACGGTCCCCCGGATCACGACGGGCTCGGCACTGCACGTGAACGTGGGCAGCCACTCCATGGCGCGTTCCCACGCGAGGCCGCTGTGTGTGAGGGACACCGGAGCGCCGTTCACGGTGAACCCGAGCCGCGCGAGCGGCGGCGCGTTCCCTTCCGCGAACCCCGGCCCACCAGCAAACTCCACGGCGGCCCTGGCTCCTTTGTGCAGCATCCCCAGCGCATGTAACGACCCGTCAGCGGGGTGGATGCAGGGCAAGGCGAGCCAATGGTTCCCGGTTCGAAGCCAGGGGACGGAAGGGAGTGGCGTAGCGGACACGACGTAGTGATGTTGAGGGGACGTTGTCACCCAGGCATCATAACGGGCCATGCCCGGGCGGGCGACCGCCACTAGAGCCAGTCGTAGTTTTCGTCCGCCACCTCCACTATCAACATCACTGCTTCACGACGTGCGATTACGCTCCACTCATCGCAGGATCCTGGTGTGCGCAGCGCTCTCGCTTGTTGCGATCATCCCGCGAAACAGCTACGGCCAGCGCGTACTCGGCGCGGGCGAAGATGCGACCGTACTGCCGGGCGGCGTGGTCCGCTGGACGGTGCAGGTGGGTTGGTCTGCGTACAACGAGGTGTATACACCCGGCGGACCACTGGAACGCCTGGCCGCGCGCTACTCGAGTGATTCGCTCGGCGCAGCCCAGCTCGAGATGCTTCGGCCTCTTCGCACGTCACTGCGTGATCTGGCGCAGCTTCCGAACGCGGATGTCACCCTCGGCCCGATGCGCACGGACTTCACGGCACGAGTCACGCGCAGCGAGTTCGCACTCGATATCGGATTGACGTCGCGCCTCATGCTCACGGCGCGCGTTCCGTACGAGCACACCATCTCCGAGGTCGTGGTCGATGTTAACCCGCGGAATGAGCTGAGGAATCCGGCCAACATCGGCCCGAACCCGGCTTTCATCTCGGGTCAGAGCCTTGCGGCGACCGCACAGAACAAGCGGCTCGTCGACTCGCTGTTGAACGCATCGGACATCGTGCTCGCGCGACTCAACTCGTGTGCAGCAGGCAGCACGGATCCGGTTTGCACCGACCAGGCGCGCGCCCGGGCGCTCGTGAACGACGCGCGCGCGTTTGCTTCGGGCATCGCAAAGACATACGGCACCGGCGCCGACACCGCACAGGGCAACGCGTTCGTCCCGATGAGGAACAGCGCGTTTCAGAGCTCGATCGTCGGGCGCGTGGAATCGATCAATGCGTCGTTCAAGGCGTACATCGCGAACCTTGGCGCGTGGGACACTCCGGTAGCGGCGGGTGCACCCATCAGCGCGGTTCAGGCGACCACCTACCTGAGTGATTCGCTGCAGGTCGCGCCGCTCGGTCTCGTCGAGCGAAGTCACCTGGGAGACATCGAGCTCGGCGCAAAGGTCCTACTGCTCGACACGTTCGGCGGGAATCCCGCCGCTCGCGCGCACCGGAACGGATTCGGCATGCGCGTGGCCGCCGGCGCGTTCGCTCGACTCGCTACCGGGCAACTGGAACGGCCGGACGACATCTTCGACATCGGAACGGGCGACGCGCAAACCGATTTCGAGGGCAATGCCGCCGTCGATTTCGTATTCGGCCGACGGCTCTGGGCGTCAATCGTTGGCCGCTATGGCGCGCAGCTCGTCGACCAACGGACCTTCCGTATCCCCGACGTCCCACGGAATCCGTTCGTCATGAAGTATCGCGAGCAGGTCGTGTCGCGGGATCTGGGCGACTACGTCGAGCTGGAAGCGTCGCCACGGTGGGTTTACAACGATTATCTGGCGCTGTCGGCGAACTACATGTACCGGCGAAAGGGCGAGGACAAGTACACCGGCATGTTCACCACTCAGGATCCGACCGGCCAGCCGATCACGCTGGATGCGAGCATCCTCGGTGTGGACACCGAACAACACGAGCAGCGCGTCGGCGGCGGCGTGAGCTTCTCTACGCTGCGCGCGTACGATCAGGGCAGGTCACGTATTCCGCTCGAGGTGCAGTTGTCCCACTGGCAGGCGATCAGCGGCACAGGCTACGCACCAAAGCAGTTCACGACGCAGGTCCAGTTGCGTTACTACACGCGCCTGTTCGGCGCGCCGATGCGACCGCCCCGAACGGGGGCGTCGGCGAGCAGGTGACTGCCTAACGCTTCCTGGAACGCTTCGGCGTCCGCACCGGCTCAGGTACGGCGGCCGTAGCGAGCAGCTCTCGCGCGTGTGCCTGACTCACCGTGCTTTCCGGGTCGCCGCCGAGCATCCGCGCGATCTCGAGCACGCGCTCGTCGCCGTCGAGCACGCGGGTGTCGGCGGTCGTGACGCCCTCGCGAGCGCCCTTCGCAACCACGATGTGGTGGTGCGCTCGCGCCGCGATCTGCGGTAGGTGCGAGATCGCGAACACTTGATGGTGGGCGGCGACGCGCCGCATGGTCTCGCCGACTTGCAGGCCGACGCGACCGCCGATCCCCGCGTCCACCTCGTCGAACACGAGCGTAGGCACGTGGTCGAGACGGGCGAGGATCGTCTTGAGCGCGAGCATAACGCGCGACAACTCGCCGCCCGACGCGACGCGTGCCAACGGCCGCGCGTCGTGGCCGACGTTCAGCGCGACACGAAATTCGACGTCCTCCGCGCCGGCCGGGCCAATCTCGGCTCGCGACGTCAGCGTCGCCGAAAACCGGCCATCGGAAATGCCGAGGTCCGGGAGCACCTGGTCGACGGCGCGGGCGAGACGCTCCGCTGCCGCGACGCGCGACGCGGATAACGCGCCGGCAACGTCGGCAAGGTGCGCGGCGGCCGCGTGCTCGCGTTCCGTTAGCTGTCGGATGTCGAACGCCGCGGAATCCACCAGGTCGAGCTCCGCGCGCGCGCGCTGGGCAGTCTCGAGCACGTCACCGAGCGCCGGGCCGTATTTCTTCGTTAGGCGAAAGATGAGGTCGCGGCGACGCTCCACCTCCGCCAGGCGCTCCGGGTCGAGCTCGATGCCTTCCTCGTATGCCACGAGCTCTCGCGACAGCTCCTCGAGACCGTAGAACGCGGCATCGAAGGTTTCCTGGAGCCGCGAGAGCGATGGGTCGATCCGCTGGATGCTGGCGAGCGCACGCTGCACCGAGGCGAGTCGCTGCAGCACGGCATCCTCGTCGCCGTCGAGGACGCTGTTCATGCCCTGCGACAGTGAACGCAGTTCCTCGGCGTGCTCCAGGCGTCGCGCCTCTTCGGCCAACCGCTCTTCCTCACCTGCAACGAGCCGCGCGGCGTCGATCTCCTGCGAGACGTGACGGAGATAGTCGGCTCGACGCTCAGCGTCGGCTCGGCGAGTCTCCAGCATCTGGATGTCGCGACGAACGGCAACGAGCGCATCGTAGGCGGAGCGAACGCGGCTCGCCTGCTCCGTCGCACCGCCGAACGCATCGAGGATCTGGCGCTGCGCATCGACGTCGAGGAGCGTTTGCGCCTCGTGCTGTCCGTGGAGGTTCACGAGCAGCCGGCCGATCTCGGCGAGCACGCCTGCGGTTACCGTCGTGCCGTTCACCCAGGCTCGCGCGCGACCATTCGCACTCACCTCTCGTCGCAGGACCACTGTGTCGTTCTCGACATCGATCCCGCGATCGTCGAGAACAGCTGCCGCCGTCGCATGACCAGTGACGTCGAATACGCCCTCGACGACGGCGCGGTCGGCACCGGTTCGGATGAGGTCTCCGCTGGCGCGTTCGCCCAGGAGCAGACCAAGCGCGCCGACGATGATCGACTTCCCGGCTCCCGTCTCTCCGGAAAGCACATTGAAGCCAGGAGCCAGCGGCAGCGTTAGGGATTCGATGATCGCGAAATTTCTGATCCGCAGCTCGGTCAGCATTTCGGTCTGTCGTCGCGGTCGGCGAGTCCGCTCCAGCCAAGCTTCCGCGTCAGCACGGAGAAGAACGTGGAGCCGGGGAATCGCACGATGAGCGCGTGGCGGTCGGCACGGCGGACGATGAGTGTTTCGCCCACGGAAAACGTGGTGCCGACCTGGCCATCCACCGTCACCAGAAGCTCGTCCGGGCCATCATCCGTATGCACGCTGAGCTCCGCGTCGGCCGCGAGCACGAGTGGCCTGATCGCGAGCGTGTGCGGAGAGATCGGCGTTAAGACGATGGATTCGAGCGTCGGAACCACGACCGGCCCGCCCGCGGACAAACTGTAGGCGGTCGATCCGGTTGGCGTCGAGAACACGATACCGTCCGCCGCATAAGAGCCCACGGGATCGCCGTTCGCCGACACGCTCAGGTGGAGCACTCGCGCGAAGCCGCCTTTGTGCAGGACGACATCGTTGAGCGCGAACCATCGCTTCCGGCTGTTGCCATTCCGGTCCAGCGCGCGTGCCTCGAGTTGCATGCGCCGCTCCGCCAGATAATCGCCGGAGGCCAGCCGCCGGAGCGCCAGCTCGGTTTCGTCGCGCCCACAACTCGTGAGGAAGCCGAGTCGCCCCAGATTGATACCGAGGATCGGCACGGGACGGCCGCGAAGGAGTCGTGCGCCGCGCAGCAGCGTGCCGTCGCCGCCGAGCGTGAGCAGCGCATCGATCTCCGTGTCGGCTTCCAGTCGCCCGGCACCGGGCACGACGTCGAGCAGATCCGGCTCGAAGATGGGCTCCAGGTCGAGCTCACCCGCGAATCGGAACACCGTGCTCAGAATCTCGACGAGGCCGTCATACCCGCGGTGGCCTACGACTCCGAGGCGGATCACCCGGTAAGCGCCTCGCTTTCGTGGAGGGCACGTACACGCGCGGCAATGCCGACCGCATCCAGCCCACACGACGCGAGCTGCCGCCCGCGCGATGCCGCGTAGACGATCCGATCCGGCACGCCGTGCACGGCGACCCGTATGTCGGGATCCAGTCGCTGGACGACCGACGCCATGTACGCGCCGAAGCCGTTCACCACCGTGCCCTCTTCCACCACGAGCAGCTTGCGGTGCTCCGACATCACGGCGGCGAGCGTGAGCTCGTCGTAGGGCTTGAGGAAGCGGCAGTTGACGACGCTCACATCGAGACCCTCGGCCGCCAGCGATAGCGCCGCCTCGACCGCCGGGACGACCATCGTGCCCACGGCGAGGATCGCGACCTCTGCGCCGCCGGGTACGCGCCTAACGACTTCCCACGTTCCGAACGGCACCGCTGGAATCTCGGCGACTGCCGGCACGGGCGCGGGAACCGCGGCGCGAGGATATCGCATCGCGAACGGTCCGGCATCGTGGGCGAGTCCAGTCCGAAGCAACGCCAGCATCTCCGCCCCATCCTTTGGCGCGACGATGGCCATGCCAGGGACGGCGAGCATGTAGGCGATGTCGTAGAGTCCCATGTGGGTCTCACCATCTTCGCCGACTAGCCCCGCCCGGTCCATGCAGAAGACGACCGGCAGATGCTGCAGCGCGACGTCGTGGATGATGTTGTCGTACGCGCGTTGCAGGAACGTCGAGTAGATGGCAACGACGGGTCGCACGCCGCGCGTCGCGAGCCCGGCGGCGAAGGTGACCGCATGGCCTTCCGCTATGCCGACGTCAAAGAACCGCTTGGGATGCGCTTTCGCGACGGCCCCGGTACCCGTGCCGCTGGGCATGGCGGCCGTGATGCATACGACGTCCTCGTGCGTCTGCATCAGCGCCGACAGCCCTTCGCCGAAGACCTTCGTGTACTGCGGGTTTCCGGCCGCGGCCGCGATCTGATTCCCGGTCGCCGGGTCGTGGCCCGGAGGCAGCGCGTGCCATTTCTCCGCGGCACCAGCACCGCGTTCGCCCGCCGGGAATCCCTTTCCCTTCTGGGTAATGACGTGGACGAGGCGCGGACCGGACATCGGCCGTACGGCGCCTAACGTGTCGATCAGCGTGTCGAGGTCGTGCCCGTCGATCGGCCCGAAGTAGCGAAACCCGAGCTCCTCGAACAGGACGCCAGGCGTGAGGAACGCCTTGACGCTCTCTTCCCATTTGCGCACCATGCCGGCCGCGACGGCCAGCACGCCCGGCCCATGGTCCTTCAGATGATCTGCGACCTCGCCGATCTTGGAGCGCAGGCGGTTGTACAGCGGATTGCGCTGGACCGAGTTCAGGTACTTGGACATCGCGCCGACGTTAGGCGCGATCGACATCTCGTTGTCGTTGAGGACGACGATGATGTCGCGCTCCGCGGCACCGGCGTTGTTCAGCCCCTCGTACGCGAGACCCGACGTGAGCGCACCGTCGCCCAGCACGGCGACGACCTTGAACCGCTCATCCTTGAGGTCGCGACCTGCGGCGACCCCCAGCGCGGCCGAAATCGCCGTCGCGGCATGCCCTGCCCCGAACACGTCGTATTCACTCTCGGCCCGCTTGAGAAAGCCGGAGATTCCTCCCTCCTGACGCAGAGTGTCCAGCCGATCGTTGCGCCCCGTGAGGATCTTGTGCGGGTAGCCCTGATGACCGACGTCCCACACGATCTGATCGACGGGCGTGTCAAACACGTAGTGGAGCGCGATCGTGAGCTCGACAACGCCGAGTCCCGCGCCGATGTGTCCGCCCGTTCGCGAGCATACGTCGATGAGACGAGCCCGCATCTCGCCAGCAAGGGCTGCCAGCTCTTCGCGGCTGAGGCGCTTCAGGTCGGCGGTCGAGCTCAGGGTATCGAGGAGAATCATGTCTGGTTGGAGGTGGCGAGCCGCACCCGTGTCATCTGTCACGAGCGGCGTGCGACGACGTACTGGGCGATCGACTCGAGGGCTGGCGTGAGAATACCAGCTTCGCGAAGCGCTCCGGTCGCGTCGGCGATCAGCAAGCCCGCGCGCTGAGTTGCACCGGCCGTTCCGAGCAGCGCGGGATAAGTGCTCTTCCTGAGCGCCGCGTCACGGCCGGCGGTCTTGCCAAGTACGTCGGTCGTGGCGGTCACGTCGAGGACATCATCCATGATCTGAAAGGCAAGGCCGATCGCCGATCCATAGCGCTCGACCGCCTCGAGCTCGCGATCCGTACCCCGTGCGCCGCGGGCGCCGACGCGTGCGGCAGCCACGATCAGCGCACCGGTCTTCGCGCGGTGCACGCGCTCCAGCTCGTCGAGCGGCAGCGAACGCCCCTCGGCCTCGAGGTCGAGGATCTGCCCGCCGATCATTCCGCCTGCCCCGGCCGCTCGCATGAGTTCCCGAACAATGTCCGCCGCGGCGGTCGACGGCAACCCGAGCGCAAGCGCTCCGCGATAGGCACACCGCGCCGCGAGCGGCACCATCGCGAGCCCCGCGCATGCGGCGACGGGTACGCCGAAGACCCGATGCACGGTTGGCCGTCCGCGGCGGACGTCGTCGTCATCCATGCACGGCAGGTCATCGTGGACCAGCGAGTACGCGTGAATGACCTCGACGGCCGACGCGAGGACTCGGCAGTCGGCCGCGCCGCCAACGGCCTCGTAGGCCGCCGCCACCAGCATGGCCCGGAGCCGTTTCCCGCCGCCCAGCAGGCTGTAACGGATGGCCTCGGCCACACGAGGCTCGATGCCTCCGAGCCCGGTGGCGCAGAACTCGGCGAGCGTGTCGTCGATCGCGCGGCGATCGACCGCGAGACTCAACGCCGCGATGTCAGTCACGCAGATCGTCGATCCGAAACACCCCGTCGGCGGCTTCGTTGAGCTGCTTGAGTCGTGTCTCGGCCTGAGTCAGAAATGCGGACGCGGCTCTCAGCTCGGCAACGCCTTCCTCGAACAGCGCGAGTGCCGTGTCGAGATCCAACTCGTCGTCCTCGAGGCGCGACGCGATCGCCTCGAGTCGCGCCATGCTGGCTTCGAATGTCACGGCTCGGCCCCCGCCACCGCGCGCGGCGAGGTGGATTCACCGTTAGGCAGCGCACGGTCGACCGTCGCCGCCGCCGTACCGTCGCGGAGTACCACCTCGACGTGTGTGCCCGGCTCCAGCCCATTGACCGAACGGACCGTGCGCCCTTCGACCGTACGAAGGATGGCATACCCGCGATCCAGCGTTGCGAGTGGGCTGAGGGCGTGCAGTCGCCTGCCTGACGACTCGAGGTCGAGGCGACGCCGCTCGACTCGTCGGGCAGCGTCGCGAGCAAGGCCGCTGGAATATTCAGCCGCGCGGTTCCGTGCGCTCGCCACGCGCTCGGCCGCGAGCGCGCTCAGCGTCTCGGCGGACATGCGAAGCCGTTCGCGAAGCTCCGACTGGACGGGGACAGCGGCTTCCGCCGCAGCCGATGGCGTAGGCGCGCGGAGGTCAGCAACGAGATCGCAGATCGACATGTCGATCTCGTGCCCGACGGCCGAGATCGTGGGGACCGGGCATGTCGCGAGCGCGCGGGCGACGCGCTCGTCGTTGAACGCCCAGAGGTCCTCGCGAGCCCCGCCACCGCGCCCGATGATGACCAGATCCACATCGCCCCAGCGCGCGACCTGATCGAGCGCGAAGCATAACGACTCCGGCGCCGAGTCGCCTTGTACCGCGGCCGGAACGAGGACGACCTCGACGGACGGACACCTACGCTGCGCGACCGCGTAGACGTCGCGCAGCGCCGCCCCATCGCGGCTCGTGATGACTGCAATGCGTCGCGGATACCGAGGCAGCATGCGCTTTCGCGCTGGGTCGAGCAGCCCGTCAGCCTGCAGACGAGCGCGCGTGAGCTCGAGCGCCTTGCGCCACAGCCCATCGCCCTCGGCTTCCATTCGCGTGACCGAGAACTGCATCTCGCCGCGCGCGGGGTAAACCGTGAGCCGGCCTAACGCGACGATCTGCATTCCGTCATCGGGCGGTGCCGGAATGCGGCGACGCTCGCGCGACCAGGCGACACACTTGAGCTGTGCGTCCTCACCGCGGAGGCAGAAGTACCAGTGGCCGTTGCGATGCGCCTTGAAGTCCGACACCTCGCCACGCACCCACAGCGGCATGAACGCGCCCTCGAGCACGTCGCGCGCGGTGGCAGTCAACGCCATCACCGACACGGCCGATCCGGGCGTGGCGCCCGGGACGGACTCCTCGACGTACACCGCACGACGGGGCGCTTCGCGGACTTCACGCGTGTCTCGTGCGGGCGGCGGCGGAACGGCGCGGGCCGCGCGCGACGCCGACCGTGACTCCGCCCTGGGGGGCGGCGCAGGTTCCGACTCGAACAGCTCGAGCGCGCCTAACGATTGCGAGGGCGGGCCCCCGCGGCGCCGCGCGGTCACACGCCGGCGATCTGCGCCGCCGCGCGCACGGTGTTCTTCATCAGCATGGCGATCGTCATCGGCCCGACACCGCCCGGCACCGGCGTGATGAGCGAGGCAACCTCGCGCGCCGACGCGAAGTGCACGTCGCCGACGATGCGGTAGCCCTTGGGCACCGAGGCGTCATTCACGCGATTGATGCCGACGTCGACCACGACGGCGCCCGGCTTGATCATGTCGCCCGTAATCATCTCCGGCTTTCCGATGGCTGCCACGACGATGTCCGCGCGGCGAATGTGACCGGCAAGATTGGTGGTCCTGCTGTGACAGACCGTCACCGTTGCGTTGCCACCGGGCGCATCTTGCATCAGGAGCGCGGCCATCGGCTTGCCAACGATGTTGCTCCGCCCGACGATGACGGCGTCCTTGCCCCGCGTATCCACGCCGCTTCGGACGAGGAGCTCAATCGCGCCAGCCGGCGTGCACGGCACGAAGCCGTCGCGCTCACCGATGCTGAGCTTTCCGACGTTCACCGGGTGAAAGCCATCGACGTCCTTCTCGGGAAGAATGCGACGAATGACCTTGTCGGCCGACATATGACGCGGCAATGGCATCTGCACGAGAATCCCGTGCACGTTCGGATCGGCGTTCAGGCGATCGACCTGCGCGAGCAGCGCGTCTTCGCTGGTGTCCGCCGGGAGCCGAATCGTTTCGCCGCGCATGCCGGCTTCCTCGCACGCCTTTCCCTTCGAGCGCACGTACACGGCGCTCGCGGGATCGTCACCCACGAGCACAACGGACAGGCCCGGCGTGATGCCGCGGGCCTTGAGTCGCTCGACCGCCTCCGCGACGTCGCGCCGTACGAGACGGCCAATGGCCGTACCGTCGATGAGCTGCGCCCCCTGCGAGGCCTCTGACGCCGCGCTCGCGGCGCCGGCGGATGCTGTGTGCGTCTGTGCTTCAGCGTGCAAAATCCACCGCCCTTGTTTCGCGAATGACCACGACTTTGATCTGTCCGGGATACTGCAGCTCCGCCTCGATCCGCCGCGCGATCTCCTCGGACAGCGACGCCATGCGAACATCGTCGACGTCGTCCGGAGTCACGAGCACGCGAATCTCTCGCCCCGCCTGAATGGCGAACACCTTGTCGACGCCGCGGTAGCTCGACGCGATCCGCTCCAGCCCCTCGAGCCGCTTCACATACGTCTCGAACGCCTCACGGCGGGCTCCCGGTCGCGACCCGGAGATCGCATCGGCAGCCTGAACGAGCACGGACACCTCGCTCTCGTGTGGCACGTCGTCGTGGTGTGCCGCGATGCAGTTCACCACGAGCGGATGCTCACCATACTTCGTCGCGACTTCGACGCCAAGCTGCACGTGCGTCCCTTCGTGCTCGTGAGTGAGCACCTTGCCGATGTCATGCAGGAGCGCGCCACGCTTCGCCATCGCTACATCCAGGCCGAGCTCCGCCGCCATGATCCCGGCGAGGAACGAGACTTCCTTGGAGTGCGCGAGAATGTTCTGGCCGTAGCTCGTACGCCACTTCATGCGGCCGATCAACTTGATCAGCTCGGGGTGCAGACCGGTGATTCCCGTCTCGTAGGCCGCCTGTTCGCCGGTCTCGATGATTCCGGCATCGACTTCGCGCCGCGCCTTGTTGACGACTTCCTCGATGCGACCCGGGTGAATGCGACCGTCTGATACGAGCTTCTCGAGGGCAAGCCTCGCGACCTCTCGACGCACCGGGTCGAAGCATGAGACGACAACCGTGTCCGGCGTGTCATCGATGATGACGTCGACACCCGTCGCCAGCTCGAACGCGCGAATGTTGCGACCCTCACGTCCGATGATGCGACCCTTCATCTCGTCGTTCGGGAGGCTCACTGCCGACACCGCGATCTCGGCGGTCTGCTCGGCGGCGATGCGCTGAACGGCCAGGGCGACGATCTTTCGCGCCTCGCGCTCGGCGTTGCGCCGCGCGGTCTCACGAATCTCGCGAAGCCGGTTGGCTGCATCGGCCTCGGCCTCGGCCTCGAGTCGATGAATCAGCTCGGCCTTGGCCTGTTCGGCCGAAATGCCGGCGAGCGCCTCGAGCCGCCGTTTCTCCTCGCCGACGAGGCGCTCGAGGTCCTGCTCGCGTTCGGCGATCGTCTTTTCCTTGCGACCAAGCTCGCTCGCGCGCCTGCCGACGTCTTTCTCACGCTGCTCGAGCACGTCGAACTTGCGATCGAGCATCGTCTCGCGGTCCTGAACCCGCTTCTCTTCCCGCTCGACTTCCTCTCGGCGTCTCCGAGCCTCGACCTCCCAGTTCTCGCGGAGCTTGATGAGCTCCTCTTTCCCGGAGATGAGGGCGCTCTTTCGGAGCGACTCCGATTCGCGCTCGGCTTCGCCGACGATCCGCTGCGCCGTCTGTTCTGCCGTGGCTTTCGCGAGCAGCTGCGTCTCGCGCTCTGCACTGCGACCGGCGCGTCGGCCAAAAAAGAAAAACGCTGCGGCGGCGAGAACAACCAATACGCCAAGCGCAGCACTCAGTGCCGTAGAATTCATGTTGATCTATGCTCCACCTCGACTCGCGCCGAGGAGATGAAGGGAACCACTGCGAGTTGGGTCTCCCCATACAGGGACCTTCCGAGCCGGCACCGGCGTAGGGCGCGGGCTGGGACGGTCTAACTGCAAAGGGTACTTGGACCTACAGCTCGACTGGTCGTCTGCGAGAAGCTACCGCGTGCCGCGCTCGCGCGCAATTGCGGTCCTAACGCGCGGTCAGCTGCCAGCCGGGCTTCGCTTCGCAGGAGGGAGCCATCGGCGCACCTCGGAGCTCAGGGCGTCCATTGACTCGTTGAGCGCTTGCTGCGTGGCACGCGCACGGAAAAGCTCGTCGGTGATCTGCAGCGCCGCGAGAATTGCCGCGCGGCTCGACTCGACCACCGCTCCGCTGTTCATGATTCCGCGAATGGTCCTGTCGACATACGCCGCGACCTCGCGCGTATGTTCGGGCGTCGCGTCGCTACGGATCGTGAGGTCCTGACCCACGATCGTCACCTTCACCGAGCTGCGTTTTTCGCTCATCGGTCACTCCCCGCGCGCTCGTGCTGCTGCCGCAGAAATCGCAGCTGGGCAACGACCTGGTTCGTTCGTTCGGTCGCCGCGGCAAGCCGTCGCTTCAAGTCGGCGTTCTCTTGTTCGACGACGGCGAGCCGCTCATGCGAGAACAGGTCGGTGGGACCGTTCGCGGCTTCGAGCGCCTTGAGGCGGCCCTCAGCGGTGAGCGCGCGTTTGCGGAACCCGGCTAGCTCTTCGCCAAGGTTGTGGACGAGCTGCGCGAGCTCGTGAAACGACGCGAATTCAGGCCCTGCGCTGTCGGACACCGAGCTCTCCTTCGAGGGCGCGTAGAATCTTGTTCGTGCGACCTTCGATTTCCTTGTCGCGTAGAGTGCGCGTCGCATCGCGGAACGTCAATCGCCAGGCGAGGCTTCGCGTGCCCGGTGGAAGGCCCGAGCCGCGGAATTCATCGAACAGCGTGAGCCGTTCGAGCAGCTCGCCGCCGTTATTTCGAATCACGCGCTCCACATCGGCGGCTCGAACGGAATCAGGAAGGAGAAGCGCCAGGTCGATCGGCGCGGCGGGTGTCGTCGGCAGTGGCTTGACCTGGGCATGCTTTGCCGGCGGCGTAGCCGGCGTCTGCCCGTGAATAGACTTGCCGGGTGGCGCTACATCCGCCGACGCGACCGGTCCGAGATCCAACTCGATCCCGAACGCCGTTGCCGCCCACACGGGAGCGTCGAGACGCAGCGCGCGAACGACGCCACGCGGAGCTCCGTCGAGCTCGATCGACCATAACGTGCCATTCGCTTGCTCAGCCGCATCGGCTGCAACAAGCGTCGGCTTCGCGCTCGGTACCGCCACCGCGACCAAGCGCTCGGCAAGCGCGCGAGCGTCCCACTGGTCGTATCGGGGTGGCTTCGGCTCAGTGAAGTGCGGCGGGCGTCGGTCGCCCATGATGAGTACGCCCACGCTCTTTCGCTCGAGCGGAAGCGGCGCGCCAGGACGTGGTGCGAACACCGCGCCGATCTCGAACAGCCGAACGTTGCCTTCCATATGAGACAGGTTGAACTCGGCCCTGCTGGAGAGGGTTTCGAGAATCGACCTGCGTAGATGGGCTTCGTTCTCGGCGAGCGGGTTGGCGACGAGAACGTGTGTGTCGTCTGCGCCAGCAACGAACGGAAGCGGACGCACCTCGAACAAACCCTCGGCCGCGAGCGCATCCTGAATGGTGGTCTCGAGGATGAAGTCGGGCGAATCCGGAACGTTGCCGACCCGGAACGCGCGGAGCTCGTCGGAGAACGTGTCGTAGCCGTGAAGGCGTGCGACTTCCTCGACGACATCGATTTCAGCGGTGACGTCACCGCGCCACGAGGGAACGGTTACGCGGACCTCTTCGCTCCGATCGAGCATCTCCGTGCCGGGACGGACGTCGGCTGTGAATCCGACGGTCCGCAGCAACTGCGTGATGCGCGCCGCGGGGATCGGCTCACCGAGGACCTGCTTGACTCGCGATGCGCGTACGAGCAGGTGCCGCGACACTGGGACGGCGGGCGCGATATCCACGGCCGACTCGGCGGCGCCGCCGGCGAGTGCGATGATCAGCGCTACGGCCTGCTGTAACCGCTCCGCCGCCGCGGCGACGTCAGTGCCCCGCTCGAAGCGGTAGCTGGCCTCCGTGGAAAGCGAGAGCGCACGTCGCATCGCACGCACGCGCCGTGGGTTGAACGCAGCCACTTCGAGGAAAATCTCAGTGCTCTCCGCGGTGACTTCCGAGTCACGCCCGCCCATGACACCGGCAAGAGCCTGAGCGCGCTCCGCATCCGCAATCACGCACATGCTCTCGCTGAGCTCGCGCTCGACGCCATCGAGTGTGACGAGCTTTTCCCCTGCTCGTGCGTTTCGGACGATGATCGCCGGACCGGCGAGCTTCGTCGCGTCGAACGCGTGCATCGGCTGGCCAAAGCCGAGCAGCATGAAGTTCGTGATGTCCACGATGTTGTTGATGGACCGGACGCCGGCGCCCTCGAGCCGCCGCGCCAGCCAATCCGGGCTCGGGCCAACGCGAACGCCTCGCACGACCGCACCGAGATATCTCGGACAGCCGTCCGCGTCCTCGATCGATACGGAGATACCGCCGGCGGACGCACGACGCGGGTCGGACTGGATGTCGACGGGCTTGGCGTGTAAGACCGCGGCGCCCTCGTGCAGGGCGCGCGTGACGTCCACGGACTGCCCGACTGCCGCCGCGACTTCGCGTGCCACACCCAGGTGCGACAGCAAATCTGGTCGATTTGCGCCCACGTCGACGACGATTCGAGAGTCCGACACCGACGGCAGCGCGGCGAGCAGCGGCGTGCCCGGCGCGACGTCGACGTCCAGCTCGAGGATGCCGTCCTGCTCCTCGCCCAGCCCGATCTCCCTCGCCGAGCACAGCATCCCGTTGGACACGGCTCCGCGAATCTTTCGGCGTTCGATCGTGAACCCGGCAGGCATCTTCGTGCCGGTCTTCGCGAACGGGTACAGCTTGCCGGCGCGGACGTTAGGCGCGCCGCAGACGACGTCGAGCAGCTCACCAGTCCCCGCGTCGACTTTAGTCACCGAGAGGTGATCGCTGTCGGGATGCGGCGCGCATTCGACCACGCGGGCGACGACGAACTGGCGGAGGTCATCGCGCAGCGTCTCGACCGCATCCACTGTCGCGGTGCGCGACGTGATGACCTCCGCGAGGCGTGCCGGCGGGAGGTCGACGTCGACGAAGTCCTTGAGCCAGTTGTACGAGATGTTCATCGGGCGATCTGTTCCAGGAAGCGTACGTCCGAGTCGTAGAGCAGCCGAATGTCAGGGATGCTGTATCGGGAGAGCGCACTGCGCGCCGGGCCCATGCCGAACGCCCACCCGGTGTACCGTTCGCTGTCGATGCCGGCCGCCTCCAGCACGGCGGGATGGACCATTCCACTCCCGAGGATCTCGATCCATCCGGTGCCTTTGCACGTGGCGCACCCCGAGCCGCCGCAGACGCCGCACTGCGCGTCGAGCTCGGCCGAGGGCTCCGTGAACGGGAAGAAGCTGGGTCGGAAGCGCGTGCGTCCGGCGCCGAAGAAGCGGCGTGCGAAATGATTCAGCGTCGCCTTGAGGTCCACGAAGCTGACGCCTTCATCGACCGAGAGGCCCTCGATCTGCGAGAACATCGGCGCGTGCGACGGATCGAAGAAATCACGACGATAGACATTACCTGGCGCGAGGATCCGAATGGGCGGCGCCCAGCGCTGCATGGTTCGCACCTGGACGGGCGACGTGTGCGTGCGCAGGAGTGATCCCGGACCGAGGTACAGCGTGTCGTGCGCGTCCATGGCGGGATGATCCGCCGGAAAATTCAACGCGCCGAAGTTGTACCACTCCGTTTCTGCCTCGGGACCTAACGCGACGGTGAACCCGAGCTCGCGAAAGATCTCCACGATCTCGCGAATGACGAGCGTGACAGGATGCCGGCCGCCGAGCCAGCGTTGCCGGCCGGGCATCGTTAGGTCGATGGCAGCCTGCGCCCCACGAGACGCGGCGGCCGTCTCGCGCTCCGCCAGCGCGTCCTCGAAGCCCTTGCGAACTCGATTCAGCGCGATGCCGGCGTCGCGACGCCCGTCAGTCGGCACGCTGGTGATCGACTTCTGCAGTTGATCGAGTCGGGCGCGCCAGTCGCGCAGCTGGCCCTTCACGGCGTCGACGCGCGTGGCTGGATCGATCTGCCCGAGCCGCTCCTCGAGCTCCCGCTCGAGCTGCGTCGCTTCGTCGAGGTAGTCCTGAATCGTCACCGTCGGGAATCGGGAATAGGGAATCGAAGGGCCAAAAAAAAAGAGGCGGCGGCGGTGACGTTAGGTCACGCTGCCGCCGCGTTATGTGTTCGGGAGGGATGGTAAGCCGCGTCCCCAGTCCCTAGTCCCTGTAGTTCACGCAGCGCTCAGCGCCGACCGCGCCTTGTCGACGAGCGCCGTAAACGCGGCCGGATCGTGCACGGCCAGATCCGCGAGGATCTTACGATCGACCTCGATGCCGGCCTTCTTGAGGCCGTTCATGAACACGCTGTAGCTCATGTCGTTCTGATGGGCTGCGGCGTTGATGCGCGTGATCCAGAGGCGGCGGAAGTCGCGCTTCTTGTTGCGGCGATCGCGATACGCATAGCGCCAGGCGCGCTCGACGGTCTCCTTGGCCGGCCGCCACAACTTGCTGCGCGCGCCGAAGGCGCCGCGCGCAGCCTTCATGATTTTCTTTTTGCGCTTCAGGCGCACGACGTTCGATTTGACGCGTGGCATTGTATTCCTCCCTTAGGCCTGAAGCAGCCGCTTGAGGTTCTTGACTTCTCCGTTGGTGCCCACGGTGGTGGACCGACGGAGGTTTCGTTTCCGCTTGGACGTCTTCTTGGTCAGGATATGGCTCTTGAAGGCCTTGTATCGCTTGACCTTGCCAGATCCGGTGACGGAGAAGCGCTTCCTCGCGCCTCGATGGCTTTTCATTTTCGGCATAACGCGCACTCGCTCATTTCGGCGTGAGAATCATCGTCATCGACTTGCCTTCCATTTTCGGCTCGCTCTCGATCTTCGCCACATCGGCGAGATCGGCGGCGACCCGATCGACCACGGCCTTTCCGAGCTCCGGGTGCGCGATCTGACGACCGCGGAACATCAGGGTGACCTTGACCTTATTGCCCTCTCCCAGGAACCGGCGGGCGTGGCGCGTCTTCGTCTCGAAGTCGTGATCCTCGATTCCCGGGCGGTACTTGACCTCCTTGAGATGGATCACGTGCTGCTTCTTCTTGGCCTGGCGAGCCATCTTGGCCTGTTCGAACTTGAACTTCCCGTAGTCCATGATTCGAACGACAGGAGGTCGCGCCATTGGCGCTACTTCGACCAGGTCCAGCCCCTGCTCCTGTGCGGCCGCCAGCGCGGCATCCAGATCCAGAATTCCCATTTGGCTACCGTCTGCCGCGATGACGCGGAGCGGGCTGATTCGGATCTGGCGATTGACGCGGACGCGCTTTGAGTTGTCCTGAATAAACCGAGTTCCTCGAGAGAGAGTTGTGGTCGAGTCAACCGGCTCGACCCAAAAAAAATGCGGACCCCAGAGGAGCCCGCTGAACGCTCACCCTCCGTGCCGGAGGTGGCGCGTTTCGAGAACTCCTGCAGCACTCCCGGTCGGCGACCGTGCGAGGCCAGAGGGTGAGAGCGACTTCGCTCTACTTACCGCATTGTGGAATCGAATCTTAGGCGAGGCCTAACGGGGCGTCAAGCCCGCTGGTCGAGCGCAAACCCCTTCCCGTCGAGCTTCACCCTGCCCGAGGCAACGGTCGCGTCGTGCTCGAAGATCACGAGCCAGCCCTCGCGGGCCGCCCTGGTCAGCATCGCGCGCTTGGTCTCGAGCGTCACGAGCGGCTCCACGTCGTAGCCCATGATCCACGCCAGCGGCAGGTGTGACGCCGTGGGTGTGAGGTCCGCGGGATAGAACGCGGACTCCCCATCGGATTCGATCAGCACCGACTGGTGGAACGGGGTATGGCCCGGGGTCGGTATCACGCGGATGCCGCGCACAATCTCCCGTTCCCCGTCGACGAAATCGAACCGGTCCTGCGCCGCGATCGGCGCAAAGTTGTGCGGGAAATAGCTGGCCGCCGTCCGCTCGTTGGGATGCGTCGCGTAAACGTATTCCCCGCGCTGCACCACGTACCGGGCATTCGGGAACGTGAGACGTGGCTCGCCCGCACTGGCCTCGACGAACGTGTTGCCACCGCAGTGGTCGAAGTGGAGGTGCGTATCGATCACGATCCCGACGTCTTCCGGCCGAACGCCAAGCGATGCGAGGCCGTCCTCGAGCTGCGTGCGGCCGTTCGCGCCGGCGTTCTCGAGGCCGTAGATGTCGTGGAACTTCGCCGTCTCCTTGTTCCCGGCTCCGGTGTCCACCACGATGACCGTCGACTCGTGCTCGATCACGAGACACCGCATGCCGAGCTGGATGCGATTGCGGTCGTCAGCCTGAATGCGGCGTTCCCATAGTGGCTTGGGCACCACGCCGAACATCGCGCCGCCATCGAGCTTCTGGCCGCCAGCCTGGATCGTGTGGACGCGGAGTTTTCCGACGTTGAGCGTGTCGACGAGTGGGGCGAGGGTGGTCGTCATGCGTCGCGGGGTCGAAGTCGTTAGGCGGTCGTATCGCGGTCGGTGAACCGTGGCATTGCGCTCCGCCGCCGTCGCCGTCGGCCGCGCGGAACCTCGCGCAACAGCGCCTCGAGGTCCGGCCACGTGGTGCAGCCGCGGTCCTGGGCCTCACGAAGCATACGCAAAAATACTCGGGCGGTCGCCACCGCATCGCCGCCGGCCCGATGTCTCGCCGTGATCTCGACGTTGTAATGCCGGGCGAGATAGTCGAGCGATCGACGGTGAAGGTGCGGCACAAGCCGGCGCGCCATCTTCACCGTACACAGCCGACGTCCCTCCATGCGCTCGCCCGTCGCGCGCGCGATCTCCGTGGTCACGAAGCGCCAGTCGAAGCCCGCGTTATGCGCGACGAACACGTGACCGCGGATCGCGTCGGCCACCTGCGGAACGATCTCTCGAAACGTGGGCATGTGCTTGACCATGTCCCATGTGATGTTCGTGAGTCGCGTAACCATCGGCGGAATCGGGCGCTGCGGGTTCACGAGCGTCTCGTACACGCGCGAGATCTCACCGCGCTCGACGATCACGGCGGCGATCTCGGTGATGCGGTCCGGGCCGAATGAGCTCCCGCCCGTGGTTTCGACGTCGACGACCACATAGGAGAGGTCGGCGAGCCGGTCAGCTGGCGGCCCGTTGCGGATGGCCAGCGGCCGGCGCATCGCCGGGTCGAGCGACCCGACGCCGACGTCCGACCGCGCCTCCGTCCCGCCCATCCACGACGAGTGGGCAGAGCTGGTGACGAGACTCCACCGCCCTTCACCGTCGTGCGCGAACTCTTCCCACGCGGCCAGCAACGCCATGGCCATGTGATCGGCGACGAACCGGGGCGGCCGCGGCAGTTGGCACACGTGGGCGATCAGGTCGACCGCGTCGGCCGGACCCGCCGCGAGAAAGTCACGGGCGCGGGACACGAGCACCTGTTCAGCCGGTCGAAGTCGAACACCTGACGTCATGGGCGGCAATATAGGTGCGTCCGGCCCGTCATGTGGGATTTGTTCGGGATCGCTACCTATTCCCGATTGCCACTTTCGCCGATAACTTGTGAATGATTTCACAAGCCGCCCTGCCGTGAGACGCATTGCCGACTCCACCGTCCGACGCCTGTCGCTGTATCTGAGGTTCCTCGAGGAGTCCACCAACCGCGGCCTCGTCACGATCTCGAGCGACGAGCTGGCGCGACGTGGCGGGACGACATCCGCCCAGGTACGAAAGGACCTCTCGTTCTTCGGCTCGTTCGGCAAGCGCGGCCTTGGCTACTCGGTCCCCGAGCTCACCGAATCGCTACGCGAGATCCTTGGCCTCCGCCGCGACTGGCAGGTCATCATCGTCGGCGCCGGCAAGATCGGTACGGCCCTCGCCCAATACCGGGGCTTTCGGCAGCGCGGCTTCCGCGTCACCGCGGTCTACGACCGCGATCCGAAGAAGATCGGCACGCGGTGGGATACGCTGACGGTCCGCGACATGGCGGAGATCGAGCGTGACATCCAGAAAGAGCATCCGGACATCGCGGTGCTCACCACGCCCGCGGACGAAGCACAGGTCGTCGTGGACCGCCTCGTTTCCGCCGGCATGCGGGCGCTGCTCAACTTCGCGCCGGTTCAGCTACAGGTGCCGCCGGACGTCACGCTCAAGAACGTGAACATGGCGATGGAGCTCGAGGGGTTGTCGTTCGCGCTCACGAACCGCGATCGCTGACGCCTTTCATCGCTCGAAGGAGTCGGGCGAAGTCCTCCGGCGACAGCGTCTCCGGACGCACCTCAGCGTCGATCGCTGCGGCCGAAAGCACCTGATCCGCTGCGTCGACGCCCAGATGCGCGATGGTCCGCACCACGCGACGCATTTGCTTTCGTCGGAGGCCGAACGCCTCCTGGACGAGCGCACGGAATTCGGTTTCCAGTGACGGATCGACGACCGGGTCCGGGCGTGGCGTTAGGCGTACGACCGCGGATTCGACTGACGGTGGCGGTCGAAACGCCCCGGCCGGCACACGCGCAACGAGCTCCGCGCGCGCGACCGCCTGCACGTTGACGGAGAGCGCGCCGTACGTGCGCGACCCCGGCGGCGCCACGATGCGCTCCGCGACCTCTCGTTGCACGAGATACACAGCGCGCGCCGGTCGCGGGGGCTCGAGCGCGTGAAAGAGAATCGGCGTCGTGATGTAGTACGGGACGTTGCCGGCGAGCAGGAACTCGGATCCTGCAACGTCGCCGAGGGTGACCTCCAGCACGTCACGCTCGATGACGTCGACATTGCCGGCCTCGCGATAGCGATCCCTGAGGTATGGCACCAGGTCGCGATCCAGCTCGATCGCGATCACGCGTTTCGCCCGCTGCGAGAGCAGGTCGGTCAGCGCGCCGCGGCCGGGCCCGATCTCGACGACGACGTCGTCGGCTGTGGGTGCGAGGGCGTCTGCAATGCGCTCGAGCGCGGTGCGATCGACGAGGAAGTGCTGGCCGAGCCGCTTTCGCGGCCGCGGGAATCGGCCATCGGCCATGGACTCGTGTCTACCGTTGCGATCGCGCACCGCCAGCGGCGTTCGAATGATGAATTACGACTCTGACCCCAAACGTACCAATCAGGTGCGAGCGATGACGAGGGCGAGGTCGTCGGGGCGGGCGGATTCGCCGACGTGGGCGCGCAGCGCGTCGAATACGTGCTCCAGGATCGTGGCGGTGGGCTCGTGACGGTACTTCGCGACGATGTCGAGCACCGGCTGCTCGCCAAGCCGCACGCCGGCATCGTTCCGCGCATCGGTGACGCCGTCGGTGAACAGCAACAGCAGATCCGATCCACGTCGCCATGGACGCGACGCACCGTCGGGACGGCCCGTCGTCATGCCTAACGGCGGATCCAGCGCGGGAAGTCGTGACACCGTGCCGTCAGCCGTAATGATGAACGCGTGCGGATGTCCCGTGTTTGCGTAGCGCAGTACTCCTGCCGCCGGGTCGATCACGCCGTAGAACACCGTGATGAACATCTCGGTGGACTCGAGCTCGTCTCGCAGCGAGGCGAGGAGCGCGCTCAATGTCTCGGCCGCGTCGATGGTGGTCTGCGCGTGAATGGCGGAGGCGCTCATGGCAAGCGCCATGATGAGCGCTGCGCGATAACCGTGGCTCGAGACGTCGCCGATCATCACGCCCGTGCGCCGGCCGCCCAGACGGAACAGATGGTAAAAGTCACCGCCGACGCTCTCGGCGGGGAGCACGCGGGCGGCGACCTCCGCTTCCGGCGCCACGACGGACGTGGCCGGGAGCAGCTTCATCTGCAGGTCGTGCGCGAGGCTCATCTCGTACACGAGACGCTGCTGGTCGATCGACGCCCTAACGAGTCGCGCGTTCTGAATCGCCGTGCCGATCTGGGTCGCGATCGCCTCGACGAGCTTCTGGTCGCCCGCGCTGAACGGCTGACCGGATCGACGCTCGGACAAATTCACCACGCCAAGCGGGCGGCTCCCGCCCGGGCCCGTCCACATGATCGGGACCGAAAGCATCGCGCCGTTTCGATAGAGCTTCTCCTGGTCGCAGAGCATCTCGCCCGTCTCGGCGATCATCGACCGGCGCGACCGAAACACCGTCGCCGAGACGCTGCAATCGTCGCTCACCTCGATGGCGGGCGCCGCGTTCGTCCCGGCGCCGCGCGCGGCCACCACTTGCAGCGTATCGGTGGACGCGTCGTGCACGAGAATGGACGCGCGGCTCGCGCCGACGGTGTCGGAGATCTCGTGGAGAATGGTTTTCGCCGCTTCTTCCAGCGACACCGTTCGGCCGAGGATCTCGCTGGTCGTGTAGAGGAGGTTGATCTCCTCGTAGCGTTCCGCCAACTCGTTGGCGGCATGCTCGACCTCGAGCGACGCTTGCAGGTAATGCGTGACGACTGGAAGGAGGAACTTGAGCCAGCCACTCGATGGTGCAACACGATTGGCGCAGGGCCCGAGAGCAAGCCACGCGCGGCGAGGCCCCGGCAGCAACGCGACGAGCATACTCCCGTTTGGCGTGTGAACCTCGACGGGCGAGCCGCCAGGGGGAATCAACTCGAGAATGGCTGGCGCGTCGCCGGATGGGCTCCCCACTTCGGCACTGAGGGGGCCCCCGCCTTGCGGCTGCATCCACACGACCGCCGCGCATTGCGTGGCGTCGGTGAAGGCGACGAGAACCGCGCCGAGCTCTTTCACGAACGGTGCAGCGTCAGTCGAACCACGTTTCGCGCGTCCGCGTCGTAGCGTTCGACGCGATCCATCAGCGCGCGCATGAGGAACAGGCCGCGTCCGTCCTCGCGCTCCAGGCTCCCAGGGCGGGTGGGGTCGATGGTGCAGGCGTCGAGATCGAACCCGGCGCCCTCGTCAGCGACCTCGAGCACCAGCGCGCTGTCGCTCACGACGGCGCGAACACGCACGTGCTTCTCGCGCATTCCGCGGTTGCCCCGCAGGATCGCGTTGCTCAGCGCCTCCGTGAGCGCCACCGGCACGTTCAGCGCACACTGCCGCGCGGAGAGCGCGAGCTCCCGGCACTCACGCGTTACCTCTTCGACGATGGGCTCGATCTCGCGAATGTCGCTGGGGATGAGCCGGTCGAAGGCAACGTGAGGGTGTGTGTCGCGGCGGTGCTCTCCGCTGTCGCGGTCAGCAGTCATTGACGATGGGTCATGGAATGAGGCGCAGCGGGGCTTGTGTCGCCTCGCTGCGCCTAGAGTCCCGAGAAAGGACCGCCGAACGCGGTCGAACGTTTCAGAAGCTTTCCAGCGCCCGTTCGCGGGTGTCGGCGATCTGGAAGAGCGTGTCGAGCTTGGTGAGCTCGAAGAGGGTCTTGAGGTCGTCGTTCAGATTCGCCAGGCGGAGCTCGCCGCCCTGCTCCCGAATCTTCTTGGACAGCGATACGAGGACGCCGAGTCCCGAGCTGTCGATGTAACCGGTCTGGCTGAAGTCGATGAGGAACTTCTTTTCGCCCTTTTCCAACTCGTCGAGGACTTTCTGCTTCAGCTCCTGCCGGTTTCCGACGATGAGCTGACCTTCGACATCAACCACGCAGATCTCTCCCTGCTTCTTGATCGAGAAGCTCATGTCTCAAGTTCTCCCAGAGGGCTCAAGCTCGGTGGTGGCGTCATCACCGGCCTGCAGTGCGGTGATTGCAGCCACGTTGACAATGTCATCTGCCGACGCTCCACGCGAAAGGTCGCTGCACGGCCGAGCGAGCCCTTGTACGATCGGGCCGATCGCCGCCGCGCGCGCGATTCGTTCGACCAGCTTGTAGGCGATGTTGCCGGCGTCCAATGACGGGAACACGAGAACGTTCGCGCGCCCGGCCACCGGACTCCGCGGAGCCTTCCGATTCCCGACGGCAGGAATCAGCGCCGCATCGCCTTGCAATTCTCCGTCCACGAGCAGCGTTGGTGCTTTCGCTCGCACAATTTCCAGGGCGCCACGCACCAAGTCGACCGACGGTCCGCCGGCGCTGCCCGCGGTCGAGAAAGATAGCATGGCGACGCAGGGCTCGTCCCCAACGATGCGACGGCGGTCGGCGGCGGCAGCGAGCGCGATGTCCGCAAGTTGGTCGGACGTTGGGTATGGAATGACCGCACAGTCGGTGAACGTGAGCACCTCGCCCGCGTCCCCGCGAAATGGCAACGCCACCATGTAGAACGCGCTCGATACGGTTTGAACACCGGGCGCGTTGCCGACCAGCCAGAGCGCCGCGCGGAGCACGTCACTCGTCGTGTACACGCAGCCGGCGACACAACCGTCTGCGTCCCCGTGGCGCACGAGCCCATCCGCGAAGAACAGCGAATTCGACGCGTAGGAGGCTGCCGCGTCGTCGCTCAGTCCCTTCCTGGCGCGGCGCTCGAGGAGGTCCGCGATCGTGCGCCTGCGTCGCGGGTCGCGGAGCGGATCGATGGTTTCGACCCCAAGCGCCTTGACGTTGCCGTGAGTCTCCGGTGCCTCGGGGTCGAGCAGGACGATCGGCTCGACGATCCCCTCTCGTGCGAGAAACTCGACCGCTGTGCGGACGCGCACGTCGGCCGTTTCGGGAAACACGATGCGGCGGCGACGTCGGCCCGCGCGCGCTCGTATTTCGTCGATGAACGAAGGCGCCGCCGGTGTGACGGTAGTCATGAGGACTGCTATCCCCGCAGCTTCGAGCGCAACGCCTCGGCGATGACCGGGTGCACCAGTCCACTGACGTCGCCGTGAAAGCGTGCAACCTCGCGCACGAGGCTCGAGCTGATGTACGTCGTATCGAGCGACGGGACCATGAACACGGTTTCCAGCCCCGGGGCAAGGTGGCGATTCATCAGCGCCATCTGGAACTCATACTCGAAGTCCGCAACGGCGCGCAGACCGCGGATGATGAGGTTTGCTCCGATCCCGCGCGCGAA
>Ga0070681_10000406_pt1 | contig 35010 bp, 32 predicted proteins | sample KBSC83BmetaG_FD_65650 | JGI IMG/M metagenome (GOLD analysis project Ga0070681, IMG submission 65650) | Corn rhizosphere microbial communities from Kellogg Biological Station, Michigan, USA - KBS C8-3B metaG | ecosystem: Host-associated > Plants > Roots > Rhizosphere | place: USA: Michigan...
ACAGACCGATTGGCACGGATCTGCGGAAGCTGTGACCTTTTTTAAGACCGCTCGGGACGCACATAGCGCGTCCTGAGCCATTTTATCAAAAGCATTGTGGTTTGCGTTTCCATGACGGTCCGTCCGTGGCAGTTCGGTCCGTGATAAAGACGTTTGAAAGTGCAGATCCCTCGCTTCGCTCGGGATGACTCGAATGAATTTTCCAATTCTCGGACTACATCACGTCACGGCGACCGTTGACGACGCGCAAGCGGATCTCGACTTCGGCATCGACGCGCTCGGACTTCGACTCGTCAAGAAGACGGTCAACTTCGACAATCACGGCGTCTACCATTTCTACTACGGAGACGAACGCGGAACGCCGGGAACACTCTGGACGACGTTTCCCTACAAAGGGCGCGGTGTGCATCCTGGCATCAAGGGAGCGGGACAGGTCACCGTAACGTCCTTCTCGGTGCCGGCAGGCTCACTCGATAGATGGAAGGCGCGACTCCGTGAGCGCGGATTCACGGTGACCGACGCTCCACCGCGGTTCGGCGAAGCGTCGATTCTGGTCAAGGACCCGTCAGGCCTCGTGATGGAGCTCGTCGCGACCGATCGCGACGATCGTGAGCCGTGGGCAGCGACGAGCGTTTCGGCCGACGACGCCGTGCGCGGGCTTCACAGCGTGACGATGACGGTGCGAAGCCCGCTGCCGACGATCGACTTCATGCGCGATCTGCTTGGCTTCGAAATTGTGAACGAGATGGACGGCCGAATTCGCGTTGCCGTCAACGGCGACGCACCAGGAAAGACGATCGACATCGCACACTCGCCCGATGTCGACCCAGCGAAGAACGGCATCGGCACCGTGCATCACGTCGCCATGGCGATTACTGACGGTGATGAGCAACTGAGACTTCGCAACGAGATCGTGCGTCGCGGCCTGCAGGTCACGCCAGTGATGGACCGACAATATTTCACATCCATCTACTTCCGTGAGCCCGGCGGGGTGCTATTCGAGGTAGCGACTCTCAAACCAGGCTTCGCGGTGGATGAAGCGGTCGCGGACCTCGGACGCGGTCTCAAACTTCCGCCAGACGCCGAGGTGGATCGCGCGGCGATCGAGGCGTCACTTCCGCCGGTGCGCTACTAAGATGCTGCCCCACAGCGGCAACCCGGTGGTACATGCGGGAGCGTCGCTTGACGACGCTTCGACTGTAATGATTCTGGTACACGGCCGAAACGCGGCGCCGAGGAACATTCTCGACTTGTTCGTGCAACTCGATCGGCCGGGTGTGGCGGCACTCGCACCGGCGGCAGGGGGCGGAACGTGGTATCCGCATAGCTTTCTGGCGCCGCGAGAACAGAACGAGCCTGGCATCTCATCAGGACTGTTCGTTCTCGAAACGCTGGTGCTCGATTTACTCGAGCGCGGCTTCTCGGCTCAGAATCTCGTTCTGCTCGGCTTCTCGCAGGGGGCGTGTCTCTCGGCGGAGTTCGCGTTTCGTCAGCCGCGACTCTACGGTGGCGTGGTGGTGTTGAGCGGTGGATTGATTGGCCCGCCGGGCACGACGTGGACGGACGCGGCCGTTGGCTCGCTCGATCAGGTTCCCATCTTTCTGGGGTGCAGCGATGTCGACGCGCACATTCCAAAAGAACGTGTGCTCGACAGCGAGATGGTGTTCAGCCGAATGGGTGCGCGCGTCACGCGACGGCTCTATCCTGGCATGGCTCACACCGTCAACGACGACGAGATCGCGTTCGTTCGCTCCATCATTGATGACGTGAGCAGCGTTCCGCGCGGCATTTAGGATTGTTTTCGCGCGCAACAGCACGAGGGGGCCGCGCGTAGGTCTGTCAGGGGGACTTGGGCGGGCCCGATTGTGGCGGCCAAGGACTCAACCTCGGCTCGTGCGAGTTTACTCATGACATCTATTGGAACCCTGGCGTCGAACGCACGTGCTTCCCGCAGGCGGCGGGCGATGGCCGCGCTGATCTGCGTTTTCCTTGGCGGCGCGTCTGCTGGGGCGGCGGTCGGGCTGACGTACACGCAGGGTCCGCGCCGGCAATACGAGAAAGCGTTCGATTCGATCGGTCTCACGGCTGCCCAAAAGCGCGCCACCGACTCCATCATGACGCGTTATGCCTGCGTCATCGACAGCGTCAACCTGTCGATGGCTCCTCGTGTCGATTCAATTCGACGATCGGCTCGTCAGGACGTGCTGGAAGTTCTCACCGACTCGCAAGTCGCTCGGCTGCGCGCGGCGATGAGCGAAAGCGACAGCCGGCGCGGGCAGCGACGATCGGAAAAGCGAACCTTGTGCGATCACGCGGCGGACAGCGCCGCATTTCTGGGGCGTCCGCATCACCTGCGGCTGTAACTACGGTGTGACGATCAGGCGCGGGCGAGCGAACGACGTTCCGCCAACTCCGCGATCGCATTCTCACACGCGTGCAAGCAGCGCCGCAAACCGTCCAGCGAGTGATCGCCCATGTGGCCGACGCGAAACGTCGTTTCGCTCAGCTGGCCGTAGCCGCCGCCAACGGTGAACCCGAGCCTGTTGACGGCGTCGCGAACGTCCTTCGCCGACATTCCCGACGGCAGCCTCACCGCGGTCACGGTCGGTGAACGTGCGCCCTCGGCCGCGATCACGCCGAGGTCGATTCCCCGGCGCTCGGCGACAGCGCTGACCCATTCGACCGTTGCGTCGCGCATCGCCGCATGTCGCTCCCAGCGCCGCTCGATGCCTTCACGGCCGATGTCGCCCATCTGCGCCTCGAGCGCATAGAGAAGCGAGGTCGCCGGCGTGCTCGGCGTTTGATTCTTCGCGGCAAAGGCTTCGTACTGCACGACATCGAAATAGAAGCCGCGGTCCGTCAGGCTTTTCGCGCGCTCGACGTAGTCCGCGGACGCCACAGCGAATGCGAGACCCGCGGGCAGAGCAAGCGCCTTCTGCGACGCCGTGAACACGAAGTCGAGCGACCATGCGTCAACGGTCAGCTCCGCGCCGCCAGCGCCCGACACGCTGTCGACGAGCGCGATCGCACCGTGTTTGTGCGCCAGCTCCGCGACTGCCCTCACGTCCGTCAGCACGCCAGTCGATGTCTCCGAATGCGCGACGGTGACGGCGACGAAGCGTTGTGCGGCGAGCGCACTCTCCACCACGTTCAGGTCGAACGTCTCTCCCCACGGAACCACGACGCGCTCGACGCGGCGCTCACACGCTTCGGCCACCTTCGCAAAACGCTCCGAGAATCCGCCGTTCACGAGCGCGAGGATTGCTCCCTCGGGCGCGTTGCGGATCGCCATCTCCATGAAGCCTGTCGCGGATGTCGCTCCGATGTAGACGGGTCGCGCGGTGAGGAACACGTCGCGCAGGCCCGCTTCGATGCGCGCGAACATTCCCTCGAACGCTTTGCCGCGGTGACCAATGACGGGCCGCGTCATTTGCGACAGGAGGTCCGGCCGAACCTCGGTCGGGCCCGGAATGAAGAACGTGCCGAAGGGGGCGTCTGACATCTGCGGAATTTAAACCCGTGCGCGCCCTGGCAACGGCGGCAGACTTAACGCCGGGACAACACTCGCCCGGCCATTGCACCGGTGTAGCGGCCGTCGTTGATCGCCATGACACCGTTCACGATGACGTACTTCATTCCAACCGCCAGCAGCGTCGGCTGCTCGTACGTCGATTTGTCCGCAACCGTCGCCGGATCGAATACGATCACGTCCGCCAGATAGTTCGGGGCGATCAGGCCTCGATCAGAAAAGCCGAGGAACTTGGCAGTCGACGAGCTGCTTCGGCGAACAGCTTGCGGCAGCGTCAGCACGTGGTTGGAGTACACATATTCGTGCAGCAGCTTTGGGAACGTGCCGTATTTTCGCGGATGACCGTCGCTCCCGTCGGAGTCGGTGAAGATGAAGTCCTGCACCATGAACTTCTCGATGTCCTTCTCGTTCATGTTGAACGACGCCACGGACGAGCCGCCGTTGAGAATGATCTGAATCGCGGCATCGTTGGGCGACACACCGCGCGCCTTTGCAATCTCATCGAGACGCTTGCCGAGGATTCTCTCATCGCGCGTCGATGTCATGAGAAGCGTCGTGGCGCCGCCGCGGCGGCGGAGGTTCTCCTCCATCTCCGGAACGATTTTCGCGCGCGTCGCCGGATCGGTCAGGCGAATGCGCACGGAATCATTGCCGCCGGATTCCACCCAGCGCGGCAAGAGTGACGCGCTGACGCTCGTGCCTGACGCCGTGTACGGATACTGACTCGCCGTCGCGTCGATTCCCTCGGCGCGAGCTTTCTTCAGAAGCGCGATCACCGTGTCGCTTTGGCCCCACACATCGGTGCCGAGAGCTTTGATGTGTGAGACGTGTACCGGAATCTTCGCTTCGCGGCCGATGCGAATGATCTCGTTGATCGAGCCGATCAACCCAATGGTGTATGAACTCTCATCGCGAAGATGCGAGTCGTAGATGCCACCTTTGGCCGCGGCGGCTTTCGCGAGGTAGATCACTTCTTCGGTCGTCGCGTAGCTGCCGGGGGCGTAATAGAGACCCGTAGACATGCCGATCGCGCCCGCATCCATCGCTCGACTCACGATCGCAGCCATGGAGTCCATTTGGACAGGTGTCGCTGCTGCTGCGGTTGGGCCCACGACGGCGCCGCGTACCGAGCCCTGACCGATGTAGACCGCGGCGTTCGTGCCGATGCCGTTTTTTCGCCACTCGTCGAGTTGGCGCTTGATGTCGATCGGACCGCCGCCGTCGTTGTTAGTGACGACGGTGGTGACGCCCTGCATGAGGTAAGGAAGGTTCGAGCGACGTTGGAGGTTCGAGAGATCGCCGCCGGTATGCGTATGCGGGTCGATGAAGCCGGGGGACACGACCATCCCTTTCGCATCGATCGTCAGCGTCGCGCTCACTTTTGCGGTGGTCGCGTCGCCGACGAACACGATGCGGTCGCCGCGAATCCCCACGTCCGCTGTCCTGGGTGCGCTGCCGCTTCCGTCTACCAGGGTGCCGCCGCGGATCAGGAGATCGACGGGCTGCTGGGCCGTTAGCGGGGAAGCGCTGAGCGCGAGCGCGATCAAACCGGCGATCCGAGCGAACAATCGATGTGTCTTAGCCATATACATAGGATGCGTGCATCTTGCGGAAGGCGCGAGGGGGCCCTGGATTACAGAAGCGCCGAGCATCTCGTGCCCACCACGCCGGCCATCCGTCATGCGTTTTGACGACGTTCTGCTCACTGCGATCACACAGATCCGGGCGAATAAGCTGCGCTCGTTCTTCACGCTGCTCGGCATCATCGTGAGCGTGGCATTTCTCGTCGCGGTGATCGCGGTGATCCAGGGAATGAACGCGTACGTGAAGGAAAACGTCGCGGACGCGATGATCGGATCGAACACGTTCCAGGTGCGCCGGACGCCGATCAACATCACCCTGATTCAGGATGATGAGTGGGCGCGGATGCAGCGCCGGCGGAAGATCACGCCGGGCGACGCCCAGATCGTCGAGACGGCATTGCCCGACGCGCAGGCGATCGGCATGACGTCCGGCTTCCCGACGCCGACGACGGACATCACCTGGAAGGCGAAGACGCTGGGTAGCATCCTCGTCTTTGGCGTCACCGCGCCGTACCAGGAGATCCAGGACTATCGATTTCAGTTCGGTGAACCGCTCAGCGAAGTGGACGTTCGCGAGCGGCGGTTGGTCGTGGTCGTCGGCGCCGATATCACTGACAAGCTGTTCGACGGGCGCAATCCGGTCGGCGAAACCATTCACGTCCACGGCATTCCAATGACGATCATCGGCGCCATCGCGTCGAAAGGTCGCGTGCTCGGCCAATCGTTCGACGGCATGGTGCTGTTGCCGATCACGACGTTCGAGTCGCTCTACGGACGTCGGCAGAACACGACGATCTCGATCAAGATGCCGACCGCCGAGCAGGTCGAGCCGGCGATGGGGCGGGCGCAGGAAGCGATGCGCCTTGCGCATCGACTGCGTCCCGGTCAGTCGGACGACTTTTCCGTCGAAACGTCGAGCTCGCTCGTCGATTTCTGGAAGCAGCTCACGCGCGTGCTGTTCACCGTGATCCCCGCCGTGGTCGCGATCGGGATCATCGTCGGCGGTATCGTCGTCATGAACATCATGCTGATGGCCGTGCGCGAGCGGACGCATGAGATCGGCTTGAGAAAATCCGTTGGCGCACGGCGGCGAGATATCCTCAGCCAGTTCCTGGTGGAGTCGGTGATGCTCGCGTTTCTCGGCGGCGCGCTCGGCGCGGCGGGCGGCTGGGCGTTCGCCGGGATGATCGCGGCCGCATCACCGCTGCCCGCGCGTGTCACCGCGTGGTCGATCGCGGCGGCGCTCGCGCTGGGTGCCGGCGTTGGAATCGTGTTCGGCGTTTATCCGGCTTCGCGCGCTGCTGCGCTCGATCCGGTGGCCGCAATGCGAGCAGACTGAGATGGCGCTGTTTTCCGCCGCGCAGTTCGTCCGAAAGTTTCCCGAGAATGTCGGCTCGGCGTTCGCATCGATTGCCGCCGCCAAGGGTCGCTCGGGTCTCACCGTGCTCGGCGTGGTGATCGGCGTGTCGACCGTGATGGCGATGGCGACGATCGTCTCCGGCGTGCGCGATCAGATCGTGAAGTCGATCGAGGTCGCGGGGCCGACGACGTTCTACGTGTTGAAGGTGTGGGCGCAGCCGCCGGTGAATCCACAGAATCCGCCGCCGTGGGTGCGTTCACGCCCGGATCTCTCGACCACCGATGCTGACGTGGTCGCGAGGCTGCCGATGATCAAGTACGCGTCGATCTGGGGAATCGCGCAGAATCGCATCGAATACGCCGGCACGCGCACGAACGTCGGCGGCATTGTCGGCGGCGACGCGGGCTATCCCGAGATCTATGGCGGCGAGCTCGTCGACGGTCGCTGGTTCTCGAAGTCGGAAGAGGTGAGCGGCGCGAGCGTCGTGGTGCTCGACGCAGACGTCGCGCAGCGGCTATTCGGCGCGATTCAACCGATCGACAAGTGGGTTCGCGTGGGCGGCCGCCCAATGCACGTCATCGGCATCTATCAGCCGGACGCGAACATCTTCCAGCCGCCAGGTCAGCAGACGCAGGCAATCATTCCGTATCGCACGCTCGACCACGAGTTCACGATCGACAAGACGAACGCGCTGTTCATTCCGGTGAAGCCCAAGCCGGGCGTCACGGTCAGCGATGCACAGGAAGCGGTGACGATCGCGCTTCGCGAATCGAGGCGCTTGCATCCCGCCGATCACAACACATTCGATCTCATCACGCAGGATCAGATCCTCGACACGTTCAACAAATTGACCGGCGTTTTCTTTCTGGTCATGGTCACGCTGTCATCGGTGGCGCTGCTGGTCGGCGGCATCGGCGTGATGGCGGTGATGATGATCAGCGTCACTGATCGCACGCGCGAGATCGGAATTCGCAAAGCTGTCGGCGCGACACGTAGCGACATCCTTCAGCAGTTTCTCGTCGAGGCGGCATCGCTGACGGGAATCGGCGGATCGATCGGCATCGTGATCGGCTTGGCGCTCGGCAAAGTGGCCGGGTCGTTGATGGGCGTGCACGGCGCGCCGCCGATCGATTTGACGTTGATCGCAGTCGGTGTGTCGGTCGCGATCGGAGTGGTGTTCGGAGTTCTTCCCGCGCGGCGCGCGGCGCTGCTCGATCCGATCGAGTCGTTGCGTTATGAGTGAACGGCGTCACGGCAACTTCTGCGATACGGGCACTTAGTGCCCGTATCTGAGGAAGTTGCGATTCGCTCTTCTCACTGATGGAGGAGGGTCAGGTTCAGCTTTAGAGGATCGACAAAAGTCTGGCCGATACCGATTCGCGCGAGCCGAAGCGGGCTCCCAACCGGCGGTTTCGCCTCGATCAGGTAGGTCGACGCGCCCTTCAGATTTGGGAACGAGACGTTGCCGGTCGCGTCCGACGTTCCGGTTGCGACGACGGTGTTCGTGATGTGCACGGTGTCATTTCCACCGGAGCCCCGAATGAAGGTGTAGGTCTCCTCGGTGATCGAGACGGTCGCTCCGGCGACAGGATCGGTCGCGAGCGTATCGGTGGTGTTGGGTCGCGGCGTAGCGACGTGAGCAACGAGCGTAAATGTCGCAACTGGCTTCTTTGCGGTCGAATCGTGGCGGCCGCCCGTCTGCGAGGTATCACCGGCCACACCGTTGATCCCGTTGCTCGCGGACGAATTCGGCCCGGTCAACCCCTGGTCTGTTTTCCCCGAATCGCTGCAGGCGCCGATCACGGCGACCGCCGCGGCCGCTATCAACGCCATTCCGCGTTTTGTCACTACCTGCTTCATGCTCCCTCCCTGGAAATGAGATATTGTCGGATCGCCGACGAGGGGTGATACCTAGACGGGAGCGCAAAACGTCACGTGCATGGGCACTGTGACGAACACCCGGAATGCTTGGGTATACCGCGGTAGCGGAGGGCGAAGGCCGTGAATCGAGGCGCGAGCGCATTTCAGCGATGGCAACGACTTGGACTGGTCGTGGCGACTTTCGTCGCGGCGACGGCCGGGCGCGTGGTTGCTCAGAATTCCCCGATGCCCGTGCCACGATGGTGGCCTTCGAGCGACGATGCGCTGTCGCGACTCTCGATACTCGGTAGCGCATTCCAGTGCCCGATCGGCCACTGTGATCGCGCCGCGGCGCTCGGTGCGGATGCGCGCGTGTCCGGATCATTCCACGTCGCGGTCGACGCGCGGATGCCGGGATTCGACTATACCGCGTGGTATGGCTGGCGACGGGTGAGCATCGGGGCGACGGTCGGCAACGGAACGACGCTGCCGCTCATTGCAGTGTTGCGAGCGCCAACGATGACCAGTCAGGCCGGCACCGCCAACGACACATTGCATGTTCACGTTGATTCGGCGCCGCCCGATTCGGCCTCTCGTCACGCGAAGCGATGGTCGTCCACCGCGGCACGCCTGACCTGGCGGGAAGACAGATGGTGGGTAACTGGACTCGTCGGACGCGTGTCGGTCGCAGGCCAAGGCGCCGCGCCGTGGGCTGGACTTCAACTGGGCGCGAATATCACCGACGGCGCGTCGCTACTCCTCGGGCTTGGAACCACGTCGCGGATTGCCGCGCTCGCCGCGCCGGAGCCACTGCGGCACAATCTCAGCCTTGGCCTCGGGTTCAACGCGTCCATTCTGTCGCATGAACCGCGCGTTGCCTCACAGACACCGGCGGGATCACAGGCCGCGTTCATGGTATCGAACGTCGGCGTCGACAGCGTGCGCATCACGATTCGGGCACCGTTCGCGCGCAAGGTGGAGTTCGCATCCGACTGCACTGGATGGAAGCCGTTCGGAATGGTGCAGACGCACGATGGGTGGGTGGTCGACATCGCGGCGCCGCGCGGACTGCATCGCGCGAACATTCGCGTCGACGGCGGACGCTGGATCTCGCCGCCTGGCCTCGCGTCGTCCGACGACGATTTCGCTGGGGAGGTTGGCGTATTCGTGGTCGAGTGACGTTCGGGCGGGGTGACGAGGTACCACCAATCGGAATGACCGATGGCGAGTTGGTACACAGCACCCTCAATGGCAATGCGCAGGCGTTCACCGAATTGGTCGATCGTCATGCCGCCGCGTGCATCCGTTACGCGACGCGCATGCTGGGCGAGCGCTCCGACGCCGAGGATGCCGCGCAGGAGTCGTTTCTGCGAGCGCACCGTGCGCTAGCATCATACGATGTACGATTACCCTTTCGAACATGGCTGTTTTCGATTCTCATCAATCGATGCCGCACGGCGATGGCGCAGCGCGCGCGACGCCAGGCTCGCATCGTGCTCGACGACGAGGCGCTCGAGAGCGCACCGGTCGATGGAGATCAGAAGTCGGCGGATCTGCGCGACGAGATCGAGTGGGCTGTCGCGCAGCTTCCGACGGAACAACGTGAAGCCTTTCTGCTCCGTCACGTCGAGGAGCTGAGCTACGAGGAGATGGCGACGGTAACGGGGCTTGGGCTCTCAGCGCTCAAGATGCGGGTGAAACGGGCGTGCGAGCGGCTCAAGATTCTGCTGGTCGAAGGAGCGAACGTCGATGATTGACGATAGACGAACCAACGTGGACAATGACGGGCTCGATCCACAGATCGAGCAGGCGGTGCGCGTGCTTCGCCGGTCGGAGCCGGTCTCGCGCGCATGGCGCGACGAGCTGCTCGCCCAGGTGCCGAGCCAAGTGCCGGCGCCCGCGCGAGCACGGCGCCGTCCCGGATTGGTTCTCTGGGTACCGCTTGGCATTGCGGCCGCGCTGTGTGTTGCGGCCGGTCTGGCGCGCGTCACCGCGATGCGCGGCGACGCACCCGTGCGCTTCTCCCTTTCCGCGCCCACGGCCAAGCAAGTGTCTCTGGTCGGCGACTTCGATGGTTGGAATCCATCCGCGCACCCAATGCGTCGCAGTGGGTCTGACGATCAGTGGATTGTCGACGTTCGGCTTCCACCCGGACGCCATGTGTTTGCGTATTCGGTCGATGGCGGCCTGCGCGCGGATCCATCTGCGCCGCGAGCCGTCGAGGACGATTTTGGAGTTCCAGGTTCGGTAGTTGTAGTTTCGCACCGAGGAGGCGAGTGATGCGGTCGAGCGTCGTAGTTCGACTTGCGTGGGCAATGTTGATCGTCGGTAGCGCGGGGGGCGCGCGTGCTCAGAGCGGAACGTCGGGCGAAAGCCCCAAGCTTCCGCCGGCGGCGGAAGCCGCGGTGAATCGCATCGCCGACTCCGCGCGCACGCGTGGCCTGCCGACTGACCCACTCTTCGCCAAGGTCGCCGAAGGACTTCTGAAAAACGCGGATCCGTCGCGCATCGTCGATGCGGTGCGCGGTTTGGCGCGCGAGCTCGACGTCGCCCGGCAGTCGCTCGGCTCCGGCGCTTCCAGCGCGGAGCTGGTCGCTGCGGCAAGCCTCGTCCACGTCGGCGTGACGCCGTCGCAGTTGAAGCATCTGTCTGAAGTCGGCTCTGAGCACGGAACGCCGAACCGGCTAGTGATGCCGTTCACGGTGCTCGCCGATCTGGTCGCGCGGCACGTGAGCACTGATGTCGCGCTGTCGTCGATCGAGACGCTCGTCGAGCGCGGCGCACCGGATGCGCAGTTCGCAACGCTTCGCACGGCAATCGAACGGGATATCGCGAGCGGCGCTCGGCCCGATGTCGCTGCGCAAGCGCGCAGCGCCGCGGTACTTCGGACGCTCGAGCCGCGACCAGCTACACGGCCGCCCGAGTAGGGCTACCGAGTCTCGCGAGGTACGAAGTCTTCCCGCAGCATCACGCTCGGCAAGCTGAACAGGATGCCGGTCGCCTGCGCTCGCGCGCGATCATCCGGCGGCACGATGTGGACGACAAAGGAGTCGAGCGGCGCGACCAGAATCTCGAGTTGATCGTCGGTCGGATCCCTCTCGACTCTAACCACCGTCCCCGCCGGGATGTCGACGGCGATCGACGATCGAGGATCGTCTCGAAACTGAGCTAGCGCGTGCAGGTGTCGGCGCGCCATGAAGCATCGGCCGATTTTGACGGCATGCTCTCGCTGCTGCCGCGGCAAGTCGAATAGCCCCGACGCTCCTTCTCCGATGACGTGAAAAACCGTCTCCCACAGATCGGCGAGCATATAGCAGAAGTTATGCTCAGGGCCAGCCGATCGGCTACTCTTATGCCAGGCTCATCCGTTTCGGCCGCGGCGAATCGCCGTGAGTCTCGGTCTGATCACGCGACTTCTTCTTGACGCTGCCACTAGAAATCACTAATTAGCCGGATCTCCGGAGCCTGCGGCGAAGCCGACCCCGGACGTCGACGCGACTCGTGCTTTCGACGTCGCGCGACCAACTGCTTCGAGCACGGGATGGCCGCGGCCTCCCGCTCCGCACCGTGGAGACCAGGTCCATGGATCTGTCGCCGGTCGCTGCAGACACGATCGCCATCACCGTCGTCTACACGATTCTGCTGTTCTGGGGAATGTGGGTCGGCGTGCGGCAGATCTATCAAGGATTTCGCCGTCCACAGGAGTTGCTGAACCCACTGTTCGGCAACCGACAGGCGATCACGATCTTCACGTTTCACATCGCCGTCGTCTCATTGGACCTCTTCGTATGCGGTCCAATCTCGCTCCACTACAAGAGCAAACTCTGGTACTGGGGAGGACGCATCGCGCTGCTTTCGTCCTCGTTCCCGCTCGCCTTCTACTTCAATCGGAATCCGCAGTCGTTCGGAAAGCTCATCGGCTACTGGGTCCGCTTCCGCAACATCTTCGAGATCTCGCTTCACATTCTGGTCGCGTCGCTCGCGCTGAACTGGTTCTACTACTATGGCCTGCTCTATTGGCTGGTCGCATATCGGTATCTCGATGTCGGGCCACGACGACTGATCCAGACGCTGTACGACACGCCCGAAAAACGCGCCGCGCGCCCGTGGGCGCCGACGCTCAATTGGGTCGTGATCACGTCGATCTACATCTTGGCGGCGATCGCGGTCTACAATCGCAAGATCGTCTTCGCCGCACCGCCTGCCGATGCCCAACCCGAGCACATCGCCAGCATGTTCGAGGTCATTCTCATCGGCGCGATCAACGTCGGCATCGCGATGATCGTGTGGGGAATGACACGACGGTACACGGGCCCCGGTCCCGCCGAGGCGCTGCTGCCGCAAACCGACGGCGTCGTCGGTGGATCGTTGCCGACCGGCCGCGCAGACGCGCCGGTGGCGAGTGGATCAGGCGGCGGATACCTGCAATAGCTGCAAGAGGACGACTTTCATGCTGAAGCTCGACATCACCAAGTGCAACGTGGCTATCGACCGATTGCTCGAGACCACGACGAATCGGCGCCACCGTTTCATCCTCATGTGCTATGCGCGTCATCGGCATCTCGAGTTCTCCGGGAACTACGAGGCCGTGCTCGCCGACGACATGATGAACGATCACCCGATCTACACCATCCGCGCGCTCGGCATCGATCTCAAGATCGACGGCAAGGACGAGGTGCGAGCGATGTACCGCAACTGGGCGGAGACGAACCAGTGCGTGTTCTACATCGAGAATGAAAAAGTGGCCGTCGCCGACAATTTCGTCGCGTCGAGCCTGACTTCGTACCAGCAGGTCTGGGGCGGCACGCTGCTCGGTACGAAGGTCCTTGGCATTTTGCCCAAGGGCCTGTCGCGCGAGCTCTTTCTGAAGATGCTCGAGATCAAGGGCATCGAGCCTGGCGAGAACCACATGTATCTCTACAAGAGCTACGAGCAGTGGTTCTGGCCTTTCGACGATCGCGGACGCCTACTCCGAGAAGATGTTCTCGAACCCGATCGATCGACGTCGGACGTGATCAAGCTCGATCCGTCGGACGTGCTGACGTCGGCGCACGCGAATCAATTGCTCGCGCCGCTCATCAAGCCACTGCCGTCGTTCGATGAGTATGTGTTGGCGTATGAGCGCGATCAATCGAAGCAGACTGTGTTGAAGTAACTCGGGGAAGAGGGAAGGCGGAAGGGAAGAGGGGGAAGGGGTACGAGGGACGGGCAACGTCATGAACGACGGTTCCCTTTCCCCCATATCCCTTCCCCCCTCTTCCCGCTTCCCTCTTCCCCTTTCCCTCATTTTTTAAAGGCCTCATCCTTCTCCGCGCCCTTTCGCGGCTTCCAATCGAGCGAGTAGTACTCGCCGCGATCGCGCGCCCACGGATCGAACGCGTTCGCCACGTTCTGGAGCTCGGGCGCGAGTTCCGGAATCGTGCGGAGTAGCACGCGCTTGAGCGGCGACACCGGCTGATTCGTGTGGCCGTTGATCGGGAACGGCTCGGTCATCGGCATTGGACCATTGTTGTTGACCCAATTATAGCCGATGGTCGAGTAGATCTCGGGACGGAAGCTCGACGTGAAGAACCGATCGCTGTACAGCCGGCGCGACGCGTTCAGGATGAACACCACGAACTGCGTTTCCGAGATCGCGTACCCGTGCGGCCGCGTCGTCTCTGCCATCCAACCGACGACGTTGTCGAGATCCTCGATGTTGTCCACCATGGACCCATCCGGGTGGCCAAGGCAGTCGTTGATCGGCTTGCCGGCCGCGTCGACCTGCGTGCGCGTGATGGCCTTGCTCGCATCGCACTTGTGCTGTCCGTACACCGACCGAATCGCCGCGACGAGCTTCGCCTCTTCCTGATAATCCGGCGACGATTTCGCGAGATGCGGATCGATGAAGTCGTCGAAGCTCGTGAGCGTGCGCAGCCCGTACTGCCGGCGGAACTCGTTGAACCGCGGCACGCCGCGTTCGCGATCGCGCAGAATGTCCAGTGCAGCGACGTCGATTTGCTTGGTCGGCGAATGCAGTCGATCCATCTTGAGATTCTGCAGAAATCTCGGCGTGTTCTGCAGCGCGAGTACGCCGAGTCGCTGGCGGCCCATCGACAGCGCCCAGTTCGCGATCCCGCGATCGTGCATGAAGCCCGTCGCTCGGCCGCGGAACGTCTCGATGACCGGGATCTTCGCGTTGATCGCGTCGGGCTGCGACATCAAACGGTACTCGATCAGATCGGGCACCATCGCGTGTAGACGATACACGCTGACGAATTCTTCGGGGAAGTTGAATGGCGATCCGAAGTGATTCGTTCCACCGTTGACGTCGTCTTCTCGCGAGATGTCCCAATCGGGCTTCTGCGAACCGAGGCCGACGATGCCCGGTCCCGACGCCAGCGTTGCGTACCAGCTGTTCGCCACGCTCGCCTGTTGGACCGTTCCGAGATGATTGACGAGATCCGCAAGCAAATGCTTGATCGTCGTATCGTGCTGGATCAGGCCATTCCAGTTGCTGTTCATTCCTCGGAACAGCGGCTCATCGTATAGCAGCTGGGTCGTCCACTCGATCGTGTGGATCTTCGCGATTTCCGCGGCGACGACGAGCCGGCCGAGCTCGAACAGCTCGTTCGCGCTGACGTCACGGTACCGAACCGGATCTTTCGGGTGCGCCGGATCGCGAAGCCCTGAGTCTTCCTCGGGGTGCTGCGCCGCGTATTGCCGGAACGTGTCGACGAACTGGTTGTGCTCGCGCGCGAACACGTTGTGATAGAAGCTGAGGCCGACGGTCCAGTTGTCCGGGAAGCCGACGGATTCCTGTCCAGCCCAGTCAGGATTCTGCGGATCGGTCGTCTGAAGAATCGGCAGATAGCCTTGCTTCTCGCCTGCTGTCGCGGCGTTCGGCGGCACGATCATCTGCATTCGCGCCGGATCGGCGGGATCGCGCTTCACACGAAGCCGCGATCGGTCATCGTAGCCATAGAGCTGCGATGCATCCCACCACGCAGTGTTGGTGTTGCGGAACGTCTTTGGCGCGCGCGACAGATAGGTCTGCCCGTTTGCCGTGAACGAGGTTGGCGCCGTCGAATCCGCGACGAATGACTGGTCGATCTGATCACCGGGACGACAGCCGAGCCGCGCGACATCGGCGGCGCTCAGAGCGACATCGCCGCCATTCGCTCGCTGCGTCGCGCAACCGGTGGCCATGAACTGCGGCCCGTTGTGTCCTTCCTCGAGATGGGAGAACCAGTCGTGCGTGTTGAACTGGATCCAGAACGCAGCGAGCACGTTGAAGAACGGCGCCTTCTTGTAATCGCAGTTCGCATCCTTCGCATAGCCAGGCTTGCCGTAGCCGTCGTTGCACGACGCGCTGTCGTGTTGCGCTCGCGTGAACAGCACGCGGCTGACGACCTGTGGATCCGGCGTCATGAGCGTCAGTCGACCGCCTTGCCGATTCGCGGCGAGTTGATCGAGCTGCTTGTCCGGATAGGTGCTCGCGAACTCGACGTTCCGCGCGAACAGCGTTCCCGTCGATCCCATCAACGGATTTCGCGTGTCGTTGCAGATGCCGGAGAGCTGACGATACCGAATCAGCTCGCCCGTGCAGTGCTGCTCGCCGGCTCCGCCGACAGCTTTGTAATTCGGATTCGACGCGGGCAGCCGCATCTCCGGCCACGTCTTGATCGCGGGACCGTCGGTTCCACCCTGGCCGGTCACGTATTTCTCGAACGTGCCCGAGTTGTCGAACAGGTTGAACTTGATCAACTCGATTCGTTCGTACTCGAGATCGATCAACGAACCGTTGATGCCGCGCAGATTCTTCGACGGCCAGATCGATTTTGATTTATCGTCGCCGGCCGCCCAATAGTTCGACCAGTCGACCCACGGTACGTCGCGGAAAGCAACCGCGTTCGACCCACCACGACATTTCGCGGTGTTGTCCTGCACCTTGCCGAGGAATCGAGTCTCTCGTGTCGCAGCGATGGGTCGAGCGCCCGTTGAAATCTCGGCGCCGCAGCTCACGAGGTCGGGTGTGTGGTCGCCGAGCCAACCGCACGAAGCGAGTGGAAGCGCGGCGCAGAGCGATGCGATGGCAATCGATGGACGCATCCGACCTTCCGAGCGAAAGTTTTTCGTCTGGAGGCATCGTCGCCGAATGGGCTATCGTAATGTCCCCGTCTTAGAGCGGCAAGACTTTTCGGATTCTCACGAGAGCCGCACGAAAGAGGATACTGCAGTTCGAGCTGTGGCCTCTTCGCAGCAGGCATCAATGTTTAGATACGGCTTATGAACTGAATGAACGGACACTCACGGCAAAGCGCTTTTTCCAAAGAGCTTGTGCCGTTAGTGTCCGTCGCTGTTTCCGTTAGTTGCCCGTATCTGAACGTTGATGCCTGACGCGCGCAGCGGCCTCGACCGTTCGACGATCTCTTTACGTCGAGAACTGAATCCGATAGCCGGTCTTTCTGACCGTGAGAATGTGCCGCGGCTCGGCGGCATTCTCCTCGAGCTTGCGTCTCAACTCCGCGACGTGCGTGTCGACGGTTCGGCTATACACCTCGCCGGCGTAGCCCCACACCTCCTCGAGCAACTCCGCGCGCGACGCAACTTGGCCACGCCGTTGCAACAGCGCGACGAGGAGCTCGTACTCCTTCGGGCGAAGCAACACCGGCTCTCCGCTGCGCCGCACCGTGTGCGTGCCAGGATCGACTTCGATATCGCCGAACGCCACCGGGGCGCCGAGCTTCGATTTGGCGCGCGCACTTGCCGCGCGTCGGAGAAGCGCGTCAATGCGGGCCAACAGCTCGAGCAGGCCGAATGGCTTGGCGACATAATCATCCGCGCCCAGATGGAAGCCGAGCACCTTGTCCGTCTCTTCGCCGCGCGCGCTCAGGATCAAGACCGGTGTATCGATTCCGTCCTCGCGCAACGTTCTGAGCACGCGATAGCCATCCATGCCCGGCAACATCAAATCGAGCACGATCAGATCGGGCGACGACGACTGCGCAAGCGCGAGTCCCGTCGTGCCGTCGCTCGCGACATCTACGTCATAGCCTTCGATCTCCAGGTTGTTTCGAAGACCAGTCGCGAGGTTCTTGTTGTCCTCGATGACCAGAATGCGCGTCACGCTCGCGGCTCCGCCGGTACGGCGTTCGTCGCCGCGATCACGGAGGCATGCTCGTCGGTGAATCCTGGCGCGAGCGGCGCCGCCGGCAGCTCGATGACGATGCGCGCGCCGCCGCCAGGAGCATCGGCGGCCCAAGCATCGCCGCCATGCAGTCTCGCAAGCTCTCGAACGACATACAGACCGATGCCACTTCCGGCGACCGCGGAGTTGGCATGCTGGTCGAGGCGGTAGAACGACTCGAACACTCGCTCACGCTCGCGAGTCGGAATGCCCGCGCCCTGATCGTCGACCCATACGCGCGCGCGGCCGTCGCTCGACGAAGTGCCGACGACGACGGTCTGCCCGGCAGGTCCGTACTTCACGGCGTTGTCGAGGAGGTTGAGCACCATCTGTCGCAACGCTCCGCGATCCGCGAGAGCATGTACGTCGACGGCGAAACGTGTCTCCACACGCACGTCGGCGGCACCGGCGAGCGGCAGCCAATCTTCGATCACGGTGGCCACCGCCCGACTCAGATCGATCGGCTCTGGCCCCAAGCGCGTCATCTGTCGCTCGGCGCGCGAGAAATGGAGGATGTTCTCCACCAGGTGCATCAAGCGCCGTCCTTCCTGTACGATGACGCCGGTCGCAGTACGCCGCTCCTGGTCGGTGCGCACGCGGCCGAGGTTGAGCGTCTCGGCGAAGAGCAGAATCTGCGAGAGCGGCGTGCGGAGCTCGTGCGACACGCTCGAGATGAAGTCCGCGCGCAATCGCGCGAGCTGGTGCTCTCGCCGCAGCTGCATGACGGTCATCGCGATCATCGCGGCGGTGATGACCAGGAGTCCAACGAGCCACGGCACACGCGACACCGGTATGCTGCCGAGCGCGAGAAGCTCGACCGCACGTTCTCGAATCACCGCGTGCACGGACAGCGGACCGACCTGCTTGAGCGGCGCGTCGGCCGCATATGGAGACGGCTGTCCAGGCTCCGAAGAAAACCAGAGACGCCCCCCGCGATCGCGAACGGAAATGTTCACGAGCGAGTCGTTGCTCGCATCTCCACGCACAGACGTCGGGAGCAGTGCGCGATGCGCGAGCACATGACGAAAGAGATCCTGCCCAACGACGTCGACGCAGGTCGCGATCCCGTATGCCGCGAGCGCGTTGCTATGTTCGGCGTACTTCACGCCGTAGGCGAAGGCAAGCGGCCGTTCGCCTGTCGGACCGCCGATCACGACGTCATATGTCCAGTCAGGCTGATACGCCGTGTGCACCTGCGCGGTGATCGAGTCGACGAGCCAGCGTCGCATGGCCGCACTCACCGTCGTGCCCGACGTCGCGACTGACTCGTCGCGGAAATCGACGCGGAAATAGAAGCGCGGCGCATCGGCGCCCGTGACAGGACAGCGGAACACGCTATCCGCACTGGCCGCCAATACCGAAGGCGACGGCAACAGCTCGTATGGCGACGCGGCTCTGGATCGAGTGACTGGCGCCAACGCGCCACCGACGACCGCCTGCATTTGATCCGTGACGCCGGCGACGAGCTCCCACGCGGCCACCGCTGCGTAATCCTGGAGCACACGCTCGGCGGTCGCGCGATGCGAGCGAGCCGCAAGCTGCGCCTCGTACGCCAGCAGCGTAGCGAGCACGAGCGTGCAGACCAGAAGCCCCGCGAGCACCATCGCGGTCGAGCGGGGCCGGCCAAGTGGCCGTGGTGGGGGCGCCATGACAAAATCTGTCCGCGGTCGCGCGGCCGATACAATAGCCGTCAGCGGCTCGTCAGGGGCCTCTGACATGGCTCTGACATCCAGTTGTCATCCCGAGCGAAGCGAGGGATCTGCACTGACGTCGTGAGGTGCAGATCCCTCGCTGCGCTCGGGATGACAGCCGTTCATCGTGGCGTCCCGAGCGATGTCGCAAAGGCATCGTAGTGACGGAGTGTCCGTGCCCGTCCGTCTGTGCCGTGTCTGTCGGTGATCCAACCGCCTTGTCCGGATTCTCAGGCGCGCGCGACGCGCAAAACCTCATCGATAGTCGTAAGACCCTCGCGCGCGGCACGAACGCCATCGTCGAGTAGGGTACGCATTCCCTTCCCGATCGCCATCGAGCGCAATTCCTCGGAGCCGCGCCGGCGCTGCACCTCGAGACGCAGGTCGTTGTCCATGACCAGCAGCTCGTAGACGCCAGTTCGTCCGCGATAGCCGGTCCCTCGGCACTCGTCGCAGCCGGCGCCCTTCCACAGCCGCTGAAGTCCGTTCGCCTCCACGTCGATGCGTCGAGCTACGGACTTGTCGGGGCGCGTTTCCGTTTTGCAGTGCGTGCAGATGACGCGAACGAGGCGCTGCGCGAGCACCGCGTCGACCGTGCTCGCGACGAGGTACGCCGCCACATCGAGATCGAGAAGGCGCGTGAGCGCTGTCGGTGCGTCGTTCGTGTGCAGCGTCGAGAGCACGAGGTGGCCGGTGAGCGACGCCTGCGTCGCAATCTGCGCCGTTTCCGCATCGCGAATTTCGCCGAGGAGAATGATGTCCGGGTCCTGGCGAAGCAGCGCGCGGAGTGCGCCCGCGAACGTCATTCCGACCTTCTCGTTCACCGGCACCTGCGGCACGCCACCGAGCTCGTACTCGACCGGGTCTTCCACCGTGAGGATTTTCTCACGACCGGTGCGGATCATCTCGACGGCGGCGTAGAGCGTCGTCGTCTTTCCGGAGCCCGTCGGGCCGGTGACCAGGACGATGCCGTGCGGCCTCGACACGACTTCGCTGAACAGCTCGAGCGTGTCCGGCGCCATGCCGAGCTCCGGCAGCGAGATGCGGCCGCGCTCCTTGTCGAGCAGTCGAAGGACGACGCTTTCGCCGCGCAGCGTCGGAACCGTCGACACGCGGACGTCGACTTGCCGATTCTGAAGCCGCAGCCGAATGCGCCCGTCCTGCGGCAAACGACGCTCGGCGATGTCCAGCTCGGCCATGATCTTCAGGCGGCTGATGATCGCCGCCGTGAGATGCACTGGCGGAGACGGCGCATTCTGCAACACGCCGTCGACGCGATACCGAACGCGGAGGCCATCCTGATAGCCCTCGAGGTGCACATCCGACGCGCGCGAGTCGAGCGCTTCGATCAATAGCAGGTTCACGAGACGAACGACCGGCGCCTCGTTGGCGAGGTGCAACAGATCGTCGAGCGGAATTTCATCGACATCGATCGTGCGCACTTCGCTGGCCATGCCAGCGATCATTCCTTCGGCGGTCGCCGCCTCCGGCGCGTACACCCGACGGATTGCCGTGCGGAGATCATGCTCCGCAAACCGCTGGAGCGAGATGCCGGCACCGAACAAGAGACGCAGATCGTCGAGCGCGAGCGGCTCGACGCGATCGAGCCACGTGCCGATCGATAGCACGTCCCCCTCGAGCTTCAGCGGCAGAACGCCGTACTGCTCCAGCCAATCGGCCGAAAGCGCCGTGGTGAGCCGCTCGACCTCGAGCAGCTCACTCGCAGAGTGCGTCGCTTCCGGCCGGTCGCTTATCGCCATGTTGGTTTCACGCGCGGCGTATCGATCGGCGTCAGCTTGACCGGCGGCACCGTGTCGTTCTGGTTGCCGGGCGGACGGCGGCGCAGCGTGCGGAGTGAGTCGGCACGACGCGCCGAATCAGACGGCGGCTTCGCCGAATCCATCTTCACCTTGAGCGTGTCCGCCGCCGGAACGATGTGCGGTCCGATGTCGACGTGCTTGAGCAGGTCACTGCCCTCTTTCACGGCGTCGCGATACTTGTCGATGTCCTCGTCGCTCGAGATGATGTGCGGCGTGAGGAACAGAAACAGCTCGCTCGTGTCGTCGTTGTGAATCGTCTGGCCGAACAAGAATGATCCGATGATCGGAATTCGGCTCAGGAACGGAATGCCGGAGACCGAATGCGTCTTCTGGTTGTCCGCGAGCCCGCCGATCACGGTGGTCTGCCCGTCGCGAACGAAGACCTGCGTCGTCGCCTCGCGTTTATTGATGATCGGGGCATCGAACTGGACTTGCGTGCTCGCGCTGTTGTCCGTCTGCGACACCTGCAGGTTGACGTAGCCGTCGGGATTGATCGTCGGAGTGATGGTCAGGGTCGTCGCGACGTCGATGTACTGCACGGTCTGCACACGGCCGGTCGGGTCGTTCGGCACCGTCTGCGAGATCTGCACGAACGGACGCGACGAGCCGACGTTCAGCACCGCCTGCCGGTTGTTCTGCGCGATGATCACTGGCAGGGAAAGCACGCGCACATCGCCGCGCTCTTCGAGCGCCGCGACGGCCACATCGTACTTCACGGAGCCATGCCCGCCGGTGAGCTGGAAGATGAAATCACGACTATTCGCTACGTTCTGGACCGACAGCGAATCGAAGCCCTTGTTCCCCGGCGTCTTGTGAATCGTGCCGGACACGCCGAAATCGAGATCGTGATTGCGCTGAACCTCGGCGATGGTCACTTCGATCAGGACCTGGAGCGGACGGAGATCCACGCCCTGGATGACTTGCTGAACGAGCGCGAAATCCGACTGAGTCGCGCGCACCAACAGCGAGTTGCTCGACTCCTCCGCAATGATGCGAATGTCGCCCGACTGGCTCGAGAGCGAACCGGTCACCTGCTGGAACGCGTTCGCCAGGTTGTTCAGCGCCTGGAAGTTCGGGTTATTGCCGCCGCGACCACCACGGCCAGGATTACCACCACCACCCTGGAATGGCGCGGGAACCGTGGTGATGTTGTTCGGTGGCGTTGGCGTGTTCAGGCCGCCGCCGCCGATGATGTTGAATCCACCGTTGCCGTTCGGGATGACCGTCGTGCCGCCGACGCCGCGAACGCCGCCTGTGAAGCCCGAAAACAGATTCATGAGCACGGGCGCGAGCTGCACAGCGCTCGCGTGCTTGAGACGAACGGTGTAGAGGCCAACCTGCTGCTGTTGCTGCTGTGCGAGCAACTGCTGTGCAAACGAGTTTTGATTTTGCTGCTGCCGATTGGCTGGTTCCGGCGTGGGTCCCACGATCTGCATCAGCCCCGGCGTCGTCGTGACTTTGAGGCCCTGCGATTCAGCGTACGACTTGATGATGTCCGCCATGTCCTCGCGGTTGACCGGTCGCCCCATGTGCAGACTCACGCGCTTTTGCGGGATGTCGGTCAGTGAGACGTTGAGCTCACCGGCAGCGGCCATGGCGTCGAGCACGACCTTCAGCTCCTGCTCCTGAAAGTCGAGCCCAACGCCGGGCACGATCTTCTTCGTGGTGTCGGGCTTCGGTGCGGCGCCGCGCTGTCCTGCTGGCGGGCGACCGGCGCCGCCTCGCTGCGCGGCAGCCGGCTCGGCCGCCGCGACAGCCGCCGCTCCGACGATCAACACTCGATTGAGAATATTCATATCTCAGGTTCCTGGCCTGGGCACACTGATGTCGACCTTGGCACCGGTGGCGGTGACGAGCGTGATCTTGTTTCGCTCGATGGCCCGCACGACCCATAGGCCAATCTTGTCGCCTACGCGCACGAGGGTGGGACGGTCAGCGCCGAGCTGCACCGTTGCGAAGTTACGATGATCTGTTGCGACCCCTGTCCCGAGCAGCAGCGGCTTCTCGGGCAGGGCGGCGGGCTTGTCGTTCGGATCGGGATCGCCAGGCATCCGATACGGCGTGTCGGGCGCGCTGCGATCGGCGGAGAACAGATCGTTCTCCACGACGTTCGAGATGTCGGTGCGCGTTCGCTTCGGACCGTGCGTTCCCTGGAGACTTGCGACGTTCGAGGGCGGCACGTCAGGAACGGCTTCCACGCGAAGCGCGTTCACCAGAGTCCAGACGGTCGTCATGATGGACACGGCGAGCACCCCGCTCGCGACGCGTAGTCCCGGATGCTTCGTCAAGCGCGCGCTCATGGCAACGACCTCGTCGTGGGTGCAGCCACATCTCCCGCGCGCTGCTCGCCCTTCGACGCCGTGGAGATCGCGTCGTTGACGGCGAAACCAGCGATGGTCGCTGCAATCGCGAGTGTCTCAGCCGATTTGTCGTCGCGCGGAATGCGTGAGATGTCGAGCCGATCGATGCGAATGAGCTTGTCGCCCCGCTCGAGCGCCTGCAGGAACTTGAGCGTTCCGTTGAGATCCGATTCTCCTCGAATCTCCACATGAAGGGTTCGCACACCGGCGTTCTGCGCGCCCGCAGTTGCCGGCCGCGTACTGGCATCCTGCAGCCACACGCGCGACTTCTGCGCGACGTCGCCCAGGTACGACGCCAGCTCCGCGCTCGCCATGACGTCGTCCTTACCCTCGAACAATCGCGGGCGCATGATGCGCATGGCCGAATCAGCGACGTGTTGCATCTGCGGATTTCGACGCGCCGTGAGAATCGCCGCACGCTCACGAGCGAGCGTCGCACGCTCGGTTGCCAACTGGTCCCGCGCGTCGGACAGCGCTGCCTGATAGGGACGCACGCCCCAGATGAAGAGCAGCGCCGGCACGAGAATGGCGCCGCCCAACGTCACGGCCCGACGATCGCGCGCACTCATCGAGGACCACTTCATCGGTCGGTCCTCGGCGTGGGATTGCCCGCGGGTGTGGTCGTCGGAGTCCCCGTATGCGTCACGCGCGCGGCGATGACGAAATGCTCGAGCGCGTCACTTCCGCCTTCCTGGATCTCGCGACGCACGGCAGCCGCCGATTTCACACCGGTCAACTGATCCGCCTTCTCGAGCGCATTGAACACGCGAGCCGCGTGATCGGCGACGCCATCGACGATGACGGAGTCATCGCGCGTCCTGAGCGCCATGAGGTGCGCATCATCCGGGAGTGCGTCGGTGAGCGAGGCGATGATCGACGACCATTGCGGCGCCGAGCGTTCGATCGAATTCAGCATCGCGAGCTGCTGATACGTCGCTTCGACCGTCGTGCGTCCAACCATTGTCGACGCAATTTCCGGCCGAATACGATCGCGCTCCGCGCGGACGCGGGCGAGCTGGTGGTGCAGTCCCCAGAGCTCGATGCCTCCGGAGATCGCGAACAACACCGCGGCCGCACCGGTCATCATCCAGGTGAGGCGTCGCGCCTGCGACGCTTCGACGCGCAACGTTTCTTCGCTGCGCAGCGTGGGGCCGATGTCGCGCCCGGCAAACTGCGCGGCCGTTTGGTCTGGTCGTTCCGCCGTCGCCGTCCATTCGCCTGTCGGCGACAACGCGTTGACGCCGAGGCCGCTCAATGCAGCCGCAAGCTCTCGGCGCGGCCGCGGTGACCCGAGCACTCCGATATGCGCCGCCGGACCCACCGTGTCGGCGATCATCGGCGCGTCGGCGGCTCCGGAACGGAAGCGTCGAACGTTGACCAGACGTCCATCGATGATGGACAGGAGATCGGTTCGATCATCGTGCGCGACGAGCGCGAACGAGGACTGACGCGCGAATGCCGGCCAGAGCGCGAGCGCTGCCGCCGCCCAGGCCGATTCCGCCGGCGCCATCACATCGATCGTCCATCCAGTCTGTTCAGCGGCCGCGCGGATCGCACCGATCAACCGAGCGGATGTCGCTGCCGCGACGACCGAGGTCGCTGCGCCGCGCACGCGTTTGCCCGTCTCGGATGCGCCGACGATCTGCGGTGTTTTTCCCGACACAAAATAGCGCGACGCATTTCGCGCCAGCACGCGCTGAAGCTCATCCGGCTTGAGCGGAGGCAATTCCAGGCGGCGAACCTCGGTGAACGGAGGCATCAACGAGATCGCCAATGCTCCCTGCGTTACACCGAGTGTGCGCGCCAGGTCGGCGAGCGCCGACGTCAGCGACGGCCAGTGGCCATTCTCCTGCGGCGGCGCCTCGAGCGTCGCTTGCCACGTGCGATCCGCGGAATTGCGCAGACGAATGTCCGCCGCGCACAGCGCGGTGGGCGAGAGCGCGATACCGGTCTGCACTCGCTTCTTCGACGTCTGGTCTGCGCGAGTGGGGCTCACCATTGCTGGTACCGAATCGCGGTGTTGGTGCCGGTGCGTCCGAGTATCGCCGTGAGTTTGGTCGGAGGCGCCTGAGGGCCGACCCGGGCCGTGAACACCAGCTCGACCTCGGTGGTCTGCGTCGTCGCGCGCGCGTTCAGCGTGTTCTGCAGACCCTGTTGCGGATTGCCGCCACTGCGCCCGGCAACGACACGCCCCCGACTCTCGATCAGGAAGATGTCGCTGAGCGCATTGATTCGGCGCCCCTGCGACCGCATCTGCAGAATCAGGTTGAGCGTTTGATCGGTCATTCCGGGCAATGCGCGCAGCACCGGAACCGGTGCAGTGTTGACGTTGACGAGGCCAGTGCCGCGAGTGGTGAGATACGGCGCTGCCTGTTGATAGATGTCCTCGGTCATTCCCATGACATCACGGAGATCTTCGACGTCACGGAACGGGGCGTTCGTCGGCAGCGCGAGCTTCTCCGCCTTGATGTACGCGTCGCGCTCGGCGCCGCTTGGCCGTGGAATGCTGTCCGCGTCGCGCCAGTCCATGATCGACTGCGCCAGGTGCGTCGCCGTGCTCATGTCCTTCAGCAAGAAGTTGAAGAACGTCTGAATATCGGTTTCGCTGAGCTGATTGATGTTCAGCTTTTCGCCGAGGTCGTGCGCTTCGACCTGGACCGGGATGCTGTCGACGTAGACGGTTCCAGTGTACAGCGAGTCGATGTCGAGCCACGGATCCGAAGCCCGAAGCATTCCGACGCTGCTGTTGACGTTTTGTGGTCCAGCGCGAAGCGCCTGCTCCAGCTTCGCGCGCGTGAGCGCGAAGGCGCCGAGTGCAAGCGCACGCTGTTGGCCACGTTCAGACACGAGGAGGCCGAACTGACGTCGCTGGTGCGCTTCGATGCTGAACTGCAGCGCGACCGTCGCAATCGCGACGACGAGCCAGAGCGCGGCGAGCAGGGCCATGCCTTGCCTGCGCTGATGCGAAGCGGAGCCCTTGGGCTGATGCGAAGCGGAGCGTCGCTTTTTCATCGGCCCGTATTGTTCGCGTTGGGGAATCCGCTCGTGAAGATCATCGGCACGGCGAGCAGCGGCGACGCATGCGCCGCGGTGTCCGCGTGCATCCACAAGCGAACCGCGAGGATGCTCGACAGCGTCGCCGCCTGCGACGACGCGAACCAGCGATGGGTGATCCCGTCGAGATATTCGACGTGGAGCGTGTCCACTGTCGAATCGAGCATCTTGCGAACGATCGGCTGCTGCGCGTTCGGCTGATACTCGATACAGAGCCCGTGCTCGGGCGTATTCGCATCGCCGTCGATGTAGAGGCGCATGCGTGTATTCGCCAACATCGACGGGTTCACTGCCTGCGTGGTGAACGTGATCTCGTCGCCGATGGCCTGCGCGGCCGAGACCGCAGCCGTGCTCGATGCGCCACGCGACGGCGACGTCGTGCCGACGCCGCGTGTCAGCCCGCGCGGTCCACCGCCAATCTGAATCTGAATCGTGCCGGCGATGATCCACGAACGAATCGTCTCGCGCAGCGCGGAGCCTCGCTCCGTCGCCGCCGACGATTCGCGAATCGTTTTTCTATGGTCGATGATCGACGCGAACGCGCTCGCGCCGGCAGCCGCCATCATGCCCGTGATCGCAAGTCCGATCACGAGCTCCATGAGCGTCATTCCGGCCCGAGCGCGCGGCCTCATCGGCGCGTCACGAGCGGCGGACGCCGGTACGCGTACGTGTGCACGCTGTACGAGCCGGTGGACCAATGAACGGTAATGCCGATGTCGTACACGCCGGCCTGCTCTGATAACGGCGTGCAGGTCGTCTTCCAAGAATACTCGTCGAGCGGCGGCGGAAACTTTCCAGTCTCCACCGTATCCGGCAGCGCCTGCAGCTCTCGGTCGTTGAGCAGATCCATGAAGTCCAGCCGCGAGGTCGCCAGCGCTTCCGCTTCCGTCGCGCGCTTTGCTTTCTCGGCGGTGCGCATGTTGCCGCCGACCGACTCGAGCGCGCTGACCGCGGTCAAGCCGACGATGGCGACGGCGGCCACCGCTTCGAGCAGAGAGATGCCGGCTCGAGCGCGCAGACGACTACTTCGCATCCGCACGGGCCACTCCTGTCCAGGGATCGACGCGTACGACGAGCGGCGATTCGGCACTTTGAACGACCACGGTGTCCGCGTACGCGGCGCCGCTCGGACGAAAGACGTACACGAGCCGCGGTTGATCGCTGACGAGCGTTTCGGTCGTCCCCATGTCGAGGATGCCGGCCGCAAGAGTGCCTTTGCCGATGACGGTCGCCGTGTCGAGTTGATACTTGTGTGTCTTCGGGTCGAGGCGAAGCGTGACCGTCGCGTTGTAGTCCAGCGCGGCCTTTCGCGCATCGTGCAAGAGTCCAAGGATCTGGTCGGCGCCCTTCGAGGGCTGCTCGGTGCCGAGGCGCGCGAATGCAGGCGCGGTGAGCGTTGCCGCGATCGCGAGCACGAGGAGCACCATCGTGAGCTCCCAGAGCGTGAAGCCTCTGCGCGCCCGCGTCATTTGAACGAATTCGCGTTGATGCCGTAGATCGCTTGCAGCAGCGACAGCGCGACGAATGCGACGATCGCACCGAACACCACGATCATTGCCGGCTCGGCCAGTGTCGCGAGACGCTGCGTCGCGCGCTCGGTGCGCTCCTCGAAGATGTCCGCGGCCTTCATCAGAAAGACTTGGAGCTGTCCCGCATCTTCGCCGACGCCGATCAACTGCGCGAGCATTGGCGGAAACAGGGTGCTCTCACCAACCGCGCCGCGGAGCGACGTTCCTTCGCGCACGCGCGTGCGAATGCGACCAGCATCGTCGCGAGCGATCGGGTCGCCGATCGACTCGATCGTGTCGTCGAGCGCCGACAGGAGCGGCGCGCCGCCGCCGAGCAGGACGCCAACAAGGCGCGCGAATCGTCCAGCGAGCGCGAAACGGCGCAGCGTGCTGACACCGGGTATCGCGAGCAGCACGCCCGACCAGACACGCTTGCCTTCATCGGTGTTCGCGACCCACGCTCCGAACGCGGCGATCACCAACGGAATGAGCAACAGCACCGGCCACGCGCGGTGCAGCACCGACGAAATCGCGAGCAGCGTCGACGTGGACTTCGGCAGCTTCGCGCCGCTTCCCTCGAGAAGAGTCACGAAGCGCGGCAGCACGAAAAAGAGCAGCACGGTGACCGCGATCGACCCAGCGCCCGCGAGGAGCAGCGGATAAATCGACGCCGATAGCACTTTGCCGCGCAACTGCTCGTCGCGTTCCAGCTGATCCGCGAGACGACGGAACGCACTATCGAGATCACCGCTCCGCTCGCCGGCGCGCACGAGGCCAACGTAGAGTGGCGAAAAAAGCTTGCCGTGCTGTGCGAGCGCCGAGGACAGCGTCTCGCCCCGTTCGACGCGTCCGCGAACTTCCTGGAGCGCCGCGCGCACATCGCCGGATGCAACGCCGCTTGCGGCGTTGAGCGCCTGCGCGAGCGGCATGCCGACGGGCAGCAGCGCGGCCATCGCGCGCGTCACCTCGAGCACCTCACGCCGTCGGCCGAACCTGAATCCACGCCGACCACCGCCCCCCTCAGCCGACTCCGCAACATCGAGCACGAACAGGCCGCGCTCCTCGAGCGTGCGCGTCAGCGCACCCGAGCTCACCGCCTGCGCGTTCCCTCGCAGTCGCTTTCCCGATGTGTCGACAGCCTGGTAGGCGTAGGTCGGCATGATGGTTCGCTAATCCCAGCTCAGCGCGTCATTTCCAGCTCAGAATATCCGAATCCTCACCCGTGCCGCCGGGCTTTCCATCGGCGCCATAGGAGAGGAGGTCGTAGCCTTCCGTGTTGACTTGCCCGGGGAATAGGTACACGTACGGCCGGCCCCACGGATCGAGCGGAACCGGCTTGCGCAGATACGGAGCGCGCCAGTTGGTCGGAGGATCGACCGTCGGCTTCTCCCACAGCGCGTTGAGACCTTGCTCGGTGCTCGGATATCTGCCGTTGTCGAGCCGATAGGCATCGAGCGCGGCACCGAGCATCTCGATTTGCGATTTGGCGGTCGCATCCTTCGCCGCGCCGACATGTTGGAAGATGTTGGGCGCAACGAGCGTCGCGAGGATCGCGATCACAACGATCACGACCAAGATCTCGATGAGCGTAAAACCGGCTCGGCGAGATCCAAGGGGATGGCGGAAACCGTGGCGGCCACGCGCACGTGAACGAAGCATGATCCGATTCGGGAGGAGTGAAGCGTGACGGTACGGTCCGTTGGACACCGCACGCATGGAAACAGTTTTCACGCCGACAGTTAGCTGGGAGACGCACCCTGTCGAAGCAAGGTTAAGCCCCGGCGCGGCGACGAGCTATCCACTAGTAGTGAAACGGATTGTACTGCTTTTGGTTGACGCGGTTTTCGCTTCTTAATGGACTGTCACATGAGTGGTTTCGTTCCGTTCCCAATCCGTGACGAACACATGGCCTCCAATGAACGAACACGCGAACCAGAACCGGCCTCAGCCCTGAGCTCCCCATTGACTTTCTAGGGAGCGCCCCCATCTTGGCATTCTCATAGAATCCCTATGGGAGCGATGACTCAGTCCGTCGAAGTCCTCCGCGGCACACTCGACCTGCTGATCCTCAAAGCCGTCAGCTGGGGGCCGACCCACGGCTACGGTGTCGCTCGTTGGATCGAACAGGCAACGAGCGACGTGCTCCGGATCGAAGAAGGGTCGCTCTACCCCGCCCTGCACCGCCTCGAGACCCGCGGCTGGATCGACGCCACTTGGGGTACGTCCGACAACAATCGCCGGGCCAAGTTCTACACGCTCACCATGAAAGGGCGGGCTCAGCTTCGCGAAGAAACGGCCACCTTCACGCGCTTCGCCCACGCGGTTTTCGCCGCTCTCGAGGCACCGCCGAAACCGGAGGCGGCGAGCTGATGCGCCGACTCCCGGCGTGGCGCCGCTATCTCCGGTTCTGGGGCTCGAACGTGCGCGACGACGTCAACGACGAGATTCGCTTCCACGTCGAGATGCGCGTCGCCGAGTACGTCGCCCGCGGCATGTCGGAAGACGAAGCGCGCCGGCGTGCGGCCGAGCGCTTCGGCAACGTCGATCGCGCGCTCGATTCGTGTGTCGATATTCAGGAAAAGCACGCGCGCGCCGAGGGCCGCGCCGAGCTTGGCTCCGTGCTGCAGCGCGATGTCCTCTTCGGCCTTCGCGTGCTGCGCCGACAAGCGTTGCCCTCCCTGGTCGCGGCAGCGTGCATCGCGCTCGGCATCGGCGCAACGACGGCGATGTTCACGATTGGAAACGCACTGCTCCTCCGACCGCTGCCCTATCCGCACGGAGATCGGCTCGTGCAGATCGGCAGCGCGCACGGCACTGAGCGCCGCACCGGCATGACCGCCACCTCACTGCCCGATTTCGCCGACTGGCGCTCGCGACAGCGTTCGTTCACTGATGTCGCCGCCGTGTGGCAGCAGGCAATGACCGTCTCGTCGGGAGAACCATTTCGCGCCGGCGGCGCCAGCGTGACGGCGAGTCTCTTTCAAACACTCGGCGTCACCGCCGAGCAGGGTCGCCTGTTTCGGGACGGCGAAGATCAGCCGAGCGCTGAACCGGTCGCGGTTGTCACCAGGCGGTTCGCCGAGCGACGTCTTGGCGGAATGGATTCTGTCATTGGCCGGCGTTTGCGCATCGCCGGCGCGCTGCGCACGATCGTCGGTGTGATTCCAGATCGCTGGGCGTATCCCGCGGGGGCCGACATCTTCCTTCCACTTGGGCGCGATCCGCTCAGCGAGGGACGTGGCAGCCGATACCTCGTCGTGCTTGCACAGCTCAAGCCGAACGTCTCCATCGAGGCAGCCGACCGCGAGATGTCGGCGATTGGCGCCGAGCTGCGACGCGAACACCCGGAGAGCGACGCGAACATCACACCGTTCGTGACGCCGCTGCGCGAAGTTTTCGTTGGACCCGCGCGATCCGGGCTGCTCGCACTTGGGCTCGGGACGCTGCTCATCCTCATCGTCGCGTGCGCCAACGTCGCGGCCCTGCAGTTGGCCCGCGCATCATCGCGCGCGCCGGAGATCGCCGTACGAACCGCGATCGGTGCGGCGAAATGGCGAATCTTCAATCAGCTGCTCACGGAAAGCGTCCTACTCTCGCTGGTGGGCGGCGTAGCCGGTGTCGCGATCGCCTTCGCCGCGCGAACACTCGTGGCGAAAGCCGTCGCTCCGAACGTTCCATCGTGGATGACGTTCGACATCGATGTACGCGCGCTCGCATTTGCCGCGGGCATGTCGGTCGTCGCGGCAATCGGGTTCGGGCTTGCTCCGGCGATTCGATTGACGCGCATCGATCCCGCCGGTGCGTTGCACGGAATGGGCGGCATCCTCGGGATCGATCGCGGTCGCTTGCAACGTGCCTTCGTCGCTATCGAACTTGCGCTCTCGATCGTGCTCGTCGTCGGAGCGGAGCTCGCTGTTCAAAGCGTGATGCGACTGCACGACGTGCCGCTCGGCTTCGAGACGGCGCGAGTGACGACCTTCCGATTGAACATGCAAGGCCAGCGCTATGCATCGCGCGGTGAACGCGTGCGGGTACTGACCATGCTGACGAATCGCATCGCGGCGCTTCCCGATGTCGCGACGACGAGCGCGACGACCTACGCACCCGGCGCGAGTTGCTGCTCGCAGTTTGGCACTGTGATCGCCGATCATCCGCTGCCGCCAACGGAGCGCTTGATTGTAACCGGCAACATCGTGCTCCCCGGATTCTTCAAGACCATTCAGATTCCTCTCCTCGCCGGCCGCGACTTCACGAATGCCGACGGTGCGGACGCGCCGAAGGTCGTGATCATCAGTCAGACGTTCGCGAAGCGGTTCTGGCCGGCGGGCGATGCGCTTGGCCATCTGATCAGTACTGGCAGCGGTGGAATGGAGACGATCATCGGGATCGTCGGCGATGTCAAACAGGGCCGAGTGATCGACGATCCGGAACCGCAGTTCTACCGTCCGTACGCGCAGGACCCGTGGTCCGACATGGACGTGATTGTCCGCATGAAGAGCAATGCGTTGCTCGCGGCGGCGGATGTTCGCCGCGTCGCTCGCGACATCGATCCCATCGCGCTGCCCATCTCGCGCGTGCAGCCGTTGCAGCAAGCGATCGACGACTCGATCTCGTCGAAGCAGGTGCTCGGCACGCTGTTGGCGGCGCTCGCGGTCGTCGCGCTCGCACTTGCAACGATCGGCATCTATGCGATCATGAGCTTCTTCGTCTCACAGCGGACGAAGGAGCTCGGCCTTCGTATGGCGCTCGGCGCGGAACCGAGTGGACTGCTCGCCTACGTGATGCGGCAGGCGTTCGGCGTTGCCGTGGCCGGCGGCTTGATCGGTCTCACGGTCAGCGTGTTCGTCGCGCACGCGTTGGAGCATCTGCTCTTCGGCGTGCGCGCGGCGGAGCCGGCCGTGTACGTCGTTGCCGCGGGCGCATTGCTCGTTGCGGCGCTCATCGCGAGCTACGGTCCCGCTCGCCGCGCTGGTGCGTCGGATCCGATGATCGCGCTGCGCGCGGAATAAACTCGCGGGAATAAACGTGGCGGCCATCGAGTCTCCTCTTGCAACACAGGAGACCTCTCATGACCAAACACTCCGGGCGCGATAGCGCTCGTTTCGACTCCGAGGGCAACACGCGCCCGACAGGGTCCAACTTCATCTCGGACAATTCTGGCGACGACGGCATCGATCGCCGCGGCTTTTTGCGCTGCATGGCGTGGGCGGGCACCGGCGTGGTATGGAGCCTTGCCGGCGGAATTCCCACATCGATTCCGCTCTCGCGACTGCCATCGCTCACGGCGGATCAGCGAAAGAGCATTTTCTTCGCTCAGATCAGCGACAGTCACATCGGCTTCAACAAGGAAGCGAACAAGGATGTGACCGCGACGCTCCAGGAAGCCGTCGGGAAACTCAACGCACTGCCGCAGAACCCTGCGTTCGTGATCCATACGGGCGACATCACACAGCTCGCGAAGGCAGAGGAATTCGATACCGCCAACGAAGTGCTCAAGAGCGTGCGCACCGATCGCATCTTCTATGTGCCGGGTGAGCACGACGTCGCAACGGACAACGGCGCATCATACCTCAAACGATACGGCAAGGGTTCGTCCGGCGGCGGATGGCACAGCTTCGACCACAATGGCGTGCATTTCGTCGGCCTGGTGAATGTGCTCAACCTCAAAGCCGGTGGACTCGGCAGCCTGGGCGCGGAGCAGATCGCGTGGCTGAAGAAAGACGTCGCCGGTTTGGCGAGCAGCACCCCGATCGTGTTGTTCGCGCACGTGCCGTTGTGGACTGTTTATCCCGAGTGGGGTTGGGGCACCGACGACTCGGAGCAGGCGCTCGCGCTCGTGAAGCGCTTCGGATCCGTGACGGTGCTGAACGGCCATATTCACCAGATCATGCAGAAGGTCGAAGGGCACATCTCGTTTCACACCGCGATGTCGACGGCATTTCCGCAGCCGACGCCCGGAACTGCGCCGTCGCCCGGTCCACTCAAGGTGGAACCCGAGCGTCTCAAAAGCGTGCTCGGAATCGCCAACGTCACGTTCGTGCCGGGTCGCTCGTCGCTTGCGATCGTCGATTCTACCTTCTCGGGCCAGCCACCGGCGTTCGAGGAAGCGTCGCATGAGGCGATGATGCAACGGCAGGCGAAGCGAAAGAATGTGGTCCTCGGCGCGACCGAGATCGGCATCGACAACTTCAACTTCACGCCGCAGACACTCACCGTGAAAGCCGGCAGCAAGGTGACGTGGATCAACAGCGACGACGTGCCGCATCTGATCGTGAGCACGCGAGGCGCGTTCAAGTCGTCGCCGATTCTCGACAGCGATCAGCGTTACACCGCGATACTGTCGAAGCCGGGCACGTACGACTACTTCTGCTCGCTGCATCCGAAGATGCAGGGGAAGGTCGTGGTGACAGCCTAGGGAGACGAGAAGAGAGCTGGATGCGGGGGAGGGAGCGAGGGTTGGGTGTCGAGTGCGGAGAACGTCATCATCTCCGCACTCGCAACCCGAAGACTCGCTCCCTCCTCCGCACGCCGTCCACTTCTTCCCTTCCGGCTAGTGCGTCGCTGTGAATTCTCGGACGAAATCGCGCAACTCGTCGCGATTCAGATCCGACACTGCCCAGTAGGTAAGCCCGTCGGCGGTCCACGTGAGCATGTGGTACCCACGAACATCGCTCGACGCCGGCGATACCGGAGTGCCGATACCACCAGCACTCGGCCATGAGTAAACGCTGATCTTGTGCTCGCGCCGTCCGTACACCACAACGGCCACGGGCCGGTTGTTCACGTAATCGAGGCGTCCGCCGAGCAGCGGGAATCCCAGCGAATCGAGATTCGGCACTGATGGTGAGAAATCGACGCGCCCGTTGAACCATGGCTTCACGTTGTGTTGGTTCGTCGACGCCACGTCGGTCAAATGGCCCGGCATGAGCGACCGCAGATGGCTGGAGAGGACTTCGTCCCCCGCCGACGGGCGTGCCGCCTGTCGAGCAACGCCGAGTGTGATTCCGCTGCTGAAGATTGCGATCGCGACGCCGGCGGCGGCGAGCGTGATCCACGAGCGCGTTCGTCGCTCCAAC
>Ga0070681_10000407_pt1 | contig 34997 bp, 33 predicted proteins | sample KBSC83BmetaG_FD_65650 | JGI IMG/M metagenome (GOLD analysis project Ga0070681, IMG submission 65650) | Corn rhizosphere microbial communities from Kellogg Biological Station, Michigan, USA - KBS C8-3B metaG | ecosystem: Host-associated > Plants > Roots > Rhizosphere | place: USA: Michigan...
GCGAGATTGGCCGGGTCGTCCGAAAAAATCGCAATGTGGCGGATCTTGGCCATAATGAGCGCTCCTTCCCCTTCTGGGGCTTGACGCTAAACCCCGCCCTTCCCCGGGTCAACGCCGCTCGAGGAGCGCCACCAGCTCGAGATTGGCCGACCAGATGAAGGCATCGAACGGCCTGACCTCGACCAAACGATAGCCGCCATCCGCGAGGAGACGGGCATCGCGGGCAAAGCTCGCAGGATTACAGGAGACCGCGACGAGGCGCGGTACGGCGCTGGCGGCGAGCGCAACCGATTGCTCGCGCGCCCCTGCATAGGGCGGATCGAACACGACGGCATCGAATTGCGCCAGCTCCTCGGCATCCAGCGGCCGGACGGCGAGATCGCGACGCTCGGCCGAAACCCGGCCGGCGAGCCCGGCCCGCGCGGCGGCGCGGGCGAGCGCCGCCACCGACGCTTCAGAGCCTTCGATCGCCTGCACGGCCGCTTTGCCCGCAAGCGCAAAGGTAAAGGTGCCGATGCCGGCATAGAGATCGGCGACGCGGCGCGCCTCGCCCACCATCGCCTGGACGGCCTCGCTGAGTGCTGCCTCGGCCTCGAGGCTCGGCTGGAGGAAGACATCGGGCGGCAGATCGACGGTGACGCCCGCGAGCGTCACGCGCGGCTGGCGGCGGCGCGCGACCGGCGCGAGCTCATCGCCGCAACGCCAGGAAAGCTGCGCCAGATCTTCGGCCTCGGCGAATGCCGCCAGCGCTTCGAGGCGGCGAAGATCGGGCACGCGCGGCAGCTCGATCACCAGATCGATGCCGGTCTCGCTCAGCGCAGCATTGGCAGCGCCGCTCTCTGCCCGCTCGAAGAGCATAAGCGACAATCGGCGCAGCGGCGCGAGCAGCGCGAAGAGCGGCGGCGCGATGATGGCGCATTCCGAGACATCGATCAGCCGATGGCTCTGCCGCGCGTGAAACCCGACCCGACCGCGCGTGAGTTGGAGCCGCGCGCGGCGCCGCGTCCCCGGCTCCAGCCGCCGCAGCGGATGGATCGTCGAGCCGCTCAAGCCCTGATGCGCGAGCGCGGCATCGAGCCAGGAGAGCTTGGCGGCGGCATAGGCATCACTGTCGAGATGCTGCAGCGCGCAGCCGCCGCATTGGCCGAAATGGCGGCAGGCGGGCTGCACACGCGCGCCGGGCACGAGCAGCTCATCGAGCGCCGCCGTCCAGCCCTCGCTGCGGCGGCGCAGCAGCCGCGCGCGCAGCTGATCGCCGGGCGCGGTAAAGGGCAGAAAGACCGACTCGCCGCGCCAGCGAGCGATGCCGTCGCCGCGCTGGCCCACGCGCTCGACCGTCAAGGTGACCGCTTCGCCGGAAGCCTCAGCGGCGGGCATAGATCAGAAACTCGACATTGCCTTCGGGGCCGGTAATCGGACTCTCGGCGATGCCCTCGACGGCCCAGCCGAGCCCTTCCAGCCAGCGCGCGATGCGTGTGCATACGGCGTGATGAAGCTCCGGGTCGCGCACCACGCCGCGCTTGCCGACCTGCGCGGGTCCCACCTCGAATTGCGGCTTGATGAGCGCGACCAGCCGCGCATGCGGCTTTGCCAGCGCCAGCGCGGCGGGCAGCACGGTCTCCAAGCCGATGAAGCTCGCATCGCAGACCACGAGATCGGGCGGCTCGGGAATGTCGCTCGCCGTCAAGTGCCGGGCATTGACGCGCTCCAGCACGGTGACGCGCGGATCCTGCCGGAGTTTCCAGGCGAGCTGGCCATGGCCGACATCGACTGCGTAGACGCGCGCCGCGCCTTTCGTTACCAGCACATCGGTGAAGCCGCCGGTCGAGGCGCCGATATCGAGGGCGACCACGCCCGCGACATCGATGTGAAAATGCTCGAGTGCGTGGGCGAGCTTGATGCCGCCGCGCGACACCCAGGGATGATCCCTGCCGCGCAGCTCGAGGGCGATATCGTCGGCGATGAGGGTTCCGGCTTTGTCGAGCTTCTTCTCGCCGCTCCACACCGCCCCGGCGAGGATCAAGGCTTGCGCCTTGGCGCGCGTCTCGGCAAGACCGCGCTCGACCAAGAGCGCGTCGAGACGCTTCTTCGGCGTCAGCGCGATCTCACGCCCGCGCCGAGCGCTCGATGGCGGCGCGGCCCAGCGCCGCCAGCGCGGTCTGGGTGATGTGACGGGCATTCAACCCCGCCTGCTCATATTGCGCCGCCGGCGAGTCGTGATCGATGAAGCGATCGGGCAGGACCATCGGCCGCACTTTGAGGCCGTGATCGAGCATCCCCGCATTGGCGAGGTGGTGCAGCACATGGCTGCCGAAGCCGCCGATCGAGCCTTCCTCGATAGTGATCAGCACCTCGTGCTCGCGCGCCAGGCGCTCGACCAGCTCGCCATCCAAGGGCTTGGCGAAGCGCGCATCGGCGACGGTGGTCGAGAGACCATAGCCCGCCAGCTCGTCGGCGGCTTTGAGGCATTCCTCGAGTCGCGTGCCGAGGCTGAGGATCGCGATCTTAGAGCCCTCGCGGATGACGCGCCCTTTGCCGATGGGCAGCACCTCGCCGCGCGCCGGCAGTTCGATCCCAACTCCCTCGCCGCGCGGATAGCGCACCGCCGAAGGGCCGTCATCGATCGCGGCACAGGTCGCGACCATGTGCATGAGCTCCGACTCGTCGGCCGCCGCCATGATGACGAAGCCCGGCAGGCAGCCGAGATAGGCGAGATCGAAGGAGCCGGCATGGGTTTGGCCGTCGGCCCCCACGAGTCCCGCCCGGTCCATGGCGAAGCGCACGGGCAGCTTCTGGATGGCGACGTCGTGCACCACCTGGTCATAGGCGCGCTGCAGGAAGGTCGAGTAGATCGCGCAGAAGGGCTTCATCCCCTCGCAGGCGAGCCCCGCGGCAAAGGTGACGCCGTGCTGTTCGGCAATGCCGACATCGAAGCACCGGGTCGGGAAGCGCTCGCCGAATTTGTCGAGCCCCGTGCCCGAAGGCATCGCCGCTGTGATGGCAACGATGCGCTCGTCGTGCTCGGCCTCGGCGATCAACGCCTTGGCGAAGACGCTCGTATAGCTCGGCGCCGCCGCCTTGCTCTTCACCTGCGCGCCGGTCGCGACATCGAATTTGACGACGCCGTGATATTTGTCCGCCGCCGCCTCGGCTGGCGCATAGCCGTGGCCCTTGCGGGTCACCACATGAACCAGCACCGGGCCGCGATCGTCGCTGTCGCGCAGATTCTTCAAGACCGGCAGAAGATGATCGAGGTTGTGCCCGTCGATCGGACCGACATAGTAGAAGCCGAGCTCTTCGAAGAGCGTCCCGCCGGTGACCATGCCGCGCGCGTATTCCTCGGCGCGGCCCAAGACGCTCGCGATGCCGCGCGGGAACCGCCGCGCCATGGCTGCCCCCAGATGGCGCAGGCTCATATAGGGCTTCGACGACAAAAGCCGCGACAAATAGGCGCTCATCGCGCCGACCGGCGGTGCGATCGACATGTCGTTGTCGTTCAAGATGACGATGAGGCGCGAATCCATCGAGCCCGCGTTGTTCATCGCCTCATAGGCCATGCCGGCGCTCATCGCGCCGTCGCCAATGACGGCGATGACGTTGTTTTTCTCGCCCTTGAAGTCGCGGCCGATAGCCATGCCGAGCGCGGACGAGATCGAGGTCGAGCTGTGCGCCGCGCCGAACGGGTCGTAATCGCTTTCCGAGCGCTTGGTGAAGCCGGAGAGCCCGCCGCCCTGGCGCAGGGTGCGGATACGGCCACGGCGGCCGGTGAGGATTTTGTGCGGATAGGCCTGATGGCCGACATCCCAGATGAGCCGGTCGCGCGGCGTGTCGAAAATATAGTGGAGCGCAACGGTCAGCTCGACGACGCCCAGCCCGGCGCCCAGATGGCCGCCGGTGACCGAGACGGCATCGATCAGCTCCTGGCGGAGCTCCTCGGCCAGCTGCTTCAAATCGGATTCGGGCAGCTTGCGGAGATCAGCGGGAAGATCGACCTGGTCGAGCAGCGGCGAGACATTGCTGCGGTGCGACACGGTATCGGCTTGGGCTGTCGGTTTCGGAGTCATTGCCACAGGCTCATCCCTTTCCGGCCTTCTGTCGGTTTCGATACGCCCGGCGGAGTGGAACATCTTGACACACCCTGCCGAGCTTAACAATTTAGTGCGTGTATGCAAGGTGTTGCAGCCCGAGCAACACCTTGATTTTGAGACAAAACGCCCCTGGCCGGGGGCGTCGTTCCGCGTATAATGCGCCGCATCATAGGGTAACCGGGCCGGCCGGGACCCGGCCGAGAGCAAGGAATCGACCGCATGCGGGTCGTTTTGGCCCAACCGAGAGGCTTCTGCGCCGGCGTCGAGCGGGCGATCGAGATTGTCGAACGGGCACTCGAGAAATATGGGCCTCCGATCTATGTCCGCCACGAAATCGTGCACAATCGGCACGTGGTCGAGCGCCTGCGCGCCAAGGGCGCCCAATTCGTCGACGAGCTCGCCGAAATCCCGCCGGGCGGCGTCACCATCTTCAGCGCCCATGGCGTTGCGAGCGCGGTCGAGGTCGAGGCCGAAGACCGCGACCTCCCGGTCATCGACGCCACCTGTCCGCTGGTCTCGAAGGTCCATTCCGAGGGTCAGCGCTATGCCAATCAGGGGCGCGAGATCGTGCTCATCGGCCATGCCGGGCATCCCGAGATCGAGGGCACGATGGGGCGCATCAACGGCAAGGTGCACCTCATCTCCAAGGCCGAGGAGGTCGTCAATCTCCAGGTGGGCGATCCCAACAAGCTCGCCTATATCACCCAGACGACGCTCAGCGTCGACGACACCAAGGCGGTGATCGACGCGCTGCGCGTGCGTTTTCCGGCGATCGTCGGGCCCGACACCAAGGATATCTGCTACGCCACGCAGAACCGCCAGCATGCGGCGCGCGAACTTGCGACGCGCGTCGATGTGGTGCTCGTGGTCGGCGCTGCGAACAGCTCCAACTCGAACCGGCTCAAGGAGATCGCCGCCGAGGAGGGTGTTCCCGCCTATCTCATCGCCGACGCCGCGGCGCTCGATCCCGCCTGGATCAGGGGCGCACGCGCGGTCGGCATCACTGCCGGCGCCTCGGCACCCGAGGACCTGGTTCAAGCGCTGATCGACCGCCTGGCGACGATCGACGAGATCGAGCTCGAGACGCTGCCCGGCATCACCGAGAATGTGCGCTTCCGCATGCCCGCCAAGCTCGCCGATCCCGTCGACTGATCGATCGAGCGCCCTCCACCCCCCGTAAAGAAGGGAATTCGCGTTGGCCGTTCCGTTGCACCAAATGATCCGTGTCGGAGCCTATGTGGCAAAGCAGCGCCTCAAAGGCGTCGAGCGCTACCCGCTCGTTCTCATGCTCGAGCCGCTGTTCCGCTGCAATCTCGCCTGCGCCGGCTGCGGCAAGATCGATTATCCGGACCCCATCCTCAATCAGCGCCTCTCGGTCGCCGAATGCCTCGAGGCGGTCGATGAATGCGGCGCGCCGGTGGTCTCGATCGCCGGCGGCGAGCCCCTGCTCCACCGCGAGATCGAGCAGATCGCCGAAGGCATCATCACGCGCAAGAAATTCGTCTATCTCTGCACCAACGCCCTGCTGCTCGAGAAGCGGATCGACCGCTTCAAGCCCAGCCCCTATTTCGTCTGGTCGATCCATCTCGACGGCGACCAGGAGATGCACGACAAGTCAGTTTGCGAGGACGGCGTCTATGACCGCGCCGTCGCGGCGATCAGGCTCGCGAAGTCCAAGGGCTTCCGCGTCAACATCAACTGCACGCTGTTCGACGGCGCCGATGCAACGCGCGTTGCGCGCTTCTTCGACACGGTGATGGAGCTGGGTCTCGACGGCATCACCGTCTCGCCTGGCTATGCCTATGAGCGCGCGCCCGATCAGGCGCATTTCCTCAACCGGCGCAAGACCAAGGAGCTGTTCCGCGGCATCTTCCGCGCGAAGAACGGTGTCAAATGGTCGTTCTCGCAGTCCGGCCTGTTCCTCGATTTCCTCGCCGGGAATCAGAACTATCACTGCACGCCCTGGGGCAATCCGACGCGCACCTATTTCGGCTGGCAGCGGCCCTGCTACCTTGTCGGCGAAGGCTATGTGAAGACCTTCAAGGAGCTGATGGAAACCACCGACTGGGACAGCTACGGCACCGGCAATTACGAGAAATGTGCCGATTGCATGGTGCATAGCGGCTATGAGGCGACGGCCGTGGTCGATGCGGTGAAGCATCCGCTGAAGGCGCTGGGCGTCGCGATGCGCGGGGTTCGGACCGAGGGCGAGATGGCGCCCGAGATTTCGCTCGACAAGCAGCGGCCGGCGCAATTCGTGTTCTCGCGCCACGTCGAGAACGCGCTCGAGACAATCAAGAACCGCAAGCTCGGCAGCGAAGCGGCGGAATAGCGGAGCTCTCTGGCCCGCGGCGGCGCATCCGCGCCGCCGCCGCAATTGCACCAAATCCACGACACGATCTCGCCCCGCTCTGCGCGGAACCACCGAACCATCCCTGAATTGAATCCTCCTGAAGACGAGGACTGGAGGGGATCATGAGATTGGTGGTAGCCGTCGCGATGCTGCTCGCGCTGGGCGCGTGCGGAACGCTGGTCGGCGCCGGCGCCGGCGCCTATGCAGGCAACCAAGTCGGCAAGGGGAGCGGCAAAACCGCCGCGACGGTCGGCGGCGCGATCGGCGGTGGCCTCCTCGGCCACGCCATTACCGGCGATTGAGCGGGAGGGATGATCTGATGACAGCCCGCAAAGCATCCACGAAGAAACCGAAAGCGGCCCGCGCGAAGAGCGCCGGTGCCAATGAGGGCGAAGGCAACCGCACGGCGGCGCGCGCTTACGATGCCGCGCAACGGAAATTCGTCGCCGAGGGCGAAGTCGAGGAAAAGGCGCGCGAAGCCGAAGAGGCGCTTGAAGGCAAGGAGGGCGACGCACTGCGCCGCGCCGAAGACGAAGGCAAGAGCCACAGCCACGGCGAAGACCCGCTGCTTGGCTCGATCAAGCGCGAGCGAAAAGAGGAAAAAGAAGAGGATTGACCAGAATCGATATGGCCCTGCGGCGGCTAGGGCCGCAGCAGGAGCTTGCCCATCACCGCGCCGCTCTCGAATAGCTCATGCGCCGCGCGCGCCTCAGCGAGCGGGAGCGCGCGGTCGATGCGCGGCCGAATCTCGCCGCGGCCAAGCCGCTCGATCAGCCAGCGCATGCCCGCTTGGCGCGGCTCGGGCCAGTGATCGTAGACATGCATCGAGAAAACGCGCAGCGCGAGGTTCTTCGCTGAGGCGGCGCGGAGCGCGGCATAGACATCGCCCGGCGGCTTGCCCGCGAGTTGGCCGTAGCTCACCACCGTGCCATAGGGCGCGAGCATCGCGAAATTCTTGGTGAACGCCGCGCCGCCGGCGAAATCCAGAATGACATCGACGCCGCGTCCGCCCGTTGCCTCGGCGACTGCGGCGGCGATATCGTCGTGCTGGCGGTCGACCGCGCGCTCGACGCCGAGGCTCCGGACGAAACCGAGCTTCTTCGGACCGCTCGCCGTGCCGATGCTGCGCAGCCCCGCATGGCGCGCCAGATCGACCAGCGCGCTTCCCGTGCCGCCGGCCGCGCCTTGGATCAGGACCCACTGGCCCGGTTTCACCGCGACGCAGTTGTAAAGCAGGTGATAGGCGACCTGATAGTTCGCAAGCGCCGCCGCCTGATCCATATCGGCGCCGTCGGGCAGCGCATAGACCGAGGATTCGGGCGTCGCATTGTACTCGGCATAACAGCCGCCGCGATGCGGCCGGTCGCGCGCCGAAACGACGACGCGCTGGCCGGGATGGAACCGGCCGACGCCCGGCCCCACCGCCTCGACAATACCGCTCATCTCCGTGCCGGGCGTGCCGGGCAAGGGCGGCATCCAATTGTAGACGCCGCGGCGGATCATGATGTCGGGCATGCCGATGCCGATCGCAACGGCACGGACCAGCACCTCGCCCGGCTTGGGCGCGGGCTTCGGCACCTCGACGATCTCGAGCACCGAGGCGGTGCCCGGGGTCTTGAATTGAACGAGCTTCATCGCGCGACGCTCCCGCTCGGCGCAGCCGAGGGGCTCGGGCGCTGCTCGAGCGCCGAGCGTAGCGCCAAAAGGGCGCGGCGCGTATCGCCGGCAAGGCGGATGAGGGGCAGGATTTGCCCAGGATGGCGCAGCACGGAATGAAACACCCGACCGATAGCGGGCATGCCCGTGGGATCGAGGCCCTCGAGAGCAGCCCGCGGCAGATCGCGCTCGGCCGGATCGGCGACGGCGCGCAGCACGATGAAGGAGCCGCCCGCATGCGCAGCCGAGCGGGCAACGATATGGCTCTCGAGATCGATCGCGACCGCGCCTGTTGCAGCGAACAGCGCGGCTTTGCGGGCGCGCGAGGCTGCGGCTTCGTCGGCGCCGAGCAGATCGCCCGGCTCCGCGTGGAGCCCCGCCGCGGCGAGGGCGTCGGCGAGACGCGCGCGCCAGCCCGCATCCACCATCCGCCGTGTGCCGCCCTCTTCCACCACCGCCCGCGGCAGAAGCAGCGTGCCCGGCAGGAGATGCGGCGCGAGCGCGCCAGCAATGCCGAAGCTCAGCAGCGTATGCACGCCCTGGGCGAGATAAGACTCGGCTGCCGCGAAGGTTTGCACAGCGATCCCGCCCGAGGCATGAGCCGCAAAGCCGGCGCGGCGCGCGATGCGCGCCTCGGCCTCGAGCCCGGTGATCGCGGCGATCTCCATCAGAGCCCGTGCGGATAGCCCGCGCACATGCCGCGCGAGAGGTTGCGGTAGCGCGCCAGCGCCCAGAGCGGGAAATAGGCGCAGTAGCCATGGTAGCGGAGGTAGAACACGCGCGGAAATCCGACCGCGGTGAATTCCGCCTCGTCCCAGAGTCCATGCGGCTGCTGCGTTGCCAGCAGATAGGCGATGCCCCGCCGCACCGCCGCGTGACCGACTTCGCCCGCCGCCATCAGCGCCAGCACGGCCCAGGCGGTCTGCGATGCCGTGCTGACCCGCGCCTCGCCATGCGGCTGTCCCGGCCAATAGGAGCGGCCATCCTCACCCCATCCGCCATCGGCGCGCTGCTTTGTGAGCAGCCACGCGACGGCGCGACGGATCATCGGATCGGATTTCGGCAGGCTCGTCGCGTTGAGCGCGACGAGCGCGGACCAGGTCCCATAAATGTAGTTCGTGCCCCAGCGCCCGAACCAGGATCCGTCGGCTTCTTGCTCGCGCCGCAGATAGGCGATCCCGCCCTCGAGTACCGACTCATAACCGCCGAGCTGCGCGAAGAGGCCAACGCAGCGCGCCGAAACATCGGCGGTCGGCGGATCGAGCAGCGCGCCGTGATCGGCAAAGGGAATGTAGTTGAGATAATCGTAGGTGTTGTCGGCGTCGAACGACGCCCAACCGCCATTGCGGCTGCGCATGCCGGCAAGCCATTCCGCCGCGCGCGCGACGGGTTCGCGATAGGCGGCGCGATCTGCGCGATCGAGCGCCAGCGCGACCATCGCCGTATCGTCGAGATCGGGATAGTGGGGATTGGCGTATTGAAAGGCCCAGCCGCCGGGGCGCAGACCCGGCCGCACTGCCGCCCAGTCGCCCGCGCTATCCGTCACTTGGCAACGCAGCAGCCAGGCGAGCCCGCGCTGCGCTGCGGCCTGCGCCGCCTCGCCGCCTGCCTCCAGCAGCGCATGCGCCGCAAGCCCGGTATCCCAGACCGGCGACAAGCAGGGCTGGCAATAGGTCCGGCCGGGCGCGCGCACCAGCAACTTGCGCAAGGCCGCGCGGGCAATGGCGGCGCGCGGGTCATCCTTCGACACACCCAAGCAGTCGAACATCATCACGCTGTTCGCCATCGCCGGATAGATGCCGCCGAGCCCGTCCTCGCCGTTGAGCCTCGCGCTAACGAAATCGACCGCCGCCGCGATCGCGCGTTGGCGCCGGCGCTTCGGAAAAAACGGCTCGGCGGCGCGCAGCGCATCATCGATGAGGTTGAAAATCACCGCCCAGATCGAGCCCGAGGCGCGCGGCGGCTTGGCTTTCGTCCCCGGCGCGAAGAGCTCGTGTACGGTGATGCCGCGCGGGTTGCGCGCTTTGGGCTTCAGCGCCATCAGCACGAGCAGCGGCGCGATGACCGTGCGCGACCAATAGGAGACCTTGGTCACATGGAACGGAAACCAACGCGGCAGCAGCATGATCTCGACCGGCATCACCGGCACCGCATGCCAGGGCAGCTCGCCGAACAACGCCAGCTGAATGCGGGTGAAGACATTGGCGCGCGCGGCGCCGCCTTTCGCCAAGATCGCCTCGCGGGCCCGGACCATGTGCGGCGCGTCCGCCGCATCGCCCACGGCCTTCAAGGCGAAATAGGCTTTGACGCTGCAGCTCAGATCGAGATCGCCGCCCTTGAAGAGCGGCCAGCCGCCATGCTCGGCCTGCTCGGCGCGCAGGAACTCGGCGATCTCGGCCTGGAGCTTGTCGTCGATCTCATCGAGATAATGCTGCAGCAGGAGATATTCCGCTGGAATGGTCGCATCGGCTTCGAGCTCGAACACCCAGTGGCCGTCCGCACGCTGCCGGCCCATCAGGGCGCAGGCGGCGCGGTCGATCGAGAGCTCCAGCGAAGAATCTTGGGTATCGGGCATGGGTCCAATCTAGCGGTTTCGAATTCGTCTAAGAAGCAGCCCGGGCGAGGAGCCGCTCGGCCGCCGAAAAGCCCGAGCGCAGCGCCCCCTCGATCGTCGCCGGCAAGCCGGTGTCGATCCAATCGCCGGCAAGCACGAGATTGTCCCACCGTGTCGCCGCACCCGGCCGGCGCGCCAATTGCGCGGGCGTTGCGGCGAAGGTCGCGCGCTTTTCCTTGACGATCTGCCAGGGCGGCAGCGGCTCGGCCGAAAGCCCATAGGCCGCGGCCACGTCCTGCCACAAAGCGGGCGCCAGCTCGTCCGCGGGCGTGTCGATCATCCGGTCGGCGGCGCTGACCGTGACGGAGAGCACATCGGGCTTGCGGAAGACCCATTCGGCCATACCGCCGATGATGCCGACGAACCAGGGCGCGTCGCCGCGCAGGCTGACGCGGAAATGCGCATTGACGATGGCGCGGAATTCGTCGGGCGCGCTGAGTTCCGGCACGAGGCGCGTGGCGATCGGCGCGGGAACGGCGAGGATCGCCGCCTGTCCCGCTGAGAGCGGCTCGAGCGAGCCCTCGAAATCGAGCGATGCGAGGGCGCCGCCCGCGAATGCCACGGCGCGCAGCCGCGAGCCGAGGCGCAGCTCGGCGCCCAGCGCCTTGAGTTTGACGAGAGCGGGATCGACCAGGCTTTCGCTCAACCCCTCGCACGGGACGAGCGGCACGCAGGCGCCGCCGCCGGCGCCGAGCGTCTCGTTGAGAATCGTGCCGAAGAGCCGCGCCGACGCGGATTCGACCTCGGTGTTGAGCGCCGCAACCGCCAAAGGCTGCCACAGGCGCCGGAAAATCGCCGCGCTCGGATCGAGCGCGCGGCTTACCGTCATCTCGGCCGGCGCGTCGGCGAGGCGCCGCGCCGGAAGATAGTCGAGCGGCCCCGTCCCTTTGACGCGGCGGCCCGGCGCCAGCACCCACCAAGGCAACGGCCCGGCATTGGGACGCAAGGTCCAGCGCTCGCCGGTGCGGCGGTCGAGAAAGGGAAACAACGCCTTGCCCGGCCCAGTCAGGCTGTGGCGCGCACCGATCTCGCGCAGATAGCGCATCGCCGCGCGATTGCCGGCGATCAGCAAATGGTTGCCATTGTCGATGCGGCAGCCGAGCCCGGCATCGAAATAGGAGCGGCAGCGCCCGCCCGCATGCGGGGCCGCCTCGTGCAGCACGACGCCGACGCCCGCTTCGGCGAGCGCCAGCGCGGCGGCAAGGCCGGCAAGACCGGCGCCCACCACATGCACGCGGCTGGGACGCATCATATGAAGCCGTAGCGGAGAGCGAACCAGAGCTTCATCGGCTTGGGAACCTTGACCGGCTCGGTGCGCTCGACCCAGCCGCGGCGGCGCAGCCGCGTGAGCTGCGCATGATAGACCGCGCCCATGGCGCGGGCCGGCCGCATCGGTCGTCTGGGGCAGCGCGCCATGGCGGTATGCGCATCAATGAAGTGCTGTTCGGCGAGATCGGCCAACGCGTCGCAGGCACGGCCGAGATCGGGATGGCGAAGCACCTCGCGCGGCAGGGTCGCGGTGATGCCCGCGGCGAGCAGGAATTCGCGCGGCAGATAGAGGCGATCACGTGTCTCGTCCTCGTCGAGATCGCGCAAGATATTGGTGAGCTGCAAGGCGCGGCCGAGATGGAATGCGACCTCGTCCGCATCCGGGCTCGCGACGCCGAAGGCGCGCACCGAAAGGCGTCCGACCGCGCTCGCGACGCGATCGCAATAGAGATCGAGCTCGGCGAGGCTCGGCGCCTGGATCGGCGCGCCCGCATCCATTTCCATGCCGTCGATCAGCGCGCGGAAATCGTCGCGCCGGAGATGGAAGCGCGCCGCGTCCTCGGCAAGCACGCGGCCAAGCGTCGATTGGCTGGTTCCGGCGAAAATCGCATCGATCTCGCCGCGCCATTCATCGAGCGCGATGTGCTTGTCCCCCTCGCTCGCATCATTGTCGGCGATGTCGTCGACCTCGCGGCAGAAGGCATAGATCGCATACATCGCATCGCGCCGCGCCTCGGGCAGAAGGCGCATCGCCCAATAGAACGAGGTGCCCGCCGCCGCGACGCGATCGCGAATGGCAGCGCGCAAGTCGTTTTCGGCCGTCGCGCTCATCGGCCCCGCCACAAGCCGATGAGGAGAGCGGCGGCGAAATCGCCCTTCGTCAGCTTGACGCGGCGCGCAAGCGGATCGCCGAACCGCAGCCGGCGGGCGAGCCTTTCGGCGAGATTGACGATGACGGCGCATTCGCTTCGCAGCCCGGGGCTTTTCACATAGGATGGGAGCGCGCTCGCCGTGACGATCAGCGCCTCGGTCTGATCGAGGAGGCGATCGAGCACGCAGCGCAAGCCTTTGCTTGCTTGCGGCGCCCGAAGCTCGTCGATGCACGCGCCGCAAGCATCGAGATCCTGGCGCGGCAGGTAGACGCGATCGAGATTGCGGTGATCCGCCGCGCAATCTTGCAGATGGTTCAACACCTGGAGTGCGCTGCAGAGGGCATCGGAAGACGGCCAGGAGGCACGATCCTCGCCATGGAGATCGAGCAATTGCCGCCCGACCGGCGAGGCCGAGTAGCGGCAATATTCCATGAGGTCGGGCCAATCCTCGTAGCGCAGCTTGGTCGCATCGAGCCGGAAGGCGCGCAGCACGTCGCGGCAATGCTGAAAGCTCGTACCGGTTTGCAGAAGGCTGGCGCGCATCGCCGCAGCCGCCGGGGACTCATCCCCCGGCGCGCCATCGAGGATCTCTTCCATCCGGTCGAGGCGGCGCACCTTGTCGGCGGGGGCGAGGTCGGGATTGTCGGCAATGTCGTCCGCTTGGCGCGCGAAGCGATAGAAGGCATGCACATGCGGGCGCAGATCGCGGCGGATGAGAAACGAGCCGACGGGAAAGTTCTCGTCGCCCCGGTCCTTGCCCGAGGGCGTCTCCACCGCCGCTTTCAGCAGCGGTTCTGCCATTGCACGCGCCCCTTCCACTCCCCGCCTCTCCCCCGCCAATGCCGCCACGCCGATGCCACCGTCGCCGCGAGATAAACCGAAGCCGCCGCGGGAAGCAATGGCGCCCAGGCAAGCGATAGCCCATAGAAGCGCAGCATCGGCGCATAGGCCACGACCATCGCCGCCCAGGATAGCGCGCCGATCACCGCCGCGCCGCCGCCCGAAAGGAGTAAAACGAGCGGCAGGAAATAGGTGGCGGTCATGCCCAAAACCGTCCCGCCCAGCAGCAGCGGCGAATAGCCAAGCTGGGTATAGGCCGTGCGCGCCACCATGTTCCAGATATCGGCGATGCGTGGATAAGCCCGCAGGCTGATGGTGCGCTGGGTCAGGCCAAGCCAGATCGCGCCGCCCCGCTTCACCTTGCGGGCGAGTGCGCAATCGTCGATCAGCTCGCCTTTCAAGGATTCCCAGCCGCCGATGCGCTCATAGGCGCTGCGGCGGAGAAGGATGCAGCCGCCCGCCGCCGCCGCGGTCGCGCGGCGGGAATCGTTCGACCAGGCGAAGGGATAGAGCATCGCGAAGAAGAACACGAAAGGCGGAATGAGAAAGCGCTCGGCGAGGCTCTCGCAGCGCAGCTTGACCATCAGCGAGACGAGGTCGCGCCGCTCGCCCTCGAGCCGTGCGACCAGCTCCGAAAGATTGCTCGGATGATGCGCGATATCGGCATCGGTGAAGAGATAGAGCGCCGGCGGCACGGCGATTTGACGCACGCCTTCGCTCAAGGCCCAGAGCTTCCCGGTCCAGCCCGCCGGCAAGGGACGCGCGGCGACGATCGCGATGCGATCGCTCTGCGCACCGGCTGCCATGCGTGCAGCATCGGCGGTGCCGTCGCTGCTGTGATCGTCGACCAGCACGATGCGGAAATCGCCCGCATAGTCTTGCGCCAGAAGCGATGCGATGGCGCGGCCCACCACGGCAGCCTCGTTGCGCGCAGGGATCACGGCGACGACGCTGGGGAGAGATTCTTTATTTTCGCTTCGCACGACGGCTCGGCGCTCGGATCGAGCTTCGTCTGTCCCACGCGCGAGCCAAAAAAAGCCGCGGCCGAAGAGGAGATAGAGCCAGATCGCGAGCGTCAGCAGGGCGAGCGCGATCATGCCGCCACCATGCCGGCCTGGCGAAACCAAGTGACCGCATCGGCCAAGGCCTGCTGCGCCGGCCGCGCGCGATAGCCGAGCGCGCCTTCCGCCTTCGCCGAGGAGAAATACATGGTCTTGCGCGCCATGCGCAGCCCATCGCAGGTGACGAACGGCTCTTTGCCGCTGACACGGCCCCAGGCTTCGGCGCCCAAGGCGATCGGCCAGATCAACGGGATCGGGATGCTGAGGCTTGGCGGCTTGCGGCCGGTGAGAGCGGCGATGCGGCGCAAGATTTCGGCGAGGCTCAGATTCTCGCCGCCCAGAATGTAGCGCTCGCCGACCCGACCCCTCTCCTCCGCCAAGAGATGACCCGCGGCGACATCGTCGACATGGACGATATTGAGGCCGGTATCGACGAAAGCCGGCATGCGGCCCGACGCGGCCTCGACAATCATGCGGCCGGTCGGCGTCGGCTTCACGTCGCGTGGGCCGACAGGCGTCGAAGGATTGACAATCACCGCCGGCAATTGGCGCTCCGCGATGAGCGCACGCACCGCCTCCTCGGCGAGGAATTTCGAGCGCTTGTAAGGGCCGATCATGTCGCCAAGCGTGCTGGGCGTCGTTTCGTCGGCGATGCTGCCGGGCGACAGCCCCAAAGTCGCGACGCTGCTGGTGTAGACGATGCGCTCGATGCCGGCATCGAGCGCCGCGAGCATCAACAGCCGCGTGCCTTCGACGTTGGCCCGCATCATCGGCGCTTCATCGCGCACCCAGAGCCGATAATCGGCGGCGACGTGATAGAGCGCGCCGCAGCCCTCGAGCGCGGCCGCGAGCGAGGCCGTGTTCTCGAGCGAGCCGAGCCGTATCTCGACATCGAGCCCGTCGATGTTGCGCCGGTCGCTCTGCGGCCGCAGCAGCACGCGGACCTTGCGGCCTTGCGCGAGCAGCGCGCGCGCGACCGCGGCGCCGACGAATCCGGAAGCGCCGGTGACGAGCGTTGGCCTGGATGATGGCGGCATGAAGCGAGTGGAAAGGAACCTGAATCAGCCGAGCGCGGCGCGGCGCGAATTGCTGCCGCCGGCGAGCTGGCGCGCGGTGGCACGCGCCTCGCGATCGAGCGCGTAGACATCATCGAGCGATGCAATGCGGCGGCCGGGCATGCGCTCGAGCGTTTGCTCAACCGCTGCCGCGATGTCGAGGAAGCCGATCTGGCCGTCGAGAAACGCCGCGACCGCGACCTCGTTGGCGGCGTTGAGAACGGTCGGCGCGCCGCCACCCGCGAGCAGCGCCGTGCGCGCGACGCGCAGCGCCGGGAAGCGCTGGGGATCGGGCGCCTCGAAAGTGAGCTGCGCCAGCTTGGCGAGATCGAGCCGCGGGCTCGGCGCCGGAATCCGATCGGGCCAGCCCAACGCGTTGGCAATCGGCGTGCGCATATCGGGCGAGCCTAGCTGCGCCAGCACCGAGCCGTCGCTGTAATAGACGAGGCCATGCACCACTGATTGCGGGTGGACGACGATGTCGAGGCGCTCGCTCTCCAGAGCGAACAGATGATGCGCCTCGATGACTTCGAGGCCCTTGTTCATCATGGTCGCGGAATCGACCGAGATTTTGGCGCCCATCCGCCAATTGGGATGCGCCACCGCCTGGGCCGGCGTTGCCGCCGCCATCGCCTCGACCGACGCCGTGCGGAACGGCCCGCCGCTCGCCGTCAGGACGATCTTCTCGATCGCCTTGCGCTGATCGGATTGGAAGACCTGGAAGATCGCGTTGTGCTCGCTGTCGACTGGCAGAAGCCGGGCGCCATGCGCCGCAGCCTCTTTGGTGACGAGCTCGCCGGCACAGACCAGCACCTCCTTATTGGCGAGCGCCACGATCGCGCCGCGCCGCACCGCCGCCAAGGTCGGCGCGAGGCCCGCCGCGCCGACGATCGCCGCCATCACCCAATCGGCCGGGCGCGCGGCGGCCTCGACCACGGCCGCGGTGCCGGCGCCCGCTTCGATGCCGCTGCCGGCGAGCGCATCCTTCAGCGTGCGATATTGGCTTTCATCGGCGACCACGGCGAATTTGGCGTCGAGCGCCTTCGCCTGTGCGGCGAGGCGCTCCGCGTTGCGCGAGGCGACCAAAGCCTCGACGGCGTAGCTCGCGCGATCGGCGGCCAGGAGCTCAGCGGTGTTGCAGCCGATCGAGCCGGTCGATCCCAAGACAGTGACGCGACGGTGGCGCGCCGGGCCTGCGCTCATAAAAACCGGTCTCCTTGCTCTGCGACAACCATTTTAGGGGAGAACGAGGCAAACCCCTAGATAGCAGTTTTCCAATTCGATTCAATGCGTTCTTCGACTCGGGATGCCCAGGTCTCGCGCCGCGTCAGGCCATGCCGAGATAGGCGCGGCGCAATTCCGGGTCGCTTTCGAGCTCTTTGACCGGCCCCTCGCGAACAATATGGCCGGTCTCCATCACATAGGCGCGATCGGCGATGCTGAAGGCGGCGAAAACGTCCTGCTCGACGATCAGCACAGTAACACCGGAACGGCGGATATCGGACAATACGTCGAGGAGCTGATCGACGATCACCGGCGCGAGGCCGAGGCTCATCTCGTCTACCATCAGGAGCTTGGGCTCCGCCATCAGCGCCCTGGCCAGCGCGCAAATCTGCTGCTCGCCGCCGGAGAGGCTGCCCGCCATCTGGCGGCGCCGGTCGGCAAGGATCGGGAAGAGTTGATAGACGCGCTCGAAGCTGCGCGCGATCCCAGCCGGATCGCGGCGGCGGAACGCGCCCATCTGCAGATTTTCCTCGACCGACATGCGCTGAAACAGCTGGCGGCCTTCCGGCACCTGGACGAGACCGAGGGTGAAGACCTCCTCGGGCGAGAGCGGCAGAAGATCGCGGCCGGCGAAGCGGATCGAGCCGCGCGCGGCAATGACGCGCGACACGGCGCGCAGCAGCGTCGTCTTGCCGGCGCCGTTCGAGCCGACCAGCGCGACGATCTCGCCGGCCGAAACGGCGAGATCGAGACCGAACAGCACTGGCGCCGCGCCATAGCCGGCGCTGAGGCCCGAGACCGCAAGCAGGGTTTCGCTCATTGGCGCCGCTTGCCGAGATAGGCTTCGATCACGCGCGGATCGGCCAGCACGGCATCGGGCGGCCCCTCGGCGATGCGCTCGCCGTGATGCAAGACGAAGACCCGGTCGCTGAGGCTGCGGATGGCACGCATCACATGCTCGATGACGAGGATGGTCACACCCGAAGCGCGGATCTTCTTGATGATCGCCACCACCTCGTCGATTTCGGTATGCGTCAGGCCCGCCATCACCTCGTCGAGCAGCAGGAGCTTGGGCTTCATCGCCAGTGCCTTGGCGAGCTCCAGCCGCTTGCGGTCGGGCCCGCCGAGCTGATCGGCGTGCTGGTCCATGCGGTGCAGGAGCCCGGTGAATTCGAGGACCTCGCGCGCCTGCTCGCGCGCCATCGCCCGGTTGCGCTCGCCGCCCGCGAAGCCGAAGAGCGCGCCCACGGTCACGTTTTCGAGGACCGACAGGCGCGGAAAAGGCTTCATCACCTGGAAGGTGCGGCCGATGCCGAGATGAGCGCGGCGTTGCGGCGGCAAGCGGTCGATGCGCGTACCCTCGAAAAAAAGCGCGCCCTCATTGGGCAGGAGCGTACCGCTGATGACGTTGACGAGGGTAGTCTTGCCTGCGCCGTTCGGGCCGATGAGGCCGAAAATCTCACCCTGCCTCAAGGCGAAGCTCACATCGCCCAGGGCGACGAGGCCATGGAAGCGGCGTGTCACGCCGCGCGTTTCAAAGAGGGGCGTTTCGGCAGCGACGCTCATAGCCGGTGCATCTGGATATTCTGGAGGAAATAGCGCCAGCCGACGCGCCGCAGCCCCTCGGCGAGATCGATCAGGCCGCGCGGCATGAAGATGATCGCCAGCACGATGACGAGGCCGAAGAGCAGCGCCGCCGCGGTCGAAATGCTGCTCGCCAGAATCTGGTAGAGCGCGCTCAAGATGATCGAGCCGATCACCGGGCCGAGCACCGTGCCGGGACCGCCGAACATCGCCATGATGACCATGCGCACATTGATGGTCAGATCGAAGGCGCCCGCGGGATCGACGAAAGTGATCCAATAGGCATGGATGCCGCCGGCAATCGCGGTGAAGAAGGCCGAGAGCATCAAAGCCACGACTTTATAGAGCGTGGTGTTGACGCCCATCACCTGCGCCGCGTCCTCGTCCTCGCGAATGGCGACCAATCCCATGCCGAAACGGCTATGCGCGATCCAGGCGACCGTCGCCGTCGCCGCGACCAGGAGGGCGAGCGCCTCTTCATAGAACAGCGTGTCGTTGCGCGTGAGCGGCAGGATGAGGCCGATATTTCGGCCAGCGATGTCGAGATTGGCGATCACCGCCGCGAGCGTCGCCGACAGGCCGAGCGTCGCGATCGCGAAGAAATGGCCGCGCAGCCGCAGGATCGGCAAGCCGATCACCACGGCGCAGGCGAGCGCCAGCGCCGCTCCGAGCGCGAGCCCGACCCAGAACGGCAAGGCGAGCTTCACCATGGCAATCGCCGTGCCGTAGGTGCCGAGACCGTAGAACGCCGAGTTTCCAAAGGAGGCGTAGCCCGTATACCCGCCGAGGATGTTCCAGGCCTGCGCCACGGTCGCGGCAAGCAGCGCATCGATGCCGTATTGAATGATGACCGCATCGCCGCTCAGCGGCACGAGAGCAAGGATAACGACAGCCAGGCCGAGGAGCGATAAGCGCAGCATCACGCGCCGCGCAAGCTGCGCGCCGGGCGCGCGACGAGGATCAGTACGAGGAGACCGAAGCTGATTGCGTCGGTGAAGGTCGGGCCGATATAGATCGCGGCGAGAGCCTCGGCGATGCCGATGACGAGCCCGCCGAGGATAATGCCAAAGGGGTTCTCGAGCCCACCCATGATCGCGATGACGAAGGACTTGGCGGTGAGCGCCGCGCCGATATAAGGATCGATCTGCGAGACGAGGCCGAAGAGCCCACCCGCCGCACCCGCGAGCGCCGCACCGATGCCGAAGGTTATCGCGTAGAGCCGCGCCGGCTCGACGCCATAGAGCCGCGCCGCCACGAGGTTCTGCGACGTTGCGCGGATGGCGCGCCCGAGCCGCGTCCGCTCCAGCAGCAGCCACAGCGCCGTCGCGAGCAGCAGCGCGACGAGGAACGCCGCCAGCCGCACGCTCGGCACGGTGATCCCGCCCCAAGACATGTTCGCACCGGCGTAGCTCGGATTGATCGCGCGCACATCGGCGCTGAAGGCGAGCTGGGCGAGATAGGTCAAGACGATCTCCAGCCCGAAGGTGATCAGCAGCGTGTTGAGCAGAGCCGAGCGGATGATGAGATTGAGCACGAAGCGCTGCAGCCCATAGCCGAGCACGAACATCACCGCCATGGCGATCGGCAGCGCGGCGAAAGGATCGATTCCCAAGCCGGTGAAAAGGAAATAGACGCAATAGCCGCCCAGCATGATGAGCGCGCCATGCGCAAGATTGACGATGTTGAGCACGCCCCAAACCAGCGCCATGCCGAGCGCCATGAGGCCATAGAGACCGCCCAAGAGCACGCCGTTGACGAGGAGTTGCAGGAAGAGCATGGCGCCGCGCTTGCCCCTATGCGGCGCGCTTTGCCCGTGCGCGCGGGCGAGAGGATAACCGTGCCGAGCCGCGCGCGATGGCGATGCGCGGCGCCCTTCCCCCCTGTTCAACGATCTGGCTCATCACGACGAGCATGTTGCCTCCTCTGCTTGACAGAAACCGGCCGCCGCTTCAAGCCTCCTCGCCGCAGCTCAGGGCTTCAGCCGATGGACGATCGCAAACTCCTGGTTCGCAGAGACGATGTTGGCGGGATCGCCGTCCTGACGATCGACAATCCGCCGGTCAATGCCACCAGCCACGCGCTGCGCGTCGCGCTCAAAGCCACGCTCGAAGCGGCGCTTGCCGAGCCTCCAACCAAGGCCATCCTGCTGCTCGGCGCCGGGCGCGGCTTCATTGCCGGTGCCGACATCGCGGAGTTCGATCGCCCGCGCCTTGCTCCGCTCAACCCGGCGATTATCGCCGTCATGGAGGCAAGCGCCGTTCCGGTGATCGCCGCCATCCACGGCCACGCGCTCGGCGGCGGACTCGAGCTGGCGATGGGATCTCACTACCGCGTTGCAACGCAAGAGGCGCGCCTCGGCCAGCCCGAGGTGAAGATCGGGCTCATTCCCGGCGCGGGCGGCACGCAGCGCCTGCCGCGCCTCGTCGGGCTTCCGCTTGCCCTCGAGATGATCGCCGGCGGCGATCCCATCGGCGCCAAAGCTGCGCTCGAGGCAGGGCTCATCGACGCGATCATCGCGGGCGAGCTGCGCGCCGGCGCGATCGCCTTTGCCGAAAAAATCCTGCGCGAGGGCCGGGCGTTGACGCGCGTGCGCGATCGAGCGCCCCCTGCCCCGCCCGATGCGGATTTCTTTTCCCGCGCCCGTGCCGATCTCGCGCGGCGCAAGCCGGCGCTCGAAGCGCCGCGGCGCGCGATCGATGCGCTCGAAGCGGCGCTGCTGCCCTTCGATGAGGGGCTTGCGCGGGAAGCCGCGATTTTCGCCGAGACGGTGACGAGCAGCCAATCGAAGGCGCTGCGCCATCTCTTCTTCGCCGAGCGCGACGGCGCCAGGAGCGCGGCGATCCCGGCGGGGACGCCGGCTCGAGCGGTCGAGCGCGTGGCGGTGATCGGCGGCGGCACGATGGGCAGCGCGATTGCGATCTGCTGCGCCGATGCCGGCCTGTCGGTGACGCTGATCGAGAGCGACGGCGCAGCGCTCGGGCGGGCGCAGGCGGCGCTCCGCCGGCACTACGAGGCGAGCGCAAGGCGCGGCCTCGCCGCCGCCGAGATCGAGCACCGGCTTTCCGCGATCGCCGGCACGACCGCGCTGGAAGAGGCCCGCGCCGCCGATCTCGTGATCGAAGCCGTGACCGAGGACCTGTCCCTCAAGCAGAGGATTTTTACCGCGCTCGACCGAATCACGAAGCCCGACGCGATCCTTGCCAGCAACACCTCCTATCTCGATCTCGACGAGCTCGCTGCCGCGACAGGCCGGGCCGATCTCGTGCTCGGCCTCCACTTCTTCTCTCCCGCCACCATCATGCGCGCCATGGAAGTCGTGCGCGCGGCGAAAACCTCGGCCGCCGCGCTCGCGACCGGGATGGCGCTCGGCCGCAAGATCAGAAAGCTTCCTGTGGTTGTCGGGGCCTGCGACGGCTTTGTCGGCAATCGGCTCTTGACCCAGCGCGGCCGTGAGCTCGAGCGCCTGCTCGCGGAAGGGGCGACGATCGAGGCGATCGATCAGGCGATGGTCGCCTTCGGCTTTCCCATCGGCCCCTGCGCCGCCGGCGATCTCGCCGGGCTCGACATCTCTTACCGCGCGCGCAAGCAGCGTGGCCGCCACTGGCCTTTGGCCGATGCGATCGTCGATGCAGGTCGGCTTGGGCAGAAGAGCGGTGCCGGTTATTACCGCTACGAGGCAGGCAGCCGCGCGCCCATGCCCGATCCGGAGGCGCAGCGCATTCTCGATGCGGCACGCGGTTCGGCAGCGCGCGCGAACCTGCCGCGCGAGGCGATCGTCGCGCGCTTTCTCGATCCGATGATCAATGAGGGTGCGCGCATTCTCGAGGAAGGCATCACCGAGCGTGCCGGCGATATCGACGTGATCTGGGTCTATGGCTATGGCTTTCCCGCTTATCGGGGCGGGCCGATGCGCTATGCCGATGAGATCGGTCTCGGCGCCATCTGCGAGCGGCTCCAACAATCGGCGCGGCGCTTTGGCGATGAGGGGCTCGCGCCTTCGCCGCTGCTCGTCCGCCTCGCGCGCGAAGGCAAAAGCTTCGCCGATTTCAGGCGATCGTAACGGCTACGCCGTCACCTCATTGGCGACTGGGATCTGCGCGACGCCGTAGCCCGCTTCGATCGGGATGCACCACATCGCGCCCTCGGGCGTATCGCGATGCTCCGGGCAGACAGCGACGATGGGGTCGGCCCGCGCCGCGGCAAAGGCGATCTCGCGGCTACGGCTGCGCGCCAGCTTCAAAAGATTGAAGCGCGTCGCGAAGATCATCTTGACGCGTTTGGCCGTGCCGTCAGCGGCGGCGCGCGCCGGCTCGACCCAGATCGAATCCACCGCCTCGGCGCCGTCATGCAGCGCCTCCTGCGCCTCGGGCGCCGGCGCCAGATAGAAATAGGTATCGAACCGCCGCGGCCGCGGCTTGGGCGTGATCCAATGCGCGAAGGGCACGAGGAGATCGGTCGCAAGCTCGAGCCCGCCTTCGATCACCAACTCGGCAAAATCGGGCGCGCGTCCGTATTTCGCCCTGAGTTGCTCCTCGATCGCCGCGAGCGCCGCGCCGCTCACCAGATCCGCGGCACCCGCCGGACGCGCGAGCAGGAGCCGCGCTTCCTCGAAGGTCTCGCGGATGGCGCAGACGCGCAGCGCAAGCTCCGGGATGCCCTCGCCCGGCACGGCGCGGCAGCGCGCAAGCAACGCCGCCCCGGCATCGCCGGGATCGAGCCGTCCGCCGGGAAAGACCAGCGCACCGCCGGCGAACACCGCCTCGGCATGCCGGGTGATCATCAGCACCTCGATCCCGTCGCCGCGGTCGCGCAGCACCAGTACCGTCGCGGCGAGCGGAATGCTCTCGTTCATCCGCCGGTCCTGCTACCCGAATAGGCAATGCGCCATACCGTGCCCGAGCCGTCATCGCTGACAAGGAGCGCGCCGTCCTTTGCCACCGCGACGCCGACCGGGCGGCCGCGCACCGCGCCCTTGGCGGAGACGAAGCCGGTCATGAAATCCTCGTAAACGCCGGTCGCGCGGCCATCCTTCATCTCGACGCGAATGACCTTGTAGCCCGTGGGTTCGCCGCGGTTCCACGAGCCGTGCAGCGCGACGAAGAGATCGTTGCGGTATTCGGCCGGGAACTGCGCGCCGGTATAGAAGGTGATGCCGAGCGGCGCCGAATGCGGCTGGATCAAGACATCGGGCACGACCACCTGAGCGCCGGGAACGGGCGGCGTGCCGTCGACGCGCGGGTCGCGATGATTGCCGATATAGAAATAAGGCCAGCCGTAGAACTTCCCCTCCTCGACATGGGTGACGAAATCCGGCGGCAAATTATCGCCGAGCCTGTCCCGCTCATTGACCGAGGTCCAGAGCGCGCCGCCCACGGGGTTGAACGCTATCGTCACCGGATTGCGCAGGCCGGAGGCAAAGACGCGCCGGCCGCTGCCATCGATCGAATATTCAAGGATATTGGCGCGGAAGCGCTCCGCATTGCTCGTGCCGATATTGCTGGAGGAGCCGACCGCGACCAGGAGATGCTTGCCGTCCGGCGTGATAAGAATGTCGCGCGTCCAGTGGCCGCCATCGGGCAAGTTGCGGATCACGGTTTCGGCCGGACCGCGCGCCTTGGTATCACCCGGCTGATAAGGAAAGCGCACCACCTCGCCTTCCGATGCGACATAGACGAAGCGCGGATCGGGCCCGGGCGGATAAAACGCGATGCCATAGGGACGCGCCGGCACCTCGGCGAAGGTCTCGACGCTCGCCTTGGCGGCGCCCTCGGCCGCGCGCAAGACGCGGATGCGGCCGGCGCCGCTCTCCGACAGAAAGATGTCGCCATTGGGCGCGAGCTTCATCTGGCGCGGCTCGCGCAAGCCGCTCGCGAAGACCGAGACCGAGAAGCCGGACGGCACTTGCGGCCCGTTGCTTTCGGCGCGCCGCTCGTCGCGCGGCGTTGGCACCGCTGCCGGTGCAAAGGGCGGCGGCAGATCGCCGAGCGTGATCTTGTGCCGGACGCCCGGCGCGTCGCGCAGCGCGCCGCCGAAGGCTTGTGCGCCTTGATAAAACGGCTCGGCGGCGCGTACCGCGCCGCCGGCACCGAGCGTCAGCGCCGCTAGCAGCGCAAGTCCGAGGGCGTTTCGCGCAAGCCGCTGCTGTGGCATCGACTCCTCCGAGATCTCCTCAGATCTTGAAGCTCTCGAATGTCTCGGGCGCGAATAGCTCTTCGGGCTTGAGGCGCTGCGGCGAGAGCCCCTGCTCGTGGTGATAGCGCAGGAAAGTGTCAAGCACATGGCGGTTGGGCTCGAAGCCATAGGCCCACCAATCATCGCCCAGGATGCGTTGCGCCTCCTCCACCTGGGCCATCTGCCAAGGCAGCATGGTCTGGTAGGCCTCGTGATGGTGGAAGCCGTCATAGACCTTGCGCTGCGCCGCAACGAAAGCCTTGAAGAGCGCTTGCGCGATCCAGCGATTGGCTTCGTAAACCTCGCGCCGGATCGCCACGGTATGCATGATCGGAAAAATACGCGTCTTGCGAAAATAAGCGCGCTCGACCTCGACGTAATTCTCGTGCAGGCGCTTTACCGCCTGCGGCGCGCTATAGAAGGTCGAGGGGGGATGCGGCGCCTGAATGGCGTCGATCTCGCCCGCCTCGATCATACCGGAGAGCGTCTTTTCCGTCGGGATGGTGCGGACGCGGAATTTCTCGGGCAGGTTCAGCGTGATCTTCTCTTCTCGTCCCGGCTCGAACAACCCGCCGGTGAAATAGTCGGGGCTCGCCGGATCGACCCCATACTCGTCCTGAAGAATGCCGCGAATCCACACCGGCGCCGTCAATTGATATTCGGGCGTGCCGATGCGCTTGCCCGCCAAATCCTTCGGCTCCTTGATCCCGCTCTTGGCCGAGACGAAGGTGAAGCCGTGGCGGAACATGCGCGAGGGAAAGACCGGGATCGCGATGAAGGGCCGCTCCGGCCGCGACAGCGACACGCAATAGGAGGAGAGCGACATTTCCGCGATCTCGAACTCGCGGTTCCGCGCCATGCGGAAAAAGGTCTCCTCAACCACATTGGTGAGGCAGTTGAGATCGATCCCCTCGGGAGCGACGCTGCCATCGACAAGCGCGCGCGTCCGGTCATAGCCCCAGCATGAAAACGACAAACGCAATTTCGACATCGACGATTTCCTATCCCCTTTGCGGCACGGGCGTGATATTGCCACCCGCGAGGCTTTGCCGCCACCTCGGCTTTTTGAAGGAGATTGCGATGACGATACTGACCCTCGCCCAAGCTTCGACCATCGTCGACAAGGCGCTCGAGCATGGACGACAGGCGAAATTCAAGCCGCTGGCCGTCGCCGTGCTCGATGCCGGCGGGCATCTCATGGCCTTCAAGCGCGAGGACGGCGCGAGCATCATGCGGCCGCAGATCGCCCAGGGCAAAGCCTGGGGCACGCTCGGTATGGGCTTTGGCGGCCGCGAATTCGCCCGCCGGGTGCAGTCGGGCCCCGCTTTTCTGACGGCGCTGATGGTGGCATCGGAAGGCAAGGTCGTGCCGGCGGCCGGCGGCGTTCTCATCCGCGATAGCGGGCGCGCAATTATCGGCGCCGTCGGCATTTCGGGCGACACCTCGGAGAACGACGAAGCTTGCGCGGTCGCGGGGATCAAGGCCGCGGGGCTCACCGCCGACACGGGCGAGCAGGTTTAGGCCGAACCTGCCTCAGACGCCGCGCCGGCCGCGCCGGAACGGGAAAGGCCGCCAAATGACGCGCTTGCGGTAGAGCGAGGGAAAGGGATCGCGCGCCGCGGAGGGCGCGTAGGCGCGCGCATTCTCGATCACCGCGGCGCCCATCGTCTCGAGCGCGATGAAGCCCGCAACATTGCCGACGCGCGGGATGCGCTGCGTGCCGCCTACGACGATGACGAGCCGCGCGCCGCGCCGCGCCAGCCGCCCGATCACCTGGAACATCGTGTCGCCCGGCCGCGCGAGCACGAAATCATTGCGCGCGACGTCGCCGAGGGTGAGCCCCTCCTCGCGCGGCTGCCATAGCTTGAAGCCGGGATCGAGACGGAGATAGCCGGCGATGCGATTGCCGTCGGCGATGATGACGTGAAGCGGCCGGCCGGTCTCGACCAGCGAGGCAAGCGTGTCGGAGAGCTTGGCATCGCCGGGGCGGAGCTCGAAATCGGTCGACATGGCGCGGCCGGCGAGGCGAATGCGATACATATTCGCCTGAAGTGAATCGGGCACTTCATGGCCCTTGCCGGCGAGCTTCAGCGTGTAGACGCTTTGCGGAAGGACGGCGCGGCGCACCGCGAGCGACAAGGTCACCGCGATGATCAGCGGCACGATCACGTTGTAATCGCGGGTGAGCTCGAACACCATGACGATCGCCGTCATGGCGGCGCCGGTGGTGCCGCCGAGCATGCCCGCCATACCGACGACGGCGTAATCCGGAAGATTGACGTTGAGCTGCGGCACGAGCAGGTGCGTCACATTGCCGACGACCCCGCCGAGCGAGGCGCCGATGATGAGCGAGGCCGAGAAGACGCCGCCGCTGCCGCCCGAGCCCAAGGTCAGGGTGGTCGCAACGAACTTCGCCGCGAACAGCAGCAGCAGGAAGGCCAGGCCGGTGTCGTCGCCGCGCAGGATATCCTGCAGCGCCGCGTAGCTCGGCCCCTGCAGCTGGTAATTGCCGGAAATGAGCAGCATTCCGTAAATCATCAGCCCGACGACCAGCATCGCGGCGGCGTGGCGCAGATAAGGATGGGGCACGAGCGCCGAGAGGCGCCGCTCGGTCGCTCCCAGCGCCCAGATCATGAACCAGGACGCAAAGCCGAGCAGGATGCCGAAGACGACGTAAGGCACCAGATCGGCGACGCCCGAGATATGCAACTCGGGCGCGATCACCGTCTGCACCAGGAAGGTCGGCTGCAAGCCGTAGAACAGGCGGGCGACGAAGGTGCCGGCGCCGGCCGCGATCGTCACCGGCAGCAAGGTGCGCGGGCTGATCTCGGGCATCATCAGCTCGACCGCGAAGACGATCGAGCCGAGCGGCGCGTTGAAGGCGGCGGCGAGCCCCGCGGCGCCGCCTGCCGCGACGAGCGTCATGCGCTGCCACTGCGCCAAATTGATGAGCCGCGACAGGCGCGAGGCTAGCGCCGCGCCGATCTGCACGATCGCCGCTTCGCGGCCAACCGAGCCGCCCGAGCCGCTCTGAATGCCGGCGGCAAGGGATTTGACGAAGGCCGGAGCCGAGCGCACCCGCCCCTCGCGGTAATAGATCGCGTCGATGATGTCGGAGACGCCCTGCCCGCGCCGGTCGGCGGGCTCGAGGCGGGTCAGGAACACCACCGCCATGCCGCCGATCAGCGGCGACAGAATCACGAGCGGACCCAGCCAGCTCGCCGGCGTGTGCACGTTCGGGTCGTAATAGAGCGAGAATTCGCCGAGGAAGAAGAAATCGTGAATGGCGGCGACCACGGCGCGGAACGCAACGCCGGCGAGGCCGGTGGCAACGCCAAGCGCCAGCGCCGCCGCCGAAAGCTCGGCGAGCGTCGCAACGCGCCCTTCCGCCGCGGTCACGGATTTGTCCCGCACGATCGCTCCATCCCGGCGCGCCCGTCCGCGCCGGCCTTGTCGGATAACGCCCGGCATAGCGCGTTGCGCCGCCCTATTGGGAGGGTGCTCGCAAAAAAGCCGTCTCTGTTGCCGGAATATCGCATCGCCGGGGCGCAGGACCATGCCGCTGACAGGGGCGGCCGGCCGCGCTAGGAATCGGCAATGGACGATCTACCGCCGTCGCCCCCTCCCCTCCCACCGCACGTGCCGCCGGTCGAGCCCGAGCTCCTGGGATCGGCGATCTTTCTTTTTCGGGAATATCTCGAGCAGCTCGCCGCCGAAACGCCTCCGCCCGATGAGGAGGCGGAGGACGAAGCGCCGCCGATCGATACACGGGCCGTGCTCGATCTCTTCGCCGAGGAATTGGGCACCGGGGTCCAGGCGACGCTGACGCTCTATCTACGCGTCACCGCGCTCTATCGGCTCTTAGCGCAAAGCCCGTCACTCGCCGCCCTGGCGATCGACCCCGAAGAGCCGGGCGGCACCTTCACCGAGAACGCGCTGCTGGCGGCCGCCCGCCTCGATCTCAACGTGACGCGCCGCGGCGCCGACGGCGCCGCCGATTTCGATCCCCGCCAGTTCCGCGCCGCTCTCGATCGCGCCTGAGACCGGCCTATTCCGCGGCGGCGGGCCCGCCGCGCCCGCGCCGCGGATCGATACGCCGCAGCAGCATCAGCAGCGGCACCGCGCAGACCGTGAGCACCGTCATCATCATGAAGGCATCGAGGTAGGCGATCATCGTCGCCTGCCGCGTGACCTCGGCGTTGAGCGCGCCGAGGCCGGAAGCGGTATGGAGATTCCAGATCGCCGCGATATCGGGCATGCGCAAGGCGCTGTTGAAGGGCGAGACATGCGTCGCCAGCGTCTGATGGTTCGCCTGGATCGAGTTCGCGAGATACGCTTCGGCGATCGAGATGCCGATGCTGCCGCCAATGTTGCGCACGAGGCTGTAGATCGCCGTGCCTTCGTTGCGGAGCTGCGGGGCAAGCGTGCCGAAAGAGGACAGCGAGAGCGGCACGAAGATCAGCCCCATGCCGACACCTTGGGCGATGCCGGCCCAGGCGATCGGCCACCATCCCATCTCGAGCGTCCACCCCGTCGGCAGCCAGAAACCATAGGCACCGATGGCGAAGCCCACCAGCATCAGCAACCGCGCGTCGTAGCGGGTGGTGAGCCGGCCGACGATCATCATCGATCCCATGGTGCCGATACCGCGCGGCGTCATCAGCCAGCCGGCGGTCTCGACCGGATAATTGTAAAGCTCTTGCAGCAGCGTCGGCAGCAGCGCGGTGGAGGCATAGAGCACCATCGCGATAAGGAACATCAGGATCTGGCCGGCCGAGAAGTTCCAATCCTTGAAGATGCGCAGATTGATGAAGGAATTCTTCGCCGTCGCCGCATGGACAAGGAAGATCCAGAATCCGGCAATGGCGAGGCCGAGCTCGACGAGGATTTCGGTCGAGCCGAACCAGTCCTTGAGCTCGCCGCGGTCGAGCATCATCTGCAGCGCGCCGATGCCGAGGCTCAGCATGGCAAAACCGAAGAAATCGAAGCTACGCCGGTTCTGCCTCGATTCATGAAGGAACAGCGCGAGGCCGAAAGTGGCGAGGATGCCGATCGGCACGTTGATGTAGAAGACGTAGCGCCAGGAGTAATGCTCGGTGAGCCAGCCGCCAAGGGTCGGCCCGAGGATCGGGCCGAGCATCACCCCGACGCCCCAGATCGCCATGGCCCGCCCTTGATGCGCCGGCGGGTTGATCTCGAGCAGCACGGACTGCGCCAAGGGCACGAGCGCCGCGCCGCAGATGCCCTGAACCAGGCGATAGAACACGATCTGATAGATGCTGCCGGCGATGCCGCACAGCGCGGAGGCGATGGTGAAGCCGACGATCGAGAGCACGAAGACGCGCTTGGTGCCGAAGCTCGTCGCGAGCCAGCCGGTGAGCGGCGTCGCGATCGCGGCCGCGACGATGTAGGAAGTCAGCACCCAGGTGACCTGGTCCTGCGCGACCGAGAAAGTGCCCTGCATATAGGGCAGCGCGACATTGGCGATCGTCGTATCGAGCGCCTGCATCATGGTCGCCGCCATGATCGAGATGGTGATCAGCCCGTGATGCTTGACCGCCGTGAAATGGCCGCCGGGCTGGCTCATTGCCGCGACGCGGTCTCCGGCCGGCTCCAGGGCGTCAAATTGCGCGTATCGACGCTGCAACTGGCGCTCATGCCCGCGCGCAGCGGATGATCAAGATCGGGATTCTCGATCGCCATGCGCACCGGCACGCGCTGCACGATCTTGACCCAATTGCCGGTCGCGTTCTGCGGCGGCAGGACCGAGAATTCCGAGCCGGTTCCGGCGCTGATGCTGTCGACCCGCGCGTTGAAGGTCTTGTTCGGATAGGTGTCGATGTCGCAGGTCGCGGACTGGCCCGGCCGCATCCGGGTCAGGTCGGTCTCCTTGAAATTGGCCTCGATCCAGGCGCGGTCGGTCTCGACCAGGTTGAAGGCCGGGCTTCCGGCAGAGAGATATTGCCCGACCGGAAGATTGTTCACCTTCGTCACATAACCATCGGCCGGCGCGCGCACCACCGCATAGGAGAGATCGAGCGCGGCCTTGTCGACCTGGGCCTGCGCCTGCATCACCACGGGGTTCTGGTCGGTCGGCAGATCGGGATGGCCGCCGAGGCTGGCGAGGACGTTGTTGAGCTGCTGCTCGACCGCGGCGACCTGCTGGCGCGCATTGTCGAGATTGTGGCGCGCCTCGTCGAATTTCGCCTGCGTCGTCACATGGGTCGCGAGCAATTGCTTCTGCCGGTCCGCCTCGCGCTGCATGTAAGCGAGCGTGTCCTGCGCCGCTTTCAGATCGGCGACGCGCTGATGATAGGTGGCGCGCAGACCATCGACCTGAAGCCGCGCGCTGGCGAGCTGCGCCTTGGCATGCTCGAGCGCAATGCGGAACGGCGCGTCATCGAGGCGGAAGAGGACCTCGCCTTTGGCGACCCATTGATTGTCCTTGACCTCGACCGCGACGACGCGGCCGTTGATATCGGCGCTGATCGCGAGCTTGTCGGCCTGGACATAGGCATCGTCGGTCGAGGCCGAGCTCCCGGCGGAGAAATAGAGATAGGCGGCGATGCCGATGAGGACCAAGGGCACGCTCACCATCAGCGCGAGGCGCAGCCAGCCGCTGTTGAAGCGCGCGCGGGTATCGCTGAAGACGCTCATTCGGCCGCTCCCGCCAGCGGCGCCGTCTCTTCGCCGCCCCGCTCGGAGAGGTTGCGCCGCACGCGCATGAGCAGCTCCATCACCTGATCGCGCTCCGGCTCCGAAAAGCCCGCCAACGCCTCGCCACGCACCTCGGCGCCGATTGCGATCATCTCGGCGAAGACGGGCTTCGCCTTGTCGGTGATGTAAAGCCGCCAGGCGCGCCGGTCGCGCGGATCGGGGCGGCGCTCCACCCAGCCGGACTGCTCCATCCGGTCGATGAGGCGCGCCAGCGAGATGGGCTCGATCTCGATGAGCTCCGCCAGCCCCGCCTGGTTGATGCCCTCATGGTAGACGAGATAGGCGAGAACCTGGATTTGCGCGCGGGTGAGCCCCAAGGACTTGGCGCGCTGGTCGTAGCGCTTGCTCAAAAGCCGCGCGGTCTCGTGCAGCACGAAGCCGAAGCTTCGATTGAAATCGAAATCGCTCATGCGGTGAATTTAATAAGCCTGCTTAAGATAAGCTATGACAGGACAGCAACCCTGCCCCGCCAAAATGCTGCGGCGCAACAGAAATCGTTAACGTCTCTTGCGATAGCTAGACAACGGTGCGGGCGGGAGGCGGTTGCCGCAGGCGCAAAAACAGGCCGAGCTTCAAGCTTTTGGCGATCAATTCCGATTTCTCGCGAAAGATCGAGGCGATCTCCGGCGAAAACAGCTCAGCCGCGGTTTCGCGGAAGAGCTTCAGCCAGGGCTCGAACATGGTTTCCTCGAGCCCTTTGACCTGCCCATGGACCGCAAGCGGATTGCCCTTGTAGCGCCCGCTCGTCCGCATCACCGAGGACCAGAAATCGTACATTTTCGCCAGATGCACCGGCCAGGCATCGGGCGCGATCGCACGCTCGAAGACCGGCGCGAGGATCGGGTCGCGACGGATTTTCGCGTAGAACGCATCGACCAAGCGGACGATCTCGTCCTCGCTCACGGCCGCCTCGTCGATCAAGGGCGGCATCGCCGCGGCTTTCCTCTCGCCTTGTTCCGGTCCATCATATTGGCGCCCACGCTGTCTCGACCCTGCGACCGAAGCGCCCGCTTCGAGAGTAGGGTTTTCTCACTCATCTTTTCGCGCACGCATTAGGAAATGTTTACCGATCGCTGAGATGCTTCGTGACGAGCGCGGCAAGCTTCGCGGCGGTCTCGAATGAATGCAGTCCGCTTTTCCATTGCGATTGTACGGCTTGTCGTATGCACCACCATCGCACCGATCCTGCTTTCAACCGGTACTGGCTCGGCTCTCGCCGCCAATTCGGGACCGGAAAAATTTTCTTACGATCCGTCGACCTGCAAAACCGACGCTCACGGCAAACTCTATATCGCGCTCGGACGCAACGTTCTAGCCTTACCGAGTTCAGGCGCGATCATCGTGGCGCGTTACGGAAATGACTGGCTGACGCCGCCTGACCCAACCGATTCGGTCGGCTGCCCGAACAATCCCGAACAGTTGACGGGCTTCGGCTTTCCCTACGCTTATAACACGGCGGCGGGAAAGGAGAACACGCCCTTCCCCGCTACGCATGCTGCGCGATTAGATCTGCTGCAGCTGATCAGCATTCACGGATATCGCGACGTTCCGCCAGGCGCCGCGACGAGTTGGGCCGGCGAAGATTTGGAGACGAAAATTGCGAAAGTTGTTTGCGAGAAAGCGAGTATTCACGAGGACCTTCCTAGTGGTCTGAGCGTTTGTCGATTCGGCCCAAAGGACTCGAGTAGTATGCGGCTTGAGGATTGGACGGCGACCTATGTTGGTCGCTCGGAAGTTTACGAGACTCCGCTTGGCCATCCATTTATCGTCAATTGCGGCCCATGGACGTACTCCACAGGTATCGGACATTGCGACGTCTCGTATGTATTTAGTCCTGGCATGGGCGTGACGTACCGATTTCGCCCTTATCACGGCTTACCACCGCGCCTTTCCGTCGACCAAGTCGTAGAGTTTGATCGCGGCCTGCGGGCAGCGATCTCGAACGCGCTTGTGAAAGATTACACCTGGCCTGAGCAGCCGCCTCATCCCAAATCGAATTGACGCGATCCGAACACGGAATCGATTTCGGCGCACGAAGGCTTTAGTCTGCACCCCGTACCGATATTGCGGAGTGCCCCATGAGTCCCACGCCAAGCCAAACCCTGCCGCGACGCGGCTGGATCGACGTTCATCATCACATCGCGCCCGCGGCTTATTTGCGCGAATCGGGCGAAGGCGTCGGCCGCGCGCTCAAGACCTGGTCCCTCGCCAAATCGATTGAGGACCTCGAGGGAGGCGGCATCGCCACCGCGATCCTCTCGGTGACGCAACTGTCGAAGCACATCGCGAGCGACGAACAGCGCCGCCGCTTGGCGCGCGCCTGCAACGACGAGGCGGCGAAGATCGTCGCGGATCATCCCTACCGCTTCGGCATGTTCGCCGTCCTGCCGCTGCCCGATATCGAGGGGAGCCTCAAGGAAATCGAATACGGGCTCGATCGCCTCAAAGCCGACGGCGTCGGCATGTACACCTGCTATCACGACAAATGGCTGGGCGATCCGGTGTTCGATCCGGTCTTCGCCGAGCTCAACCGGCGCAAGGCGGTGATCTATGTCCATCCCTCGATCCCCGATTGTTGCCGCAACCTCGTGCCGGGCGTCACCGATGCGGCGATCGAGTTCGGCACCGATACGACACGCGCCATCACGCGGATGGTGTTCTCGGGCGCATCGCAGCGCTTCCCCGATCTGCGCATCATCTGGTCGCATGCCGGCGGCACCATGCCCTATCTGATCGAGCGCTTCGTGCGCATGGCCGAGCAGCGCGACTATGCGAAGCTTTTGCCGCGAGGCTTCCTGCCCGAGGCGCGGCGCTTCTTCTACGACACGGCGCAGGTCGCGAACCACACGACGCTCGCCTGCGCGCGCGAGGTCGTGCCCGATCAGCATTTCGTCTTCGGGTCGGATTTTCCCTATCGCAATTCGCTCGAGCACGTCCAAGGCCTCGAGGCCTGCGGCGTCTTCAATGACACCGAACTCGATGCGATCGCGCGCGGCAATGTGGCGCGGCTGCTGCCGCGCTTGCGATGAAGGTTTAACGCGTCGCCCCTGCAATCGAGAATGGAAGGAATGCGCCGGCCGCGTTGGCGCGCGGCGGGCGCCATGCTAGTTTCGGGCCCTCACCGTTCCGCGGAAAGAACAGCGACAACCACAGGCGGGCGCCGCAGCGTGAAGTTTCTCCAAATCTGGTTCGAGCGCTGGTGGCGTCCGAGCGCCGATGCCGCCGGCCCGCCGCTCGGCCTGCTGATGGGCATGTTCTTCACCTATGTCGGGATCGGCATGGTGTGGTCGATCCTCACCGTCTATGCGACGTCGCTCGGCGCCAGCGCCGCAACCGCCGGCGCGACGATCTCGGCCTTTGGCGCCTCGCGCCTCATCGTCAGCGTGCCGGCGGGCATGATTTCCGAGCGACTCGGGCGCATTCGCGTGATGCTGACGGGGCTGCTGCTCGTCTCGGGCGCGTCTTTCATCGCTCTCGCCGTGCACGATATGAC
>Ga0070681_10000408_pt1 | contig 34993 bp, 32 predicted proteins | sample KBSC83BmetaG_FD_65650 | JGI IMG/M metagenome (GOLD analysis project Ga0070681, IMG submission 65650) | Corn rhizosphere microbial communities from Kellogg Biological Station, Michigan, USA - KBS C8-3B metaG | ecosystem: Host-associated > Plants > Roots > Rhizosphere | place: USA: Michigan...
GCGCGAGTCGATCGACGCCATCGTCGGCGCCGGTCGCTACAAGAGCGAAGGCGTGTGTCAGGCGGTCATCGCGGTAGGCTGTCTCGTCCAGCGACACAAGGACGAGCTCGCGGAAGCGCTCCCCGAAGTCGACCTGTTTCTCGGCGCGGCAGAAGCAGACCGACTCATCCCGGAGCTCACCGAGCGCGGGCTGCTCGGCGATCCGCTCGTGGACCACCCTGGTGTTCGCGTCTACTCGGGCGACCTCCCGCACGTTCGCTATCTCAAGATCAGCGAGGGGTGTGATCACGGCTGCGCGTTCTGCGCGATTCCCCTCATGCGCGGAAAGCATCGATCGTTCGCGTTGGCGGACGTTGTTCGCGAGGCGCAGCTGCTCGAGCTGCAGGGTGCCCGCGAAATCAACCTCGTCGCGCAGGATCTCGCGCACTACGGTCGCGATCTGCGCAACGGCATTGGTTTACCCGAGCTGCTGCGGGGGCTTCTCGACGAGACGTCGATTCCGTGGCTTCGGCTGCTGTACCTCTATTCGGCCGGCCTCACGCCGGAGCTGCTCGATCTGATGGCGACGGAACCGCGCTTGCTGCGGTACCTCGACATGCCCATGCAGCACGCGTCGGACGCGGTGCTCAAGCGCATGCGGCGTCCCGAACGTCAGGCCACGCAGCGCGAACGCATCCGCCGCATTCGTGACATGGTCCCCGACGTGGCGATCCGCACCACGTGCATCGTCGGCTTCCCGGGCGAGACCGAGGACGACTTTCAGCAGCTGTTGGACTTCCTCGAAGAGACGCGCTTCGACCGCGTGGGAGCGTTCACGTATTCGGCCCAGGAAGGCACGCGCGCGTGGGCCCTCGATGACGACGTTCCCGAAGATGTGAAGCGCGAGCGACTCGAGCGGCTGACGGAGCTGCAGCGCGTCATCACGGCCGAGCGGTATGAGGGCCACGTCGGTACGCGTACGCGGGTGCTCGTGGATCGGTGCGCGGACGAGGATGGGCGCGTACAAGCTCGCGCACCGTGGCAGGCGGACGACGTCGACGGCGTGACGCGTGTCGCCACCGATGCGGCGCCTGGCGACTTCGTCGAGGTGGAGCTCACGTCGGTGGAGGACGACTACGACTTTGCCGCGACGGCCGTGCGTATCGTGGACCAACATCGTACGATCACGAGGCCGGTTCGACTCGGCCGCATGCTGCCGGTGACGACGGTGGGGAGCTTCGGGCGTTAGGCAATGGCGCGGCGGGTGGGCGATCCCGGCCTCACGTTCCTGACGCGCCATGCCGCCATCTTTGCGGCCACTTGCATCGCGGCCTGTACGCGGCCGTCAACGCCGGCGCCGGGCGCGCCGGTGCCTAACGCCATCGACGCCGCCGGCCTCCGTGTCTCGCTGGGCGTGCTCCCCGGCGCCAACTTCACGGCAACCGACGCCTGGCGTCTTGTCGATCGCGATGGCCGAGTCGTGGCGGAGGGCCGCGCAGGCGATGTCGTTTCGCTGTCGTCGCAGAGCGGAACGCTCACGCTGGCCGGGCCGGGAGGATCGCGGCGCGAGCTCGCTGCGCCGGTGTCACTCCTCGCCGTGAAGCCGGAGGCAATACTCTCGGTCAATCAGCGGCGCTATCGCGGCAATCTCTCGATCCTCGCCGCGGACTCCGGCGTGCGGATCGTGAACCGCGTCGGCGTCGAGGCGTACCTTCGTGGCGTCGTCCCGAGAGAGCTCGGTGTTCGCGGGCCGGGCGATCGCGCCGCGCTCGAGGCACAGGCCGTTGCGGCCCGCAGCTACGCCGTGGCGCGGCTCGGCAACACGTCCCGCGCCTACGACGTGACTGCGACCACGACCGACCAGGTGTACGGTGGCGTCGACGCCGAGAATGCCATCGCGGACGCCGCGGTGGCGGCGACCAACGGGCTGGTGCTGACGTTCAATGGGCGAGTGGTGAGCGCGCCGTACCACTCGACGTGTGGCGGCACCACCGCTGCCCCCGACGAAATCTGGCGCTCCGAGAGTGAGCCGTACTTGCAGCGCGTGAGCGATCGAATACCCGGTACGGATCGATACTACTGCGAGATCGCCCCGCGATTCCGGTGGGAGCGAAGTTGGCGTGCCGATTCCCTCACCGCGATCGTCGAGCGCTATCTGCGCAGCTATGCGCAGGTGCCGCCAGGGCCCGTTGGCGAGGTGCGGCGCGTCGCTGTCGATGGCGAGACGCCGTCGGGTCGCGTCGCGGCGCTGTGGATCGAGACATCGAGCGGCCGCTATCGGCTGCGGGGGAACGACATTCGGTATGTGCTCCGTTCGCCGAGTGGCGAGCTTCTCAACAGCACGTATTTTTCGCCCGAGGTCGTCAGGTCCTCCGATGGACGACTCGCGCGCCTGACGGTTCGAGGGCGCGGCTACGGGCATGGCGTCGGCATGTGTCAGTGGGGCGCCGTCGGCCGTGCGCGCGCTGGTCAGGACTTCCGCACGATTCTCGGCACGTATTTCCCCGGAACCACCGTTGCGCGCGCGTATTGAACAGCTCCGAGTACTCGTTCGGATTCTTGCTGTCTTTCTCCTCGCGGCCAGTCGGCTGGAGGCGCAGGAAGACCACCCGTCGTGGGCCGAGCGGCTTGGCATCGACAAGCTCAAGTTCACCGGCCTTGGTGTACAGGTGGGTCACGTCGCCCCCTATGGGATCGTCCCTACCACGTCGTATTCCCTGCAGGCCGATTATGGTGAGATTGCGCCGGGTTGGCGAATCGTGTTCAACGCGACGTACTGGGGTTCGCAGTTCACCGACAAGAGCGTGCAGGCGTACGCCGATTCGCTGAAAAACGCGATCTCCGACCCGACAGGCGACGCCGAGGTGATTCTGGGCGATATCACGGTTTCCGATATCGTGCTCGGCGCGGACGCGCGGCGGACTTACAAACCCAGCTGGTGGTTTTCGCCGTACCTCGGCGCGGGTCTCGCAACGCACATCGTGAACGCGGACGGCCGGTTGATCGACGGCACGTTCGTGGAGCGAGCGACCGACGTGATCGCGGTTGGGGTGGCAGGCACGGTGGGGCTGAACGTCCGCGTGCTGCATCACATCGCGCTCGACGCGCAGGCGCGCTACGATTTCCTGAGCCTCGCCCGATTCGCTTCGCTGCGTGTCGGCGGCAGCTACTACTTCGACAACCCACGTCCGAAAACTCCGAAATGAAGCCCAACATTCGCGTCGGCGTGGTGGGTGCCGGGGCGATCGCGCAGCTCGCGCATTTGCCGCTCCTCTCGAAGCTCCGCGGAGCGCAGCTCGTCGCGTTATGCGACAACGACCGCCCGAAGGCCCGCGCCCTCGCTGATCGTTTCGATGTCCCCGATGTGTTCACGGACATCGAGGACCTGCTCGAGTTCGATGAGCTCGATGCCGTGATCGTCGCGACGCCGAACCATCTGCACGAGCCGCACGTGCTCTCGGCGCTCGAGGCGAAGGTGCACGTGTTCTGTGAGCGACCTCTGTCGCTCACGGCGCGCGGCATCGAGCGGATCCTCGCGGCGTCCAACCGCGTGGACCGCAAGGTGTTCGTGGCGAACAACCACCGGTTTCGCGCCGACGTTCAGGCGCTGGATCGTTTCCTCCGGGGCGGCGAGCTCGGCAAGCTGACCGGCGTGCGCGCGGGCGTCTATCAGCCGCGGCTGCGTCACGAGGGCTGGCGGGCGCGACGCGCGGAGGCCGGCGGCGGCGCATTCTTCGATCAGGGTCTCCCCATGGTCGACCTCGCGATGTGGCTCGCTGACTTTCCGGCTCCGCTTCGCGTCTGGGCGCACATGGATCGCCCTCGCGGAACGGCGGTCGAGGAGTCGGCGCTCGTGACGCTCGAGTGCGAGTCCGGCATCGCGTTCACGTTCGACATCTCGTGGGCGTACGTGGGGTACGAGGAGCGGTGGTGGTTCGAGACGTTGTCGTCGCGCGGGAGCGCGCGCCTGGCGCCACTTCGCGTGGTGAAGGAGCTGAACGGGAAGCCCACGGATGTCTCGCCGGGTGGCGCGGCAACGCGCGAAAACTCGTTCAATCAATCGTACCGTGCCGAGCTCGCGCATTTTCTGTCGGTGGTGCGCGAGGAGACGCCATACGAGGCGCCGTCGGACCAGGTGATCCTGCACAAAGTGATCGAGGCCGCGTACAAGGCGGCTGATGAGGGGAAAGAGGTGAAGCTGTGATTGCTGTCGGGATGGTCGCGTTGGCCCTCATGTGGGGACTGGGGACTGGGGAGTGGGGACTCGGCCGGGAGGCTAATACCGCCGAGGAGGATTCGTCTGGGGTAATAGCATCGGGGCCGAGTCCCCAGTCCCCAGTCCTCAGGTCCCCAGTCGCCAGTCCCCAGTCAACCAACCCGGGCGCTGACCTAACGATCTATCTCGTGACGATGGGGAACGGCACGCGGATCTGGGAGCGCTTCGGGCATAACGCGATCCGCATCGTCGACGCTACTCGCGGGACCGACAGTGTCTACAACTGGGGGACCTTTGACTTCGCCCAACCGCATTTTCTGCAGCGATTCATGACCGGCAATACCCTGTACTGGATGCAGGGTGAGGACATGGCGAGGACGGTCGACATATATCGCTACACCAACCGGTCCGTGTGGGTGCAGGAGCTGGATCTCACCCCTGCGGAACGGCTGGCGGTCCGGGACTACATCGACTGGAATGCGCGGCCCGAGAACCGCTACTACCGGTACGACTATTACCTCGACAACTGTTCAACCCGCGTCAGGGATGTGATCGACCGCGCCATCGGCGGACAGCTCAAGCGGGCGATGGCGTCCAGCCTAACGAATACGACGTATCGGTTCCATACAGAGCGTTTGTTCCAGTTCGACCGGGCCGTCGCACTCGGTACCAACATCGGCCTTGGCGAGGTGGCCGATCGACAGCTCAGCGAGTGGGAAGAGTCGTTCCTCCCCGCGCGGCTCATGGACCACGTGCGCGACGTAAAATTCCGCGACTCGAACGGGGCAGTGCATCCGCTGGTGAAGGCCGAGCGGCAGGTGTTCGTGGCGACCGGGCCGCCGGAGCCCAGGCAGCCGCCCGATGAGATGGTCCGTAACCTCGCGATCGGGCTCGCGGTCGCGGTGCTTTTCGGGGTTCTCGCGCGCGGTGCGAGTGTAGGGAAGCGTGTCGCTCGCATCGGTTTCACGACCGTGGCGACGATCTGGACGGCGCTGAATGGCATCCTGGGCGTGCTCCTCATTGTTGGCTGGGCCGCAACGCGCCACATCTTCATGGCGCGCAACGAGAACCTCCTGCAGTTCGACGTGCTGTCGCTCGCGCTCGCTGTGGTGCTGCCGGTCGCCATCGCGCGCGGCCGCGCCGTGCGCGCGGCTCGTACGCTCGCGTTGGTGATTGCTGCGATCGCGTTCGTCGGCTTCGCGATGCAGATCCTGCCGTGGTTCAAACAGGTGAACGGCGAGATCATCGCGCTGACATTGCCCGCACACCTCGCGCTCGCGTGGTGCGTGGTCGCGCTGACGTTGGCGCCGGCAACGGCACCGGCGAGACGCAGTGGCGCGGTTCAACCCGTCGCCTCGCGCACGGCCGCGTGAGCGGGCTCTCGGTAGGCGTCGACGTCGGAGGCACGTTCACCGATCTCGCCGCGGTCGCCGACGATGGGTCGGTGATCGCGTACAAGGTCTCGAGCACGCCGGGCGATCAGAGCGAGGGCGTGGAGCGCGCGCTCACGCGGCTCCCCGCCGCCGCGCCGCCGGTCGCGACGATCGTGCACGGCACGACCGTCGTGACGAACATGCTGCTCGAGCGCACCGGCGCCCGAGTGGTGTTGTGCGCGACCGACGGCGCCACTGACCTGCTCGAGCTGCGGCGACAGGAGCGTGCGGCGCTCTACGATCTCTCGGCGCACCATCCGCCACCGCTCGTACCCGCCGACCGGATCGTCGGCGTGCCCGGGCGAATCGCGCCGGAAGGCGTCGTTAGGCCGTTGGCGCCGACGGCAGCGAGTGAGGTCGCCGAGCGGGTCGCCGAGCTCGCACCGGATGTCGTTGCGGTGTCCCTGCTTCATGCCTACGCCGACCCGTCGCACGAGCGAATGCTGGCCGACGCGCTGCGGAATCGATTGCCGAGCTGCGACGTGGTCTGTTCGACGGACGTGCTACCGGAGATCCGAGAGTACGAACGTACCGCGACGACCGTCTGCGAGGCGTACGTCCGGCCGGGCGTGGGGCGCTACGTAGCTCGCCTCGCGCAGCGGTTGCGGTCCGCCGGGCTGCCGGAACCCAGCGTGATGTCGTCGAGCGGCGGCACGACACCGGCGCCCGTCGCCGCGTTCAACGGCGCATCGCTTGCGCTTTCCGGCCCGGCCGGCGGAGTCGCGGGTGCCGCCTACATTGCGCGGACGTTAGGCATCGAGCACGCGCTGACGATCGACATTGGCGGAACCAGCGCCGATGTCGGACTGGTGCTCGGCGGTGAACCGCTGCTCGAGGCCGGCGGTGCGGTGGCAGGGGTACCGATCGCGCTGGCGCGCGTGCTCGTGGAAACCGTCTCCGCAGGCGGCGGCAGCATGGCGTGGGTGGATGACGGAGGAGCGCTGCGCGTTGGACCGCGCAGCGCGGGGGCTCGGCCCGGCCCGGTCGCGTTTCATCGCGGCGGGACGCAGCCCACCGTCACCGACGCCCACATCGCACTGGGCAACATCGCGAGCACGACGATGAGTGATGGTGTCGAGCTCGACATCGACGGGGCGATCGCGGCGATCGATGCGCTGGCCGCGCGTATCGGGGCGAGTCGTCAGGCAACCGCCGAAGCCATCGTTGCCATCGTCGATGCATCGATGGCTCGGGCGCTGCGCCGCGTGAGCGTCGAACGCGGCATCGATCCCAGGGAGTGCGCGCTCATCGCATTCGGAGGCGGAGGACCCCTCCATGCGTGCGGGCTCGCCGAGCGAATCGGCGTGAGGACCGTCATCGTGCCGCCGTATGCCGGCGTGTTGAGCGCGCTGGGCCTCGCGATCGCGCCGCAGCGCTACATCGCGACGGCAAGCGTCATGCGGGTGCTGGGTGAGCTCGGTGCGGACACGTTGCCCTTCTCGTCACTCGAGACGACGCTCAGATCGAACGGCCATTCACACGGCGATGGCGGAGCCGTGAAGCACTTCGCGCGCGCACGATACATTGGGCAGGGGCATGAGCTGGACGTCGAGGTCTCGCCCCGTCTCGGAATGGATGCGATCAGGCAGCGGTTTCTCGCGCGTCACAGCGAGCGGTTTGGCTTCACCCTCGACCGCGACGTCGAGGTCGTGAGCGTGCGGTGCAGCCTGTCCGTTGGCGGACACATCATGCAGCTCGCCCGGCGCGGCCGCTCCGCGTGGAGTGAGGAGCTGCGGTTCGATGACGGCGGCGAGCTCACTGGCGTGGTTGCCGGCCGCGCGACGATCGGTTTGCTCGACGCGACGCTGCTCGTTGCCGACGGCTGGACCGCCCGCTCGTTAGGGATCGGCGGGTGGGTCCTGGAGGCACGATGAACGCGACGTCCGGTTTCGATCCGCTCGCGCTCATGGTGATGTCGAACGCCGTCTCGATGATTGCCGAAGAGATGGGCGTCGTGCTGGAGCGCGGCGCGCTCTCGCCGAATATCCGCGAGCGTCGTGACGCTTCCTCGGCGCTGTTCGACGCGCGCGGACGCATGGTCGCCCAGGCCGCGCACATTCCCGTGCACCTGGGTGCAATGCCGGAGTCGGTGCGCGCGGTGATGGCGCACAGTCCGGAGCCGGGCGACGTGTTCCTGCTCAACGACCCGTATGCCGGCGGGTCGCACTTGCCGGACCTCACGATGGTGGAGGCAATCGGCGATGGCGGGACGATCGTCGGTTTCGCGGCGGTTCGTGCGCATCACGCCGACGTCGGCGGCTTGAGCCCTGGGAGCATGCCGCAGGGCGCGACTGAGCTCTTCCAGGAAGGGATCATCGTGCCGCCTGTGCGCATCGCACGGCGTGGCCTTCCGGTCGATGACGTGCTGCGCCTCGTCCTGGCGAACGTCCGCACGCCCGCAGAGCGCCACGGTGACCTCGCGGCTCAGCGAGCGGCCTGCGCGGCGGGGCGGGAAGGCTGGCTCGCGCTGCGCCTCCGAGAAACGCCGGCGCGGCTCGACGCCGCCTGCGAGGCGCTCCTCGACTACACCCGACGCCGCGCGCTCGCGAGGATCGCGGAGCTCGGCGACATCCACGGCCGCGCCGTCGATGCGCTCGAGGGTGACGGCGTGTCGGACGCTGACGTACCGGTGGCCGTGGAGGTCTCGGTTCAGGACGGGCGGATGCGACTCGACTTCACCGGGACCGCTCCCGCAGTGCGTGGTAACGTGAATTGCCCGCGGTCGGTGACTCGTGCGGCGGCGGTCTTCGTGCTCCGGACTCTGCTCGACGACGATGTCCCCACGAACGATGGCATCGCCGAAGCGCTCGACCTCGCGATTCCTGCTGGCTGCGCGATCGACGCGCGGTGGCCGTCCGCGGTTGCCGCCGGAAACGTCGAGATGTCGACCCGCATCACCGACACGATCTTCGCTGCACTCGGCAATGCGGGCGTCGCCGTTCCCGCTCAGGGGCAGGGGACCATGAACAACATCACGTTCGGCGGCGCCGGCTGGACGTTTTACGAAACGTTAGGCGGCGGCCAGGGCGCCAGTGCGCGCGGCCCCGGTCCGAGTGCCGTGCACGTAGGCATGAGCAACACGCGCAACACGCCGATCGAATCGCTGGAGCACGCCTATCCAATCCGCATCGACGAGTATGCGGTGCGTCGAGGATCCGGCGGCGCCGGCGCCCATTCGGGCGGAAATGGCGTGGTGCGTCGGTACCGGGTGCTTGAACGGTGCACTGTCACATTGGTCACCGAACGCCGACGCCACGCCCCGAGCGGTACCGCCGGCGGCGCGCCGGGAGCGCCCGGCGTCAATCAACTCAACGGCAAATCCATTCCGGCGAAGTGCCGTATGGAATTGGAGCCGGGCGACGTGGTGACCGTGATGACGCCCGGTGGCGGCGGCTGGGGACTCGCCGGGAATCGGGAATCCGGGAATCGAGGCCTCGGCGTTTGAGCTGATGGCCGATGGCCGACGGCTAGACGTCCAGTTCCATCCCTTCAGCGGCGGCGATGACGCGCAGCGTGCGGCCGGACCGGGCCGTTGACGCTCGGCATTCCGCTAGTCGCGTATCGAGCTCGTCATCGCTGCGATCCGGACTGTGGTGGAAGAGGACGAGCGTCTCCACGCCGCTCTCGAGCGCGAGGGCGACCGCGTCGCCGTAGGTCGAGTGTCCCCACCCGCGATGCGACTCGTATTCATCCTCGGTGTACGTCGCGTCATGAATGAGCACGCGGGCGCCGCGAATGAAGTCCACCAGCTTCGCGCGCCATCGATCGGTGCTCACCGACGCATCGCCAGCGCGGAGCTCGTTGTCCGAGATGTACACGAACGCGGTACCCAGCTCCGCCGCACCCGGCTCGCGCGTCGCGAACCGGTAGCCTAACGCGCCGCCCGGGTGTCGCACGGCGAACGCCCGGACATCGAACCCGTCCGAGTTGTGGCGTTCATCGCTGAGCTCCCGGAAGTCGAACGTCGCCGCGAGCTCCTCGAACGCCACCGGGAACACGACGGGCGACATCTGATCGCGCACGACGCGCCGGATGCTCGCGGCGAGTGACTTCGCACCCCAGATCGTAAAGCGGTTGCCGCGCTGGAACGCCGGGGCGAAGAACGGAATGCCCTGGATGTGGTCCCAGTGCGCGTGCGTGAGGAAGATGTCGCCAGTGATGGGGGAGCCGTTTGCGCGGGCGATCAGTGCCCGTCCGAGCTCGCGGATGCCGGTGCCGGCATCGAGGACGACGAGCGAGCCGCTGGGCGTGCGCACCTCGATGGACGGCGTATTGCCGCCGTATCGAACGGTGGCCGATCCCGGTGTCGGTATCGAGCCACGGGTGCCCCAGAACCGCAATCGAAAGGACATCTAACCCGATCGGAGTCGCAGCAAGAACCCATCAGCCATCAGTATCTAATGGCCGCTGGATTCTCGCTGTGAGCTGGCTCCCCTAGACGCGCGCCTGGGCGCAACGCTTGAGCGCCGGTCGGTCCGCCAGCGCGATGCGACGGCGTTCGACGTTGATCCACCCCTGGTTCTGGAAATCCCGCATCGTGCGTGACACGGTCTCACGGCTTGCGCCGATCATGTGGGCGATCGTCTGGTGCGTGAGCGGCTTCTCGATCTTGTCGCCATTGTCGTCCGACGCGAAGTCGAGCAGGAGGCGCGCGATCCGGCCTGGCACATCGAGCAGCGCGAGCCCGTGAATCTTGCCATCGGCGCGACGAAGGCGCCGCGAAAGCTCCTGCATCAGCACCCATGCGACCGCCGGATTCGCTTCGACCCGCCGCCGGAAATCGTCGCTGCGGAGCACGAGCACATTCGTGTCTTCCATCGCGATCACGTGTGCCGACCGCGGCTGCTCGTCGATGAGCGAGAGCTCGCCGAAATGCTCACTGGGGCCCAGCACGCCGAGAATCACCTCGCGGCCATCCTCGCCCACGAGCACGACTTTCACGCGTCCGTCGCGGACGATGAACAGGGAATCGCCGGGGTCATCCTCGAACAGAATGACGCTGCCCTTTGGATAGCTCTTCTCGCGCGTCAGCTCAGCGAAGCGCTGCAGCTCGGCGTCCTCGAGCTTGGTAAAGAGCGGAACCGTCCGCAGGAAGTTGGATATCTCCATCAGTCAGAGTGCTCCGCGAGAAACAGGGTCATCGCAAACGGAATCACAGCAAGCATAGCCGATAGGTATTCGGTGGATGGACGCCGACACCGGCGCCGCGTCACGAATAGATGCGCCGTGGCGTCACGCAAGCCTAGTCGTCCGTTGCCCGAGTCCAGTGTGATGGCCGTCGGCGGACCGGGCCAAGTCCTTGTCTGCTTGTCTTTTGCGCTTCTGACAGGGTATATTTGCAAGCTATTCTTCTCGAGCTATTGAGGGCGTTTCCATGAAAGCCGATATCCACCCCGAATACGCGACCGCGACCGTGAAGTGCGCGTGCGGGAACACGTTCCAGACGCGCTCCACGATTGCGGAGATCCATACCGACATCTGCAACGTCTGCCACCCGTTCTTCACGGGCAAGCAGAAGCTCGTCGACACCGCTGGGCGCGTTGAGCGCTTCCGGCAGAAGTACGGGAAGACGAACAACTGAGCCTTCGCGATCGACTCGCTGACGCGCTAGCGCGCGCGGCCGAGGTCGAACGGGAGCTGCTCGATCCGAAGACCGTTCGCGATGCGCGTCTCATGGCATCGCTCGGGCGAGAGCACCAACGACTCACGACCGTCGTCGCGCTGGCAAAGCGGCTGGAGAAACTCGATGACGAGCTCGCGCAGGCGCGCGAGCTCGTTGTCGTTGACGACGCCGAGCTAGCGGCCGAGGCGCGCTCCGAGGTGACGCGCGTCGAGGCCGCCATTGGCGGCGTCGAGCACGAGCTCAAGCCTGTCCTCGTTCCGCCGGACCCTCTCAACGACCGGCCCGCCATCGTCGAGATTCGGCCGGGGACCGGCGGCGACGAAGCCGCGCTGTTCGCGGCCGACCTGTACCGGATGTACACGCGCTTTCTCGACCGGCGCGGCTGGAAGTACGAGCCGCTGCAGTACTCGGAGGGCACGTTAGGCGGTCTCAAGGAAGCGGTGTTCAAGGTCACCGGCGACGGCGCCTTCGGTGCGCTTCGCTGGGAGTCCGGCACACACCGCGTGCAGCGTGTGCCCGCGACCGAGGCGCAAGGCCGGATCCACACGTCCGCCGCAACGGTAGCCGTACTGCCGGAGGCCGAAGAGGTCGACGTCGAGATCGACGACAAGGATCTCCGCATCGATGTCTTCCGGGCGTCGGGACCCGGCGGTCAGGGCGTGAACACGACCGACTCTGCCGTGCGCATCACGCACCTGCCGAGCGGCATCGTCGTATCGCAGCAGGACCAGCGCTCGCAGCTGCAGAACAAGCTCCGGGCAATGCAAGTGCTGCGCGCCCGCCTGCTCGACGCGAGGATCGCCGAGCAGGAGGCCGAGCGCTCGCGCATGCGGAAGACACAGGTGGGCACTGGCGATCGGTCCGCGAAGATCCGCACGTACAACTTTCCGCAGGACCGCGTGACGGACCATCGCATCAACCTCACGCTGCACGATCTCCAGCGCATCCTCGATGGCGATCTCGGACGCATCATCGACTCGCTGCAGGAGGCCGCCGACGAGGAGAACCTCGGTGAAGCCTGACACCGACCCCCGCCCGTTAGGCACCCTGCTCACCGAGCTCGCGTCAGGCCTCGAAGGAGCCGGCGTCGCGCTCGCGCGCGATGAAGCCCGCGACATCGTCGCCGCCGTGCTCGACGTACCGCGCTTCTGGCCGAGTGCCAACAAGGAAGCCCTCGTCGACGCGACGGCGGTGGATGAAGCACGGCACGCGGCCGCCGCTCGCGCTCGTGGGGCGCCGTTCGCCTACGCCGTTGGCCGCGCAGCTTTTCGCCACCTCACGCTCGCGGTCGACGATCGCGTGCTGATCCCTCGGCAGGAGACCGAGGTGCTTGTCGACCTCGTTCTGCAGGCCGAAGAGGGAGGACGAGGCACGCTCGTGGATGTCGGCACCGGGTCGGGCGCGATCGCGCTCGCCCTCGCAACCGAAGGCAATTTCGACCGGGTCATTGCCACGGACGTATCGCGCGGCGCGCTGGACGTCGCCGAGCGAAACGCCGCGCTCGTTCGCGATGAGCTTCGCGCGCCGGTCGAGTTCCTGCACGGCTCGTTGCTCGCCCCGATCGCAGGCCTGCGCGTCCGCGCGCTCGTCTCGAATCCGCCGTACATCGCGTTCTCCGAGCTCGAGGAGCTGCCTGCCTCCGTTCGTGACTGGGAGCCGCCGCTCGCCCTGTTGACCGGCGACGAAGGGCTGGCGACCACCCGCGTTATCGTTCGGCAGGCACCGTCAGTCCTGGAGCGCGGCGGTCTTCTTGCTCTCGAGGTCGATACGCGCCGAGCGTCGCTCGTCGCCGAAGCGGTCGCCGCGGACGGATCGTACCAGGACGTGGCCGTGCATCTCGACCTCACCGGCCGCGAGCGATTCGTGCTCGCCCGCTGCCGCTGACGAGCGATCCGTCCATTACACTTCGTCTCCACCCCAACCCGATCCTCTGCATGCTCGACGAGAAAGCGCGCGAGCTTGGCCGGCTCATCGGACAGAGTCCCGAGTACCAGGCGGTCAAGCGAGCGAACGAGGCGTTGAACGGTGATCGCGACGCCGTTGCCTTGCTGCGTCAGATGGACCAGCTTCGCGATCAGGCCCAGCGCATGATCGAGCGCGGCGAGAACCCCACGGCTGACATGGAGCAGCAGCTCGACGACCTGCTGGGCAAGGTGCAGGTCAACTCGAACTACCAGCGGGCGATCGCAGCGCAGGAAAACTTCGACAAGACCATGCTCCAGGTGAACAACTGGATCACCGAAGGCATTCGGAAAGGCGCGACCAGCTCGATCATCACGCTCGGATGACGAAAGGGCGGGGGAAGCTGATCGTACTCGAGGGCGCGGAGGGGGTTGGCAAAACGACCCAGCTGCGCCGCCTGGCCGAGACGCTGACCGCGAGGGGAATTTCGCATCTTGGAGTACGGGAGCCGGGCGGCACCGCGATCGGCAATCAGATCCGCAACCTGCTGCTCGAGCCCGGCCCCGGCTTCTCGGCGCGGACGGAGGCGTTGCTGTTCATGGCGTCGAGGGCGGAGCTGGTCGAAACCGATATCAGGCCAGCGCTCGCCCGCGGCGAGGTCGTGCTCGCCGATCGCTTCTTCCTCTCGACGTACGCATACCAAATTGCCGGGCGCGGCCTTTCGGAGGTGGAGGTCACCGCAGCCAACCGGTTTGCAACTGGCGGGCTGGTGCCCGATCTTACGATCCTCCTTCGCCTCTCGGTTGCGGCCGCGCTCGCGCGAACCGATAGTCGTGGGGCGCGGGACCGCATCGAATCGGCCAGTGACGACTTCCACCACCGCGTGGCCGAAGCGTTCGACCGGTTCGCCGAGCCCGCGTGGCAGCGAAATCACCCGGAGTCCGGCCCAGTGGTCGCGATCGACGCTGCGGGATCGGTCGATGAGGTCGCGGCAGGCGTGCTGGGCACGCTAGAGCAGACGTGGCCTGAAACTTTCCGTCCCGCAGTCGGGTCTCATTCCTGATTGCGGCGTAGTCCAATCCTCGGGGGTCGCATGCGCTCTCGCGCGTTCGTCGTATTGGGAGTCCTGAGCACCGCACTGGTCGCCGGCGGGTGGCTGGTCGAACGTGGGCTCGATGGTGGATCGTCGGTTTCGGGACCGCGCCTCTTCGACGAGGTGATGACCCACATCGAGCGGTATTATGTGGACTCCGTGAGCACGTCCGACCTCTACGGGAAGGCGATCGACGGAATGCTCGAAGAGCTCCACGATCCGCACTCCGTCTTTCTCCGAGCGGATCGTCTCGCTCGCCTCAACGAGAGCACGACGGGCAATTACGGCGGCGTTGGGATTCAGATCGACGTTCGTGACGACTGGGTGATCGTCGTCTCGGCGCTTCCGGGAACCCCGGCGGAACGGGCAGGGATCGAGACCGGTGATCGGATTGTCGAGGTCGCAGGGAAGTCCGCGAAAGGCTGGACCATCCCCGAGACGCGCAACGCCTTGCGGGGTGCGCCGGGCACCTCCGTGTCGATCGTCGCCGAGCGGGCCGGCACGAAGCGGCCGGTGACGCTCGTTAGGCAGGAGATCCACCGGAGCGCCGTCGCCCGCTCGATGCTGTTGCCCGACGGTGTCGGGTTCGTTGACCTCAAGGCGTTCAGCGATTCGACCGAGAAGGAACTCTCCAGGTCGATCGACTCCCTGTCGCGGGCCGGCATGCGGTCTCTCATCTTCGACTTGCGGCAGAATCCCGGCGGACTGTTGACGCAGGGCGTCGGCGTGTCGGATCTCTTCCTCGACCGTGGGCAGGAGATCGTCACGATGAAGGGCCGGGTCCGCGACGCCAACCGCGATTTCGTGGACGGCGCCCCGCAGCGATGGCCCAACCTCCCAATGGTGGTTCTCATCGACGAATACTCGGCATCGGCGTCCGAGATCGTGGCGGGGGCGCTGCAGGATCACGATCGCGCTGTGGTTGTCGGCCACACGTCATACGGGAAGGGAAGTGCTCAGACGCTCTACCCGATCACGGGTGGGAGCGCGCTCAAGCTCACGACCGCGAAGTGGTTCACGCCGTCCGGCCGTTCGATCTCCAAGCCGCACAGCGCGGAGGGTGACGAGGACGACGACACGATTCCCACCCCACAAGCAGCGCGCGAGAAGTTCAAGACGGACGCGGGCCGTAGCGTGTACGGCGGCGGTGGAATCGCGCCTGACGTGATCGCCGGTGACACGATGCCGGTGCCCAGCGAGGTCGCGTTGCAGAACGCGCTCGGGAAGAAGATTCCGCAGTTCCGCGACGCGATCACCGATTACGCGATGAGCCTCAAGGGCACGAATACGGTGACGTCGACGGACTTCCCGGTCACCGATGCGATGCGCGAGGCTCTGTGGCAGGGCATGCGACAGCGCGGCATCCAGATCGATCGCGCGGTCTACGACGCCGCATCCTCGCTTGTCTCGCGGCTCATTTCCTACGACGTCGAGCGGTACGTGTTTGGTCGTCCGGCCGAGCAGCGGCGGATCGTTCAGGACGATCCGATCGTGCAGAAGGCGGTTGAGCTCACGCGCGGGGTCAAGACACAGAAGGACTTGCTCGCGCGGGTGAGCGAGAGTCAGGGCCGTAAAGGCGAGTGAGCTCCGCCGCCGCGGACGGCGGCAACAGAAACGTCGGGACCGTGTTCGTGCTGGGCGCGGGTCGAGCGGGACGATCGCTCGCCCGCGCCCTCGTCGTTGCCGGCGTCGACGTGCGCGGACTGCACGGCCGACACGCCGATGCGACAGCTCGCCCTCCAGTCACGGGCGGTGACCTGCCGGAAACGTTAGGCACGGCGACCGTCGTCCTCGTCACGGTTCGCGATGCGCAGCTCGGTGACGCGCTGCGGCAGCTCGCCCGGGCGACGCTCAAACCCGGTGCGGTGGTGCTCCACGCGAGCGGCGCCACCGACCCCGCCGAGGCGGTCCTCCTGCGCGAGCGCGGACATAGCGTGGGCACGATGCACCCGCTCGTACCGCTCGCGAACCCTGACCACGCCGCCGACGTGCTCCGCGATGCGTGGATCGGCGTCGATGGCGACCCGGCGGCGATCGCAGCGTCGACCGCGCTCGCGACTCGTCTCGGAGCGCACGCGCTCACGATCCCGCCGGGCGAGAAGCCGCGCTACCACGCGGCGGCGGTGTTCGCGGCGAACTTCCCGGTGGTGGTAGCGGCATTGGCGGAGCGGCTGCTCGAGGAGGCGGGCGTTGCCGAGGACACGGCGCGAGCGGCAACCCTCGGACTCATGGGCGCCGCTGTCTCGAACCTCGAGTCCGGCCGCCCGCACGACGTGTTGACCGGCCCGATTGCGCGCGGCGACGTCGCGTCGGTCGAGGGGCATCTGTCGGCGCTCACCAACGACGCACCGGCGCTCGCCGCCTACGTCACGTTGTCACGTGCCGCGCTCACGCTCGCGCGCGAACGCGGCACGTCGGCCGAGCGGCTGGCCGAGATCTCGGAGGCGCTCGACGCGGCTCAGCGGCCGCCCAGCACCGCCTGATCGACGACTCTGGCGCCCTTCGGGGGCGTGAACGAGAAAAGCTTCGCGTCCACCGGCGCGTTAGGCGTCACGGCCGTGATGGTCACCAGTCGCGTGATGCCGGAGGGTTCGACCGTCTCGAACTGACGGAGCGTTCCGTCAGCGGTGTCGATCCACACCTTCGCCTGCGTGAACGGCTCGGTGCTCGACTTCGGCTTGAGCGTGAGCGAGTGCGCCGCGCGGCCGGCCACCGTCGCGGTCCCCGCATCGGTGATCGCGAAGCGAGTTTTTGGCGAGTCGAAGAAGCGTGAGGCGAGGTCGAGGCTTCCCGCGCCGCCATTGGTCATGGGAACCTTGATGACCTGCCCGGGCGTCGAGCTGGGCAGGTATACCCAGAGCCACTTCCCGTCGCCGATGATCATGTCGCCCTTCGGCTCAACGAACCGGAACGAGAAGCGAGCGGGCTCGCGCTGCTGCTGAAACTCACCAACCGCTTTCACGGTCGATCCCGTGAGCGGATTGGTGATAGCCTGCTCGAACGTGCCCTTCGAGGTCTTCGTCTTGTTGTACGTCGCGACGGCCTTGTCGATGATCGTATCGACCGTCGACTGCTGCCGCGGCGCAGCGCTGCCCACCAGCGCAGTTGCAGCGATTACATGTATGTAGTTCACTCTCACCACTGCCTCCCATAGCGTCGAGGCGGCTACCAAGGCAGGAACAAGGCCAGGGAGTTCTGTTCTCAGTCCCGGTGCGCTCGATTCCCGATTCCCTATCAGCCTTACCCCACTTCGATCGGTGCCGTTCCCGGCGACGGCGCCACGGCCCGATCGATGGCGCGCGCAATGAGCCGTAACTCGTTGACCAGCTTCGCAAACTGATCGGGGAACAAAGACTGTGCGCCGTCGGACAGAGCACGGTCCGGGTTCGGATGAACCTCGACGATCACGCCGTCTGCCCCCGCGGCCACCGCGGCACGCGCCATGGGCGTCACCTTCTCGCGCAGGCCGGTGCCATGGCTCGGGTCCGCGATGATCGGCAGGTGCGAGAGCTTGTGGACGATTGGGATCGCGTTCAGGTCGAACATGTTTCGCGCCGCGCTGTCGAAGCTCCGCACGCCACGCTCGCATAGCACGACCTGGCCGTTCCCCTCGGCGAGGATGTACTCGGCGCTGAGCAGAAGGTCGTTGATCGTCGCGGCCATGCCGCGCTTGAGCAGCACTGGCTTGTTGAGACGACCGACGGCCTTGAGCAGCGAGTAGTTCTGCATGTTGCGCGCGCCGATCTGAATACAGTCGGCGTACTGCGCCACGAGGTTGGCACCCGCTTCATCCATCGCTTCGGTCACGACGGGCAACCCGGTTTCGCGTCGCGCGAGTGCGAGGAGCTCGAGCCCTTGTTTGCCCAGGCCCTGAAACGCGTACGGTGAGCTGCGCGGCTTGAACGCGCCGCCGCGGAGTGCCGTCGCGCCAGCCGCGCGCACCGCGCGCGCAGCCGTTACGATCTGCTGCTCGGATTCGACGGAGCAGGGGCCCGCGATCACGACGACATCGCTCCCGCCAACGCGCACGCCGGGTGCGATCTGAACGATCGTACTTTCCGGGCGCCACTCGCGTGACACCTGCTTGTAGGGCTTCGACACGTGGATGACCTGCGCAACGCCCGGGAGCGCCGAGATCTGCGAGTCATCCACACGCCCGTCGTTGCCGACGAGGCCGATGGCCGTGCGCTGCCCGCCGGGCATCGGCACGGCCTGATAGCCCATCTCTTTGATCGCGCCGCAGACTCTGTCGATGTCCGTCTGTGTCGCGTCTGTCTGCATGACCACCAGCATTACCGTTCCTCGAGATCGAGAGACCACCCGTCAGTGGCGAGCACGACGCGACCGTCGAATCGTGTCGCCACTTCGCCGCGAATGTCCACGGCTTCGACCGGCGGATAAAAGTGCGTGAGCGCAAGCACGCCCGGCCGCGCCGCGGCGCCTAACGCTCCACACTGGTGCGGCGTAAGGTGCGTCGCGATGGCCATCGTCTCCGGCAGCGAGCACTCGGCGAGCAGGATGTCACACCCGTTTGCCCAGGCACCGAGCGCGTCATCGTGGCCGGTGTCGCCGGTGTAGACGATCCGACGACCGCCCGCCTCAACGGAATATGCCATGCTTTCGTCGGTGTGTGGAACCTTCGTGCAGCGAAGGTGCACGCCGTCCGCCAGGTCGAGACTTGCGCCCGGCGCGAGCTCACGAACCGAGATCGGGAACCCCAGGGAGAGGAGACCGTCGCCGAAGATCGTGGCGAACCTCGACAGGAGCCGCAGCGTGCCGGCGGGCCCGATGACGTCCAGCGGCTCGGACCGGGGCGGCAGCTGGCCGTAGCGCCACGCGTACAGCAAGGTCGGCAGGTCGACGATGTGATCGGCGTGAAAATGGGTGATGGCGAGATGCGTGATCGTCTGCCACTCGATGCGGAGGTCGGCGAGACGCGTGGCGACGCCACTCCCGCAATCCATGAGCAGCCGGACGCTTCCGGTGTCGACGAGGTGGCTGCTCTGGACGCGTCCGGGCCACGGTGCGGCTGTTCCGGTGCCGACGGTGGTGAGTCGCATCACGAGCCCTGGTAGACGGCCTTCTTGATCGACTGGACACCGCCGGCTCGCAGCCGAATCAGGTAGACGCCGCGCGGTACCGGCGAGCCGTTAGCCGCGGTTCCATCCCACGTGAACGACGGGTCGCAGCCGCTGCCAGAGGCCGATGCGCGACCGTACCGCCCCGGCTTCAGATACTGCGGCGACGACGCGTTAGGCAGCAGCGTCCGGACGAGATTGCCGCGAACGTCGTGAATGGTGAGACTCACCGCCGTCGTGCGATCGAGGTCGAACCAGATGCAGGTGGTGGTGGACGTCGTGCTGGGAAAGGGGTTGGGAAAGTTCTGGTAGAGCAGGGTAATCGCGGGGCGGCCCGTGTCGGGCGGGGTCCCTTGTTGCGGCGGGATCGTCAGGTGCGGAAACGGGCTCGCCGCGGCCATGGCCGCGGCGAGCGCCGCTCCGGAGAACGCGACGAGCCGTGCCTTCAGTGTCACGCGGGAGCTGCCACGGTCGCGGGTTCCTCTCCGAGAAGCTCGGCAATCTCTTCCACGGCCGAGCCGCGCATGCGCACGCTGACGATCGATGATACACCGGGCTCCTGCATCGTGACGCCGTACACGGCATCGGCAGCCTCGGTCGTCGTCCTCGGGTTGTGCGTGATGACGATGAACTGTGTTCGGCTCTTGAACTGATTCAGCATGCGCACGAAGCGCCCGATGTTCGCGTCATCGAGCGGAGCATCCACCTCGTCGAGGAGACAGAATGGGCTGGGCTTCGTGAGGAAGATGCCGAACAAGAGCGACAGCGCCACGAGGGCACGCTCGCCGCTCGACAACAGGTGAATGCGCTGCGTCCGCTTCCCGCGCGGCGAGGCGTGCACTTCGATGTCGCAGTCCAGCGGCGCGTCGGGATTCTCGAGTCGGAGGTCGCACTCGCCGCCCCCGAACAGCGTCATGAAGATCTGACGGAAGTTCTCCCGCACCTGGGTGAAGGTGGCGAGGAACAGCTCGCGCGCCGTCGCGTCGATCTCGCGAATCGCCAGGGCAAGAGAGTTCTTCGCCTCGGCCAGGTCTGCCCGCTGTGACGTGAGGAAGTCGAGGCGCTTGGTTTCCTCCTCGTGCTCCTCGATCGCCAGCGGGTTCACCACGCCTAACGACTCGAGCTGTCCGCGCAGCTGCTCGGCCTCGCTCCGCAGCGTCTCGTCGTCCACCTCCACGGGCGCGAACGACTGGAGCAGATCATCCAGCGGCTTCCGCCACTCGGTTTCCAGTCGCTCGCGGATCGCCGTGCGCCGGCCGGAGAGCTCGGTGAAGCGCAACTCGGCGTGGTGCATCTCATCCGCCAACTGGTGCGCCCGGCGCCTAACGTCATCGAGCGTGTGCTCGGCGTCGGTGAGCGCCTCGTCGGCCAGCCGAACCGATTCTTCGGCCGCGGCCAGCCGATCGTCCGTGTCGCGGAGCGTTGCGTCCCGCGCGTCGAGATCGAGCTGCCAGGCCGCCATCTGTTCGGCCAGCGACCGATCCGCGTCGGCGAGCGTGCTGAGCTCCTGCTCGAGCGACGCGAGCCGTGCCGAGGCCGACGTGAACTCCTCGGCGAGGCGACGCTCACGGTCCGACGCCACCTGCAGCCGCGCCTGCGCCTGTGCCTCCGCGATCTGACCTGCGGTTCGCTGCTCGCGAGCCTCGTCCTGCGCCCGCTCTGCGTCTCCCAGCCGAGACCGTGCACTTGTGGTAGCGCCGTCCCGCTCCTCGATCACCTGGGACAGCTCCGCTGCCGACGCATCGATCGTCGCAATGCGCGCACGAAGCTCATCCGCGCGCGACTGCAGTCGGCCGGCGAGCGCCGCGGCATCAGCAACCTCGCGCTCGGCGCGCTGAAGCCGACGTGCCAGCTCCGACCGCTGCTCGCCCGCACGCCGCAGCTCCTGCTGAAGCCCCGAGGATTCATCGGAGGCCGCGGAAACGCGTTCATTCGCGGCAGTCAACGCGGCGCGCGCCGCGTCGGCCGCGGCCGACGCGGCTTGGCGTGCCTCCTCGCTCGCACTGAGCTCGGCGCGAAGCGCGAACAGCTCGGCGCGCCGGCGCAGTGGCCCGGGACCTCCAGTCGCACCCGGCAGCCACACCGCACCACGTGCATCCACGAACGCCGCACCCCCATCGAGCGCGCGGACGTTGCCGAGGAGCGCGCGAACCCACGCCTGAGCTGGAGCGGCGGCGTCGACATCGGCAACGAGCTCGCCGGCGGCTGCCGCGTCGTTGGCGTCGCGGACCGCGTCGAGCGGCAACAGCAGCAGTGCGCCCGGATTGCTCGTCGCGTGCCAACGGCGGATGGTCTCCGCTGCTTCACGGTCTCGCACGACGACCGCGTGCACCGTTGCACCCAGGTAGCGCTCGACGAGCAGCGCGGACGCGGCGCTGGCATTCACGAAATCAGACAACGGCCCGAGGACAGCCCCTTCGCCGAACTGACCGCGTTCGCGGAGAAGCCGCGCCGCGGCTGGCGCGAGTCCGACGCGTTCGCGTTCGAGCGACTCGAGCGCGTGCACCTTTCCCTGAAGCGCAGTGTACGTCTCGTCCGCGCGAAATAGCTCGTGGCGTGCAGTCGCCTCGTGTTCCTTCGCGGCGTTCATCGCCTCGCGCGCCTGCGACAGCGCGGCCTCGGCTTGCTCGACCGCGCTCTTCGCGAGCTCCACGCCTTCATCCGCCGTGGCCACATCGCGCGCGATGAGCTCCGCCGCGTCGGCGAGCGTTGCGCGCTCCGACTCGAGCGTTGCCGCGCGCTGTTCGACCTCATCGAGCTCACGTACCCCACCCTCGCGGTCGATCTCGAGGCGCCTCAGCTGATCGCGGCTCTCCCGGGCGAGTCGATCCGCGAGATCGACGCTCGTCCGCAGCTCGGCGACGGCTCGACGCGCTGCTTCCTCGGCGCTGGCGCGACGGCGAAGCTCATCGGCTGCCTCCCGCACCTCGTCCTCGAGACTCGCCCGGTCGGCAACGGCGCGTTCGCGGTCGGCGTGCACCCGCTCGCCTAACGCTTCTCCTTCGCGCTGCTCCTCTTGCGCGCGCTGGCGTCGCATGAGCGCGTTGCGCTGTCGCTCTTCGGCGACGGCGATCTCACCGCGCATCCGCTGCGCCGACTCCCGCTGCGTGCCCGCGAGACGCGCCAGCTCGGCGCGCTGTGCCTCCGCGGCGGCACGTGCCGAGTGTGAGACGTCGCGCCGGACCTCGTGCTCGCTCACGTCGGCGTCGGCTGTCGGAACGAGATCACGCAGCTCGGTCACGCGGACCTCGAGCGTCTGCAGCTCCTCGTGCCATGCCTGCATCTCGCGCGATGCGAGTGTCAGCTCTACGGAGAAGCGACGCGACATGAGCTCGGCGTGCCGCTCTGCGCGCTTGCGCTGCCGCGCGAGCGAGCGAACCTGGCTCTGTACCTCGCCAATCAGGTCGTCGATGCGCGACAGGTCGAGTGTCGTCTCCTCGAGGCGACGTTCGGTGCTGCGGCGTCGATCGCGATAGAGCCCAACGCCAGCCGCTTCCTCGAAGAGCTCACGGCGGTCGTCGGGCCGGTCCGAGAGCAGGGCATCGATTGCCTTGGCCTCGATGACGACGCCGGAGTCCCCACCGAGCCCGGTTCCACGAAGCAGGTCGTGAATGTCGCGAAGGCGACATGGCGCCCGGTTCAACAAATAATCGCTCTCACCGGAGCGAGAGAGCCGCCGCGTTATGACGACCTCCTTGAACGCGATGGGTAGCGCGCCCTCGGAGTTGTCGAAGTGCAGGGAGACTTCCGCCACGTTGACCGCGCGCCGCGCCGACGAGCCCTGGAAGATCACCTCTTCCATCTTCGCACCGCGAAGGAGTCGCGCACGCTGCTCGCCCAGCACCCAGCGGACTGCGTCGGAGACGTTCGACTTGCCGCACCCGTTCGGGCCGACGATCGCCGTGACGCCCGGCTCGAACGCGAGGTAGGTCGTGTCGGCGAACGACTTGAATCCCTGGAGCTCCAGCTTTGTCAAACGCACCTAGTAGGCTCTCCCGACCCGATATGCGAGGGTCGCGTCGATGTTCTTCGTCGTCTTGAGCGCCGACTTGGACGGCGCGGCTTCGTCGGGTGTCTCGAACGCGCCCGCGTACACGCGGACAGAGCCGTCGCGCTGCAGCAGGCCGTACACGGGGACGTTTCGCGATTGGAAATCGGCAATGATCGGCGCGGCCTGCGCCTGCGACGGCGCCGTGGCGACCTGCAGCCCGAACGGTGCACGGATCACCGTGCCCCATCCCTGCGGAACAAGCCCGCGCTGCCGCAGAAAGCCTAACAGCTGATCGGCCTTGTTGCGATCCACGTAGGCGCCCGTGGTCACCTTGTACCAGGTGCCGCGATCCGCGCCGCGGCTCACGGGTGCGTACGTGCCAACCGGAAAGTCTCCTCCGCCGGAACGCACTCGGAGCGCCGCGCCATCCTCCGTATCGACCATCGCGATCTGCACGGCGAACCCTGACGCCAGCGCCGAATCTGCCGGGTTCTCGACGACGAGCGGCGGAGACGAATCGATCACCGGACTCGCCGACACGAGGCTATCCGATGCCGCAGCCGAGTCGCGGCGGAGCACGGTCGCCACCGGGGGCTGTGGCCTCGCTAGGTACATCCGCCCGAGCATGATGGCGATCGCGGCGGCGGCGGCGATCCCGACCGCCGGAACAACCCAGCGACGAACTGGCTGCGCGGTGCGGGCCGAGCTTCGCACCGCGGTCCGCGGCGCTGATCGCCGCGTAGCGGACGACACCTCCGCGAACACGTGCGCGGAGGGGAGCGGACTGGTCGCGTCGCCGACGACGACCACGCCGTCGAGCATACCAATGAGATCCTCGACACCGGGCACCGCCGCCGGCGCCGCGATGAGCAGCAGCGCACCCGTCTCGTGAAATCCGCTCGCGAGACGTCGCCACCGGTCGTTGCGAAGGATCTCCTCCTGAACGACCTGATCGCTTCCGCTCGGCAGCACGTGCAGGTTCCCGATCGCATCGATCTGCCGTGCGATCTTGTTGAGCGACACGCCATAGAGAAAAGCGTCCGTCAGGCCGTGGGGGTCGTCGTCGGTCACCAGCTCGCGGATGGGTGCGACGTCGCCGATGAGATCTCCCACAGCGACGCGGCGGTGCGATGCCTGCGCCCTGCCGATGCCTAACGCCACCGACGCCGTCGCGATCGGGTCGTGGCCCAGCACGACGACGGCGCTCGCGCCGTCGAGCGTACCGGCAACCCGGCTACCGGCCGCTTCCCACAGCGATTCGAATTCTCCCACTGCTTGGTCGGTCAAGGGTTCCCTTCGTAGACCCAGAACGATACGTGCGACGCGCGGCCGATCCGCTCGGCGTCGGCCTTCGTCGGATATGGCCCGAGAATAACGCGATAAATCGGCGTGCCGTTCGTCTCGCCCGTGACGACGCGTGCCTTCTGTCCTTCGACGGAGATCGTCGCGGCGCGCTCGCGCGCTGGCGGCTCCGATACGAACGCGGCGAACGATACGACCCAGCCCTTTGGCCGTGCCCCCTGCGCGGGTGCTGCGGCTGGCGTGTCCACCGGTAGTCGCGGCGGCGCGGGCCGCGGAATCGCCGTCCGCGGCGTTCGCGGCGCGGTCGTTTGGCCAGCGACCGTCTGCCCGTTTGAAGTATCGGGTATCGCCTTCGGTGCTGGCGTCAGTATCCCGGTGTCCGATGCGGCTTTCGAGGTCGAGTCCGAGTCCGCGAACGTGACCGGCTGATCGAGCTCCCCGGAGCGCGGTCGGAATCCGTTCCAGATGATCAGGTGCCAATAGTCGCGAGCCCCATCACGCACCGTCGAACGAGTGCGCAGCGTTTCGCCGTCGACGATCACGACATTCTCGCCCTGTGCGAGAAAGAGCGCCCCATCCGGTGCGACGAGCGGCAGGTCGTCGCGCCACTCGGTTGCCACGCCGCCGATGACCCGCGCCGTTCCGACGGCAACAACCCATGCCGAGTCGCCCTTCGCGGAGCGCGCGAGGACGTAACGTCCGAGCGGGTCCATGCGCAGTGCGCTCACCACGCCCGGCAGCTCGATCGATCGCTCGATCTGGTCCCGGTACCGATCGATTACCGTGATCGTGCGGCTCGAGTCGGTTGCGACGAACAGGCGATCGCCGCTTGGCGTGGGCGCGATGGCGCGCACGTCACCCCCGAGATGAAGCGTGGGGGTCACCTGCAGCGTCCGGCCGCGAAGCGAAATCAGCGATGAATCGATGCCGAAGTACACGCGATCGCCGACCTGCGCGTGAAGAATGCGAGGCGCGTCCGGGACCGAAGTGCTGTCCGTGACATCAGTATCGGGCGGTCGCACGCGAATGACGCCGAGGTCGCTGCCACGCTCCGTGAGCACCAGCAGCGTGCCGTCCTGTTGCGGGAGCAGGAGTCGCGCACGTTTCGGCGGCGCGAATGTCCAGTCGCCCGACGGCGTCAGCCGCGTGACGCTACCGTTCGCCGCGATGCCGTAGATCGACCAGCCGTCGCTCGACGAGACCGACGTCAGCTTGGCTCGGGTCGCGACACCAACGTTCCCCGAGCGAAGATCGATACGGCCGGGAACTCCGTTCTTGTCGACGTAGGCGAGCGAACCGGCGTCGCCGTCAAAGGCAAGAACGCGTCCTGGCGCGGCCGCGTTCGTCCCCGACGTCCAGATGGCGGAGTCGAGTTGTGGATAGCGGAATGCACGAACGGCCCCGCCACTGCGCGGAATGCGCAGCATGATCTGGTCGGGGCCGGTCGGAGAAAAAGCGGACGCGGTGTCGTGCCGCCCAGTGGACTCGGAGCGGTCGGGGCGACCGCACGCGGCAAGCACGAACGCCAGAACGACGAACGTACGCACGGCGGTAAGCTATGGCTCTGTGAGGGAATCGGGAATAGGGAATCGGGAATCGAAAGCCCCCGGGACGCTCATCTCGTGTACAGAGGCATCCCGAGGGCGGCTACGATTCCCGATTCCCGATCCCTAGAAACTCGGCCCGAGCGTCCACGACCAGTAGCCCTTCTTGCCGTTGGGACGATCGAGCGCAATCGAGTAGTCCCACCGCAGCAGCGCGAATCCGAACAGGTTCATTCGAATTCCGGCACCATAGCTGTGAACGGGTGCGCGAGTCGTCGCGGCGTTCTGGTTCACCGAGTTGTCCCACACGACCTTCTGGCCATGAGACCACGCGAGACCCATGTCGTAGAAGAACAATCCGTCCACCGGCGGAAGCGAGATGGGCAGGAGGCCGAGGTCGAACCGCCTGACGAGTGGGAACCGAACCTCCGCGTTCCCGAAGGCAACTCGGCTGCCGAGCAGCTGAATCGCACTGCAACCGCCCTGCGTGTTGGGGTTCTGCGGGAGGCCAGGGATTACGTAACACTGGTAACTGTACTGCTCACGATCGTAGCCGCGCACGAACTCGGGACGACCGATGTATTTCTGCAGCAGCATCTCGTCCCGGCCGACCGAGATGCTCGTCTGGCCTCGTATCGCGACTGTGAGAAAGTTGAACAGGATCGGGAAGTAGCGGCGATAGTCCGCCTGATACTCCACCCACTCATATGAGCCCAGCGTGGGCTCGATCTGGAATCGATAGCGCCGCCCGGCGATCGGTCCCGTGTAACCGAAGAGCGTGTTGTCGGACACGTACGCGAAATACGGTGCGCCGTACACGATGCCGGATCGGTTGGTGAGGCTGTCGACTCTGAACGGATCGGCGTAGCCTCGGTCAGCGTCGATCTTGCGACTGTACCACTCTGTCAGTTGATCGACGTAGTTGAGGCTTCCGCCGAATTCGAGGCGCGTGAACCGGTTCAGCGGATACGCGCCGATCCCGAACGCCTGGCGCGTGACGAACCTCGTGACCGCCTGATTTTGTTTGTAGGTGTTTGTGCCGAGGCCCAGCAGGCCGTCCACCTTGTTGGTTTGATCGTACGTGAGGGCATAGACCGGAGTTTGCATCACGCCGCTCGTGTACTGCAGCCGCCGGCCCATGCTGGTGAACGCCGCCAGCAGGTATGCCTCGGTGATTCGGCCGTTTACCTGTGCCGAGAACGCGAGGCGATGATCGCCCAGCATATCGCTCAGCACGATGGTCGTGCCGCCAGTGACTCCACGGCCGAAGTTGTCGGCAGCATAGCCGATGTTCGGGCGTGAGACGTATTCAGGCTGGTAGCCGATGCGGTACCCATATCGCTTGAACTCCGCCGTGTCGGGAAGCGCGAGCGCGGCACTATCGAGCAGCTGCGCGACGCTGACGACGGTCTCCGCGCGTTCGGGCGCGCTGGGAAGGTCCGCCGACGCGCGCATCCCGGTGGCGCTCCGGTAGATCGACCGATCACGCGACACGGAGTCTCGGTTCGCCGTAGTGATTGGCGCAAGCGACGAGGTGTCGCCGCTCGATACCGCCGGCACCTTGGGCATGGGATCCGCCGGCATCGCGGCTCGGGGTGTCGACGCCGTGACCGGTGGGATCGTTATGCTCGCGGTCTCCCCGGCGGAGCTGTCGCGGTGCACCGACGCCTTCGCGACCACCTGTGTCTTGATCGGTGTCGTATCGCGGAACGGCTCCTTCATCAACCGGCGGGGGTTGTTCACCGACCACACCGTATATTCGCCGTTCTCGTAGTACGCGAACGCGAGACGATCCGCCTGACGCGCCCACGTGATGACGGGACTGTACTCGGTCACGGCGAGGACGGCGCCCACGACGTTCGAGATCTGAAAGTGCTGCTTCTTCTCGAGGTCGTAGATGAAGAGGTTCGGGATGCCTGTCCGATCCGACACGAACGCGATCGACTTGCCGTCGGGCGCCCACATCGGATTCAGGTTCTGGCCCGCCTGGTTCGGGAGCACGCTGATGCGGCCGGACTCGAGATCGTACAGCGCCACCTGCCAACGACTGAACTTCAGGGTTTCGAAGTCGGTTTCTGGCCCGCGATCCGACACGAACGCGATCGTTCGGCCGTCAGGCGACCACTGGGGCTGATTGTCTCCGTTCCGGTCATTCGTCAGGCGCCGGAGGTTCCGTCCATCGCGATCGACGATGTAGAGGTCCGTCAGCCCACCCTGGCCGCCGCTGAACACGAGCTGGCGGCCGTCCGGCGACCATGACGGGCTCGTGACACCTTCGAGCGGCAGATCGAATCGGTGGATCACCTTCCGGCGTTTCACGTCCATCAGGTACAGGACGTCGCGCCCTTCGCGCTGTGCCGTGAACGCGAGCAACTTCCCGTCAGGCGAGAACGCGCTCTGCGAGTAGAGCAGCCGCAGCTCTTCGTAGTTCGGATCGGTCGTCGATTTCACGAGGCGCGCGAGACGCTTCCCGGTCTCGCCGTCGCCTAACCACAAATCCGGAAAGACCTGACCGCGGAGAAAGCTGCCAAGCGACACGAACGCGATCTGCTTCCCGTCGCTCGAGAGCGACGGCGCGAGGAACAGGCGTCCGCCGGTCTTGCGTTCGCTCAACAGCGGCTGAGAGAACTTGCGGGCCCGCTCGAGCGCCGCGATCTGCGGCAGATGCTTCGTTTGCATCGCCTCGCGCCACTCATCGCTCAGGTCCGCCAGTGTCAGGCCCGTCTCTCGCTTGAACGCGCGCTCGATACCAACGTTAGGCGCGGAGTTCAGCACCTCACCGATGATCTCGTCGCCCCACCGATTCCCCACGTACTCCCACAACGCTTCGCCATAGCGATACGGGAAGTATTCATCCGGGCGCATCGTCATCTGTTCGATCGACGGCAGATGGCCATTGATGGCGGCATCACGCACCCACGCCTGCGTCAGGATGTGGTTCGGGCCGCCCGCGAGGTACTCGGCCATGCCTTCCATGAACCACAGCGGCGGGTCGACCTGCGACAGCGTCTGCAGTCCCGCGCCGGCACGCCCACGAGCGAAGATGTCGTACTGGAACGCGTGCACCATCTCGTGCGCCAGCACGTGCTCGAAGCTCTTGTAGTCGCCGGTGAACGGGAGCAGCATGCGATGCCGCAACGCTTCGGTGACGCCACCAGTCCCTTCGCCGAGATCGCCCGTGACGTTGTTCTGTCCGAAGTCGCCGCGTGAGGCATACAGAATGAGCGGCTTCTTCTCACGGAACTGGTGATTCAACAATCGCGAGAGGCGGGCGTAGGCGCGTTCAGCCATGCGGGCCGCATCCATCGCGGCAACCCGTTCCTGGGGGTAGTAGTGCACCAGGAAGTGTTCGGTTTCGAGCACGCTCCACTTGAAGTGGTCGTACTGAACCTGGTTCTGACCGAAATACGTTTGCGCCTGGAGCCGTGTCGCCACACCAACGGCGGCGACGAGCGCGGCTGCACACGCGCCCGCCTTCACGATCCTCATTTGAGTGCTCCTTGCTGCTGATCGACCGCGACAACGGCCGCATCGCTCCAGAGTCGTTCGAGCTGATAGAACTCCCGGAGCGTCGGGTGGAAAATGTGCACTACCATATCCACGTAATCGAGCAGGACCCATCGGCCCTGCTGAACGCCTTCGACGTGATGCGCGCGCGTGCCTTCCTTGCGCAACTCCTCGAGCACGTGTTCCGCCACACTGCGGACATGCGTGTCCGACGTGCCGCTCGCGATCACGAAGAAGTCCGTCATGTCAGTCACACCTCTCACGTCCAACACGACGACGTCGTTGGCTTTGAGGTCGAGGCACAGCGCTGCCGCGCGCTGTGCAAGGGACGCCGGAGCGGGCGCGTTGGGTCCGGTCATGCGATGCGGTCAGTTCCCGAGCGGGTAATTGTGGCCGAGTGCGGGGAGAGGTTCCGCAGGTCCCGCACCGCGTCGCCACAACGCGGGGTGGGAGGCGGAAGCCTCCGTCCGCCCAAGCATAATGCGCGTGCAAAGCCGCCGATACCCGAGAGATAGCTCGAGAAAAAGGCCGGCCGAGCGAGGTCGCTCAGGCCGGCCTTTGTCGCATCGAGCCGACGATCTGTTGTCGCACCGAGCCGACGACTATGGACCTCGCCGTCGTTCTGTGCCGAAGGTCTTCTTACTGCTTGATGACCCAGATCTTGATCTCGGGTTTCACGTCGGCGTGCAGCCGAACCGGAACGCGGTATACGCCAAGCGCCTTGATCGGCTCGTGCAGATCGATCTGGCGCTTCTCGATCATATCGAAGCCCTGAGCGTGAAGTTGCTCGGCGATGTCGGACGTGGTGACCGAACCGAAGAGCTTCCCCTCTTCGCCAACGCGTGCGGAAAAGGTCAGCGAAACGGCCTCGAGGCGAGCGGCGATAGTCTGCGCGCCGCCTCGACGCTCGTCCTCAGCGGCCTGCAGGCGAGCCTTCTCCTGAGCGATTCGCTTCAGATTCCCGGCCGTGGCCGCGTACGCGATGCCGCGGGGCAGCAGATAGTTCCGAGCAAAGCCCGGCGAAACCTTCACGACGTCTCCGGGCTGGCCGAGCTTCTCGACCGCCTGGCGCAGGATGACTTCCATGTTCACTCCAGTCGTTATGTGGTCGGGCGCGGTCTGCTGCGCCAGTCGAGCCAGGTATCTCCGAGACCGACGCCGAGGGCGAACACCCCGAGCAGCGGCCAGATGAAGATGGCAAGGCCAATGGTGAGCGCTACCATGAGACGGCCGGGCGCGAAAAACCACGCTAACACGCCGAGCCCCCGCAGGGCGTACAGTGCGCCGAAAAACACGAGCAGGTTGAGCCCCACGATGCTGAACGCCTTGAGCGTCGGCACCGCGACGGCGGTGATTCCGAGGACCAGACCCCAAACGAGCTGGTCGTTGAAGCGAAATTCCTTGAGCGGCGCCAGCGGCACACCGATACGCGCTCGGCTCACGCGGTGGTAAAGCCCCCAGGCGAGTGCGAGCACCGCGAGCGACTCCAACGCCAGGATCGAGGGGTACAGCGGGACGGTATACGTCGGCAGTGTCCGAAGTCGCTCTGCGCTTTCGCGCGCGAGCGAGTCCATCCCGGGATTGTCGCGCGTGATCTCGGTCCACTCGCGAGTCTTGGAGACCGACTCCCAATCCGATAGCCATGACTCGACGCGGCGCGTGTACTCGGTGCGAACCGCGCGTTCGACCGTCTGCGGTCGCTTGGACGCGAACATCACGAGCGCAAATCCGACGGCGAACGCCAATCCGATGGCCGAGAGTGCCCGAGGGAAGAACGCCTGCCGAGGGTTCATGATCGACGCCACGCCGAACGACGCGACGAGCAGCAACGACCACCCTTTCGCAATTGCCACGAACGCCGGCGTTCCCGGTAGTGGCGTGACGATCATCCACACCGCCAGCGCCAACCACGTCAGTGCGAGAAGAAAGCGGCCGCCCAGCCACCACCCGACGAGCGCGCAGGTCGCGAGCGCCGGGACGATGAGCAGGAGCGACTGCTCGATCGGGACGATGACGCGGAGCAACGGAACCAACGGCAGCAGGACGAACGCCAGGAGAGCAAGGAGGATGCGTTTCCACCCTTGCTCACGCGGTGCCGGGGCTGAGGCCACCGGGATGTTCGCCTGCTCGCCGTTCTGAATCGGTCCCCCTCGCCGTCGACGCGTTAGGCTCCAGGCCTCACGCCTGGTGGCCGCGGATGTAGGGAATGATGGCGAGGTACCGAGCCCGCTTCACCGCTTGGGACAGCTGGCGCTGGTGCCGCGCGCACACACCGCTCAGCCGGCTCGGGAGGATCTTCCCGTGGTCGGTGATGAATCGGCCGAGCGTGCGGTCATCCTTGTAGTCGATGAACCGGACTCGCATTTCGCAGAAGGGGCAGGATTTCTGAGCGCGTCGCATGATCAATCCTCATCCTCGTCGTCTTCCTCGCGGCGGCGCGCCGCGAGCATCTCTTCCTCGGACATTGGCGGTGCGCCGACCTCGTGCTCATGGAGCGTGACGAGGTAGCGGACGATGCCATCGTCGAGCTTGAGCGCCCGCTCGTATTCGGGGAGGGTCTTGGGATCGGTGTTGAAGTGGGCGACGACGTAGTAGCCGTTTTCGCGAGGGCCGATGGGATACGCGAGCTGGCGGCGTCCCCAGTGGTCGGTCTTGATCTCGCCCTCGGCGTGAAGCAGCCCGTGGTATCGGGTCAGCTTGTCGTTGATGGCGGCGTCTTCGAGTGTCGAGTCGAAGATGTACACCGCCTCGTATACGCGAGACACGTGTCGGCAATCCTCCCTTTGGTCGTTGGTCCGCCCCCCGCCGGTTGCCGGAAGCAGGGGGAGGGGAATGGAGGGCCGCGAATGCGGCCCGTTGTGAAAAGCCTTGCAACTTAATGGCTTCTGCCTCGCCGGGACAATGGGTAGGCGCGTCGCGGACGGTGCCAGCAACCCCCGTGAAGAATCAGGTGGCTGGCGCCGCACCGCTGCGCCGTGCCAATATCATCGCGAATCCGGCGGGCTAGGCCCCATGTCTCGCGCGATGATGTTTGCGGTCTCGGTGATCTCGCTGGCGATCCTGGTCGCGTTGTCCGCCCCGGGCGGACCGGATTCGCCGCGCGCGAAGCTCGGGCAATGGCTTCGGGCCAACGGCCACCCCGAGATCGCGACCGTCGTCGAACCGGCCAAGGTGCCGGACCTGCCGGTCATCGGCGGTAGTGCGACTCTCCCTACGTTACCCTAGCTGGCGGGTCGCGCGACCACCGACCGCTACGCGTGCCACAGGATCGCCGCATGTGGCCACTGGTCGGCCCGCGCGAGAAGAAGCTTCGCGGTGCCTAACGCCGTGCGCATCTGGTCGCGCGATAACGACACATCACGCACGACAGCTGACAGATTGCCTTGATTCGGTGCGCGGTCTCGATCGCTCGCCGCAAGCTGCCTAACGACGAACGGCCGCACTGGCGAACCTCCGCGCCCAGTCGAGCGTCGCGCTCGCGGCTCTGCGGCTGGAGGCACGCTGCCGTTGGGGGTGCGATCTCCGCGGGAGCTTCCTCGAGCTGCTGATTGACCTCCGGGCGATCAAGCTCGCCGGGCTCGCGAGTGACCAGGGCGGAGACCGCGCCTCCGACCTGATCGTCATTCAACGTTGACGGTCGGAGTCGCAGCCTGTGCCCGGATCGGGTAAGTCGTCCGACCTGTTAACGCCGCGGCCGGCGGCGCCCCCACTCGAGAATGTGTCAGCCCTGATCGGGGCCGCCGCGTCGGCCGAGGACCGTCTCCAACTCGGGCAGTCTCGGGTCGCCCGCGAAATCACGTCGCACTTCGAGCCAGAGATGATCGTCCTCGCGGACGGACGTCGCAGCCACGATCTCGTCCATCATCCGATCGAACGGCGTGCGGGCGTCCCACGATCGTTCGCGGGCATACTATCCGGCGTGGGGAGCCGCGACCTTCGGCAGCATCGGGATGAGCTCGAGTAGGCGGCTGGCGTAGAGCTCTCCGCGTGTGATGCGCCGGAGCGCCTCGTGGTCGTCGCGGTAGCGCTCCCGCATGCCGGCCAGGTCAACGATCCAGTCGCGCACCGCATCGACGGAACTGAACACGTTCACTGGCGGGTCGATCATCATCACCATCGTCCCGTACCTCCTTCGCGCGGGCTCTCGCTTTCCCCATGTAGCTTGACGCTTCGGCGTGACGTGGGTCACGCGCGGATTTCCGGGGCCCGGTTCGGCGCTTGGCGTTCGGTCTCAACGATGATGGCGAGCGCGCCGCGCCGTCGCGTCCCCGCGACACCTGTCGCGTCCAAGTTGCGGGCGCTGTCGTGTCAAGCCCGCGCTCACTTTCGGATCGGCGCACCTAACGTTCCGGCGGTCACGATTCGGCGGACGGAACGCGCCGTGCCTTCCACAGAGGCGCAGTAACCTCTCGCTCCACTACCGTGTGCGCAGTGGGCGGTGCGGAGCGCGGAAGCCCCTCCCGACGGGCGCCTCCCCGCGCGGACGTCCGCCCGATCACCGCCAACGGGCCCACGCCGCACGTCAGGGCCGGCGCCGCGGGCGCCGCGCGATCCCCTACTCCAAGGGGCGCGCACCCGCCAAAGCGTCCCGCGTCGCCGGCTCACGCCCCCAACCCTTGCGTTCCCGTATGCTCGCTCGCTCGTACTTCCAACTGGTCGACGCGATCGGCGCGGCGTGCACCGACGCCCAGCTCTTGGCGCTGCGCGACCGGATCGCCCTCACCGAGATGCACCCCTTCGAGCGGCGGGCGCTCGAGCGCCAACTCCGCGCGCGCGAGCTCGCGTTGCAGGTCGAGTTGGAACTCTGAATCGGCACTCGTGCTCCGCGAACTCGTGCGCCGTCTCGCATGGTTCTACGCCGTCGCCGTAAGGCGGGGGCATCGTACTGCTTGCCGCGGTCATCCTGGCGCGCAGCGTCTACGATGCGATTCGAAGTCGGTGATTCCCGACCGGTTAACCGCAGAACGGACGGTTGACCGACTTGCCTCACCCCTCAGACGTTGAAGCGGAACGTGTGACGATCGCCTAACGTGTTGCGATCGCGCGGTTTACTCGTGGGGTGTGTCCAATGTGTGTCCGGGGAACGCGGATTCGGGCGCGGTTCGGCTCAGGCGCGACGGCCGGACGATCGCCGCGCGCGTTTCCCGGCCGTCGATGGTTGCGTCGATGCTTTCTGCACCACGGAGAACACCCCGGCGCCGTCCGCGTGCTGATATGCGTCGCGCATGACTTGCAACGATCGCCATCCGCCCGCCGCGGCGACGTCCTGCGCGGGCAAATGGCGCCGCTCCGAGGCCCAGAGCCGCCGGAAGGGATGGAATCCGC
>Ga0070681_10000409_pt1 | contig 34934 bp, 35 predicted proteins | sample KBSC83BmetaG_FD_65650 | JGI IMG/M metagenome (GOLD analysis project Ga0070681, IMG submission 65650) | Corn rhizosphere microbial communities from Kellogg Biological Station, Michigan, USA - KBS C8-3B metaG | ecosystem: Host-associated > Plants > Roots > Rhizosphere | place: USA: Michigan...
AACCACCATTACCGGATCCAAAGACCGGTGTCCTGCCATTGGACGAAGGGGCAACGGACGCGAAAGCTAGTCCAGAATCTCCACAGGGACAACGCTATCGGCCGTGCGCGTGACGATCCTTTGCGTACCCTCTGGCACCTCGAGAGGCGGGAGCTTTTGCCGCGCCGCAAATGAGTCTTTGGTGATCCCCGGAATCTTGAACACCGTCGATCCTGAGCCGCTCATTCTGTAGAAGAGTCCATAGCGGTCGCCACGCGAAAGAAGGGCATCGATCGCCGGCCAGCGGGGGCGAATCACTGCCTCGAAGTCGTTCACCGAATGACGCGCGGCCGAGTCCCAGTCGCGGAACATCTCGGCGGTGAGCTCGGGTACGGAGTGATCCTGACGTTCGCCCCGTTCGTCCAGCAGCGCGTACGCCTGGCCGGTGTCGATGCCGAACGGCGGGAAAAAAAGCTGCACATCGCGCGCGGGCAGCGCCGGCAGCCGCAGCAATTTTTCGCCCCGACCCCAGCCAATCGCCATCACGTAATCGCTGCTGAGAAACGGGACGTCGGACCCGAGGCGGCCGGCGAGCTGCTGGAGCGCCGGTTGGGGCAGAGGTTCTTGCGACAGTTTGTTCAGAATCCGCAGCACGGCCGCCGCGTCGGCGCTGCCGCCGCCCAGGCCACCGCCGATTGGGATGCGCTTCTTGATCACGATCTCGAAGCCACCCGGCCAGCCCGTTTCCTCCGCGTAGAGCGCCGCCGCGCGATAAGCGAGATTCTGTTCCTCAGGCTGATCTCGCATCACTCCGCAGCGGAGCGTGCGCGCGCTCGCTCGCACGTGGAGCCTGACATCGTCGCCGAGGGCGAGACGCAGAAAAACCGTTTCGATCGAGTGATAGCCGTCCGGCTCTTTGGCGAGGACACGCAGCGAGAGATTGATCTTCGCCTGGGCGAGTGTCCGGCCGCCGCGACCGTTCACGCCGGCGCCTCGCTGGTCGGCTGCAGGTCGCGCAGGCTCACGCCGAGCCGGGTGAAGTACCACGCGCCGATCACAGTGATCGGGACGAATGAGAAGAGGTGGTAGGCGATTGCCCACGTCGCTGCCTGTTCCTGACCGACGCCGTAGATGGCCAGTCCCTGAACGGACATGTACTCGAACACGCCGAAGAATCCCGGCAACGACGGAACCGCGGTGCCGAGCGCGATGAACGCCTGCAGAAAGAGCGCGGCGGAGAAGGGCGCACTGATCCCAACGGCCTTGAAGGCAAGCCAGAATCCGGCGGCGTTCAGGAGCCAGTGCGCGAGGGTCCACCCGAAAACCGCCGCGAAGTGTCCGGGCCGCCGCAACACGCTGAGGCCGTGGATGAAGGTCTCGAGCATCCGCCGCCCGCGCTCCTCGATGGTTGGCGAGACCCGCCGCGCAAAAAGCTCGAATAACGACAGCAATTGATTGGGGAAGAACACCAAGGCGTAGAGCATGACCAGCAGTGCGACGACGAGGGTTCCGGCGCCGATGGCAAAGGAGCTGAGCGAGCGGCCGGCGAGCGAGCCGAGCTGCGGCAGGGTCGGATCGAGCAGTGATACGGCGGCGAGAAGCAGCAGCACGATTGCGTCGAACAGCCGGTCGACGGCAAGCGAGGCGAGGGATGTCGGGAAGGGAACGCCCTCTTCACGGGTAAGCGCGTATGCACGCGCGATCTCACCGGCGCGCGCGGGCACGACGTTGTTGACCATCATGCCGATCGCCGTCGCGCGCCACAGAGGTCCGAACGAAAGCGTGCCGGCGACGGGCTCGAGGATCGTTTGCCAGCGCCTCGCGCGCAACGCGAAGATTGCCGTGGCGCAGAAAGTTGCGAGCGCCAGCAGCAGTGGATCGGCGTTGGAGAGTCGGTGGGCTACGTCGCCCGGTGAAATGCCGTGGAGCGTCCAGTAGATGAGTGCTGCGCTCAGTACTGCACCGAGCGCGGCGCGCCATCCCGGTCGCATGTTCTACTCCGCTGCCAGCTCCACCAGATCGACGAGCTCGTCCACGAGCGCGCGCGTTGGCGGAGTTCCGCTCTTCTTGAGCGCGCGACGAATCTCGGCGGCCCGCTCAATGGCGCGCTGGCCGCGATAGAGCAGCTCCTGGATCGGCACGAGCTCCGTTGCCGGGGGCTGGGGACCGGAGTTCCGCGATTCCAGCGATCGCATCGTCGCCAGACTGGAGTTGAGAACGTCGCGCAGCTCCTTACCGCGAGGCGGCGTGCGCGCAGCCGGAGGCGCGGGAGGAACTTCGCGCGACGGGGTGGGAACGCGCTTCACTTCGGGCGAGAGAGGCCCGGGCTTGATGCCGCCGCCCTGTTCCCGAAGCTGTTGCTCGTAGTGGGTCTTGGGATTTGGCGCCACGTACACGATGTGCGGGCCTTCGTCGTTGAAAAAAAGCTGGGAGATCGGAATGATCAGATCTTCGCGCCTCTCTTCCCGCGCCGGCGCGTAGCGCGCCAGCTGTCGAAGACTGTCCTGGAGACGGGCGTCCTGCTCCGCGCCCCAGGTGCGGACCGATCGCACCAGCAGCTTGAGGTCTTCGACCGCTCCGATCAGAGCGCGCTGAATCTCCGGGTCCCACGACGTCGCGCCCTGCACCACGCCCGACGCGATGCGCTCGACGGTCATGGCGAGCTGAACGACGCCGCCGGCCTTTGCCATCGTCGCGCTGCCGCGCAAGCCGCGGGCGGCAGCGGCAAACTGCCGCGCGTCATTCGATTCCAGACTGCGGCGATTGACCAGCGTCTCGAGACGATTGAGATACTCGGTCGCCTCGAGCGAGAAAAAGTCCAACAGCCGGCCCGGCATCGTCATCAGTTCGATCTCCGCATCACGTCCGAAAGGTGGGTTGCGCGACCCCAGCAGTCAAAGCTCGCCCATTATGACGACCGAGCGGCGCGCATCGCTTCGCGCATCTCTTTTACCGCCCGGTCCAGACCGACGAAGACCGAGCGGCTAATGATCGAGTGTCCGATGTTGAGCTCCTCGATCTCCGGGATCGCGGCGACGAGTCCGACGTTGGCGACAGTCAGGCCGTGCCCAGCGTGCACGACAAGGCCCAGGTCCGCGGCGCGCCGGGCGGAATCGCGCAGCGCTTCGATGGTCGCCTCCGACTTCGGCGCGTGCGAGTAGCTACCGGTGTGGAGCTCGATCGCGGGGACACCAAGCTTTCTGGATTGCTCGACGGCGGCGCGGGTGGGGTCGATGAAAAGGCTCACCCGAATGCCAGCATCTGTAAGCGCGTCAATTGCGTTACGAATCCGCGCGGGTTCCGAGATGATGTCGAGCCCGCCCTCAGTCGTAATCTCCTCTCGGCGCTCTGGAACCAGCGTCACCTGCTGGGGTCTGAGACGACGCGCCAGCTCGAGCATCTCGGCGACGCACGCCATCTCGAGATTGAAGTAGGTGCGGACCGTCTTCTTGAGTCGGTCGATGTCGTCGTCCTGGATGTGTCGCCGATCCTCACGCAAATGCGCGGTGATGCCATCAGCGCCCGCGCTTTCGCAGACGCTCGCGGCGTCAACCGGATCGGGCTCGGCGCCGCGTCGCGCCTGCCGCAGCGTCGCGACGTGATCGATATTGATGTAGAGGCGTTGTTGCTTTGCTCGCATTGTCCGCGTCCCTAAGTCGCAGCTTCTTTATCCAGTGGAGAATTCTATCGTGTCGTTCAGAAAAGTCGCTGGCCTATTGCTCCTTGCCGCGTGCTCGAGTGCCACCCGGACTGCTGGCAACAGCGGAGACCTCACCGGTGCCCCCACCGCGCAGACCGCCGTCGAGCAATTCCTGAGGGCGGTGAACGCCAAGGACCTTCAGGCGATGTCGACCGTATTCGGCACCAACAACGGGCCGGCGCGCGCCACCATGGATCGGACCGAGCTGGAGAAACGGGAGATCATCCTCCAGTGCTACTTCAACAACGATAGCTCGCGAATCCTCGGCGAATCGGCGGGCAGTCAGGGACATCGGGAAGTCCGCGTCGAGCTGAAGAAGGGCAACCTCACCCGCCAGACCACCTTCTATGCGATCAGAGGTCCGGGCGACCGCTGGTATGTCGACAACATGGACATCGCCGCCGTGCGCGACTTCTGCGGCAACCCGGGGACCGGCCGCTAGCGCAGTTGCGCTAGTGATCCGATAGCTCGATCAGTACCCCGCCCGTCGAGCGCGGGTGCAGGAACGCGATTCGCTTGCCCTCGGCACCGATGCGCGGCTTGTCATCGATGAGCTGAAGCCCAGCCTTGCGGCAGCGGTCCAGAGTCGCGTCCAGATCGTCGACCGAAAAGCAAATGTGGTGGATTCCCGGGCCGCGCTTTTCAAGAAAGCGTGCGATCGGAGAATTCCTGTCCTCCGCTTCGAGAAGCTCGACGAGGGAGTCGCCGGCGGTAAAGCCGACGATCCGCGCGCCATCGGCATCTTCCAGCGGAGCCTCGGGTAATTCCAGGACTTCGCGGAAAAAAGGCACGCTCGATGCGAGCGCCTCCACGGCGATTCCAACGTGCGATACGCGGGTGCCCCGCGGGGTTGATCGGGTCATTAAGTTTATCGATGAGGGGCAACGTCCCCGCAGTAAACTAACCGACGAAGCCCGCTGGCGTGTCCCGCGGTCTGGAGGCAAAAAATGTCCAACGCAGTTGAAGTAAACGACTCCGATTTCGAGACGCAGATCGAGCAGCACAAGGGGCTCGCCGTGGTGGATTTCTGGGCGACCTGGTGCGCGCCCTGCCGCATGGTGGCGCCGGTTCTCGATCAGCTTGCAGTCGAGTACCAGGGCAAGGCCAAAGTCGCCAAGGTCGATGTCGATGTGAACATCAAAACGTCGACCAAGTTCAACGTTCGCTCGATTCCAGCCATCCTCTTCTTCAAGGACGGCAAGCTCGTCGACCAGGTGATCGGCTTTGTCGGCAAGCCGGCGCTCGCGGAGAAGTTCAAGCAGCACGCCGACGCGGCTGCGTAAGAGGGGCTCGACCGCAGACCGGTGAGCTCCGCACCCGCGGCGACGGGAGGTGCCGGAACGCTGTTTCTGGTCAGCACCCCCATTGGCAATCTGGGAGACATGACATATCGCGCGGTCGAGGTTCTTTCCTCGACCGCGCTTGTCATTGCGGAGGATACCCGGCACTCGAGGCGCCTTCTCGACCACTATCGAATCACGACGCCTCTGCGCTCGTACCATGAACACAACGAAGCGAAGGAGACCCCGAGACTCATCGCCCGATTGAGCGAAGGCGAGTCGATCGCTTTGATCTCGGACGCCGGCACTCCCCTCGTTTCCGATCCGGGGGCGCGGCTGGTCGATGCTGCGCTGGTTGCCGGCATCAAGGTGGTGCCCGTGCCGGGCGCATCGGCGGTGATGGCAGCGCTCGTTGGTGGCGGGTTATCGCTCGATCGATTCACATTCTTCGGGTTCCTGCCGCGGAAGGGAAAGGAACGGGGCGAGATGATCGCCGCTATCGTCAGTTCACCCGTTACGAGCGTGGTTTACGAGGCGCCGAGCCGGGTGGCGGATACGTTGAACGATCTGGCCGGAGCTGGTGCCGGCGAGCGACGGGCGGTCGTTGCCAGGGAGCTTACCAAGCAATTCGAGGAGTTCAGGCGCGGCAGCGTCGCCGAGCTCGCATCCGTATACAGTGTGACGGATCCGAAAGGAGAAGTGGTGCTGCTGGTCGCGGGCGCAAGTCGAGTCGGAGCGAGCGAAAGCGAGCTGAGCAGCGCCGCAGCGGAGCTTCTCGGTGCAGGGAAGTCAGCGCGAGAAGTCATGGAGCATTTGATTTCGGATCTTGGCGCGCCGCGGAACCTCGCTTATCGGATCGCTCATGCCAGGGAGCAATGATGTGCATCCGCGGCGGCAACTTCATTTCTAACAACGGTGACCAACTGAGATGCCTGCCTTGAAGCATCGCCCCGGAAAGATCGTTTGCGTCGGTCGCAACTATCGCGAGCACGCCAGGGAGCTCGGCAATGAGGTGCCGAAAGAGCCGCTGATCTTCCTCAAGCCGCCGTCGAGCGTGGTGTGGGAAGGTGAAAAGATTCTGCTGCCGGCCGCCTCGACGCGTGTCGAGCACGAGGGTGAGATCGGGATCGTGGTAGGAAAGACCCTGAAGCGCGCATCCGAGGCCGACGCTGCTCGCGGAATCAGGAGCGTGATCGCTGTCAACGACGTTACAGCGCGCGACCTGCAAAAAACCGACGGACAGTGGACTAGAGCCAAGGGATTTGATACCTTTTGTCCTCTGGGAGAGGAGTCATCAGAGCTTCCGGACCTCGACAATCTCACCGTCGTCACCAGGGTGAACGGCGTCGAGCGACAGCGGGGTAAAAGCAGCGAGATGGTCTTCTCGATCCCATCCCTCCTCGCCTACATCTCGCGCATCATGACACTGGAGCCAGGGGACCTAGTTGCGACCGGAACGCCGTCGGGCGTCGGGCCGCTGGTCTCCGGCGATGTCGTCGAAGTCGAGATCGAAGGCATCAGTCGCGTGACCAACCCTGTTCAAGAGAGCCGATAGTGCCCGCATTGACCGATCGCCTCCTCAGCCTCCCCGAATATCCACTCGCCAGAATTCCCGGCCTCAAGCGCGAGCTCATCGCCCGCGGCATGGACGTTATCGACCTCGGCGCAGGAGATGCCGATCTTTCGCCGCCGCCAAAAGTGATCGAGCGCATCACCGAAGCCGTTCGAATTCCAACCATGAGTCGGTACGGATTCGCGCTCGGCCTGGTGGAATTCCGCGAAGCGGTCTCTCGATTCATGAAGCGGCGCTTCGGGCAGGACTTCAATCCGATGACGGAAGTCATTCCGCTGATCGGATCCAAGGAAGGCATCTCGCACCTCGCGTTCGCCTACGCCGCAAAAGGCGATTACACGATCGTGCCCGAGCCGGGCTACAACTCCTATCTCGGCGGTACTCTGCTGGCCGAGGCGACGCCCTACAAGTACGCGCTGCGACCGGAAAACGGATTCCTGATCGACCTCGATGAGATCCCGTCTGACGTGCTCAAGAAGTCAAAGATTCTGTACCTGAATTATCCCAACAATCCGACGTCGGCAATCGCGCCCAAAGAGTACCTCGAAAAGATGGTCCGGCGCTGCAAGGAACTCGATATCCTGCTGGTGTATGACAATGCCTACTCCGAGCTCGCCTACGATGGGTACGTGCCGCCCAGCATTTTCGAGATTCCTGGCGCGCGTGATGTCGCAATCGAGTTCCACTCGATGTCGAAGACGTACAACATGACCGGGTGGCGCTGTGGCTGGGCGTGCGGCAAGGCGGAGTTCGTCGGCGCGCTGGGGAAGGTCAAATCCTTCATCGATACGGGGACGTTCTTGGCAATTCAGGCAGCAGCGGCAACGGCACTGGATGAATGCGCGGACTGGATTCCGACCAACGTCGCCGAATTCAAGCGCCGTCGTGATGCAGCGGTAGATGCATTTTGCGAGGCGGGGTTCCCGTGCGTCAGACCGAAAGCGACGATGTATCTCTGGTGCCCGCTTCCGAAAAACATTCCCAGCGCCGTGTTCGGTGACCGTCTCCTCCAGGAGGAGGGCGTCGTCGTGCTACCCGGATCTCTGTTCGGACCGGGAGGCGAAGGCTTCTTCCGCGTCTCGTTCATTACCTCTCCCGAGCGCTTGCGTGAAGCAGCGGTCCGCGCTGGCAAGGTTCTGAAGCGGCTGCAGGCCCAGTCCGGTGTCGAAACCCGCAGTGCTTCCCGACAGGAAGAGCGTCAGGGGATGGCGCGGGCCTGATGATTTTCAGCCGCGTCACGTCGTCGTCGCCGGAAGGCGCGAGGAAGAAGCCATCGGCTTCCTTCCTCGTGTCGGTCGGCGTTCACCTCGTGGTCGCGGTGGCGTTGATGCGGATGCTGATCCTCAACGCCGATTTCTCGAGCTCGCCGAAGCGCCAGACTACTGCGCAGGAGCGAGTCGGGTTCGTGAGGCTGGCGGCACCGGGCGAAAAGCCGACGGCCGGCAAGGCTGGGGGCGATGGCAGACCAGTGCGGTCGCGCGAAGTTCACGTCGTTGCTCCGACCGTGGTTCCCAATACGATTCCGGCGCCGGCGCCGAGCACCACCAAGCCGACCCAGGACGAGGGTTCCGGTCCGCTGGTTGGCGGCGGGGGTCCATCGCGAGGCGTGCGGCCGTCTTACTCCGATGGAAGGCTCTGGACCCCACCGGCCGGAATCGTCGAGACCCCCAAGACCGTCGCCCAGACGATCGATAGCCTGATCGCGGAAGGAATCGCGCCGTATAACGATTCCGTGGCGGCAGCCGCGCGGCGTCGCGACCCGACTGACTGGACGATCGAGAAGGGCGGTTACAAGTGGGGCATCGACAAGCGCGCGATCAGGCTTGGTCCGGTGTCGATCCCGACGGCGCTGCTGGCGATGCTGCCGCTCAATCTCCAGGGCAATCCTACCACCATCGAGCGTGACCGCACCTACGCCGCAATGAACCGCGACATCACCTGGCACGCGCAGCAGGCGATCAACGACGCGGATTTCATGAAAGCCGTACGCAGCATCCGCGAGCGAAAGGAGCGTGAACGCGCGGCCGCCCTTTCTGCTGCCGGGAAAGACGGGAGCGCCCAGGCCCCGCGGTAGTCTTTAGGTCGTGAACCGGCCGGGCAAATCCGGCTATTGCTATTTTTCCAGCATGTGCTACTTTTGCAGCAGTTCCTCCACCCCAACTGCTGCCCCATGCCGCACGACGAAGAACTGACGGGTTTGAGCCGCCGAGAGCGGCAGATCATGGACCTCCTCTTCCAGCGCGGGAAGGCTTCCGTCGGAGAGGTGATGACCGGCATCCCGAATCCGCCGGGGTACTCGGCGGTGCGCGCCACGTTACGAACGTTGGAGCAAAAAGGCCGCGTCATCCACGAGGAAGATGGGCGTGCTTACGTCTATCGTCCGACCCTGCGGCGGGAAGCGGCGCGCAAATCCGCGCTTACCCACGTTCTCAAGACATTCTTCGATAATTCGGCGGAGCAGGCGGTTGCCGCACTCCTCGAGATCAAAGGACCAAAACTGAGCGGCGCCGAGCTCGAGCGCGTTGCGAAGCTCGTCGATCAGGCGAAGAAGGAGGGCCGGTAGATGATCTCTCAATTCCTTTCCACCGCCGCGAGCCTTCAATCCGCGATGCCGGTGTTGCTGGATGCCGCGCTCAAAGGGGCGATTCTGGTGGCGCTCGCTGCAGCGGCCTCCTACTTCCTGCGCAAGCGATCCGCGGCTTCGAGGCACGCCGTCTGGACTGGCGCGGTAATCGGGCACCTCGCGATTCCGGTTCTGATGGTGGTGTTACCGGCGTGGCGGGTCGCGGTGTTGCCACGCATGCCGTGGACATCGGTCGAAGTCGCCGCACCACTTCTTACTCCCTCCGTTTCCAGAGCGGCGGATGAAGGCGCTCGCCGTGCATCAGACGCTGCAAGCAGTGTCACGACCCCAACGCCAGCAACGACAACTGAAAAACGTGCCGGCGGCACAAAGATGGAGATCACTCCGGTCGCGACGTCGGCAGCGAGCAAATCCAGGCCGGCGACCATCGCAATCGTCGCGACGCTCTGGTTCGTCGGTGCGCTGCTGGTGCTGCTGCGCCTCGCGATCGGAACGTGGCGGGTGAATCAGCTCGCGCGTGAGGGCTCTCGAGTCGAAGACGGGACCTGGCTGTCGCTGACTCAGCGCCTCGCCAATCATCTCGGTCTGACGCGGCCGCTCACGCTTCTGCGGGGTGAACGGCTCGCCGTTCCGGTGACATGGGGGGTGGTGTATCCCGCGGTGTTGCTGCCGCAGGATGCCGATGAATGGCCGGAGGAGAGACGCCGTTTCGTGTTGGTTCACGAGATGGCTCACGTGAAGCGCTTCGATGCGCTCACCCAGCTCGTAGCGCAGCTCACAGTCGCACTGTTCTGGTTCGATCCGCTCGTATGGGTCGCGGCCCACCGGATGCGGGTCGAGCGCGAGCACGCCTGCGACGACTACGTGCTGCGCGATGGGACGACGCCTTCGCTCTACGCCGGTGAGCTGCTCGAGATGGTTCGCTCGATAGGCAGCCCGACCCACGATCGCGCCGCGCCCGCATTTGCGGCTCTGGCGATGGCGCGCCGTTCCGAGTTCGAAGGTCGGATGCTCGCCATCCTCGATCCACGACAGCCCCGTCACACCTTACATCGAAGAGGCACGTTGATGACTGCGATTGCGCTCGCCGTTCTGGTCTTTCCGCTCGCGGCGCTGCGACCCTATGAGCGCCCGGTGTCGAAGGGCGGTGATGAGTTCCCCGAATCGTTCAAGGTCTCCATCCAGGAGGCGCCTGCCGCCCCTGCTGCGGGCGCGAAATCAACGTCGGCGGCAGTTGTCCAGACACCCAGCACGACGGGCAAGTTCGTGCCAAGTGCGCAACGAGCCCGATGGTCCTGCGAGGCTTATCCGGTCGGCACGGTGTTGCACGGGACATCGTCACATATCAATGCTCAGACTGATGAGAATGGCGACAGGTACGATTTCCTCGTCAGCGAGCCCGGGCGCTGCACCGAGGCTGCTCTGATCGGCAAGGCGGTTTTTTCTTCCGACGAGACTCGCATCGCCCAACTCTCTCCGGGCAGCTTCGCCCGATTCCGCGAGCAGACCACTGCGGCGGATCGCGCGGTTTCGATCGTTCCGCTTGGCGATGGCTCTCTCAGCTATACCGCAACCTTGAACGGCCGTCCGGTCGCGTATGACCAAAACATGGCGCAGTGGCTTTCCGGCGTGATCCCGCGCGTAGTGCGTGAGCTTGGGATAAATGTCCCGCAGCGTGTTGCACGCCTGCGGGCGCAGGGTGGGGTGCCGGCGGTGCTGCGGGGGATTTCCGAGATCAACAGCGGTTGGGCGAAGCGAATGCACTACGAGGAGCTGATCACGCACGGGCCGAAGCTCAGCGAAGGCGACGCCGAGATGATTGCAGCGCAAGTCGGTCGTGATTTGACCAGCTCCTCAGATTTGAGCGCCGTACTGAAGATGCTTCCGAGAAGCGCGGTCCAGAGTCCGCGCGTGCGGACCGCGGTCAGCAGCTCGCTGAATCAGATTCAGTCGAGCGGCGACAAGGTGAGCACGCTGGAATTCCTGGCGCCGAACGCCGATCCCGATATGCTGCTGGTGCTGGCCAGGGCGGCCGAGAGCCTGCCGTCGAGCGGAGACAAGGCGAACTTCCTGCTCGCGACTGCCGCGGAATTCCTGACGCCCCGCAACGCTGCATTGCGGACGGCATTTTTCCGAACTGCCTCCACTTTGCGATCGAGCGGCGACATGGCGAACGTGCTGCTCGCCTCTATTGCATACTCCCACGGCGATCCCGACATCGTCTACGATGTGGTCGAGGGCGCGGGCAGGCTGGGCTCGAGCGGTGACGCCGCGAATGTGCTGCTCGCTCTGGTTTCGCAGCGCGCGGTGACGCCGCAGATGACCCGGGCAACAATGGCGGCAATCGAGCGCACTTTGACGATGGGATCGAGTGGTGACCGCGCCAATGTGTTGATCGCGATTGCGCAGGCGAACCTCGTCACGACCTCGGATCTTCGCGACGCTTTCTCGAAGGCTGTGATGGCGCTCCCCTCCGAGAGCGACAGATCGAACGTGTTGAGCTCGGCATCCAGACAGTAGTTGTGCGGGCAGGTCGGCTCACGACGGGCCGGCCTGTCTGCGGCATCCTTTAACGAGCGTCCCAGACGCGGAGCAGAGGTAAGGCAATGATTCGTCAAATCCTTCGGGCCATAAGTGCTAGAAAAATAGCACTAGTGATCATGGCCGCGTTGCCGGCGAGCGTGGCGCAATCGCAGGGGAATGCGGTGGGCAGCAACACTGCGTCCTCCACCGCCACTGCCGGCGCACTGACCACCGCGACGGCGGTTCGGGCCGAGCGCGCGCCGGTCATCAACGGACGGGACGACGATCCGGTGTGGCGGGATGCGAAGGTGATCACCGGATTTCGTGTATTCGATCCAAAGGAAGACGGAGACCCGAGCTTTCCGACCGAAGTCAGGGTCGCATACGATGCACAGAACCTTTACGTGTTCGCGCGAATGTTCGATCCCCACCCCGACAGCATCCAGCCGCTGTTATCGCGTCGCGATGTGAAGACGCAGAGCGAGCAGATCAAGCTGATGATCGATTCGTATCACGATCGACGAACCGGCTACGAGTTCGCGGTGAATCCAGCCGGCGTCAAACGCGACTATTACACCTACGACGACTCGCGCGAGGACGCGACCTGGGATGCAGTGTGGGACGTCGCGACACGGATAGACTCCCTCGGCTGGACGGCGGAATTCCGCATTCCGCTGAGTCAGATCCGCTACCCCAAGGCAGCCGAGCAGACTTTCGGCCTGATGATAATGCGCGACATCGTTCGGACGAGCGAGCGCGACAGCTGGCCCGTGTATCGCCGATCGAAGCGCGGGATCGCCTCCCAGTTCGGCGATCTCGGCGGGCTCACCGGGCTCGGCTCACCGCATCGACTGGAGGTCGCTCCGTACGTGGTGACGAAAAACGTGAGCGCCCGTCGGACCGACGCTTTCGCGCGCACCCAAAAGCAGACCATCGGCGGCGATCTCAAGTACGGCGTCACGTCTAATCTGACGCTCGACGCCACGGTGAATCCGGACTTCGGTCAGGTCGAGGCGGATCCGGCGGAGCTCAATCTTACGGCGTTTGAGACATTCCTCGCCGAGCAGCGGCCTTTTTTCCTCGAGGGAACGGGAATCTTCGCGTTCAACGGTGATGGGTCCCGAATGTTCTACTCGCGGCGGGTGGGACGCGCACCCCAGCTATCGGGGCTGGTGGGCGATCCAAACGCAGACATCCCAGCCGCGACTCCGATCATTGGCGCCGGGAAGCTCACCGGGCGCCTGGCGACCGGAACCTCGCTGGGGACTCTGTTCGCCGTGACGGCGCGTCAGGCCGTCGGTGCGACGACCGTCGAGCCACAAACGGAGTACGCAGTCTTTCGCGCTTCTCAGGATTTTCGCGATGGCCAGTCGGGCGTTGGGACGATGGTGACACTGGTGGACCGTCAGCTCGACGATCAATCGTCGTCGATCCTTCGTCGCCAGGCGGTCACCGCGGGGATCGATGCGCGGCATCGGTTTGCAGCCGGCCGCTACAGCGTGTCGGCAGCGCTGGCGGCGAGTGACGTGCGCGGAACTGCGGCGGCGATCGACCGGACTCAGCGCAACGCCATCCATTACTACAATCGGCCCGACGCGGGACTTCCTTACGATCCGACGCGCACGTCGCTCACCGGCACCGATCTGTCGGTCAAGGCAGAGAAGGTCGCGGGCACCTTCACCTACGCTGGCTCGTACGAACGACTATCGCCGGGCTTCGAGACCAACGACGTCGGTTTTCTTTCGCAGGCCGATCAGCAAACAGCGCAGGCGTATGCAACACTGCAGAGCAGCGCGCCGCGCGCCTTCTGGCGCAATGCCACGGCGCAGGTGATCCAGTTCAGCCAGTTCACGGCGAACGGCCTGCCAACCTACAACTTCAGCGAGCTCGATCTGTACGCCGAGTTCAAGAATCGAATGTCGCTGTCGGTGGATACGTGGACGGACAACATCTTCACGGCGTACTGCGACCGTTGCGCACGCGGCGGGCCGGCGGTTCGGCTGTCGCCGGATGCGAGCATGCTGATTAATCTCAGCGCCGATCCGCGCCCGCGTGTCGTTCCCACTTTCGCCGCGATCTACACCGTCGCCGACGAGGGCAGGTCGACGCTCTGGCGAATTCGTCCGTACGTCACGGTGCGGGCGCGAAGCAATCTCAGCTGCGAGCTGGGCACCCGCTATCAGCGCAATCGCAACGATAGCCAGTGGTTCGACAATCTCGGTGTGATCGGGAGCGACACCACGCATTACCTGTTCGCGCACCTCGATCAGGAGCTGCTCAGTTTCACCAGCCGATTGAACTACACCGCGACGACCGCGCTGTCGCTCCAGCTTTACGCGGAACCCTTCATGTCGACCGGTCGCTACTTCCGGCTGCGCGAGCTGGCGTCGCCGCGCGCGGCGAACTACGACGACCGCTACCGGCCGTACGCGATCGCGACCGACGACGCCAGCTTCAACGTCAAGGAGCTGCACACGAGTGCGGTGGTGCGCTGGGAGTACCGTCCCGGTTCTACGGTTTTCGTCGTCTGGACCCAGGGCCGCGCGCAGGACGATCGCAATCCGGGCTCGTTCAAGCCAGCGCGCGACTTCGGAGATTTGTTCGGCGCGAGACCGGACAATACGTTCCTTATCAAGGCGAACTACTGGCTGAATTTCTAACGCGCGGACGGGTGTGAAGGGCAACCGAACGGGTGCTCTGGAGACTGCAACGGAACGGGTGCCAGACGGCAGTAGCTCCGATGCCGGTTTGGAGTTCACGACGCCGGCACGTTCTCACTCGCTGTAAGACACAAGCAGCTGCCTGTGCCTCGGATGCCAGTGTGTGACGTCCCGACATATTGAACTAGTGACTAAGTACTCTGCTGCTGACTTCTGGCACCCGTTCCTTTTGCAGTTGTCGCTCGCCTTTGCTGTTCCGGTCGATCTACGAGAACTGAGCGAACCCGACGGTGTTCCCCCCCGGCTCGCGCACGTAAATCTCGGTGCTGCCGTAGAAGGTGTCGTGGCGGGGTTTGACCACGGGGACATCGTTCAGCGCCTTCTCGACGGTGTCGAGATCGGCTACCGTGATGAAGAGCGCGACCGAATGGCCCATCAGCTCGCGCGCCGACGATGGTTGCTCACTCAGCACGCTCGCGCGAGTCTGGTACATGATCTCGATCGCTCCGAGCTGGACGCTGGCGAAAATCAGCTTGCCGTTGTCGTCGGGCACCTTGTTGGTCAGCTCGAAGCCGAGCCGGTCGGTCCAGAACTTCACGCAAGGCTCTACTTCGTCGACGATCAGCACGGGGGTCAGCTGCTTGAGCGCTGGACTCGATCCCGGATTGGGTTTCGCATCAGCCATTGTCGGCACCTTTCGTTGGACATCCACCATAACGAAAAAACGGCCGGCCTGCGAGGCCGACCGTTTTCATTTCAACTTTCCGTTCAGGACTGCGGTGTTGCGCTGCCCTGATTGGCATCAAAACCCGGGCGAAACACACCGCAGATCACGCCGAGGATGCCGAAATCCATTCCCGGCTGAACCGGAATGTCACGGTCAGCGGGATTGGCCGCCTCGAGGACTACCGAGTTTCCTTGTTTGGTGTAGGTCTTCACAGTGGCTTCTTCGCCAAGCCGCGCGGCGACGATGTCGTGCTCCTGCGGCTCCTGACTGGGATTCACCATCACGTAGTCGCCGTCGTTGATGCAGCGGCCCACCATGCTGTCGCCCTTGACCTTGAGGAAAAAAACCTGGTCAGTGGGAACGAAGCGGCGGTCGATGGTGATGAAGCCCTGACGATACTCGGGAAGGAGCGCCGGCTCGCCAGCGTGGATCTTCCCGTAGAAAGGAACCGGCTGAGTGCGCATCACGGCGCCGAAGCCAAGAAGATTGACACCACGCGACCGAGCGGGATCACGCTCGATGTAGCCTTTCCTGGCGAGTGACTGCAGTAGATCAGAGACGGTCTTCGTCGATTTGATCTTGAACTGCTTGCCGATGTCGCGGATGCTCGGCTGGTAAGTGTTCTCGGCGGTGAAGTCGAGAAGGTAGTGATATACCGAGCTCTCGAGCTTCGTTAATTGCTCGGCCATCTGCTTGTCCCTGGATAGGCGGGCAGGAGTGTACCGTGCCTCGCGTCAATCAATAATCTGTGTACGAAAGCGTACCTGGTCAACTTATTTTTGGCGTCACAAAACTGATTCCTGCCCGAGCGCAGCCAGTGCCTTATCGATGCGCTTGAGTGAGAGCTCGCGGCCCATCTGTACGAGCATCTCGAAGATTCCCGGGCTGACAGTCATTCCCGTCAGCGCAACGCGGAGCGGCTGGAAGACCTTGCCCGCCGATATACCACGCGAATCCGCCAACGATCGAAGCGCCGGCTCGAGCTGATCGGCCGTCCAATCACTGACTGCGGCCAGGGTGTCCCGAGTCACTTTGAGCAGAGTGGCCGATTCGCCCTTGTCCTTCCAGTTCTTGGCGACGGCGGTCGGATCGTACTCGATGTCTTCCAGAAAATAGGGGCCGGCCTGGCGCACGATGTCGTCGATGGTCCGCGAACGTACGCGCAGCAAGTCGAGCAATCGCAGGTACCAGTCGCGACGCTCGACCAGCTCCTCCTCGGTGGCGAGGCGCGCCGTCACGATCGCCGGCGTAACGCGCGGCTCGAGGTCCTCCAGCGGGATCATCGAGAGGTGCTGGCCGTTCATCCACTCCAGCTTTTTCGGATCGAAGATCGCGGCCTTCTTCTGGAGCCCGTCGGTGCTGAACAGCTCGATCATTTCCGGGAGCGTCATGATCTCCCGATCGCCTCCCGGCGACCACCCGAGCAGGGCGAGGAAGTTGAGCATCGCTCCCGGCAGCAATCCATAATGCTGGTAGTCGCCGACAGCAGTCGCGCCATGGCGCTTGCTCAGCTTTTTCCCATCGAGGCCATGGATCATCGGCAGGTGGGAAAAGGTCGGCAGCGGTGCGCCGAGCGCGCGGTAGAGGAGGATTTGCTTCGGGGTATTGGAGATGTGGTCATCGCCGCGCATCACGACGTTGACTCCCATCGCGATGTCGTCGGAGACGACGGCGAGATTGTAAATCGGAGTGCCGTCGGAACGGAGGATGACGAAGTCTTCGATGTCCTTGTTCGGGAAAGCAATGCGATCGTGCACCATGTCGTCCCACTCGGTGGTCCCATCGGGCACGCGAAACCGGACCACGAAGGGCATCCCGGCCTGGACGCGACGATCGATCTCCTCGGTCGACAAGCGATCGCAGCGGCGGTCATACTTGAACGCCTCTTTGCGGGCCTCGGCCTCGCGACGACGCTCGTCGAGCTCGGCGGCAGTGCAGAAGCAGCGGTAGGCTGCGCCCGACTGGAGGAGTCGCCGCGCGTCCGCCTGGTGGCGCGCGAGGTTGCCGCCCTGGTACACGACCTCCTCGTCCCAGAGCAATCCGAGCCACTCGAGTCCCTCGAAAATGGCGCGGGTGCTCTCGTCGGTGCTCCGGGCCTTGTCGGTATCCTCGATGCGCAGCAGAAACTGGCCGCCAAATTTTCGGGCGTAGAGCCAGTTGAAGAGCGCGGTCCGCGCCCCACCGACGTGGAGATACCCGGTCGGTGATGGCGCGAAGCGCAGACGTGGCGTTGCAGCTTTTGTCATCTCAAATCAAGAATGAAAAGCGGGCCCACACTGGAGGCGCGGACCCGCGAAGCGGAGAGAGAGGGATTCGAACCCTCGATACGCGTTTCCACGTATGCCGGTTTAGCAAACCGGTGCCTTCAGCCTCTCGGCCATCTCTCCTGAGGAGTCCGTAAGCTATTGACGCGTCTCAGCTTCATCAACCCGCTGAGGTCGTATATCAGTCTCTCTTACGCTGCGACGACACGTTCAATTCCACCGCGCTCCGCACGAGTGCCTTGAACGCCGGCCCGTCGATGCGATCGCCCTCGTGCAGATCGATAGCGCGGCGCGTATTGCCCTCCAGGCTGGAGTTGAACAACCGCTTCGGGTCCTCGAGCTTCGCTCCTTTGGCAAAGGTGAGCTTCACCGCGTTCTTGTAGGTCTCGCCCGTGCAAATGATTCCGTAGTGCGACCAGACGGGGACGCCGTCGGGCTTAGATGCCTTTTTCCACTTCCGCTCTTCGACGACCGCGGGATCCGCCTCCTTGATCAGCGCTCTGACGTTCGAGAGTGTCTCCTTGCGCCAGTCGCCCGGCCCGCTGGTTTCCCCCACGACTTTCCTGGAGGCGGACTTGGCGGTTCTCGCGCTGCCGGTCTTCTTCATCGGGTAGCCTCGTCGTTTTCAGGGAAGATCAAGTTGTCTCCACGCGAGTGGAAGAACCTGCTGGCGAAATCACTGCCACGCGTGCATCCATTTGAGAAATGGATTGCCTGGAGGGTCGCATGCCGACTTCGTTCACTCGCGGCCTGGCCGCGTTGCTTCCGGTCGCGGGACTGGTTGCTCTGACAGCTTCGCCGCTCGCCGTCACGGAGTATCAGATTCCGCGCGAGAATGCGTTTCCGCACGATCCGGCGGTCGGCAGAGATGGCATCGTCTGGTACACCGATCAGGCGAACAGCTTTATCGGTCGTCTGGATCCGGCGACCGGAAAGATCACCGACTATCCGACACCCACCCCGCAGTCAGCGCCGCACGGGATCGTGGTCGCGCCCGACGGTGGAGTGTGGTACACCGCACAGCGCGCGGCAAAGCTGGCGCGTCTTGATCCGGCGACGGGAAAGATCGAGGAATACACGCTGCCGGCCGAGGCGCGTGATCCGCACACGCCAATGATCCGGAAGGGATTGGTCTGGTTCACCGTGCAGCAAAGCAACATGTACGGCAGGCTCGATCCATCGAATCGCGAAGTCAAAGTCTGGACGGTTCCAACCCGGAGGGCTCTACCTTACGGGATGGTGAATGGCCCCGACGGCTCGATCTGGGTGGCGCTATTCGGCACCAACAAGCTCGGACGAATCGACGCATCGAACGGCGCACTCACCGAGATATCGCTGCCGCAGACCGGTGCTCGCCCACGACGTCTGGCAGTCGACGCGACGGGTATGGTGTGGTACAGCGATTTCGCGCGCGGGTATCTCGGCTCCTACGATCCAAAGACGCGCGCATTTCGCGAGTGGCTGTCGCCCGGCGGAGCGAGCGCCGCGCCGTACGGAATCGCCGTCGCGCCGGACGGCCGCATCTTTTACGACGAGGCGCGGTCGGGCACCATCGTCGCGTTCGACCCACAAACTCAGAAAATGGAAACCGTGAAAATCCCGACTCCCGGATCGATCGTGCGCAACATGTCGGTGGACAGCACCCGCTCGAGGCTGTGGCTGGCGCTCAGCGGGACCAGCAGGATCGGCAGGATAGATCTGAAGTGATTGCCCGCGTCCCGCTCCGCCAATAGCTTCGCGGTTTCTTTCTACACATCGCTGGTCCCCAACGAGAGAGCAATGAGAGAATCAGTGCGCCCTGTAGTGGTTGTTTTTGCGTTCCTGCTCGCAGTTACCGCAGCGCCGATGGCGGCGCAGGAGGGAACGACATCCGAAGCATCCGCGGGAACGCCGACTCTACCGCCGACAGCGACGCGGCCGGGCCGCGATCCGAACCAGCCGATCGACGACGAGTACACCCGAAAGATTCACGAGTACACCACCGAGCCGTTCTTCCTCTCGCCGCTGGTCGATTACCTGCCCGCATCATCGACGGTGCCAACGCCAAAAGCGGTGCTTGGCGACATCGCCGGCGCGCGAAACAATCTGCCGTACTCGAAGGACGTCTACGCCTACATGCGGCTGCTGGCGAAATCGACGCCGAGGGTTCGCGTGTACTCCATCGGCACCACCGAGGAAGGCAGGGAGATGATCGCGGTGGCCGTCGCGTCGGACTCTCTGATGGCTACTCTCGATGCCAACAAGGCGAATCTCGCCAAGCTTGCCGATCCGAGAACCATAAACTTCAACGATGCAGTCGCCGCCCGGCTGGTCTCCGAGACGACGCCGGTGTACTACATCACGGGCACGATCCACTCTACGGAGTCGGGAGCGCCGACGGCGCTGATGGAGCTGGCCTACAGACTCGCGGTCGACGAGAGCCCCTACATCAAGAACATCCGCGACCACCTGATCACCCTGATCACGCCGATCGTGGAGGTCGATGGACGCGACCGGATGGTCGACCTGTTTCGCTGGAAAATGGCGCACCCGGGCGAGACCGCGCCGCCTTTGCTGTATTGGGGGCATTACGTCGCGCACGACAACAATCGCGACGCGATGGGCATGACGCTCAAGCTCTCGCAGAACGTCCTCAACACCTACATCGACTGGCGGGCGCAGGTCCTGCACGATCTCCACGAATCCGTGCCGTATCTCTATGACAACACCGTCGGCGACGGACCTTACAACGCCTGGCTCGATCCGATCCTGACCAACGAGTGGCAGATGATCGGGTGGAACAACGTCCAGGAGATGACGCGGCTCGGCATGCCGGGTGTCTTCACGCACGGTGACTTCGATACGTGGTCACCGGGTTATCTCATGTTCATGGCCGCGACCCACAACGGCATCAGCCGCCTGTACGAAACGTTCGGCAATGGTGGAACCGCGGAGACGATGGAGCGGACTTTGTCGCCGAGCGAGACGTCGCGCACGTGGTACCGGCAGAATCCGCCGCTGCCCAAGGTGAGGTGGTCCCTGCGCAACAACAACAACTATGAGGAGACGGGCCTTCTCGTCTCGCTATCGTATTTCGCCAACAACCGGCAGCAGTTTCTCGAGAACTTTTACGAGAAGAGCAAGCGGTCGATCCTGAAGCCGACGGTGGAAGGTCCAGCGGCGTACATCCTTCCGAGCGACGACCGCCGCCTTGGGGCACAGGCGGAGCTCCTCAGAGTTCTGCAGAAGCAGCACGTAGAGATATCTCGCGCGACGGCGCCGTTCACGGCAATGGTGGCGGCACCGCGCCCGCGAACGAGTCCGACGTCCGGACGGAATCCGCAGTCGGACAGCGCGCGGCGCGCGAGCGACAGTACGAGGGCTGATAGTGCACGCGCCGACAGCGCTCGTGCGGACACCGCGAAGGGGCCGCAACCTCCGCCGTTCGACACGCTGCCGCTGTCGGCGCAGCGCATGGTGCCGCGACAGTTCCCGGCCGGCAGTTACGTCATCAGAATGGATCAGCCGTATTCGCGCATCGCCGATGCGCTGCTCGACTACCAGTACTGGAGTCCGAACGATCCACAGAAGACTCCATATGACGACACCGGCTGGACCTTCCCGGAATCGTTCGCCATCACCGCGGTGCGGGTCACCGATCGGAAAGTGCTTGCCGTGCCGATGGAACCGGTGGCGGGTGAGATTGCTGCGCCGGGTGGAGTGATCGGCGGCGGGAGCGTGTTCGCGATCAACAACAACGCGGACAACGCGCTGGCGACCCTGCGCTACAGATTCAAGGGCGCCGACTTCCAGGTCGCTGAGCAGCCGTTCGACGGTGCGGGTCAGAAGTTCGTGCGCGGCTCCTTCATCGTGCGCGGAATGTCGGCGGGTGACCTGGACAAGGCTGCCCGGGAGCTCGGGATCAAAGCCTACGCCCTCCCGGCCGCTCCATCAGTTGCTACGCACCCTGCGCGCGCGCCGCGGGTGGCCATCATGCACACCTGGCTCAGTACTCAGACCGAAGGCTGGTGGAGACAGGCTTTCGACTTTCTGCACATCCCCTACGCCTACATCAACACCCAGGATGCGTCAAAGGACCCGAATCTGAACGCGAAGTACGATGTCATCATCTTCCCGCCGACCGGCGGCAGTCCCCAGACGATCGTTGCCGGACTTCCGATGTGGCGGAACCCGATGCCGTGGAAGAAAACGGATCTCACTCCGAACATGGGGATTGACGAGACCGATGACATTCGTCCCGGGCTCGGGCTGACGGGCGTGAACAACCTCAACAACTTCGTAAAGAACGGCGGAGTGTTGCTGACGAGTGAGAACACTGCCGATCTCGCCGTTGCGTTCGGGTTGGCGAGTGGAGTCTCGGTCAACAATCCGCCGCGCCTTCACGTCGTCGGAAGTCTGCTTCGCACGCGGATCGTGGACGATGCGAGCCCGCTCTCGTACGGACTGCGGGACAGCCTGGCGGTGTACAGTGACGATGGATCCAGCTTCAGCATCACCAACGTCCTCGGCGCGCGTGGCGGGCGCTTTTCGGATACAAGCAACGAACGTCCGACGGGAAGAGGCACCGCCGACGAGCTCGACGTGCCGCAGGGGCGGGTACCGCTCGATCCGCAGCACGATGTTGCGCGTCGGCGCCCAGTCCAACCGTGGCAAGCGACGCCGGTCACCGACGAACAGCTGCGCAATCCGCTGTCGGTGATTCCGCCGGCGCTCAGACCACGCGTAGTTCTGCGCTTTGCGGATCAGCGCGAGCTTCTCGCGTCGGGGCTTCTTGACGGCAACGATGTCGCTCAGCGGCCGGTGGTCGTCGACGTTCCGCTCGGGAAGGGCCATGTGGTGCTGTTCGCCAACAACCCGATGTGGCGTGGCGAAACCATCGGCAGCTATTCGCTCGTTTTCAACGCTCTTCTCAATTTTGACCGCCTTGATGCGGGGAGAAAGCTCGATACGCGCTAATGGAACATTTACACGTACGTTTGCGCGCGGAAATCGTGAATAAACAGGGTCGATAAAGCGGATTGTGGCACCCGCCGTGCAAAATAGACCTCCGTCAGCCCGGACTTGGCGCGGACCGGCGGCGGAGGAGATGGTGTGAGTTACCGAACCTTTCTCGACTCGACGGGCAAGCGATGGGAAGTATGGGTGGTGACGCCGGCGGCGGCGGAAAGGAGAAGAATCGACCGCCGCGCGGCCCGGGCGCAGCCTGCAGGGATGGAAGGAATTCCGGACCGCCGCCGCACGCCTGAGCGGCGAAAGAGTCCCTTCAGGAGAACCATTGAGGTGGCCAGCGAGTACAGCAGTGGCTGGCTGTGCTTCGAGGGCGAGGGCGAAAAGCGGAGGCTGGCGCCGATCCCTGCGGGTTGGGAGGACGCGGGTCCTGATCGCCTTGCGACTTGGTTGCAGGCGGCGAAACGCGTTGTCAAATGCGGGCCCTGATGTAGATTGAGCCCACCCGGCCGCTCCGGCGTCCCACTCGCGGCTGAAACCCAAGTCGTCCTGATGCGCCAGATTCTTCGCGAACGCGATGCAATGACTTGCCGATCCTGCCACAACGAGGAGCGCGCGTCCGAAGGATATCCGTGCGAGAACTGCGGGACGTTCATCTGCATCATCTGCACTTTCAGGGGCGTCACCCTGTGCAGGACCTGCGCGGATCAGCGCGCTGATCCACGCAATCAGCGGTCTGCATGACACCCGGCGTCGCTTGACCGCTCCTTCCCCAACCAGATCGAAAATGCGAAAGACCTCGAAGCTCTATTTCGTCGCGCTCGTAATCGCGCTGCCGTTTGCCGCCGGCGCGCAACAAAAACAACGCTTCGCCAACATGGACGAGGCCCTGCAGGCGGGAGGTATTCTGCGCGGCAGGTTTGGTCCGCGCGACGTCAACTGGATCGAGGCCGGCAGGCGCTACTCATACACTGACGTCGATCCGCGCACCCGGACACCGGTTATCCGCGCCTTCGATCCCGCGACGGGCAAAGATACGCTGCTCTTCACCAGCGAGGGGATCAACTTCCCGGGAACGAGCGAGCGATTCACCTACGATTCGTTTCAATGGGCGCAGGACTCGAGGCATCTGGTGTTCCAGAGCAATTTCCAGCCGATTTTCCGGCGCTCGGGAATCTCCGATTTCTACATCTACTCGCTGGCCGACCGCAGCATGCAGCTCGCCACGAAAGGCGCCCGGACCGGAGAGCTCTCACCCAACGGCGCGATGCTGGGGTTCGAGCGCGATGGCGACATGTACGTAACCACGTTGTCGAACCACCAGGAGAAGCGGCTGACTCGAGACGCATCCGAGCACGTCTACAACGGCCATTTCGATTGGGTTTACGAGGAAGAGTTCGGCCTCGCCCAGGCGTGGAAGTGGTCGCCGGACAGCCGCTACCTCGCCTACTGGCAGCTGAACGACTCGGCGGAGCCGGTGATCCAGATCTCGGACTACTCGGGCCTGCACCAGGATTGGGAGCAGCTGCGGATTCCGCAGGTAGGGGACTCGAACGCCACCGTGAGGATTGGAGTGGTCAACGTCGCGAGTGGCCAGAACACCTGGCTCGACGTCGGCGAGAAGGGGGAGTTCTACATCCCGCGCATCTACTGGACGAGCCGTCCCGACACGCTTGCCGTGATCACGCTCAACCGGCCGCAGAACAAGATGACCCTGTACTTCTTCGACGTGAGAACGGGCGGGCGGCGTGAAGTGATGTCCGAGACGTCGAAAACCTGGATCGATGTCTACGACTTCTACGCCGGTGTCGACGACATGATGACCTTCCCGGCGAACTCGACCCAGTTTTTCTGGCTCAGCGACCGCGACGGATACCAGCACCTGTATCGCTACGATTACTCGGGCAAGCTGGTGAATCAGGTCACTCACGGGACCTGGAGCGTGACCCGAGTCGAGGGCAGCGATGCGAAGAACCAGACCCTCTATTACACGTCGACCGAAGCATCTCCGCTGCAACGCCAGCTCTACTCGATCCACTTCGATGGCACGGGTCAACGTCGCATCACTACCGCGGAAGGCAATCACAGGATCGACATGGCGCCGACGGCGACCTACTTCATCGATCGCTACTCGTCGGTGAAGCAGCCGATGCAGGTCGAGCTGTGGTCAGCCGCCGGGCAGAAGCTGCGCACCATCGAAAACAATGCGGCAACGTCGAAATGGCTGGAGAGCCACGAGTACTCGCCGACCGAGATTTTTTCTTTCACGACATCGGACGGCACCCGCATCGACGGCAGCATGATCAGGCCGATTCCGTTCGATCCGGGGAAGCGGTATCCGGTGATCTTCGACGTCTATGGCGGTCCGGGCTCCCAGCAGGTGTACGACCAGTTCGCCGCGGGCGGGTGGGACCAGTGGCTCGCCCAGGAAGGCTACATCGTCATCGGCCTCAACAATCGCGGCACCAACAACTACGGCCGCGATTTCATGAAGGTCGTGTACAAGCAGCTCGGCAAGTACGAGGCACTCGATTTCGCTGAAGCGGCGAAGTATCTGGCGAAGCAGAGTTACGTGGATCCGGCGCGCATCGGAATCATGGGCACGAGTTACGGCGGTTACAGCACCGTGTACACGATGGAGATGTATCCCGAGCTGTTCCCGGTAGGCGTCGCCAACTCCACGGTTGGTGACTGGCGCCTATACGACACGATCTACACCGAGCGGTACATGGGTTTGCTCGGTGATAACCAACAGGGTTACGTGCAGAGCGCGCCGATCGAGCAGGCGGCGAAGATGAGAGGGAAGCTTCTGCTGATCCATTCGATGATGGACGATAACGTTCATCCGCAGAACACCATGCAGCTGTTGACGGCGCTGACCAACGCCGGGCGCGATGCCGATCTTCGGATTTATCCGCCCGGCCGCCACGGTGCCGCGTACAACGCGCAGAGCGCCCGGCTGATCCGGCAGGTGTCCGATGAATTCCTCAACCGGTTCCTGAAATCGGCGAGCCAGCCCGCGCTGGCGCCGGCACGATAGAATCGGAAAGACAGAACGCCCACCGCGGCAACCGCTGTGGGCGTTCTGTTATTTGATAGTCGAATACCTACTTGCGCGCGTCCTTGCGGGCGTCGCGCACGTCCTGGCGCCTGTCACGCTTGTCCTGACGGACTTCCTTGCGATCGCCCTTCAGCTCCCGGACATCCCGACGCGCCTCCTTCTTGTCCCCCGCCTTAATGTCGGCGCGGACTTCCTTCCGGTCGGCGCGAACTTCCTTGCGGTCGGTCCTGATCTCGCGGGTATCACCGCGCACTTCCTTGCAGTCAGAAACCGCAGCCGGGTGATTCTTGCACCACACTGCGAGGCGCGCTTTGGTGAGGTGGGGCGGCGCCTTGAGGGTTGCTTGCGTCGACTGCGCTGACGCGGTGGAGCTGGCTGCAATAACCAGGGCGGCCGTAAACGCCGCAAGCTTCGCTATCGACATCGTGTCTCTCCTTCCTCTGCCGAGGATTGATTCGGTCCGGCGCATCGCGCGCCGTTCGCTAAAGAGACGCACCACAATTGGTGATGTTAACGAACGAAGTCGATGTCGAAACCTGCGGTGTCCATTCGGTTCAGAAAAAAGTCACAGATACATGTAGGTGCAGCCGTGGGTCTGTGCCTGATTGATCGCGACCACCATTGCGGGCACCAGGAACACGCCCGGCAGCATGTTCTCCTCGAACTCTTTTCGCAGCGCTGCCGATTTCTCGCCGCCGCCGCCCAGCAATCCCATCCAGACGTTGAACGCGTTGTTGCAGAGGATGAAGACCGCGCCGCGCTGCTGCAGCGCCGATATGGAGGAGTCCGCGGGGATGCCGATTGGCGCGCCGCTCACGTTGAGGTTCTCGGAGCCCGGCGGAGCCGACGCGAACACGTTCGACGTCGCGGGAGCGTTCGATGCGTCCATCACTTTGAGCGGGTTCGCAAGTCCGTACTTCTTCCACATCGCATCGTTGAATCCAAGCATCGTCGACATGCCGTAGAGTGAGACGACGGCGGTGACGTCAGGGTGCTGGAGATGATAAACGTCCCGCATCGTGTTGAGATAATTCCGGACGTGGATGAGGCCCATGCCGTTCTGGTGGTTGGGCATGTCGAAGAACTGCCGATGCTTGCCGGTAAGCGCGCCGAGCCACTTGTCGCTCGGCACCAGATCGGATGTTGCCCGACGCTCGCTGGCAAAGGCTGGCGATACGGATCCGGTCAACCCCAGCGCGACCGCGCCCACCGCGAGCTTCTCGAGAAATTCCCTGCGTTGCGGCTTCGGAAGTGAGTCCTGACTCATCGCGATTTCTCCTTTGGGAGGGTTGAATTACGCAGCACGTGATAATCAGCGTCGCTCGGTTTTCCACCGTGTGGCCAATCACGCGACTTCCCGGTGAAGTCCGGGCGCGGCCTGGTGTTGACATAGGTCGCGACATCGTAGGCCTGTTGCGGTGTCAGCTGTTGAGCGCGATCGAGCGGCATGAGGTCGTGAATGAAGGATGCGGCGGTATTTATTCTCGCCATGCCCGCGCCGACGTTATAGGACTTGGGTCCCCACAGCGGGGGCGCGATGGCGGTGCCAGCGCCGGTAGCGCCGTGACAACGAGCGCAGGTCGAAGTGAAGACGGCGCTGCCGCGTTGGGCGTCGCCCTCGAGCGGCAGAAGCAGGCGCAGCCCCTGACCTTCCATTTCCCCACCGACCGGAATTCCAGTCGAGAGAAACGCGAGATAGGCGACAATGTCTCGCATGTCGCGTCCGCGGGGGTCGAGTGCCCGACCGTTCATGCTGCGCAGAAAGCAGTCGTTGATGCGATCCTCGATCAGATCGACCTTTCCACTCCGAGGCCGATACTGAGGAAAGCGCGCATAACTGCCGACCCAGGGCATCGCGTTTTTGCGCAGGCCCCCGTCGAGGTGACAGCTGGCGCATCGAAGTCCGTTCCCGACGTTGCGCGGCAAGCTGTCGCGGGTGGCGAGAAGGAGTGCACGTCCGCGGAGAGCAGAAGCCCGGTAGCCGCTGTCGCGGAGCTCCGTTTCGAGCGGCACGCGGAACGGAACCCGTGGCTTTGCCGTCTGCCGGGCCGACGTCGATGCGATGCTCGCACCGCGCGCGAGCGAATGCTCGACGAAGGCGAGGCAAAATACGATCACGACAGCCTGCGGCAGCCGAATCCGAAAAATCAGGGGCTCGCTCCACGAAGGGCGATGGCAAGGGTTAACCCCTGCCTCGCAGGCCACCTATTTAGAAAATTGTGGCGGTCGCCGCAAGTGATTTCCCTGCGGCGACGGAGGGACCGGTTTTAGTCCGCCCTAATCGGAAGGTCCGGGGCTTCGGTCGAGTGCATTGCGGCGAGGTTGCTCCGCGGTGGGGTGCTACCGCGAATGGATGTCGCAACTTCACTCACCGCGCTGTCGATTCGCTCGTGAATCGCAGTTGTAACGGCAGTCACGAGCGTTGCGACAATGCCATCCAGAGCAGTCGCCACTTTGCTGCCCGTCTGCCTCGTTGCGTCCGAGGTGACCCGCGCTGCCTTCATGTCGGCGCTCGATGCGCTGAGCGCGATGCCGGCGCCGAACGCGATTCCGACGGCCGCCCACGGGTGCTCGCCAATCTGATGGCTCAGATGGACCTTCTTCTCGAGCTCGGTGATCGCGGTGGACATCCGCGCCCTCGTCTGCTCGATGTCAGCGCGAACTTCAGTGGTGGTCTCAGGCATCCTTGTGTCTCCGTAACGTTGCCAGGGTCTGCTCGGGCTTGATGTTCCGCGGCGAGAGCAGGCGGGTTCCTTTCTTCAACAAGAGGTACGCGAGCCCGCCAAGGATTGCGGCGAGGATGAAGGCCGCGATCCAATAGTGCCCGTGAAAGAGGGCATCGCCCATTAGGAGCACGACGCCGAAAACGAGCATCTGCACGGTCAGCATTCCGATCATCGCGGCAGCGACGGTAAATCCGGTGCCCTTGCCGATGTCACGCGCGATCTGCGCGAACTCAATGCGTGCGAGCTGGACTTCCTGGCGGGCGAGATGCGCGCCGTCCTCCGCAACTTCGCGAAGCAGCTGACCCACTCCGCGCGCGCTCGATCGAGTGTCAGCGAGTCTCATCCTAGCGGCGGAAAACTTTTCCGATCAGATAGCCGGCGCCCAGGGCTACGAGCAGAGATCTGGCGGGATGTTCCTTCACCTGGTTCTCGACGCCCGACTTGAGCTTGTCGATATCGGCATCGCGGATCCAGTCCGCGCTCGACTGCATCCCGGTGGCAAGAGTATCTGTAACTGCGGTGATGCTCGAATCGGCTGTGGCGGAAGGGCCGGTGTCGCTGACAGTGGAGAGCTTGTTCTGGCGCAAAGCGTTGGCGCCTGCCTCGAGACCGTCGGCGATAAGCGCCGGAAGTGTGGATGCCTTTTCTTTGACCGTGGATGCAACGCTCTTCACGCGGCTTCCCACGCCCCCCTGCTCGGGCGCCGGCTGTCCGAAGCTGCCCGGTTCGGTTCCGGACTCGGCGTTGGTGATTTCACCTTCGCTACGTTCCATATGACCTCCAACAGTGAGTGGGCCGCGATACGCGGCGACAGTCTCTGATATGCAGGAGCCGCGCCCGACGGTGCGGTCCGGCTTGCGGCGCAGCAGGGTCGCCGTCAGCGCGCTGGGCGCGCGAGGCGGGCAATGGACTGGAGGTCGGCCTGTCTCCGGCGCAGGGCACGTCGGCTATGGTCAACCGAAGTACGCTCGAATCGGATCGGCTCGCCGGGCCGCCGTTGGGCCAGAATCGGCAGATCCGCCTCTGCAACCACCGCCATTTTGGGGTAGCCTCCGATAGTCGGCGCATCAGCCATCAGCACGATCGGAAGGCCGTCGCCGGGAATCTGGATCGCGCCGGGGCATCCAGCCTCCGACGGCAGAGCAGCCGACATTTTGGGCAACGCGGGACCCTCCAGGCGGTATCCCGTGCGATCCGACGCAGTTGAGACGCGGTATTCGCTTTCACACAGGATTCCCCAGGCGTCGTCATCGAATAGATCTTCCTGCGGACCGGGAATGACGTGAACGATGCCGGCGTCGTAATGCGGGATCATCTCCGCGGCGCAATGCGTGCCCGCCACCGATAGCGCGCGACTGGCGTCAGCGCTTTTCAGCGTGTCCCCTGTCTTCAGGGTACGTCCCCCGAGGCCACCGAATCTGCCGGGCAGGTAGGTCGATCGACTGCCGAGGAGGACGGGGACATCGATCCCGCCGCTGACGGCGAGGTAGAGAAACCGCCCCGACTCGATTTGCTCGACGGCGAATTCTTCGCCTTTTCTGGCGATCGTGCTGGTACATGGCGCGATCGGCCGGCCACCAACATTCGCGCGGACGGACGCGCCGGCGATTGCGCAGCCACAGTCGTCCTCGAAAACGATCTTCCCGCCGCCCAGCGCCCACTCGAGCGCGGCGGCATCCGCGTCGTTGCCGAGGATGGCGTTGGCGGCCTGCAACGCGAAGGTGTCCATCGCTCCGCCGGGCGGCACCCCGGACGCCCGCGCGTGCTTTCGACCGCAGTCCTGGACGGTGAGATACGGCGGCGCCCTGGTGATAGTGATCACTGTAGCGGTTCGAAGCGGACGACATCGCCCGCGGCGAGGAGCGCCGCGGGGTCTCGCTGCGGGTCGAACATCGCGGCGGTCGTCGTCCCGATGATGTGCCAGCCGCCGGGTGTGTCGAGCGGGTAGACACCGGTCTGAGCGGCGGCGATGGCGACGCTCCCGGCAGCGACGCGAGGACGTGGTTTCGGCCGCCTCGGCAGGTGAAGCGCGGGATCTAGCTCGCTGAGGTACGCGAAGCCGGGGACGAAGCCGAGGATGTCGACGGTATAGGCACGCCCGGAGTGCAGTGCGACGATGTCGTCGACCGCGAGTCCGGTGGCTTCGGCAACGGACGTGAGGTCCATACCGTCATAGCGGACGGGAATGACGTGCTCGCGCGGGTGCTGCCCGACATTTTCCGGGGGTGTGGGGTTGCACTTGTCGAGGAGGAGCCGAGCCATCTCCTCGTACGAAGTGGCGAGGGGATCGTAGAACACCGTGACCGCGAGATAGGCCGGCACCACATCCTGCACGGAGGAAATACCTGCCTGTCTGATAGCACGCGCGGCGGCGTGAATGCGGCGCAGGAGCTGGGTACTGCGCTCATCCCCGAACGAGATCGTTATCGCAGAATCGCCGAGCGGGTGCGGCTTGAGGGCGGCCGGCGTCAAGCAGCGAAGGGCGCGATCCGCACGCCCGTTTCTTCCAGGCTCCGTCGCAGCCGGCGGAGCATTGCGCTGGCGTCGACGTTGTCACCGTGCACGCACATCGACTGCGCTTCAATGCGGAGCTGACCGCCGTCGCTGGCGACGAGAGTTCCGGCGTGGACGAGCGTCAGCGACCGTGCAACCGCCGTCTCGACATCGTGAATGACGGAGCCGGGCTCGCTGCGCGGGACCAGGCGCCCATCGCTCGTGTACGCGCGGTCCACGAATGCCTCGTTGGCGAAACGGACTCCAGCATCTTCTGCCGCGCGCGACATCTCGCTGGACGGAAGTCCGAGCAGCGTCAGCGACCGATCCATGGCGCGAATGGAGCGGGTGATGGCTTCCGCTGCTTTTGGATCCCACGCTGCACGATTGTACAGCGCGCCGTGGGGCTTCACGTAAACGAGCTTCGCGCCTTCGGCCGCGCAGACATCGGAGATCGCGTGGAGCTGGTAGCTGACATGGTGCTCGATCTCGCTTGGCGAGAGCCCGAGCTCGCGCCGACCGAATCCCGTTATGTCGGGATAGGATGGGTGAGCGCCGATGGCAACGTTGCGCTCGCGCGCTGCCCGCACTGTGTGGCGCATGGTGACTGCGTCTCCGGCGTGGAATCCGCAGGCAATGTTCGCCGACGAAACCAGATCGAGGAGCTCGAGATCGTCCGCGATGCGCGAAGTCCCGAAGCCCTCACCCAGATCGGCGTTGAGATCGATAGTGACGAACAATCCGTCTTTGCTTTCCTACCTGCGGCTCTTGCCGTTGACGGGCTTCGCCTCGACGACTTCCCAGGTCTGCTCGTCGTCCTCGAATCCGCCGCGCGAGACTTTGGGCAACAGCTGCTCGCGAACCACTACGGAGGTCAGCCAGTAGGTATAGCCATCATCAGCCTCGACGGGCGTCCAGGCGAACTTGGTGCGAACTCGCTCGTCGCCGATTTTTCCATCCGGATCACTTCTGCTCTTCCACTTCACGCGGTAGTCCTCATTGCTGTGCTAGATGCGGTCCTCGAATCCCTTGACGCCCGATTGTTGGGCGCAGCTTGCGCAGCAGTAGAAGGTTCCTTTGCTCTCGAGACCGTGACCGATGATTTTGCAACCGCAGTGCGCGCATTTTGGCGCCAGCGCGTGGATGGCGCACTCGAAGGAGTCAAATGTGTGGGCTTTGCCTGCCATGGTGACGGTAAACGATTTGTCGTAGTCGTTCCCGCACACTTCGCATTTCGCCATTGGTGACCCCGGGTGTTTTTCCGATCCCCCCGTCTACGGCGAATCTAATGCCGCCGTTCCGAACGGCTCAGCGAAAGACTTTCCTCATTTTGGTGTCGGGATCGCGGGCAAAACGGAAAGTGAACCAGGCCAGATCGGTCACGAGCTCGTCATAAGTCTGGGGATCCATCTTGTCGGCGACGATGGTCATTCGGCCGGAGATCTGGGTCTTCAGGTGCTCGATCCATTCTTTGGTGAAGTCCGCCATTGTGGTCCTCGAGCTTTGGTGGAGCCGCGACCGGAAAGTAAGCACATGTAACCGCCGTCGCGAGCGCGTAATGGCTTGCTTTCTGCCTTTTGAGACGGGCGCGGGACTCCAGCGGGTACCGCTGATCGACAACCTTCTTGGGGGCAGCAAATGCTCAAAGTCTCACTTACAATTGCCGCGGCTGCGCTGCTCGCCGGCTGCGGCGTGTCTACGCAGCAGGAAGTGCAAATGGGCCAGGATGCCGCGCAGCAGGTCAATGCGCAGCTGCCGATGGTTCAGGATGCCTACATCCAGAACTACGTCAACGCTCTGGGCCAGAGAATCGCGAGCAGGACCTCACGCGCCGACCTCAACTGGCAGTTTCAGGTCGTAAACTCCGACGTCGTCAATGCGTTCGCCCTTCCGGGTGGGTTCGTCTACGTCAATCGCGGCGTGCTCGAGCGCGCCAGCAACATGTCCGAAATCGCGGGCGTACTCGGCCACGAGATCGAGCACGTCGTGAAGCGGCATTCAGTGAAGCAGATGGAACAGGCCCAGGGCGCCAATGTCGGTGTTGGAATTCTCTGCGCCCTGACCGGAGTCTGTCAGAGCGGCGTCGCTCAGGCGGCGATCAACATCGGCGGAACTGCCGTATTTGCCAAGTTCAGCAGACAGGATGAGATACAGGCCGACGAAGGCGGCTTCAACAACGTCATCAGAGCCGGGATCAATCCGCGGGGAATGCTGACGTTGTTCCAGAAGCTTCTGGCGGAGGAGCAGCAGTCAGGCGGCGGCGGCAACGTGTCGGCGTGGTTCTCCGATCACCCCGGAACCTCGGACCGCATCGCAGACATTCAGCGCATGCTGAGCCAGACGCCGGCTTCCACACTGAACGGCCTGGCCACCAACGACTCGGGGTTTTCGACGATGAAATCACGTCTCGCGCAGCTCGGACCGGCGCCGAGGGTGCAGGGCCAGTAGGCGGGACGCCAAGAAAAAACGCCACCCTGCGATTTGCGGGTGGCTTTTTTTTTCTGCATCAGGACGGAGGGTGAGGGACTCGAACCCCCAAGCCCTTGCGGGCGCCAGTTTTCAAGACTGGTGCAATAGCCATTCTGCCAACCCTCCAGCGCTCTCAAGATAACATTCCCGACGGTCGTGATGGCGCGGCGACGGCGCGGGCTCGGTCTCCTAGCGCCGGTTGCCGGGCATGATGTCCTCGAGCTGGGTGGCGCGGGCGATGTGATCCGCCTGGGCGGCAATTGTCGACGCTTCGCCTGTCTGGCCCCGCGCGGCGAGTGCGGCGCTCAACGTGAGTGCGGTCCGAATGTACAGGAATGGGATCCCCACCGAGGGGCGATCGACCCACAGACTCCGACTGGCAATAGATCGGGGCGCTCTGAAGGTTTTTTCCCACAGCGATCTGGTCGTCTCGACGTCGACGAAGCCCTCGCCCGGAATCGCGGCGATGGCGCCGCCCGATTTTGGAACGGCGGGGACGAGCTTGCGCGCCAGCCCCGTCGTCACTGTGAACGGTGCCAGGCTCAGCTCCTCGGGGTAACCGGCAGTAGTGCGGCTGAAGAAAATCGGCCGCTCCGGGTAGCCGTCGCGGATCATGTAAAGCACGAACAGATCGGCGCGCTCGAGCCCCTGAAAATCTCCGAACGGCCGCGGGTTTACGTTGACCAGGATGTCGGTCCCATCCTTTCTGAAGGTCTGCGGCGAAGAAAACTCCACCACCGAGGGCACCGCATCCGCCTCGTCCATCGTCAGACTGAGTGGGGGACCGGTGGGTTTTTTCCACGTCCTTCCCCGGTAGACGGCCGGTCCGCGCAAAGAGTCGTACTCGTACACCGGGCGGCGTAGCAGCTGCCTGGTGTACCAGTCGGTGTTGAGGAGCGATAGACAAGCCACGATCACGTCGCGACGCACTCCCTCCACTTCCTGCGCATACCACAAAGGAAAGGTGTCGTTGTCGCCGGCCGTCACGAGCACCCCGTACGGCTCGACCGAATTGAGCAGGTCGTAGGCGAAGTCAGCGGTGTCGGTCTGACCGGCACGTGAAGCCGATGTCCAGTTGGCGAGAAGCGGGATCAACGCCAGGGCCAGGACGGGACTCGCCACCATCCAGCTGCGCCGCCTCGGAAGCAGAAGGTGCTCGGAGCCAAGCTGAACCCGCTCGGCGCCGACCAGCGCGGCGATCGTCTCCCAGACGTAGACGAGGCCGAGCGCCGCCCAGACACTCCACGCCGAAAAGCTCCATAGGTAGAAGTAGTCGCGGTCGCGAACCTCGCGGGGTACGGAGTCGCCGAGCTCGGGCGATTGGGACGAGCCGTACTTGAAGTTCATGTAGTAGATGAGTGCGAGCGTCACCATGAACATCAACGGCCCGAAATACGAGAACGACGCGCGATCGCGCTTCCAGTGCACGTAACCGCCCAGTCCGCCAAGGAGGAGGAAGAGCGTCGCGAGTGCGCTCTGCAGGCCCGGGTGCGAATCGAGCGGATCGCGCAGCCACTGCCAGCGGAAGTACAGCCACCACATCTCCACTTGCGCGATGAACGGTGCCTGGCGCGTGCCGAGACTTGGCTTCTGATACTGATTGCGGTTGAAGTTGTACATGAACCGGTCGTACGTCGCCTTGCTGAACGTGCAGCCTACCCCGATCTGACTGGTGCAGCCGGTCGGCTCGCCCTCGTTGATGGCAGGGAAGCGCGCCGCCCGTAACGGCTGGATGAGAAACGGCGACATTCCGAGCAGGAGCGCTCCAGCGCAGCCGAGCAGGAGCCTCCACCGAAGCAGCGTCCTCGGCTGGCGAAGTGCGACCGCGACTGCGACTGCCGGCGCGGCGAGAAATCCCGCCATGTGGTTTGCGTAGCCGAGTCCGCTCAGGTACGCGATCATGACGAGCAGCCGATCCGCCTTGGCGCCGTCCGGATCGTCGCACCAT
>Ga0070681_10000413_pt1 | contig 34680 bp, 35 predicted proteins | sample KBSC83BmetaG_FD_65650 | JGI IMG/M metagenome (GOLD analysis project Ga0070681, IMG submission 65650) | Corn rhizosphere microbial communities from Kellogg Biological Station, Michigan, USA - KBS C8-3B metaG | ecosystem: Host-associated > Plants > Roots > Rhizosphere | place: USA: Michigan...
GCCCGGCGTGCGCACGTCGCAGTCGGTCGACGCGATGGCGATGGTGTACATGTGCGTGACGCTGGTGTGGCTCCTGATCGCGCTGCAGTTCGTCAATCCGACGCAGCTCGTGAGCCGCGTCAAGGAACATCCGCAGCCCGCGTGACGCGCCGCATCGCCGCCACATCCACCCACGCAACGCCCATGGGGCCGCGATGACCGCGCTCGCCCTCGCCTCGCTCGCGCGGTTGCCCGCTGGCGTCGCCCGGCCGGCCTTCGATCCTCGCACCGTGCGCGTCGGCATCGTGCACTTGGGACTCGGCGCGTTCCATCGCGCCCACCAGGCGGTGTACACCGACGCGCTGCTCGCGCGCGATCCGCGCTGGGGCATCTGCGGCGTGTCGCTCAAGACGCCGCGCGCGACCGAGGGCCTCGCCGCGCAGGACGGCCTCTACACGGTGCTGTGGAAAGGCGGCGGTGCCACGCGTGCGCAGGTCATCGGCGCGCTGCGCGAGGTGCGCTTCGCGGGTGCCGACCGCGTGGGGACGGTGGCGAGGATCGCCGACCCCGACGTCCACGTCGTGTCGCTGACCGTCACCGAGAAGGGCTATAGCCACGACCCGGCGAGCGGCACGCTCGATCTCGCGCATCCCGACATCGTCGCCGACCTCGCGCATCCGGACGCGCCGGTCTCGGCGGTGGGCACGCTGGTCGCGGCGATCGCCGCGCGGCGCGCGTCGCATGGCGCGCCGCTGACGATCGTCTGCTGCGACAACCTGCCGCACAACGGCCGCACGCTGCAGGGTCTCGTGCAGGCGTTCGCCGCGGCGCGCGACGCGACGCTGCCGCGCTGGATCGACGACCACGTCGCGTTCCCGGACACGATGGTCGACCGCATCGTGCCGGCGACCACACCCGACGACGTCGCCGAGGCAGCCCGGTTGCTCGGCGTCGACGACGCGGCGCCAGTGGCGGCCGAGCCGTTCGGCCAATGGGTGATCGAGGACCGGTTCGCCGGCCCGCGCCCGCCCTGGGACGCGGCAGGCGCGCAGTGGGCGCACGACGTCGGCGTCTACGAGACGATGAAGCTGCGGCTTTTGAACGGCAGCCATTCGGCCATCGCGTATCTCGGCTTCATGCTGGGCCATACGACCGTGTGGCAGGCGGCCGACGACCCGCTCGTCGCGCGCTACGTCGAGTGCATGATGGCCGACGAGATCGTGCCCACGCTCGCGGCGCCACCCGGCGTCGACCTCCACGCGTACCGTCGCGCGCTCCTCGCGAGATTCCGCAACCGCGCGCTGCCGCACCGCACGCAGCAGATCGCGATGGACGGCTCGCAGAAGCTGCCGCAGCGCCTGCTCGGCACGATCCGCGACCGCCGCGCCGCGGGCGCGCCGTACGCGCGGCTCGCGCTCGCGGTCGCCGCGTGGATCCGCTATGCGAGCGGTCGCGACGAGGCAGGTGCGCCGATCGCCGTCGCCGACCCGATGGCGGCGACGTTCGCCCGCCTCGCGGCCGCGCACGCGGGCCATCCCGCCGGCCTTGCCAATGCGTTCGTCGATTTGGCGCCGGTGTTCGGCGACTTGGGCGGCGATGCCGCATTTCGCCGCCTCGTCGTCGACGACGTCGCGGCATTGTTTCGCGACGGCACGCGCGCGACCCTTGCGCGCATCGCCTGAAACCCGAACAATCGCCGACCATGCCCGCCCTGAAGCTTCACCCCGATCGCCTTTTCCCCGCCGGCACCGGCACGCGCAACGTCGCGCGCCGGCTGTACTCGACGATCGAGCGCCTGCCGATCGTGAGCCCGCACGGCCACACCGACCCGCGCTGGTTCGCCGACGACGAGCCGTGGAGCGATGCCTCCGCGCTCTTCATCACGCCCGACCACTACGTGTTCCGGATGCTCTACAGCCAGGGCATCCCGCTCGAGGACCTGGGCATCCCGCGCGCCGACGGCGGCCCCGTCGAGACCGACGCGCGCCGTATCTGGCGCACGTTCGCCGCGAACTACCACCTCTTCCGCGGCACGCCGTCGCGGCTGTGGCTCGACCATGCGTTCGCCACGGTGTTCGACATCGACCGCCGCCTCGACGCGACCACCGCCGACTGGTATTTCGACCACATCAACGCGTGCCTCGCGAAGCCCGAGTTTCGTCCGCGCGCGCTGTTCGAGCGCTTCAACATCGAGGTGATCGCGACCACCGAGTCGCCGCTCGACCAGCTCGGCGCGCATCGCAAGATCCGCGACAGCGGCTGGGCCGGGCGGGTGATCACCGCGTATCGGCCCGACCCGGTCGTCGACCCGGAGTTTCCCGGCTTTCGCGACAACGTCGTGCGCCTTGGCGGCCTCACCGGCGAGAACACGCTGCGCTGGAGCGGCTACCTCAACGCGCACCGCATCCGCCGCGATTACTTCAAGACGATGGGCGCGACGTCGACCGACCACGGCCACCCGACGGCGCGCACGTTCAGCTTCGACGCGGCGCAGTGCCAGCGGCTGCTCGACCGTGCGCTCGACGGCTCGATGACGGCCGACGAAGCCGAGGCGTTTCGCGGCCAGATGCTGACCGAGATGGCGCAGATGAGCCTCGACGACGGCCTCGTCATGCAGATCCACCCGGGGGCGTCGCGCAACCACAATCCCAAGCTGCTGCGCGAGTTCGGGCGTGACAAGGGCGCCGACATCCCCACCCGAACCGACTACGTGCGCTCGCTGGGGCCGTTGCTCGAGCGCGTCGGCAACGAGCGGGGCCTGACGGTCATCCTGTTCACGCTCGACGAGACCACGTACGCTCGCGAGCTCGCGCCGCTGGCCGGGCACTACCCGGCGCTCAAGCTCGGGCCGCCGTGGTGGTTTCACGACAGCGTCGAGGGCATGCAGCGCTACCTCGGCGCGGTGGTCGAGACGGCGGGCTTCTACAACACCGTGGGCTTCAACGACGACACGCGTGCGTTCATGTCGATCCCGGCGCGCCACGACGTCTGGCGGCGCATCGCCTGCCGGGTCCTCGCGAGCGCCGTGCTCGAGCACCGGCTCGACGAGGACGAGGCGTTCGAGCTCGCACCGGAGCTCGCCTACGGGCTCGCGCGGAAGGCGTATCGCCTTTGACCTGTCGAACATAATCCGGCGGGAACGCCCGTCGGGCTGTTGATCGCGCGACAGCCGCGCCCCGGCGCGATCGGGCATCATCGTCTCGGAATGAAACCGTTGCGCGCGCTGTATGTGGACGCAACGACGCTCGTTCATCACCGATGACGGAGACTCACCATGGCCAAGGACTGGCTGCTGTTGCTCGGTCGTATTCTCATTGCGATCCTGTACGTTCCCGGCGGCTTTGCGAAGCTCACGGGCTTCGCCGGCACGGTCGGCTACATCGCCCAATCGCCGCTGCCATTCCCGACGCTGATGGCGATCGGCGCGATCGTTGTCGAACTGGCCGTGGGCCTCGCGTTCCTCGTCGGCTGGAAGGCGCGCTGGGCGGCACTGATACTCGCGCTGTTCACGTTGGCCGCGGGCGTCGTCTTCCACAACTTCTGGGCGTCGCCCGAGGCAGCGATGGCGATGCAGAAGATCAACTTCATGAAGAACCTCGCGATTGCCGGCGGGCTATTCTTCGCGTTCGTGTTCGGCCCGGGCCGCATTTCGGTCGACCGGGGCTGACCGGCGTCGCGGCGCGGCGCGCGGGAGCGTCGCCGCGCGCGTCGCGTGGGGTCGTGCGGTCGATGCCTCGCGCGGCGACGTTATGGACGCAGCTCCGACTGCATGACCTCACTCGCGTGCGTGCGAGTCGAGGACGATCGTGACCGGGCCATCGTTGACGAGCGCGACGGCCATGTCCGCGCCGAAGCGCCCGCGCGCGACAGGCCGGCCGAGTGTCGCTTCGAGCGTCGCGACGAAGCGCTCGAAGGCAGGCGCGGCGACATCGGGCGGCGCCGCACGCGACCACGACGGCCGCGCGCCGGCTTTGGTTGATGCATGCAGCGTGAACTGCGAGATGACGAGGACATTGCCGCCGACGTCGGCGAGCGAGCGGTTCATCGCGCCGGCGTCGTCGTCGAACACGCGCAGCGTGGCGATCTTGCGCGCGAGCCAGCGCGCATCGTCGTCGCCGTCGTCGGCGGCGATGCCGGCGAGGACGAGCAGGCCCTCGCCGATCGCGGCGATCGTCGTGCCGTCCACGTCGACGCTCGCGCGCGAAACGCGCTGCAGCACCGCCCTCATCGCGACGGCGTGCGCTCGATCTGCGTGACCTGGCCCGAATGGAAGCGCAGCGTGGTGATCGTGCCGGGGTCGCCGTCCGTCGGCAGGTACGACCAGCGCGCGCCGCTGCGGCTGTCGGTGTTGCCCGTCTTGATGTCGGGCGGACCGATGCGCGCGAGCACTTCGGCGTCGCTCATGCCCTGGTGCAGGAAGCGGCGCTCGCTCGCCAGTCCGCGCGGCATGGCCGACTTGCCGCGAGGCCGCTCGGATGCCGGCCGCTCGGCGGTCGCCGTCGCGCTCTTGCGCTCACGCTTCGCCTTGCCGGGAGCGGTCGGTGGCGTCGCCTCCGCCGGCGGCTGCGCGAACGGCACGACTGAAACCGTGGCCGGATCGGCCTGGAAATCACGCAACTCGCGGCCCTTGGGGCAGGGGCTGTCCTGGTAGACCGCCTGGCTGTTGTCGCCCAGGCACTTGTAGACGTCGGCGTGCGCGAGCGCCGGCCACGCCAAGGCGGCCGAGGCGGCCGCGGCGGCGACGAACCGCCACGCGAGAAGGGTGGTCGCACGCATGGGATTACGATAACGCTTTTTGGCCGATGGTTCCGCTAGGTCTTTCGATGGAAGCCGCACCGATCGCCCGTCGCAACGCCGCGATCGCGCCATTTCACGTGATGGAGGTGCAGACCGCCGCGCGCGCGCTCGAGGCGCAGGGCGTCGACGTCGTGCACATGGAGATCGGCGAGCCGGACTTCCCGGCGCCCGCACCGGTGCTGGCGGCGGCCAGGGCCGCGCTCGACGACGGCGCGATCTTCTACACGTCGGCGCTCGGGCTGCCGGCGCTGCGGGAGGCGATCGCCGGGCACTATCGCGACCACTACGGGGTTGCCGTCGATCCGGCCCGGATCGTCGTGACGGCCGGCTCCTCCGCAGCGCTTCTGCTGGTGCTCGGCCTCATCGTCGATCGCGACAGCGCGCTCCTGATGGCCGACCCGCACTATCCGTGCAACCGCAACATCGTCGCCACGCTGGAAGGCGTCGCGCAGACGGTGCCCGTCGATGCCGCCACGCGCTACCAGTTGACGGCGGCGCTGGTCGATCGCCACTGGCAGCCGTCGACGCGCGGCGTGCTGGTGGCGACGCCGTCCAATCCGACCGGCACGACGATCGACCACGACGAGCTCGCGCGAATCGCCGCCGTGGTCGCGCGGCGTGGCGGCCACCTCGTCGTCGACGAGATCTACCTGGGGCTCACCTACGGCGCGCCGGCGCGGAGCGCGCTCGACGTCGCCAACGACGCGTTCATCATCTCGAGCTTCTCCAAGCACTTCAACATGACAGGCTGGCGGCTCGGCTGGATCGTCGCGCCGGAGCGCCACGTGCGCGCCATCGAGATGCTCGCGCAAAACCTGTACATCTCGCCGACGACGCTGTCGCAGCGCGCCGCGCTCGCGTGCTTCGCGCCGGCGACGATGGCGATCGTCGAGGAGCGCCGGCGCGCGTTCGAGGCGCGACGCGACTATCTCGTCGGCGCACTGCGCGGGATCGGCTTCGGCGTCCCGGTGATGCCGGACGGCGGCTTCTTCGTCTACGCCGACTGCTCGCGCTTCTCGCAGGATTCGGCGGCTTTCTGCCGCGACGCGCTCGCGCATACCGGCGTCGCGATCACGCCGGGCATCGACTTCGGAAAGCACCGCGCGCGCTCGCACGTGCGCTTCGCGTACACGGTCGACCAGGCGAAGATCGCAGCCGGCGTCGCGCGCCTGCGCGACTGGCTGCACGCGCGGCCCGTTGCCGCCCATGCGTAGCGGAGTGCGCGGCGCGCTCGCGGTCCAGGTCCAAGTGCATCGCGGGGCGCGCGGTTCACGCGCTCCCCGCGTACGTCGCGCGTCGCGCGTCGCGCTTGCGCTTCTCGCCTTGCTCGCGCTCGCAGGCTGCAGCGCCGTCGACTTCTACTGGCAGGGCCTGCACGGCCAGTACGAGATCCTGTCCGGCGCGAAGCCGATCGACGAGGTGATCGACGGCGCCAGCGACCCGCGCCTCAAGGCGCGGCTCGCGCTGGCTCGCGAGATCCGCGACTTCGCGACGCGCGAGCTCGCGCTGCCGGCCAACGACAGCTACCGCCGCTACACGGACCTCGGCCGCCCGTACGTCCTCTACAACGTCTTCGCGGCGCCGTCGCTGTCGCTGACGCCGCGCGCGTGGTGCTACCCGATCGCCGGCTGCGTCAACTACCGCGGCTATTTCACCGAGGCCGATGCGCGCGCGGAAGCCGCGAAGCTCGCCGCGCAGGGCGACGACGTCTACATCGGCGGCGTACCGGCATACTCGACGCTCGGCTGGTTCGACGACCCGATCCTGTCGACGTTCGTCCGCTATCCGGAGACCGAGTTCGCGCGGCTCATCTTCCACGAGCTCGCGCATCAGCTCATCTACGTCAAGGGCGACACGGTGTTCAACGAGTCCTATGCGACGGCGGTGTCCGACGAGGGCCTCGTGCGCTGGATCGCCGTGCAGCCGCAGGCATCGCGCGCCGCGCTCGACGCCGAGCGGCAGCGCAGCGAGCGGTTGCGCCGCGCGTTCCGCCGGATCGTCGGCGCCGCGCGCGTGAAGCTCGCCGACATCTACGCGAGCGACGCCTCCCCGGCGGCCAAGGAGGCGGAGAAGGGCGCGGCCTTCGCGGCGATGCGCGCCGACTACGCGCGCGTCAAGGCCGGCGAGCCGGGCCTCGCGGGCTTCGATCGCTGGTTCGCCGGCGATGCCGGCAAGGGCCCCAACAACGCGAGCCTCGCCGCGATCGCACTCTACACGGCGCGCGTGCCGGCGTTTCGCGCGCTGATCGCCGAGGAGCACGGCGACATGCCGCGCTTCTACGCCCGTGTGCGCGAGTTGGCGGCGATGCCCAAGGACGCACGCGACGCTGCGCTCGACCGCCTTGCCGGGGTCGCGCCGACAGGCGTGGGCGTCGACGACTGACGGCAGGCTTCCGGGCGGCCGCATTGCCCGGGCGCGCCGCCGATGGGACACTGCCGGAATCGTCGACTTCCGGAACGATCGAATGCGATTCCTCCGCAATCTTGCGCTCATCGCGCTCCTCGGCGTGCCGCTCGCGGCCGCGGCGCAGTACGGCAGCGTGCAGTACGGCGCCATGCCGTATGGCCAGCCGGGGCAATATGCTTACACGACCCGCGACGTCAACATGCGCGCGGGCCCCGATCCGTCGTACCCGCTGGTCGCGCGCCTGCCCGCAGGCGTCAATCTCGCCGTCGGCGGCTGCCTGCAGAGCTACACGTGGTGCGACGTCTACACCAATGAAGTGCGTGGCTGGGTGTATGCGAGCTACCTCGCCTACCCCTACCAGTCGAGCGAGGTGCCGATCTATTCGTTCGGCCCCGCGCTCGGCCTGCCGATCATCTCGTTCTCGATCGGCTCGTACTGGGACAACTACTATCGCGGCCGGCCGTTCTATTCGAATCGCAACTATTGGTACGGGCGGCCGTACCGTGCGCCGCCGCCGCGCTTCCACTCGGACTGGCGTGCGCCGTCGCCACCACCGCCGCATCGGCCGCCGGGCTACCGCCCGCCACCCGGAGGCGGCTATCAATCGGGGGGTGACTATCATCGCCCGCCGCGCGGATCGTCCGCAGACGGCTACCGGCCGCCGCACGGCAACAACGACCGTCCGCCGCCGAGCAGCAGTCGGCCGCCGCCGCAGCAGCGCCCCGACACGCGGCCTGACGGCACGTACCGTGATACGCACCCGAACCGCAACAACGCGAGCGGCGGCGAAGCGGGCGGCTGACGCGCAAGGTTGATCGGCCAGCGCGGCGGCGTACGATGCGACGTGCGCCGCCGCGCATCGCGGGACCCCGTCATTCTCGCGAAAGCGGGAATGCGGAATTCACGTTCGGTCGGGCACGCGGCTCGCACGGATCTGCGCTACGAATGGATCCCCGCATTCGCGGGGATGACGAAAGCGGCGTGTCTGGCATGGCGCGCTTCGCGAAGCCGGCGCGGCGAAAGGAGTTGCATGGGCGATTCCGATCACGACAAGGTCTTCGCGGGCTCCATACCGAAGCTCTACGAGGAGCTCCTCGTGCCGATGATCTTCGCGCCGTACGCGAAGGACATCGCGGGCCGGCTGGCGCGTCGACCGGGCTTGGCCCGGGTGCTCGAGGTCGCCGCAGGGACGGGAGTCGTCACGCGTGCGCTTGCATCGACGCTGCCTGCCACGGTGGACATCGTCGCGACCGACCTCAACGCGCCGATGCTCGACCTCGCGCGCTCGCTCGGCACGCCGAGACCGGTGACCTGGCAGGTCGCCGACGCGATGGCGTTGCCGTTCCCGGACGCCGCGTTCGACGTCGTCGCCTGCCAGTTCGGCGTGATGTTCTTTCCCGATCGCGCGAAGGCATTCGCCGGGATGCGGCGCGTGCTTCGGCCGGGCGGGCTGCTTCTTTTCAACGCCTGGGATCGCATCGAGGACAACGAGTTCGCCGACGTCGTCACCGCGTCGCTCGTCGCGCTCTTTCCCGCCGACCCGCCGCGATTCCTGGCACGCACGCCGCACGGCTATCACGACAAGGCGGCGATCGCGAGCGACGTCGCGCGCGGCGGTTTCGCCGCGGCGCCGCGGATCGACACGCTGGCGGCGCGCAGCCCCGCGAAATCGCCGCGCGAGCCCGCGGTCGCGTACTGCCACGGCACGCCGCTGCGCAACGAGATCGAGGCGCGCGATGCGAAGCGCCTCGACGAGGCCACCGATGCCGCCACGGCGGCGCTCGCCGCACGCTTCGGGCAGGGCGCGATCGACGGCAGGATCCAGGCGCACGTCGTCGCCGTCGAACGCTGACGGCGGACGCGTCTGGTGGCGATCGCCGGGATGCGCGCTATAGCACGCGCTGGTACCACCACATCGACAGGCCGACCGCGCACAGCGTCAGGAACGCCGCGAGCGCGGCGAAGAGCGCGGTGACCTCGGTCTCCTTCTTCTCCAGCACGAGCTTCGAGTTCAAATCCTGGTAGACCTTCTTCAAGTCGGGCCCGCTGCCCGCGAAGAAATAATCGCCGTGCGTCGTCTCGGCGATCGCCTTCAACGCATCCTCGTCGAGGCGCACGCGCATCGACCAGCCCTCGCTGCCGATGATCTCGCCCTGCGTCGTGCCGACGCCGACGGTGAACACGCGCACGCCGCGCTCGGCCGCCATCTTCGCCGCTTCGCGCGGGTCGGGGCCGGTCGTCGTCTGGCCGTCCGTCAGCAGGATGATCGCGCCGGCCCGGTACGTCCCGGGCTCGACCGGCTTCCATGGCACGGCATCGGTCTTCGCCTCGCCGATCGCCGTGCCGCGCCGCGGATCGCCGCGCGGGTTGTAGCTGTTGAGGTTGTACTCGATGTCGGGGAACAGCATCTTGAGCGACACGAGGATGCCGCTTCCCACCGCCGTCGCGCGCTGCAGCTCGAAGCGGTCGATCGCGGCATCAAGGTCCTCGCGCGACAGCGTTGCCGGCTGCACGACGCTGGCGGTGCCGGCGAACGCGACGATGCCGATCCTCGTATTCGCCGGTGCATCGTGGATGAACGACTTGGCTGCCGCCTGCGCGGCCTCGATCCGCGTCGGCTGAACGTCGGTCGCGCGCATGCTGCCTGATACATCCATCGCGAGGATGATGGTCTCGTGCTCGGAGGGCAGCGTCACCGTCGCCGTCGGGCGCGCCGTGGCGACGATGAGCGCGCCGAGCGACAGGAGCATCAGCGCCGGCGGGATGTGGCGGCGCAGCCGGCTCGCCTTGCCGAGCGCCTCGTTGACGATCGCGAGGCTCGCGTAGCGCAGCGCGCGCTTCTGCCGGCGGCGCAGCATCCACACGTACAGCGCGATGAGCACCGGCAGGATCGCGGCGAGCCACAGCCATTGCGGCCAGATGAACTTCACGATGCGGCGCGCAGGTGCGCGGGGAGCGGCTTGCCGGACAGCGCCTGCACGCGGCGCTTGCGCAGCTCGGCGAAGCGCATCAGCGCATCGGCGAGGTCGTCGACCGTGGCGAGCTCGAGCGCGTCGACGCCCGCCGCGGCGAGCGCTGCGCGCAGCTCGCGCTCGCGGCGCTCGGCGATGGCGGCGAAGCGCCGGCGGAAGCCGCGGTCGTGTGTGTCGACGAACACCTGCTCGCCGGTCTCCGCGTCTTCGACGACCATGAGCCCGATGTCGGGCAGCGCCATCTCGAGCGGGTCGTAGAGGCGCACGGCGACGACGTCATGGCGCTGCGCGAGCGCCGCGAGCGGCCGCTGCCAGCCCGGCGCGCTGACGAAATCCGATACGACGAACACCATTACGCGGCGCGTCAGTGCCGATTGCGCGGCGGCGAGGAGGTCGCCCAGGCGAGTGCCTTCGGGCGAGCGCGGCGGCGATGCCGTGCATTTCCCGATCGCGTGCATCAGGTGCAGCACGTGGCGCCGCCCGCTGCGCGGCACGAGCACCGTGTCGACGCGGTCGGTGTAGAGCATCGCGCCGACACGGTTGCCGTGGCGCGTCAGCACGCGCGCCAGCACCGCGACGAGGTCGCGCGCCACGCCCGACTTCTGCGCCTTTTCGGAGCCGAAGTGGACCGAGCCCGACAGGTCGAGCAGGAACCACGCGGTGAGGTCGCGCTCCTCGTTGAACTCGCGCACGTAGGGCGTGGCAAGACGCGCCGTGACGTTCCAGTCGATATGGCGCACGTCGTCGTGGAACTGGTACTCGCGAAGGTCGGCGAGGTCAAGCCCGCTGCCGCGGAAGTACGTGCGGTAGTCGCCGTGCAGGAGGCCGTCGAGACGGCGGATCACCGTCCACTCGAGCCTGCGCAAGAGCGCGTCAGGCGGGATTGGCGACGTCGACATGGCTCGCGAGCGGCTTGTCGGGCGCACGCACGCTCTGCAGCACGCGCAGCACGATGCGGTCGGGCGTGATGCCTTCCGCCAGCGCCTCGTACGACAGCGAAAGCCGGTGGCGCAGCACGTCGGGCGCGAGGTCGGCGATGTCCTCGGGCAGCGCGTAGCTGCGGCCGCGCAGGTAGGCCAAGGCGCGCGCGCCCTCGACGAGGTTGATCGTCGCGCGCGGGCTCGCGCCGTAGGTGATGTAGGGCGCGAGCTCGGCGAGGCCGAAGCGCGCCGGCTGGCGCGTCGCGGCGACGAGGCGCACTGCGTACTGCATCAGCGACGGGTCGACATAGCCCTTGCGGCAGGCGCGCTGCGCTGCGGAGAGCTCGTCGGGCGTGCAGACCGACACCACGTCGGTGGGCGTGCCCGTGACGCGCTCGACGATGACGAACTCCTCCTCCTCGGTCGGGTAGCCGACCTCGACCTTCATCATGAAGCGGTCGACCTGCGCCTCGGGCAGCGGATACGTGCCCTCGGATTCGATCGGGTTCTGTGTCGCCATCACGAGGAACGGCTCCGGCACGCGGAACGACTCGCCGGCGATCGTCACCTGGTATTCCTGCATCACCTCGAGCAGCGCGCTTTGCACCTTGGCCGGCGCGCGGTTGATCTCGTCGGCAAGGAGCAGGTTCGCGAACACCGGGCCGAGCGCCGTGGTGAACTCGCTGGTGCGCTGGTTGAACACCCGCGTGCCGACCAGGTCGGCCGGCACGAGGTCGGGCGTGAACTGGATGCGCCGGAACGCGCCCCGCATCGTGCGCGCGAGCGTCTTCACCGTCAGCGTCTTGGCGAGCCCCGGCACGCCCTCGACGAGCAGGTGACCCTGCGCAAGCATCGCGACCAGCACGCGCTCGAGGAAATGATCCTGGCCGACGACGATCTTCTTGACCTCGTAGAGGATGCGCTGCATCAGCTCGGCGTGGACCGACGCGCCGGGCGCCCGGGTGGCGGGTTCGTTCATCGAAGCCTTTCAGAACGGTGACAGGCCGACGGCGGCCGCGGCGTTCTCGATCGGCACCGCGAAGCCGATGCCGATGAACACGCGCTGGTCCGTCGGGTTGAAGATGCCGGTAACGATGCCGACGACCTCGCCATCGGCGGTGACGAGCGGGCCGCCCGAGTTGCCGGGATTCGCCGCCGCGTCGAACTGGATGAGGTTGGTGAGCGTCTTGTTGCCCTCGGGCGAATGGTATTCGCGCCTGAGCCCCGACACGACACCCGCCGATGCCGACGGGCCGATGCCGAACGGATAGCCGATCGCCACGACCTGGTCGCCGACGTTGAGGTCCGCAGTGGAGCGCAGCGTCGCCGGCGGCAGATCGTCGGGGACGATGCGCGCCTTCAGCACCGCAAGGTCGTTCTCCGGCTGGGCGCTGACGACGTCGGCCGGCGACTCGGTGCCGTCGGCGAACGTGACGACGATCGCCTCGGCGCCGTCGATCACGTGCAGGTTGGTGAGGATGAGCCCGGTGGCGACGATGACGACACCGGTTCCCACGCCGATCCGGTAGAGCTCCTCAGGGCTGTCGGCCTCCGCGCGCGGATGCTCGCCGCCTTTGGCAGCTTGCGGCGGGTCGCCGCGCTTCGCCGGCGGGCGCGCGCGTCCCTTGAGCGACTTGTCGGCCGGCGCGTCGTCAGCCTTGACGTGGCGCAGCCCCCGCACGTGCACGACCGAGGGGCGAACCGCCGCGTACGCTTTCGCCGCCATCGACGGCAATGGCGTCGTGTCGAGCGTGTGCAAGACGGCGGCGTCGATGTCCTTCTGGGTGAGCGTGCGCGGCAGCGGGCGGTACGCGGCGTAGAGCGCGACGCCGATGGCCACCAGCGCGCAGGCGAACAGTGCGATCGGCAGGCGCGTCGCGCTGATGCGACGGCCCCACCGCACCCGCCACGGCACCGCGGGCGGGGGCGAGCCGGCTTGCGCCACCCCCTGCGCGTCGTGCGACGCGGGCCGCGAGCGGCTGTAAAGCGGCGGTTTCCTCATGGCGTTCTTGCGCGGGCGCAAGCTTCGATGCCATTGTGCGCACAACGTTCCCTGCGCGCAAACCCTTTTGTGCAACGGCGGGCGCGCTGCCGCGGCGCACGCCGGCGGTCAGACCGCGCGAGCCAAACCCTTGCGGTCAGCGACGCATCCAGTCGACCAGCGCGGCCGTCACCGCCTCCGGCTGCTCGAGCGATGTCATGTGGCCGCTGTGCGGCACGACGACCAGCGTTGCGCCGCGAATGCCTGCGGCGATTTCCTGCGCGCGGTCGGGTGGCGTCGCGCGGTCGGCGTCGCCGACCAGCACGAGCGTCGGGCAGGCGATGGCGGCGAGCGTGGGCCGCGAATCGGCGCGGCCGATGATCGCATTCTCCTGGCGGATGAACGCGTCGGCGCCGACGTCGTCAGCCATCGCCGTGATGAGCGAGCGCAGCGCGGCATCGCCGAGGCGGTCCGGATGCAGGTAGTTCGGCATCAGCTCCTCGTTCACCCGTGCGAATTGCCCGGCGGCGGCGAGCGCCATCACGCGCCGGCGATTGGCGGTCTGCTCCGCCGTGTCGGGGCGTGCCGACGTGTCGAGCAGCGCGAGCCGCGTCACGCGCGACGGCGCGCGGCGCTGGATCTCGAACGCGAGGTAGCCGCCCATCGAATGGCCGGCGAGCGCGAAGCGCGGCGGCGCGTCGGCCAGCACGGCGTCGGCGAGCGCCGCCATGCTGTCGTGCGCGGTATGGTTGGCGAACGTCAGCGCGCCAAATCGCCACAGCGCGGCGACCTGTTCCGCGTAGTAGCGCGGCGTGGAGGCGAGCCCGGGGATGAGGACAACCGGCTCGCCGCTCATCGACGTTCGTCTCCGGCAGCGCGGGGCGCGGTCGACGTGCGCACGCGGCCGCTCATCGCGCGAACGCCACGAGGGATGCCGCGTCGATCAACGGGATGGAGCCGCCGCTGCTGCGGCTCGCGACCGCGACGACGCGCAAGGCTGTGGACGGGACCAACGACGTTCCTTGCGCAAAGGCGGGCCACCATTGCAGGTCCAAACGGCGGTCGCTGTCAACCGCCGTGGCGCGACGCGGCAGGCGACGGGCGCGCGCTTTGATTTTCATGGCTTTTTCTGCTAGGATCGCGTGTTCCCCTTGCCACACCCGGAACGTACGGGGTGGCCATCGACCCGGCAGCGGGTCCCATGACCGAAAGGAAATATCGCTGATGCGACATTACGAGATCGTATTCATCGTGCACCCCGACCAGAGCGAGCAGGTCGCCGGGATGGTCGAGCGGTACCGCACGATGGTGACCGGCCGGGGCGGCCGGATCCACCGCATCGAGGACTGGGGTCGCCGCCAGATGGCGTACCCGATCCAGAAGATGCACAAGGCCCATTACGTGCTGATGAACATCGAGGTCGACGCGGCGACGCTCACCGAGCTCGAGCACGCCTTCAAGTTCAACGACGCCGTGCTGCGCCACCTCATCGTCGCGATGCGCGAGGCCGTGGTCGCGCCGTCGCCGATGATGAAGGAGGACAAGGCGCGCTCGCTGACCGAGAAGCCGGCGGACAAGTCGGCGGACCGGGGCGGCGACAAGGAAAAGGACAAGGGCGCCGACAAGCCGGCGGAGCGCGCGACGACCGACGCGGCGGCCTGACGGCGGCGCGCGTTCCCGCGTGACGGCGACCGCCAACCGCCTGACGCTCGACGGCGTCGTGCGGTCCCGCGAGGCGCTGCGCTACACGCCCGCGGGCATCCCGGTGCTCGAGATCATGCTGGCGCACGCGTCGACGCAAGCGGAAGCCGGCGGCGAGCGCCGCGTGGAATGCGAGATCGCCGCCGTGGCGTTCGCCGACGTCGCACTGCGACTCGACGGCGTCGCGGAGGGCGCGAGGGTGGTCTGCGAAGGCTTCCTCGCGCGCCGCTACCGCACCGGGATCAGCGTCGCGCTGCACGTCGCCGCATTCGAACCTGTGAATTGATGGATTGAAGGAAAGGCAAGGACACCATGCCCCGACCGATGGGTAAAGGCAAAGGCAAAGGCAAGAAGGATTTCAAGAAGCGCGATCGCGGCAATGCGCTCTTCAAGCGCAAGAAGTTCTGCCGCTTCACCGCCGAAGGCGTGAAGCAGATCGACTACAAGGACATCGACGTGCTCAAGGACTTCGTGCAGGAGAACGGCAAGATCATGCCGGCGCGCGTGACCGGCACGCGCGCGCGCTTCCAGCGCCAGCTCGGCACGGCGATCAAGCGCGCGCAGTTCCTCGCGCTGATCCCGTTCACCGACCGCCACTAGGAGCGCCGCGATGCAGATCATCCTCCTCGAGAAGGTCCAGAACGTCGGCAATCTGGGCGACGTCGTCAAGGTCAAGGACGGCTACGCACGCAACTTCCTCATCCCGCAGGGCAAGGCCAAGCGCGCCACGCCCGACAACCTGAAGCTCCTCGAATCGAAGCGCGCCGACCTCGAGAAGGCCGCGGCCGAAAAGCTCGCGCACGCCGAGGCGCAGGCCGAGAAGCTCGCCGGCACGACGCTGCGCATCGTGCAGAAGGCGGGCGTCGACGGCCGGCTGTTCGGCTCGGTGACCAACGTCGACATCGTCGAGGCGCTGAAGGCACAGGGCTTCACCGTCGAGAAATCGGCGATCCGCATGCCCACTGGACCGCTGAAGCAGGTCGGCGAGCATCGCGTCGGCGTCGCGCTGCACACCGACGTCACGACCGAGATCGCGATCAACGTCGTCGGCGACACCGTGCAGGGCTGATCCACCGCGCCGCAGCGAAGAAGGGCGCCGCTTGGCGCCCTTTTTTTGCGCTCCTCGGCCGTTCGCGCGATGGGGCACGACGCACGCGAGGCGTTACAATCGCAACCGGTCCCGACGGCGCGCCAACGATGCCGGACGACGCCCAACTCGACGCCCTCAAGCTGCCGCCGCACTCCCTCGAAGCGGAGCAATCGCTGCTCGGCGGGCTGCTGCTCGACAACGAGGTCGAGAGCCGCATCGGCGACGTCGTCACCGAGGCGGACTTCTACAGCGACGCGCACCGCGTGATCTTCGCGCACGCGATGCGCCTCATCGCCGAGGGCAAGCCCGCCGACGCCGTCACCGTCGCGGAGCTCCTGCAATCGACGCAGCGCCTCGACTACGTCGGCGGCATCGCCTACCTCGGCGCGCTCGTGCAGAACGTGCCGACCACCGCCAACATCCGGCGCTACGCGGAGATCGTCCGCGAGCGCTCGATCCTGCGCCAGCTCGCCGGTGTGGCCGGCGAGATCGCCGAGTCGGCGTTCCATCCGCTCGGGCGCAGCGCGCGCGAGGTGCTCGACGAGGCCGAGACCAAGGTGATGCACATCGCCGAGCAGGGCGCGCGCGGGCAGAAGCAGTACGCGCAGCTCGGCCAGCTCCTGGTCGGCGTCGTCGAGCGGATCGAGGAGCTCTACAGCCGCGACAATCCGTCCGAGGTCACCGGCATCGAGACCGGCTTCGCCGACCTCGATCGCGAAACCGCGGGCCTGCAGCCGGGCGACCTCGTCATCGTCGCGGGCCGGCCGTCGATGGGCAAGTCGGCGCTCGCCGTCAACATGGGCGAGCACGTCGCGCTGCACCTGAAGCTGCCGGTGGCGATCTTCTCGATGGAAATGGGCGCGCACCAGCTTGCGCTGCGGATGATCGCGTCGACCGGGCGCTTGAACAGCCAGAACCTGCGCACCGGGCGGCTGCAGCCCGACGACTGGAATCGCCTGTCGAGCGCGATCGGGCGCTTGAACGACGCGCCGATCCTGATCGACGAGACGCCCGCGCTCACCGCGATGGAAGTGCGCTCGCGCGCGCGCCGCATCGCCAAACTCTACAACGGCAAGCTCGGCCTCATCATCGTCGACTACCTGCAGCTGATGCAGGCCACCGCGGTCGGCGAGAATCGCGCCACCGAGATCTCCGAGATCTCGCGCTCGCTGAAGGCGCTCGCCAAGGAGCTGCACGTGCCGGTGGTGGCGCTGTCGCAGCTGAACCGTGGCCTCGAGCAGCGGCCGAACAAGCGGCCGGTGATGTCCGACTTGAGGGAATCGGGTGCGATCGAGCAGGACGCAGACGTCATCCTGTTCATTTACCGCGACGAGGTCTACAACCCCGATACGCAGGACAAGGGCGTCGCGGAGATCATCATCGGCAAGCAGCGCAACGGCCCGATCGGCACGGTGCGACTCACGTTCCTCGGCGAGTTCACGCGCTTCGAGAGCTACGCGTCGCAGGGCACCTACTGACGCCGCGCGGCGTGACCAAGCGCGCGGGTGCGTGCGCGAAAATCAGCCGGGGCAGGGGCGCACGACGACCACCGCGGTGTCGCCGCGGCGCTCGTGCGTCCATTCGTAGAGGCCGGCGCAACGGCCGCCCGCGCACAGCGTGTAGTCGGACGTATACGGCGAGAGCGTGAGCGCGACGCTCGCCATCGGCGCCGCCTTGGCGTCCCACGTCCAGCCGTCGCCGTCGAAGCGCGCGCCGTCGCCCGCTTCCATGCCGGCGCCCGAGCCTTCGACGTGCGCGCTGACGAGGCGAATGCGATCGCCTTCGACCGCGTAATGCTCGACCCAGCGCGAATGCTCGACGGAATGCGACCATGCGAGCGTGAATTCGGTCGCAGGCAGCGTCGCACGGAGCGCGCCGGCGACGACGAGGCAGGCGACGAGCACGAGGCTAGCCGGCGGCGGCCGGCGTCGCCACGCGCCGCGAGCGCACGAGGTGCCAGATCACGAACAGCGCGGACATCGCGAATCCCACCTGGTCGGTCCACGGCGCCGCCGCCACCAGGAACGACGCCGCGGCGAACGCGAACACGCGCTCGACGACGTTGATCGGCGTGCGCAGGAAGCCGATCGCCGCGGCGCCCCACAGGCCGATCGCGACAACCGCCTTGAACACGATGTAGATGACGCCGATCCACGACAGGTGGCCGCTCGAATCGGCCTGCAGCATCAGCGCCGGGTCGTAGATCGCCATGTAGGGAATCACGAACCCGGCGATCGCGATATGCGTCGCCTTCCAGCCGATGCGCATCGGCGACGCCTTGGCGATCGACGCCGCGGCGAACGCCGCGAGCGCCACCGGCGGCGTCAGGTCGGCCATGATGCCGAAATAGAACACGAACATGTGCGACACGATCAGCGGCACGCCGAGCTTCAGCAGAGCGGGTGCCGCGATCGCGCTGGTGATGATGTAGTTCGGGATCGTCGGGATGCCCATGCCGAGGATCAGGCAGACGATCATCGTCAGGAGCAGCGACAGGAAGAGGCTGCGGCTGCCGACGGTCAGCACGAACTCGGCGAAGTTCGACGCCGCGCCGGTCAGCGTCAGCACGCCGATGATGACGCCGACGATCGCGCAGGCGACGCCCACCGGCACCGCCTGGCGCGCGCCGGCAATCAGGCTGTCGCGCATCAGCGCGAGCGTGGCGAGCCCGCCCTTGATCACGAGATTGACCGCGACGAGCAGCGCGATCGCGCCGATCAGCGGCCACACGCCGAACTTGAAGAAGGCCGCGACGGACAGGCCAAGCGCGATCCAGAACACGACACGGAACGCCATGCTGCGGAATCCCGCGGCGATGCCGACGCCGAGAATCAGCATCGCCGTCAGCGCGAGGCCGATGATGCCGGAGAACATCGGCGTGAACCCGTCGAACAGCATGAACACCAGCACCGCGAGCGGCAGGATCAGGTACCACTTGCGGCGCAGCGCGAGCCACGGGTTGGGGATCTGATCCGGCGGCAGGCCGATGAGGCCCGCGCGCCCGGCCTCGAGGTGCACCATCCAGAACGCGGTGGCGTAGTAGAGGACCGCCGGGATGACGGCCGCCCTGACGACGGAGACGTACGGGATGTTGAGGGTCTCGGCCATGATGAACGCGACGGCGCCCATCACCGGCGGCATGATCTGGCCGCCCATGCTGGAGGTCGCCTCGACCGCGCCCGCGAAGATCGGCGAATAGCCGAAGCGCTTCATCAGCGGGATCGTGAATTGGCCGACCGTCAGCACGTTGGCGACGCCCGATCCCGAGATCGTGCCCATCATCCCCGACGAGATCACCGCGACCTTGGCGGGGCCGCCGCGCGCGCCGCCGACGAAGCCCAGCGCGATGTCGTTGAAGAGCCCGATCATCCCCGCGTGCTCGAGGAAGCTGCCGAACAGGATGAACAGGAAGATGTACGTCGCGGATACGAGCGTAGGGATGCCGAACAGCCCCTCGGTGCCGAGGAACAGCTGGCTCACGACCTGGTCGAACCCGTAGCCGCGGTGCGCGATCGCCGCGGGCAGGTACTGGCCGAACAGGCCGTAGGCGAGGAACGCCCCGCAGATCAGCGGCAGCGCGATGCCGAGCACGCGGCGCGCCGCCTCGAACACCATGACGATGAAGATCACGCCGACCGCGAGGTCCATCGTGCTCGGGTCGCCCGAGCGCTGGATCAGCGCCGCCTCGAACACGAGGTGATAGGTCGACAGCGCGAACGCGAGCGCGGCCAGCAGCGCGTCGTACCAGGGAATGCGATGGCGCGCCGACCACTTGCCCGCGGCGTGCAGCGTGAACGACAGTGCGAGCAGGAAGCCGACGTGCAGCGAGCGCGTCGGCAGGCTCGACAGCGGCGCGAACGCCGCGATGACGAGCTGGTAGGTCGAGAACGCGATCGCGACCGCCGCGACCGCCTTCGCAGCGAACCCGGAGAGCTCGCGGCGCACGCCGCTCTCGTCGAATCCCGAGTCGCCGCCCGCGTGCTCGCGGCTCGTTTCGGCATGGGCGCTCACTGGATGGTCCTCCGCGCTACGCGCTGCGGGGTGGGGCGACGCGCCTCGCGTGGTCCCGGCGCGCGAGGCGCGCGCCGGCCACGCACGGCGTCACTTGAGGACGCCGACTTCCTTGTAGTACTTCGCGGCGCCCGGATGCAGCGGGACCGGCATGCCGCTCAACGCGTTGGACAGCTTGATCGCCTTGGCCGCCGAATGCGCGGCGACGAGCTGGTCGAGATGCGTCCACAGCGCCTTGGTCATCCTGTAGACGGTGTCCTCGCTGACGCCCTCGTGCGTGACGAGGTAGTTCTGCACGGTCGCGGTCGGCACGTCCTCGTTCTGGCCGTCGTAGGTCTTCGCCGGAATCGTCCCCTCGAGGTATGCGGGGTCGTTGGTCTTCTTGACGATATCGGCCGGGATCGGCACGACGACGATCGGCAGCGAGATCGCCAGATCGCGGAGCGACGACACGCCAAGGCCCGCCGACTGCAACGTCGCGTCGAGCTGGCGGTTCTTCATGAGCTCGACCGATTCGCCGAACGGCAGGTACTCGACCTTCGACAGGTCCTTGTACTCGAGCCCCGCCGCCTTGAGGATCACGCGCGCGTTGAGCTCGGTGCCCGACTTGGGCGCGCCGACCGAGACGCGCTTGCCCTTGAGATCGGCAAGCGTGCGGATGCCGGAATCCTTGCTGGCGACGATCTGGATGTAGTTGGGGTAGATGGCCGCGATGCCGCGCAGCTTCTTGAGCGGCGCCTTGAAGCCCGCTTCCTCGTTGCCCTTCCACGCGTCGGACAGCGAGTCGCCGAGCGTGAAGGCGATCTCGCCGCGGCCTGCCTGCAAGAGGTTGAGGTTCTCGACCGAGGCCTTGGTCGCCTGCACCGACGTCTTGGCGTCGGGGATCGCCTTGCCGATGATGCCGCCGAGCGCGACGCCGAGCGGGTAGTACACGCCGCTCGTGCCGCCCGTCAGGACGTTGATGAACTGCTCGGCCGCCGGTGTGGGCGCGGCGAGCGCCAGCGCGGCGGCGGCCGCGGCGACGCGGCAAAGCGATGCGAAAGATCTCATGGATTCCTCCGGAACGAAGACGATTTGCGAACGTCCGCTCTCGATCGTCGCCGACGTGTACGATCGCAGTCGGGCGGGCGGCTTGACCGGGATTATAGTGTGATCGACGCTGCGGGGCACATGGGACGTTCAACCAATCGCGCATCGCCATGACGACGCTCGACGCGTGGCTCGCGCGCTACGGCGAATCTCACCGGCACCGCGTCAACGAGGCGATCCACTGGATCTGCGTGCCGGCGATCGCATGGAGCGCGATCGCGCTCGCGTGGTGGGTGTCGCCCTACGCCGCGATCGTGCTCTGCGCCCTCGCGCTCGCATTCTATGCGGTACTGTCGGTGCCGGTCGCCCTCGGCATGCTGGCGTTCGTCGGCCTCGCGATCGAGGCCTGCGTGCGGCTCGACCGCCATGTCGCCGCCGTGGCGGTCGCAGCGTTCGTCGTCGCCTGGATCGGGCAGTTCGTCGGTCACAAGGTCGAGCGCCGCAAGCCCGCGTTCCTCGACGACGTCAAGTTCCTGCTGATCGGGCCCGCGTGGGTGCTGGCCACGCTGATGCGGCGGCTGCGCATTCCATGCTAGCCGCCCGAGCGGATTGCCGCCGATGACGCCTGCAACGCCAACACCCGCCGCGCTGGTGCGCGAGCTCGACCACCACGTGATCGGCCAGGAGGATGCCAAGAAGGTCGTCGCGGTCGCCGTCTACACGCATTTCCGCAAGGTCGCGCGCGCCGCGGCGCGCAACGACGTGGTGACGAAGAGCAACGTGCTGCTGATCGGGCCATCGGGCACCGGCAAGACGCTGATGTGCGAGACCCTTTCGGCGATCCTCGGCGTGCCGTTCGCGTCGGCCGAAGCGACGGCGCTCGCGCAGACGCGCTTCGTCAACGAGGAGATCGAGGCGGTGCTGCAGCGGCTCATCGAGCGCGCCGGCGGCGATCTCGCGGCGGCGGCGCGCGGCATCGTGTTCATCGACGAGATCGACAAGCTCAAGACCAAGGGAACGGCGGAAGGCACGACCTCCGGCGAGCGCGTCCAGCACGCGCTCCTCAAGATCATGGAAGGCGCGCAGGTGCGCCTCGCCGACGGCCGCTACCTTGACACCACCGGCATCCTGTTCGTCTGCGGCGGCGCGTTCGTCGGGCTCGACGAGATCATCCGCTCGCAAACGCACGGCTACGGATTCATCGCCACGTCGAGCGGCGACAACCGCAGCATCCTCGACCGGCTCAACAGCCGCGTGAAGCCCACCGACCTCTTCACGTACGGCCTCATCCCCGAGTTCACCGGCCGGCTGCCGATCATCGCGCGCTTTGGCGCGCTGTCGCGCGAGCTCCTCGTGCGGATCATGACCGAGCCGCGGCATGCGATCTATCCGCAGTTCCGCGACCTCTTCGCCGCCGAGGGCGTCGACCTCGTCGTCGAGCCGCGGGTGTTCGAGCAGGTGGCCGAGCTCGCGATCGAGTACAAGACCGGCGCGCGCAGCCTGCGCGGCATCTTCGAGGAGATCCTCGCACCGGTGCTCTACGTCGTGCCCGACGACAAGTCGATCCGCAAGGTCGTCGTGTCGTCGATGTTCGCCGAGCCCGCGATCGAGCGCGGCTGACCCTGCGATTACGCAGCGACGACGCGGATGTTCGCCTCGGCGAGCGCCTTGTCGAGCAGCGCGATGTGATCGCGGCCGGTCGTCTCGACGACACACACGACGCGCACCTCGGAAAGGTCGGAGCCCGCGAACGTGCGATCGTGGACGATCTCGCGCACCGATGCGCCGGTCGCGGCGATCACCTCGGCGAGGCGCGCGAGGCCGCCCGGGCGGTCGCTGATCGACACGGTGAAGCGGCACATGCGGCCGTCGGCGACGAGGCCGACCTCGATGACGCGGTCGAGCATCGTCAGGTCGATGTTGCCGCCGCACAGCACCAGCACCGCCTTGCGCCCCTTGAGGCGGTCGAGCTTGCCGCCGAGGAACGCCGCCAGCGGCGCTGCGCCGGCGCCTTCGACGACGCTCTTCTCGAGCTCGATCAGGCGCAGGATCGCGAGCGCGATCGTTGCCTCGTCGACGGTGACGAGCTCGTCGACGACGCGCTCGAGGATCGCGAACGTGATCGTGCCGGTGCGTGGCACCGCGAGGCCGTCGGCGAGCGTCGGCGCGAGCTTGATGTCGACAGGCGCCCCGTTCGCGCGCGCGGCGACCAGCGACGCAGCCCGCTCGGGCTCGACGCCGACGACGTGGACGTCGGGCTTGCGCGCCTTCATGACGGTGCCGATGCCAGCGAGGAGACCGCCGCCGCCGACGGGCACGACGATCGCGTCGAGGTCCGGCGCCTGCTCGAGCACCTCGAGCGCGAGCGTGCCCTGGCCCGCGACGACGTGCGCATTGTCGAACGGGTGGATGAACGTCAGGTTGCGCGCCGTCGCGAGGCGCTCCGCCTCGACGCGCGCCTCGCCGAGGTCGGCGCCGTGCAGCACGACGTCGGCGCCGAGGGCGCGGCAGTTCGCGACCTTGACGAGCGCGGCGAAGCGCGGCATGACCACCGTGGCCGGGATGCCGAGGAGCCCGGCGTGGTAGGCGATGCCCTGCGCGTGGTTGCCGGCGGACGCGGCGATGACGCCGCGCGCGCGATGCGCGGCGTCGAGCTGCAGCAGCGCGTTGCGCGCGCCCCGTTCCTTGAAGCTGCCGGTGCGCTGCAGGTAATCGAGCTTGCAGTAGATGTGCGCGCCGGTCAGGTTCGACAGCGGGATCGACTCGACGCACGGCGACTCGTAGATGCCGCCGCGAATGCGCTCGCGCGCCGCGACGATGTCGTCGTAGGTGACGCTCGCCGGCGCGCGGGCGGCGGCGTCAGGAACGCTCGCCATCGCTCGGCTCAGAACGGCAGCGCCACGCCCGGCATCGACCGGGTGAGCGCGCCGCGGAATTCGCGCTGGATGCGCGCGAGCGCTGCGGCGTCGTCGGCCTCGAAGCGCAGCACGATCACCGGCGTGGTGTTCGACGCGCGCGCGAGGCCGAAGCCGTCGGCATACTCGACCCGCACGCCGTCGATCGCGACGATGTCGCGCGCGTCCGGGAAGCGCGCGTCGCGCGCGATGCGCTCGACCAGCGCATGCTGCTCGCCTTCCTTCACCGGGATCTGCAGCTCGGGCGTCGACAGCGCGTCGGGCAGTGCGTCGAGCACCGCGCCGGGATCGGCGTGGCGCGACAGGATCTCGAGGAGACGCGCGCCGGCATAAAGGCCGTCGTCGAAGCCGTACCAGCGCTCGCTGAAGAACGTGTGGCCGCTCATCTCGCCGGCCAGCGCCGCGCCGGTCTCCTTCATCTTGGCCTTGACGAGCGAATGGCCGGTCTTCCAGATCAGCGGCCGGCCGCCGTGCGCCTCGATCCAGGGCTTGAGGTTGCGCGTGCTCTTGACGTCGTAGATCACCGTCGCGCCCGGCGCGCGCGACAGCACGTCGGCGGCGAACAGCATCAGCTGTCGATCGGGATAGATCACGTGGCCGTCGCGCGTGACGACGCCGAGGCGGTCGCCGTCGCCGTCGAACGCGAGGCCGAGCTCGCAATCGCCTTCTGCGAGGCGTGCCTCGAGGTCGGCGAGGTTCGCGGGCTGCGAGGGATCGGGATGGTGATGCGGAAAGCGCCCGTCGACATCGCAGAAGAGCTCGACGACGTCGCAGCCCATCCGCCGATAGAGCGCGGGTGCGTACGCGCCGGCGACGCCGTTGCCGCAGTCGACGGCGATGCGCATCGGCCGCGCGAGCTTGACGTCGCGCGTGACCCGCGCGAGGTACGCCTCGCCAATGTCGGCCGTGCGATAGCTGCCGGCGCCGCTGGCGAGGCGGCCGGACTCGATGCGCTCGCGCAGCGCGGCGATGTCGGCGCCCGACAGCGTGGTGCCGGCGATCACCATCTTGAGGCCGTTGTAATCGGGCGGGTTGTGGCTGCCCGTGACCATCGTGCTGCAGCGCGTGGCGAGATGCTCGGCCGCGAAGTACGTCATCGGCGTCGTCACGAGTCCGACGTCGACGACGTTCGTGCCGGCGCCGCGGATGCCGTCGGCGAGCGCGGTGGCGAACGCGGGTCCCGACAGCCGGCCGTCGCGGCCGATCGCGATCGTGTCGCAGTCGCGCTCGCGCGCGAGGCTGCCGAGCGCGCGCCCGATCGCGGTGACGATCGGCGGCGTCAGCGTGCGATCGACGATCCCGCGGATGTCATAGGCCTTGAAGATTTCGGGAGGAACGTGCATGCGAGTGGGGGCTCGAGCGTGCCGCTACGCGCCGCGGGCGAAGAATGATAGCAAGCGCTGCGGCAGCCACCCGAGCGTGCCCGGGAACGGCCCCGCCGCGAAGCCCGCGTGGCCGCCGTGGCGAGGCCGCTCGAGCACGACCGCCGGCGCGACGTCGCGCGCATCCGGCAGCGACGCCGCCGGAACGAACGGGTCGTTGGTGGCGTTGATCACGAGCGTCGGCACGCGCACGCCGCCAAGCCACGGCGCCGACGACGCGCGTGTCCAGTAGTCGCGCGTGTTGGCGAAGCCGTGCAGCGGCGCCGTGACGGCGTCGTCGAACGCCCACATCGAGCGCGTGCGCGCGATGCGCGCGGCGTCGAGGAGGCCGGGAAAGCGCGCCGCCATCGCCAGCGCCTTGGGCTTCAAGTCGCGCAGGAAATGCCAGCTGTAGATCCGGTTCGCGCCTTGCGCGATGGCGATGCCCGAGGCCATCAGGTCGAGCGGCGTCGACACCGCAGCGGCGCTCGCCACCAGCCGTTGCGCCTCGCTGCCGTGCCGCCCGAGCCAGTTGACGAGCGCGCTGCCGCCGAGCGACACGCCGGCCGCGTGAATCGTCGCGTCCGGACCGACCCGCGCACGCACCGCCGCGAGCATCGCGCCGACGTCGGCGTGGTCACCCGAGTGGTAGGCGCGCGGCAGGCGATTCGGCTCGCCGCCGCAACCGCGGAAATGCGGCACGACGAGGCGCCAGCCGATGTCGCGCGCATGCGCGGCGAGCGCCAGCGCGTAGTGCGAGCGCGAGCTTCCTTCGAGGCCGTGGAACAGCACGACGAGCGGCGCATCGTCCGGCATGCCTGCATCGAGCCAGTCGAACAGCCAGAAGTCGCCGTCGCCGATCTCGACGCGCTCGCGCTGCCACCCGATCGCGGGACGACGCAGCATGTACGCGCCGATCGTCTGCAGGTGAGAGCCCGCGAGCCAGCGCGGCGCGCGGTAACCGGGGCGCGCGGGCGCGGGCTCGACGCGCTGTGCGCGGGCGTCGGCGTCGCGCACGGCACGCGCTTCAGTCCGGCCGCAGGCGCCGCTCGCGCACGGCGGCCGCAAGCGTCTCGAGCGTCGACACGGTGTCGTCCCAGCCGATGCAGCCATCGGTGATCGACACGCCGTAGGCGAGCGGCTGGCCCGGCACGAGATCCTGGCGGCCGGCGTTGAGATGGCTTTCGAGCATCACGCCGAAGATGCGCGCGTCGCCGCCCGCGACCTGCGCCGCGATATCGGCGGCCACGCCGATCTGGTTCTGCGGCTCCTTGCGGCTGTTGGCATGCGAGCAGTCGATCATCAGCCGCGCCGCGAGGCCGGCAGCGGCAAGCTCGCGCGACGTTGACTCGACGCTCGCCGCGTCATAGTTGGGCACCTTGCCGCCGCGCAGGATGATGTGGCAATCCTCGTTACCGGCGGTGTGCACGATCGCCGAGTGGCCGCCCTTGGTCACCGACAGGAAATGATGCGGCGCCGACGCCGCCTTGATCGCGTCGACGGCGATCTTGACGTCGCCGTGCGTGCCGTTCTTGAATCCGACCGGGCACGACAGCCCGGATGCGAGCTCGCGATGCACCTGGCTCTCGGTGGTGCGCGCGCCGATCGCGCCCCACGAGATCAAGTCGGCGATGTACTGCGGCGTGATCATGTCGAGGTACTCGGTGCCGGCGGCGAGCTCGAGCTCGTTGATCTCGAGGAGGATGCGCCGCGCGAGCCGCAGCCCTTCGTTGATCCGGTAGCTGTCGTCGAGGCGCGGATCGTTGATGAGGCCTTTCCAGCCGACGGTCGTGCGCGGCTTCTCGAAATAGACGCGCATCACGACGACGAGCTCGTGCCGGAGCTCGCGGCGCACCGCGGCGAGGCGCGTCGCATAGTCGATCGCGGCGTCGTAGTCGTGGATCGAGCAGGGCCCGACGATCACGACGAGGCGATCGTCGGCCCCATGCAGCACGCGGTGGATCGCGTGGCGCGCGTCGAACGCCGTGTCCGCCGCGCGTTCCGACAGCGGGTACTCGCGCAAGAGATGCGACGGCGGCGCGAGCTCCGTGATCTCGGTGATCCGCGTGTCGTCGACGCGCCGCAGCGCTTCGGGCGGCAGGGTGCGCGGCGACGGCGGCGGGGCGATCGGGTTGGCCACGGCGGACTCCAATTGACGATGGTCAAGCAAAAACAAGGTGTTAACGGGTGACACCCCTGAGGATTCCCATTTTGCCACGGACGTTGCTGCGCTGCACGATGCGACTGCGCAACACGTCATGCGCGCGCCGGTCCGCAAACATTGCGGACGCGCTGCCGGGTCCGTAGACTCGGCTCCAAGTCGTGTCGCCACGGGTTCCCGCGGCGAAGCGCCACCCGAAAGGCCCTGTCCTGATCGTTCCGGAGAACCCATGATCAAACCCCTGATGACCCTGGCCCTCCTTGCCGCGTTTGCCGCAGCGCCTGCGATGGCCGCCGACAAGATGGCCGCCCCCGAGAAGGCGCCGAACGCGCAACAGGAGCGCATGAAGACCTGCAACGCCAAGGCCGCCGACAAGAAGGGCGACGACCGCAAGGCGTTCATGAAGACCTGCCTGTCCGACGAGAAGAAGGCCTACGACAGCAAGATGGGCCAGTGCAACACCCAGTCGAAGGGCATGAAGGGCGACGATCGCAAGAAGTTCATGAGCGAATGCATGAAGAAGGCGGCCTGACGCGCGCGCCAGCCGACTTCGCACACCGATTCAGCCAGCATCGCTGAACCCGATGGATTGACCTCCTGTCCGGTCCATCGCACTGCAAGGCCGCGGCCTCAAAACCGCGGCCTTGTTTTTGGCGCCGGCGATCGTTCGCGCAATGCCGCGTCAGGACTTCCGCAACAGCAGGCCCTTCAGGTATTCGCCTTCCGGGAAGCGCAGCGTGACCGGGTGATCGCGCGAGGCGCCGAGCGTCGCGACGAGCGTCGCGTCGGTGCCGGCGTCGGCCGCGGCGCCGGCGACGATCTTGCGGAAGAGCGCGAGTTCGATGCCGCCCGAGCATGAGAACGTCGCCAACAGGCCGCCGGGCGCGAGCAGCTTGAACGCCATCAGGTTGATGTCCTTGTACGCGCCGGCCGCGCGCGCGGCACTGGCGGCCGTCGGCGCGAACTTCGGCGGGTCGAGGATCACGAGGTCGAAGGTCTCGCCGGCGTTGCGCAATTCGCGCAGCTCGCGGAACACGTCGGCGGTGCGCCAGCGCGCCCGCGCGCCGGCGATCGCGGGATTCGCGGCGAGGTTGCTGCGGGCCAGCGCCATCGCCGGCGCCGAGCTGTCGATCGACAGCGCCTCGGTCGCGCCGCCCGCAAGCGCAGCGAGCGTGAAGCCGCCGGTGTACGAGAACGCATTCAGCACACGCCGGCCCGCAGCGTGGCAATGCACAAGCCGGCGGTTGTCGCGCTGGTCGAGGTAGAAGCCGGTCTTCTGCCCGGCCTCGACGTCGACGCGGAACGCGAGGCCGTCCTCGCGAATGACGACGCGCGCCGGCAGGCTTCCCGCTAACATGCCGGTGGCGGAGGGCAGTCCCTCGAGCGCGCGCACGTCGGCGTCGGAGCGCTCGACGACGGCCGCGGCGCCGGTCGTCGCGACGAGCGCGTCGACGATCGCCGCGCGGTGTGCGTCGGCGCCCGCCGCGAGCAGCTGCACGACGACGACATCGCCGTAGCGATCGGCGATGACGCCGGGGAGGCCATCGGCCTCGGCATGCACGAGCCGCGCCGCCGTGTGGTCCGCGTCGAGGAGCGCGGCGCGGCGCGACGCGGCGGCGGCGATGCGACGGGCGAAGAACGCGGCGTCGACGGGCTCGTCGCGATCGAACGTCCAGGCGCGCGCGCGAATCCGCGAGCTCGGCGAGAACGCCGCGCGCGCGAGCCACGTGCCATCGTCGGCGACGACGTCGATCGTCGCGCCGGGCGCCGCGTCGGGAGCGCGCGCGATCGCGCCCGAGAAAATCCACGGATGCCCGGCGAGCAGCGACTTTTCGCGCCCGGGCGCGAGAACGGCGATCGGCTGTGAAGCGCTCATCGGGAATGCGATCGGGAATGGAGCGCGGCGAGGCTCGGCCGCCACCGGCCGCCGACTGCGCGCGTTACGGCGAGCCGCGGCGGCGCGTCAAGGTTGCGGCGGCCCGGCGATCTCGGCGATGCGCGCCATCACGTCGGCCGTGAGCAACGGCTGCACATCGAGCGCCTTCAGGTTGTCGTTGACCTGGTCGACGCGCGAGGCGCCGGTGATCACCGTCGACACGTTCGGATTGGCGAGGCACCACGCGATCGCGAGCTGCGCGAGCGTGCAGCCCAAATCGCGCGCGACCGGCGCGAGCGCACGCACCCGGGCGATGCCGGCCTCGTCGGTCAACCGCGCCTGCAGCCACTCGTAGCCCTTCAGCGCGCCGCGCGAATCCTTCGGGATGCCGTCGTTGTACTTGCCGGTGAGAAGCCCCGACGCCAGCGGGCTCCAGGTCGTCGTGCCGATGCCGTAGTCGCGGAACAGTCGCGCGTACTCGACCTCGACGCGGTGACGGTGCAGCAGGTTGTACTGCGGCTGCTCCATCGCCGGCTTGTGCAGGTGGTTGCGCTCGGCGATCTCGATGGCGGCGGCGATCTCCGCCGCCGCCCATTCGGACGTGCCCCAGTAGATCGCCTTGCCGGACTGCACGATGTCGTGCATCGCCCGCACGGTCTCCTCGATCGGCGTATCGGGATCGGACCGGTGGCAGAACACGAGGTCGACGTGGTCGAGCCCGAGGCGCGCGAGCGAGCCGTCGATCGCCTGCATCAGGTACTTGCGGTTGAGCGTGTTCTTCTCGTTGGGGCCGGCGTTGAGCCCCCAGTAGAACTTCGTCGACACGACGTACGACGCGCGCCGCCAGCCGGTCTTCTTGAGCACCTCGCCCATGATCGTCTCCGACTGCCCGCCCGCGTAGACCTCGGCGTTGTCGAAGAAGTTGATGCCGGCGTCGTAGGCGGCCGTCATGCACGCTCGCGCGACGTCGGTACCCATCTGGTTGCCGTAGGTGATCCAGGAGCCGAGCGACAGCGCGCTCACCTTGAGGCCGGCGCGGCCGAGCCGGCGATAGGGCATGGGGGTCATCGGTGTTCTCCGGGTGGCACGCGGGCGTTGGCCTGCGTCGTCGCGCGCTAGAATGCGCGGTCGATTTTACAGGGAAGCGACCGACCATGCCGCAACGCAAGCCGCCGCTCGATGTCGAGGCGCTGTGGGCGCTGAAGCGCATCGGCGCGCCGACGCTGTCGCCCGATGGCACGACGGCCTGCGCCGCCGTCACGTCGTTCGACATGGCGAAGAACGAGGAACGCACCGAGTTGTGGCTGTTCCCCACCGCAGCCGGCGGCGAGCCGCGGATGCTCACCGCGGGCATCAAGGACAGCGACCCGCGCTGGTCGCCCGACGGCCGCCACATCGCGTTCATCGCCAAGCGCAAGGACGACGACGAGCCGCAGGTTTACCTGATCGCGCCGGACGGCGGCGAGGCACGCAGGCTCACGTCGCAGAGCACCGGCTGCCGTGGCCTCAAGTGGTTTCCCGACGGCAAGCGTATCGCCTTCGTGTCGTTCGTGTGGCCGGACCTCGCGAGCGACGCGCAGCAGGGCAAGCGGCAGAAGGCGCGCAGGGACGACAAGGTCAAGGCGATCGTCACCGAGCGCAGCGAATACCGGTTCTGGGACCGCTGGATCGCCGACGGCCGCGAGCCGCATGTGTTCGCGTGCACCGTGGCCACCGGCCGCAGCGTCGACCTCCTCGCTGGCACGGGGCTCGCATTGCCGCCATGGGACCCGACGGCCGAGGACTACGACATCGCGCCCGACGGCCGCGAGATCGCGGTGAGCATCGATCCCGCGCCCGAGCCGGGCATGATGAACCGGCGCGACATCGTGCTCGTCGACACGCGCACGCGCCGCAAGCGCGCGCTGACCGCGGCGAGCGGCATGGACGACGGCTTCCCGGTGTATTCGCCGGACGGCACGGCGATCGCGCAGATCGCCTTCAACACCCGGCGCGCGTTCAACGACCAGGGGCACATTCGTCTCGTCGATCGCAAGAGCGGTGCCGTGACGCGCATCCTGCCGCGGCTCGACCGCCAGCCGACGCACGTGCGCTGGACGCCCGACGGCGGCGCGCTCCTGTTCACCTGCGAGGACCGCGCGCGTGTCCACCTGATGCGCGTCGCGCTGCGCGGCCGCGCCCTGACGCGGATCGCCGAAGGCGGGACGATCGGCAGCTTCGCGCAATCGCGCGACGGCGGCGTGATCGCGTTCGACCGCGCGACGAGCGCGCACCCGGCGTCGCTTTACGCGGTCGGCGGAGACGGCCGCGGCGAGCGCTCGATCGAATCGCTGAACGGTGCGCTGATGGCGCGACACGCGTTCGGCGAGACGCGCGAGTTCACGATCCGCGGCGCTGACGGCGAGGCGGTGCAGCTCTGGGTCACCTACCCGCCCGCCTTCGATCCGGCGAAAAAATGGCCGCTGATGCACTCGATCCACGGCGGACCGCATGCCGCGCACCACGATGGCTGGCATTACCGGTGGAACTCGCACGTGTTCGCCGGCTGGGGCTACGTCGTTGCGATGGTCAACTACCACGGCTCTTCGAGCTTCGGCCAGCGCTTCATCGAGTCGATCACCGGCCAATACGGCAAGAAGGAGTTCGCCGACGTCGAGGCGGCGACCGATTTCATGCTCGCGAAGGGCTACATCGACCGCGACCGCCTGACCGCCACCGGCGGCAGCTACGGCGGCTACATGGTCGCGTACATGAATGGCCATACCGACCGCTACACGAGCTACGTCTGCCACGCCGGCTGCTACGACTGGGTGTCGATGATGGCGACCGACGGCTACCGGTTCTTCGCAAGCGAGCTCGGCGCGTTTCATTGGGACAACGAGCCGCGCGTGATGGCACAGTCGCCGCATCACTTCGTGCGGCGCGCGAAGACGCCGACGCTCGTGATCCACGGCGAGCTCGACTACCGCGTGCCGGCGACGCAAGCGCTGCAGTACTACAACACGCTGAAGGCCAAGGGCGTGGCGGCGCGGCTCGTGTACTTCCCCGACGAGAACCACTGGATCCTGAAGCCGCAGAATTCGCGGCTCTGGTACCGCGAGTTCCGCGCGTGGCTCGCGCGGTTCGCGCCCGGGGGCCCCGGTAGTCGCCGCGCGCGACGTTAGTTGCCCGAGCGGCACAGCCCGTCATTCCCGCGCAAGCGGGAATCCAGCCGTGACGATGCTTGCGAAGCGCTACCGCTGGATTCCCGCATTCGCGGGAATGACGACATGGAACGTCGCTACAGCGTCGGCGGCGCGCTGCCGGCGGCCTGCTTCGCCTCGAAGCGCTCCTGGCAGGCGATGCAGCGCGCCGCCGACGGATTGACGGCGAGGCGCGCGGCGGGAATCGGCTCGCCGCAATCGATGCACGTGCCGTAGCTGCCGTCCGCGATTCGCGTCAATGCCGACTCGACGGCGGCGAGCTCGCGGACGTCGCGCGACACCTGCGCGATGTCGAGCGCCGCCCATTCGTCGGCGACCGCCCAGTCGTCCGTGTCCTCGAGGCGGTTGCGCAACGCCATCACCTTCGGGTCGTCGTGGTCGGCGAACTGCTCGCGGATCTCGTCGCGCAGCTCGCGGCGGCGCTGGATCAGCGTCGCCTTGATCGCGGGCGAAGCGTGCGACTTGGGGGCGCTCTTGGTCATCTCAAGTCCTTGAAACCACCTGCCACGACCCGATGTCGGCGACAGGGGCCGTGACGACGTGCCGACGATTGTACGCGGCGCCCGGTCCGCCCGAAGACAACCGATCCTAAGGAGATGCCATGCATCATTTGCGAGTGTACGACCCGTTCGCGCGCGCCGCGTTCAACGAGGTGCTGCGCGGGTTCCTGCAGCCGTCCGACGCCGTCAAGGCCGGCCCGGAGATCCGCATCGACGCGAGCGAGAGCGACAAGGTATATACGGTGCGCGCCGAGATTCCCGGCGTGAACAAGGACGACATCCACGTCACGATCGAAGGTGGCGAGGTGACGATCAGCGCGGAAGTGAAGCGCGACCACGAGACGCGGGAAGGCGAGCGCGTGTTGCGCAGCGAGCGCTACGAAGGCTCGGCCACGCGCACGTTCACGTTCGCGACCGAGATCGACGAGGCGGCCAGCGAGGCCAGGTACGAGAACGGCGTGCTCGCGCTGACGCTCGTCAAGAAAGCGCCCGCCGCCGGTCGCAAGCTGACGGTGCAATGACACCCTCTCCCCGCGTGCGGGGAGAGCGCAGGGTGAGGGGTGAGGTGGTGCAGGGGGCCTCACCCCGACCCTCTCGCGCATGCGGAAGAGGGAGTGGTCAGCGGATGCGCCGCGGGTTGAACTCCTCCTCGATGTTGTCGCGGAAGTAGCTCCACGGCGACGACGAGGACGAGAACCGGCGCCACATCTCCGGCGTCACGCCCGCGTATTCGAATGTTCCTGCCGTGAGCTCGACAACGAGCTTGCGGCCTTTCTCGTCGTAACCGGCGGCGCGCAGGCTGCCGCCCGACATCTTCTTCATTTCCATCGGCGAATCGCTCCTTCGTGGCCACGCGCACGGCGCCGCGCTCCGGCGGCGGCAGGCGCGGACGGCGTGTCGTTGCGCGGCCACCGCCGGTCGCACGCCGGCTCACGGGGGCGTGCGCGTTCCTTACAATGGCGACCGGCGCGCTGCGGCCGCGCCGCCGTCATCCACGCGCCGCTCGCCATCATGCCCATGCTGCGCCGTCTTCGCCACACTTCGACCTTGGTCCGTCATCGGCGTGCGGTGCACCTTGCCGCCTTCATCGCCGCCTTCGTCGCCGCCGCCTTCGTCGCCGCCGGCGCGCCGCGCGCCGCCAACGCGCCGCCGGGTACGCTGCGGGTGGTGTTCTCGATCGGCGAGACGAGCTTCGACCCGGTGGCCGGCAACGACGCCGCGTCGGGCAGCGTCATGGAGGCGGTGTTCGATCCGCTGCTCGACTACGACTATCTCGCGCGGCCGGTCAAGCTCGTCGCGCGCACGTCGGCGCTGCCGGAGGTGAGCGACGGCGGGCGCACGTTCACGTTCCACCTCGCGAAGGGCATCTGGTTCCAGGACGATCCGGCGTTCGGCGGCAAGAAGCGCGAGCTCGTCGCCGCCGACTACGCGTACAGCTTCGCGCGCCACCTCGACCCCGCGCTGCATTCGCCTTGGGCGTTCGTGCTCGAGGGCAAGCTCGTCGGCGGCGACGCGGCGCAGGCGGCGGCGCGCAAGAGCGGGCGCTTCGATTACGATGCGCCGATCGCGGGCCTCGAGGTCGTCGACCGCTACACGCTGCGCATCCATCTCGTCGAATCCGACTATCGCTTCCCCTACAAGGTCGCGATCCCGTCGATGGGCGCCGTCGCGCGCGAGGTCGTCGAGCGCTACGGCCGCGACTTCGGCGCGCATCCGATCGGCACCGGCCCGTACCGCCTCGGGGAATACAAGCGCAGCTCGCGAATCGTGCTCGAGGC
>Ga0070681_10000414_pt1 | contig 34629 bp, 28 predicted proteins | sample KBSC83BmetaG_FD_65650 | JGI IMG/M metagenome (GOLD analysis project Ga0070681, IMG submission 65650) | Corn rhizosphere microbial communities from Kellogg Biological Station, Michigan, USA - KBS C8-3B metaG | ecosystem: Host-associated > Plants > Roots > Rhizosphere | place: USA: Michigan...
CGTCTGGCAGATGGAGCGCCGGGAGTGGAAACGCGACATCCTCGACCGCATCGCCGCCAACCAGTCGGCCGCGCCGATCACGCTCGACGCACTGCTGAAGGCCGACCCGCTGCGCCGCGAATACGGCAAGGTGGTAGTGGCCGGCACCTTCCTGCACGACAAGGAATTCCACCTCGCCGCGCGCAGCCGCGGCAACGACGTCGGCATCCAGGTCGTGACGCCGGTCAAGACCGACCGTGGCGCCATCGTGCTGTTCGACCGCGGCTGGGTGCCGTCGCTCAAGAAGGATCCGGCGAAGCGGGCCGAGGGCCAGATCCCGGGCCGCGTGGAGCTGACCGGCGTGGTGCGCCGCGCCCAGGTCCAGCGTCAGTTCACGCCCGACAACGTGCCGGACAAGAACGTGTGGTTCACCGTCGACGTGCCGCTGATGCGCAAGCTTGCCGGCGGCACACCCGATCCGGTGCTCGACACGTTTTTCCTCGAGGCCGACGCCACGCCGAACCCGGGCGGCCTGCCGATCGGCGGCCAGACGCGGCTCGACATCCCCAACGATCACCTGCAGTACGCCATCACCTGGTTCCTGATCGGCCTGGCGCTGATCGGCGTCTACCTCGCCTACCATTGGGAGAACGGACGCATCACGATCAACGGCCGCACGAAGGTTAAGGGAGACGGGACATCGGCATGATCGCCAACGATCCCTACTCCGAGCTCGAACGCCGGTTCGGCCGGATCAGCGCCGTCAATCGCGCCGGCGCCATCCTGAACTGGGACCGCTCGACCATGATGCCGGAAGGTGCGAGTGGCGATCGCGCCGACCAGCTCGCGACGCTGGGCGTCGTCAGCCACGAGATGATGGTGGCGCCCGACATGGCGGACCTGCTGGCGCGGGCAGAGGAGGGCCGGGGCGCGCTCGACCGCTGGCGCGCCGCCAACCTGCGCGAGATGCGTCACGCCTGGGTGCACGAGAGCGCCTTGCCGGGCGATCTCGTCGAGGCGCGCACGCGCGCCTCGTCGGCCTGCGAGATGGCGTGGCGCGACGCCAGGAAGAACAACGACTTCAAGGCGCTGCTGCCGACGCTCGGAGAGGTGGTGAACATCACCCTGCGCGTGGGCGAGGCGAAGGCCGCCGCGCTCGGCGTGCCGCTCTACGACGCGCTGCTCGACGAGTTCGAGCCGGGTGGGCGCTGCGCGCGCATCGATTCGCTGTTCGCCGAGCTGAAATCGTTCCTGCCCGGCCTGCTGGGCGAGGTGACGGAGCGCCAGGCCAGGCAGGGCCCGACCTTGCCGCTCGACGGGCCGTTCCCGATCGAGGCGCAGACCCGGCTCGGCCTCGATATGCTGCACACGATCGGCTTCGACTTCACGCACGGCCGTCTCGACGTCTCCGCCCATCCTTTCACCGGCGGTACCGCCGACGACACCCGCATCACCACGCGTTACGACGAGGACGATTTCGCGCGCGCCCTGATGGGCGTGCTGCACGAATGCGGTCACGCGCTCTACGAAGCGGGCCTGCCGCGCGAGTGGCGCCGCCAGCCGGTCGGCAATGCGCGCGGCATGGTGCTGCACGAGAGCCAGTCTCTGCTGATGGAGATGCAGGCGTGCCGCGACCGCGCCTTCATCGACTTCGCTGCGCCCCGCATGCGTGCCGCCTTCGGGCGCGACGGCCCGGCGTGGGAGGAGGGCAATGTCTATCGCATCTACACGACGGTGAAGCCGGGCTTCATCCGCGTCGATGCCGACGAGGTGACCTATCCGCTGCACATCATGCTGCGCTACCGTCTCGAGCGCGCGGTGCTGGGGGGCGATCTCAAGCTGGCCGATCTGCCGGGCGCCTGGAACGACGGCATGAGGGAACTGCTGGGTGTCGTGCCGCCGACCGACACGGTGGGCTGCCTGCAGGACATTCATTGGCCCGACGGCTCCTGGGGCTATTTCCCGACCTACACCCTGGGTGCGTTGGCGGCGGCGCAGATCTTTGCCGCGGCCAAGAAGGCCAATCCCGGCCTGCTGGCGTCGATCGGACGGGGTGATTTCGCGCCGCTGCTGGGCTGGTTGCGGGCCAATGTACACGGCAAGGGCTCCGTGGCCGGGACCGACGAGATCCTGACCGAGGCCACGGGGGCGCCGCTCGGCACGGCGGCCTTCAAGGCCCATCTGGAAAGCCGGTACCTCTCGGCGTAAGACTAGGCCCATGCTCGACCTGCGCCCCAACTGCGAATGCTGCGACAAGGACCTGCCGAACGGCGCTCCTGACGCCCTGATCTGCACCTACGAATGCACGTTCTGCGCGGACTGTGCGAAGACTCGCCTGGGCGGTCTGTGCCCCAACTGCGGCGGTGACCTCGTCAAACGGCCGACCCGGCCGGAGCGGATGCTGGCCAAGCACCCGGCCTCGACCCAGCGCGTGAAGAAAGACCACGCCGCCTGCCGCCAAGTCGCCTGATCCGGGGTCCAGCGTGAAGTACATCAGCACCCGCCATGGCTCGCAGGGGAGCCCGGCACCGCTCGGCTTCGAGGACGTCATGCTCGCGGGCCTCGCGCGCGACGGCGGCCTGTACCTGCCGTCGGAGTGGCCGCAATTCTCCCGGGCCGAGATCGCCGCCCTGAAGGGCAAGCCCTATGTCGAGGTCGCGTTCCAGGTCATGCGCCCGTTCGTGGGCGACACGTTCGACGAGCCGACCTTCCGTCGCCTGATCGCCGAGGCCTATGCCTCGTTCGAGACCCCGGAAGTGGCGCCGCTCGTTCCTCTGGCCGACAGCGGCATGCACCTGCTCGAGCTGTTCCATGGCCCGACGCTCGCCTTCAAGGACGTGGCGCTGCAACTGCTCGGCCGCATGCTCGACCACACGCTGACGGCCCGCAACCAGCACGCGACGATCGTCGGCGCGACGTCGGGCGACACCGGCTCGGCCGCCATCGAGGCGGTGCGCGACCGCAAGACCATCGACATCTTCATGCTCTTCCCGCGCGGACGGGTGTCGGAAGTGCAGCGCCGGCAGATGACGACGGTGCTGGCGCCCAACGTCCACAACATCGCGGTCCAGGGCACGTTCGACGACTGCCAGGACCTCGCCAAGGCCTGCTTCAACGACCTCGCCTTCCGCGACGCCCATGCGTTGACGGCGGTGAACTCGATCAACTTTGCCCGCGTGATGGCGCAGATCGTCTACTACTTCTGGGCCGCCCTGAAGCTCGGCGCCCCCGACCGGCCTGTGGCCTTCGCCGTGCCATCGGGCAATTTCGGCAACGTCTATGCCGGCTACGCTGCCCGGAACATGGGCCTGCCGATCTCGCACTTCGTGGTCGCCGCCAACACCAACGACATCCTGGCGCGCTTCTTCGAGACCGGCACCATGACCATGACCGGCGTCGTGCCGACCTACAGCCCCAGCATGGACATCCAGGTCTCGAGCAACTTCGAGCGCCTGCTGTTCGATCTCTACGGTCGCGACGGCAAGGCGCTGGCTGCCGCCATGACGACGTTCCGCGGCACCAACACGCTTTCCGTCGGTGCCAATGCCCCGGGTTCGAACACAATGGGTGGCGTGCGCGAGCTGTTCGATGCCGGCCGTGTCGACGACGAGGGAACGCTCGCGGCCATCGCCGACTGCCTGAAGCGCTTCGGCGTGACGATCGATCCGCACACCGCCGTGGGCTACGCCGTGGCCCGGCAGCATCGCCGCGACCCGAAGGTGCCGATGGTCGTGCTGTCGACGGCCCATCCCGCCAAGTTCCCCGACGCGGTGGAGAAGGCGACCGGCAAGCGTCCGGCCTTGCCGCCGCGCCTGGCCGACCTGCTGGACCGTACCGAACGGGTCGACGGCCTGCCCAACAGCGAGGCCGCCCTCAAGCAGATGATCGAGGACCGCAGCGCGAGTGTGCGGCCCAGAATGAAAGTGCGGACATGAACAACGTCAAGGTCACGACGCTTTCGAACGGCCTGCGCATCGCCGTCGACGCCATGCCCGAGGTCGAATCGGCCTCGCTCGGCATCTGGGTCGCCTGCGGCACGCGCCACGAATCGGCCGAGCTCAACGGCATGGCGCACATGCTCGAGCACATGGCGTTCAAGGGCACCAAGACGCGCAGCGCCCGGGTCATCGCCGAGGAGATCGAGAACGTCGGCGGCAGCCTCAATGCCTACACCGGCCGCGAGATCACCGCCTACCACGCGTCGGTGCTCAAGGAGGACGTGGGGCTGGGCGTCGAGATGGTATCGGACATCCTGCGCAACTCGGTGTTCGATCCCGACGAGCTGCAGCGCGAGCGCGGCGTCATCCTGCAGGAGATCGGCCAGGCCCTCGACACGCCCGACGACCTGATCTTCGACCGCTTCCAGGAGACCGCGCTGCCGGGGCAGCCGCTCGGCCGGCCGGTGCTGGGGACGGCCGAGTCGGTCGAGACCATCGGCCGCGACGATCTCTTTGCCTTCCTGGCCCGCCACTACACGGCCTCCAACATGGTGATGTCGGCGGCGGGGCGGGTCGAGCACGATCAGATCGTCGAGCTGGCCGAGAAGCATTTCGGCTCGGTGCCGCGCACGCCCGCCAACGCCGAGATCCCGGTGCCGCTCAGGTACGTGGGCGGCGACGGCCGCGAGACGCGCGTGCTCGAGCAGGCCCATCTGGTGCTCGGCTGCGAGGGCGTCGGCTATCGCGACCCGGACTATTACGCCACGGCGATCTACTCGACGCTGTTCGGCGGCGGCATGTCCTCGCGCCTGTTCCAGCGCATCCGAGAGGAGCGCGGGCTGGTCTACGGCATCCACTGCTTCAACGCGGCCTATGCCGACGGCGGCCTGTTCGGCATCTATGCCGGCACCGGCCAGGACGACCTGGCCGAGCTGGTGCCGGCGGTGTGCGAGGAGTTCGCCACGGTGGCCGACACGCTCACCGAGCAGGAGCTGATCCGGGCGCGCAACCAGATCAAGGCCGGCACCCTGATGGCTCTCGAGTCGAGCGGCGCGCGCTGCGAGCAGGCGGCGCGCCACCTGCTGGTCCACAATCGCCCGATCCCCTACGCCGAGGTCGTGGCGCGCATCGAGGCCGTCGACCAGGCCGCGGTGCGCCGCGTGGCCCAGCGCCTGCTGCGCAGCACGCTCACCGTCGCAGCCCTCGGCCCGATCGAGGAGCTCGAGTCCCTGGAAAAGATCGCCGCCCGGCTGGCGGCCTAGCTGGCGCCCCCTCCCGGCAGGGACGCGCAATATTGTTGCGCGAGGGGGGTGACGAGAAATGAGAAGAATCGCCGAAAAGCCTTATGCCATCGGCATCGAAGCTCTCTCACGGCCGTGAGAATCCTCATTCGGCCAATGGATATTCCGAGGGCTTAGCGCCTATGCCGCCTTGGCCATTGCGGGAGAGGCCGCACCATTGCGCGGCGCCACGCCGATCGCCGCGCGCGCCTGGACCGCCTTCACCTCGCTCGAGTGGCGGATCAGGTTGTAGCGCAGTGCCGTGTAGAGGTTCACCGGGAACGGCATGTTGGCGTTGAAGTCGATGATCAGCACGACGCGGGTCTCGAGCGTCTGGTTCTTGACCCAGTGCTCGCGCGTGTCGTCGAACACCAGCGGCTCGCCTTCCTTCCAGAAGAAATGGTGGCCGCCGATCTCGATCCAGCACTTTTCCGGTTCCTTGGGCACGATCAGCGGATAGTGAAAGCGGATCACGCCGGCGGCCGAGCCCCGGTGGGGCACGATCTCGGCGCCGCCCGCCAGGATCGAGAAGAGCGCGGTGTGGACGCCCGGGATACGGCTGATCGCGGCGTAGGTGTCGGGGACCGCGGCGGTGTTCTCGGTGATCTCGTGGCCCCAGATCTTCAGCAGGAAGGTGCGCCAGGCGCGGCCGGCGACGTAGAGGTCGCGCGGATGGACCTCGTGCAGGGCCGGGATCTCCTCGTGGTGGCTCAGCAGGTACTGCAGGTCCGCCTTGATCTTGTCGTGGCTCTTCTTGAGCTCGCCCAGCACCGGGAACGCCTTCATGGCGTCCTCGCCGCCCAGCGGCAACTTGGGCATGCGCCGCAGGATCATGTCGGACATCTTGAGGTTGAGGTTCTCGATCGGCTCCTGCGGCACCCAGATGTTCTTGGTGAGATAGAAGCGGCCTTTCTGGCCGACGTTCGAGTTCTGCTCGGTTTCCATCAAAGGGGTCCTGGTACTCTGAAAGGGGTAGACGGCAATTTGTTACGGTCGGTCGGCCATTTCAAGGCAGTGAATTGACGCGCCCACAATGGCGACAGTCTCGATTTCCTGCGCCAAGTTCCGGAAAACATGTCACAATTCTCTCCTGAAGTTAAGATACGAGCCGCATGTTCCGTCTCGCCGACGTCCCGCTCTCGCTCTCCGGCATGACCCGTATTCCCGGGCGGCGGGTCTTTTTGCGGGCGCCGAGCATGGACGATTGGCCCGAATGGGCCGAATTGCGGGCGCGCAGCCGCACCTTCCTCACGCCCTGGGAGCCGACGTGGCCCGACGATTCGCTGGGGCGCGACCACTTCCGGCGTCGACTGCGCCAGCAGGTGCGCGAATGGCGCGCCGGCGAGGCCTACGGGCTGTTCGTCTTCCTGAACGACAGGCGCCGGCTGGTCGGCGGCATCAACCTGTCGAACGTGCGCCGCGGCGTCGCCCAGGCGGCGTCGGTCGGCTACTGGATGGGCCAGCCCTACGCCGGGCAGGGGCTGATGACCGACGCGTTGAAGGCCATCCTGCCCTTCGTGTTCGATGAATTGCGGCTGCATCGGCTCGAGGCCGCCTGCCTGCCGCACAACGAGCCGTCGAAGTCGGTGCTGTCCAAGGCCGGGTTCCACGAAGAAGGGCTGGCGCGCCAGTACCTGCGGATCAACGGCCAGTGGGCCGACCATCTGCTGTTCGCGCTGCTGCGCGCCGACTACGACTCGATGCTGCGGGCGGCCCGCTGAGAGGGACCCGCTGAAGGAAATCCCATGCGCAATCTCACGCCGACCTCCATCACCCAGGCTTTCGCCGACTATGCCGCCAACGCCCCCAGCAAGCGCACGCGCGACCTGCTGGTGAGCCTGGCCGGTCACCTGCACGCCTTCGTGCGCGACAACAGGCTGACGCAGGCCGAATGGAACGCCGCCATCGATGCACTCACGCGGGCCACGCAGTTCACCGACGACAAGCGCAACGAATACATCCTGTTCTCGGATCTGCTGGGCGTGTCGTCGCTGGTCGACATGGTGAACGCCGAAACCAAGGGCACCCAGTCGTCGGTGCTCGGGCCGTTCCACATCGAAGGCGCGCCCGAACTCGCCAACGGCGGCGACCTGTGGCGCGGCCAGGTCGGCGAGCCGCTGGTCGTGAGCGGCAAGATCGTCGACCAGAAGGGCGCGCCGGCCGCCGGCACCGTGCTGGCGCTGTGGCAGAACGCCGGCAACGGCCTCTATGCCCAGCAGGATCCGCAGCAGACCCCGACCAACTACCATGGCCGCCTGACCGTGGCCGCCGATGGCACCTTCGCCTTCTCGACGGTGCGGCCGGTGTCCTACACCGTGCCGGACGACGGCCCCGCAGGCGACATGCTGCGCGCGCTCGGCCGCGACGCCTGGCGGCCGGCGCACCTGCACATGATCATCCAGGCGCCGGGCCACAAGCCGCTGATCACCGAGTTCTTCCCCGAGGACGACAAGTATCTCGACCGCGACGCCGTGTTCGGCGTGCGCGCCGGCCTCGTCCTGCCGTTCAAGCGCGCCGCGGACCGCGCGGCGCTGCCGGCCAATCTCGCGGCCCGCGCCACGCTGCCGATGCCGGTGTGGACGGCGCGCCTCGATCTTACCTTGCCGCCTGCCTGACGGCCGCGACCCAACCGTCGGCGTGCCGCTCGAGGCCGCGGCCCGAGAGGTGGCAATCGTCATAGCGGTCGGCGACCCCGATCTGGTCGGTGTCCGGTCCGGCGTAGACACCGGGCAGCCGGGTGAGATCGCGCTGGATCCGCCGCAGCCTTTCGTCGGGCGGTGAGCGATAGCAGGCGGAGGCCTGGGCGACGAAGAACTTGGCCTGCGGGAAATATTTCCGGGCAAGGGCGATGATCGTGCGCATCGCGGCGTCGTAGCCCGCGACGCCCGCGGCGTTGGCGTCGTCTTCGCCCTGGTGCCAGAGGAAATGCGTGACAGTGAGGCCCGCGGCCTTGGTGTCGGCCAGGCGTTGCTCGAGCATGGGGTTGAGCCACCCACCGGTCGCCCAGTCGCGGGCCGTGGTCGCCGAGATGCCCGCGGCCTCCAGGATGACCATGTCGAATGTCTTCGCGGCGATCAGCTTGTTGCCCATTGCCGTCCACGGGCCGCCCTGCAGGTTCGAGGCACCGAGCAGCGGATCCTCGGCGATGAAGTATCGCCCGTCCCAGTAGTTGAGCACGGCGTCGCTTGCCGCTGCGAATTTCTCGCCACCGCGGTTCGCCGCGTTGCTCTGGCCGAACACGAAGGCGACCATCGTGCGTTCGGTGATCGCCGGGCGCGGGACTTCGCGCTTGTCCGGATAGGCGACAAGTTGCCCGAATGTGTTGAATGAGCCCCGGGGCTCGTCCGGCGGTGTCCACAGGGTGGCGCGGGGATCGACGGCGTGGCGGACCGACTGGACGAAGCGGAACAGGTCGTCGGCGCGGCGCCCCGACTGCATGCCGATCAACAAGCCGATCGACAGACAGGCCACGCAGACCGCGCCGACCGCGGCGAGGCGGGCGAGCGTGCGCCAGCGTGGTCTCCGGGATGCCTGCCCGATCATTCGCCGACGCTGCCGACGACCATGCGCCCCAGCAGATGCTGGGCGAGATAGTCGGACGCCTGCGGCGTCAGATGGCCTTCGTCGTCGCTGGTCAGTCCTGTCTTCGGATCGTCGCCGAGATAGGTGAGGCAGCCGCTGCCGTCGCAGAAGAGGTCGATGATGTCGACGAAGGCCATCGAGTCCGAGGTCGTGAAATGGGTCCGCAGGACGTCGCCGAGATAGAGGATCTGGCGGTCGACGCCGACCAGCGTGCGGCGCGGCGGCGTGGGCCACAGGTTGCGCGCGACGATCGTGGGCAGCGGCGCCGTCCAGTGCGGCGTCGGCCCGGCGAACAGCGTGCGCTTGACGCCGAGCGCCTTCAGTTTGGCCGCGTTGGTCTCGAAGATGCGGATGAACTGCCAGCGGTCCTGGGCCATGACCACGACATCGGGCCGGGTGCTGGCGATCGCGGCGAGTGCCAGCGCGTTGAAGGCCTTGCAGTGTGCATAGACCGACGGCCCCTGATCGTAGGCGGCAGGATAGCAGTCCCGGCTGGTCACGCGCAGGATCTGCCAGTTGGCCGGCAGGTTGCGCTGGAGACCGTCGTAGAGCTGCTGGGCATGGGTGTCGCCCCACAGCATCACGGCGTGCTGGCGCGCGGGATCGCGCCGGGTGCAACTCGGCGCGACGCTGGGGAACTCGCAGGCCGGAGGCGGCGCGGCGTACTCCTTGAAATGATCGACGAAGTCCTGCCGTGCCGTGTCGCGATAGCCCGTGCCGGGCAGGCCGCTCGCGAGATAGCAGGCGACGCCGGTCGCGCCGACGGCCAGCGCGACACCGGCCAACGACAAGGCCTTGGTTGGCGACCCGCCGCGGCGGCGCAATGGCCGCTCCACCAGGATCGTCGTCGCGGCCGCTGCGGCGACGGTGAGGAGGAGCACTCCCAGGCGCGTGCTGGGCGAGGACGGTCCGCTCTCGACGATCCGCGCGAACGCCAACAGCGGCCAATGCCAGAGATAGAGCGGGAGGCTGACCAGGCCGACGGCCACGAGGGCCCAATGGCCGAGGAGCCGGCGGTTCACCCATGTCTCGGGAGGCGCCGACAGGATCAGGAACGTGCCGCCCACCGCCAGCAGCGTCCACGCGGCCGAGCCGCCGGGTGGCACCCGGGCGAAGAACATGCCGGCGACCACGAGGCAGAGACCCAGCGCCGAGGCCGTGCCCGCGCTCGACGCATGCCAGCGCCAGCCGCGCTGCTGGAACCAGGCAAGCAGCGCGCCGGCCATTGGCTCCCAGGCCCGCGTCAGCGGCGAATAGTAGGCGGCGACCGGATCGTGGCGGCCGAGATAGACGCTGGCGGCGAACGAGACGATGAGGGCCGCGCCCACCAGCGCCGCGCCGGCGGCCTTGCGCTTCCAGGCCAGCATCAACAGCAGTGGCCAGACGAGCACGAACTGCCCGCCGATCGCGAGGCTCCACAGGTGGAGCAGGATCGTCGACGGCGCGGAGTCGCCGAACGCGGCGGTCTCGCGCCACAGGACGAAGTTGGAGAGGAAGGTGATGCCTGCTGCCGCCTGCTTGCCGAGTTCGCGGTATTCACCGGCGAACAGCAGGAACCATCCGAGCACCAGAACGCTGGCCAGCACCAGCAGCAGCGCCGGCAGCACGCGCCGCAGCCGCGCACCGTAGAACTCGAGGAGGCCGAAGGTGCCGCGGTCGAGGCCGCCCAGCACGATCGAGGAGACGAGGTAGCCGCTCACGACGAAGAAGACGTCGATGCCGAGGAAGCCGCCGACCAGCCAGCGCGAGGAGATGTCGGCCACGATGACGGACAGGACGGCGAGGCCCCGGAGACCGTCGATGTCGGCGCGATGGCTCGGTCTGTACTCCACGTCCGCCAGATTTCCCCCTCGAACCCGCGGAGCCTAGCGTCCGCTGCGTCGCGCCGGTTTGCCGCGCGAGCCCGAGCCGGTGCGGACGCCCCGGAAGACGCGGCTGTGCTGCATCTTGCCGAGATGGATGCCGACGTTGGCCGACGCCGCCTGGCCGGGCAGCTCCAGCTCGTTGGCCTCGAGGCGGCGGATCTCGTCGCGCAGGCGGCCGGCCTCCTCGAATTCGAGGTTGGCGGCGGCCTCGCGCATGCGCTTCTCGAGTTCGGCGACGTGGGTGCGCAGGTTGTGGCCGACCAGATGCACATCGCCCGAGACGCCGGTGTCGACCGTGTAGTGGTCGCGTTCGGCGGTCGACTGCAGGATCTCGCCGATGTTCTTCTTGATCGAGGCCGGCGTGATGCCGTGAGCCTCGTTGTAGGCCATCTGCTTGGCGCGGCGCCGGTCGGTCTCGCTGATCGCATACTTGATCGAATCGGTCATCTTGTCGGCGTAGAGGATGACCCGGCCGTCGATGTTGCGCGCGGCACGGCCGATCGTCTGCACCAGCGAGGTCGGCGAGCGGAGGAAGCCTTCCTTGTCGGCGTCGAGGATCGCCACCAGCGCGCACTCGGGGATGTCGAGGCCCTCGCGCAGCAGGTTGATGCCGACCAGCACGTCGAAGGCGCCGAGACGCAGGTCGCGGATGATCTCGATGCGCTCCAGCGTGTCGATGTCGGAGTGCAGGTAGCGGCAGCGGATGCCGGCCTCGTGGAGATATTCCACGAGATCCTCGGCCATGCGCTTGGTGAGCACCGTCACCAGCACCCTCTGGCTTTTCTTCGCGCAGTCCTTGCACTCGGCGATCAGGTCGTCGACCTGCTTCTCCACGGGGCGGATGATGACCGTCGGATCGATCAGGCCGGTCGGGCGGATCACCTGCTCGATGAAGGTACCCTGGGTGCGCTCCATCTCCCACGGACCGGGCGTGGCGCTGACGAAGGTCGTCTGCGGACGCAGCGCCTCCCATTCCTCGAACTTGAGCGGCCGGTTGTCGATCGCTGACGGCAGCCGGAAGCCGAACTCGGCCAGCACGCTCTTGCGGTTGAAGTCGCCGCGGAACATGCCGCCGATCTGCGGCACCGTGACGTGGCTCTCGTCGCAGATCAGCAGGGAGTTCTGCGGGAAGTATTCGAACAGGGTGGGCGGCGGCTCGCCCGCCTTGCGGCCGGTCAGGTAGCGCGAATAGTTCTCGATGCCGGCACAGGCGCCGGTCGTCGACATCATCTCGATGTCGAAATTGGTGCGCTGCTCCAGCCGTTGCGCCTCGAGCAGGCGTCCCGCGCGGTTGAACTCGTCGAGCCTCTGCTTGAGGTCGAGCTTTATCTGCTCGATCGCCTTCTGCAGCGTGGGCTTGGGCGTCACGTAGTGGCTGTTGGCATAGACGATGATGTCGTTCAGCGACAGGGTCTTGTCGCCGGTCAGCGGATCGAACTCGGTGATCGACTCGATTTCGTCGCCGAACATTTCGAATCGCCAGGCGCGGTCCTCGTAGTGGGCAGGGAACAGGTCGATCGTGTCGCCGCGCACACGGAAGGTGCCGCGCTGGAAGGCGTTGTCGTTCCTCTTGTACTGCTGCTCGACGAAGCGGCGCAGCAGGGTGGTGCGGTCGACCTTCTGGCCCTTGTGCAGGCGGAAGGTCATCGCCTGGTAGTTCTCCAGCGGACCGATGCCGTAGATGCACGACACCGAAGCCACGATGATCACGTCGTCGCGCTCCATCAGCGCGCGCGTCGCGGAGTGGCGCATGCGGTCGATCTGCTCGTTGATCGACGAATCCTTCTCGATGAAGGTGTCGGTGCGCGGCACGTAGGCTTCGGGCTGGTAGTAGTCGTAGTAGGAGACGAAGTACTCGACGGCGTTGTCGGGGAAGAAGCCCTTCATCTCGCTGTAGAGCTGGGCCGCCAGCGTCTTGTTGGGCGCCATCACCAGCGCCGGGCGGTTCTGCGAGGCGATGACGTTGGCCATGGTGAATGTCTTGCCGGAACCGGTGACGCCCAGCAGCACCTGGTCGCGCTCGCCACCCTCGACGCCGTCGATGAGCTGGCGGATCGCCTCGGGCTGGTCGCCGGCCGGCGTGTAGTCCGACGCCAGCCTGAACGGCTGCGAGGCGCTTTCGAGCTCGGGCCGCCGCTGGATGTACGGCATCAGGAGCGGCGTGGCCGGCAGCGCGAGATTCTTTGAGGGCATGGCCTGCATTATATGATGCGCCGCCCGGGGGGCCGCAATGCTAGCTTCGCCGGCCCGCGATGCCTGACATATTTTCCACACCTTTCGTCATTTCCGCCGTCGTCGCCGTGATTGCAGGCATGGTGCGCGGCTTTGCCGGCTTCGGCGCGGCGATGCTGATGACGCCCATTTTCTCGGCGCTCTACGGGCCCGAGGTCGGAGTGGCCCTGTGCCTGTTGCTCGAGATCACGGTGGCCCTGCCGCTGCTGCCACGCGCCGCCCGCCACGTCGACTGGCGCCGCATCGGCCTCTTGATGACGGCCGCCATCGTCGGCGCGCCGTTCGGCAATCTCGTGCTGACCTGGGTGTCCCCGGAGCCGATGCGCTGGGCGATCTCCGCCATCGTGCTGTCGGCGGTGGCGATGCTGGCGAGCGGCTGGCGCTTCAGCGGCCAGCCGCGGCCGGCGACCACCCTGATCGCCGGCGGCATCAGCGGCTTCCTCAACGGCCTGTCGGGCATGGCCGGCCCGCCGATCGCGTTCTACTACCTCGCCGGAACGGATGCCGCGGTGAAGGTGCGGGCCAATCTCACCACTTACTTCGTCTTCGTCGACCTGGTGGCGGTGCTGGTGTTCTTCGCGCGCGACCTCGTCGGTTGGCATACGGCGGTCGAGGGCCTCTTCCTCGCGCCGGCAGTGGTGGCAGGCGGCCTGCTGGGGGAGCGCCTGTTTCCGCTGGCGAGCGAGGTTTTCTATCGCCGGCTAGCACTCTTTTTGCTGTGTGCCGTGGCGATCGGCTCCTTGATCCTGTGAGTTGGGCCGGGTAGCGGAGGCAGAATGCAGATCTGGGGCAAGATCGTGGGCGGCTCGGCAGGTTTCGCCATCGGCGGACCGATCGGCGCGCTGCTGGGCGCGGTCGCGGGCCACGCCGTCGACCACTATGTCGAGCAGCGCGTCAGTGCCGAGACGGCGGTCGCCGCGCCGGTCGATGCCGAGGATCATCCCGGCCTGCGCCAGATCGCCTTCACGGTCGGCGTGATCGCGCTCGGCGCCAAGATGGCGCGGGTCGACGGCGAGGTGACGAGCCGCGAGGTCGAGGCCTTCCGTTCTTTCTTCCATGTGCCGGCGGAAGAAGAGAAGAACGTCGAGCGCTTCTTCGATCTCGCCAAGCGCGACGCGGCGGGCTTCGAGACCTATGCCCGCCAGGTGGCCGCGTTGTTTCCCGATGCGCCCGAAATCCTCGAAAGCGTCCTCGAGGGCCTGTTCGACATCGCCAAGGCCGACGGCAAGGTCGGCGCCGCCGAGGCCGGCTACCTCGCCCGGGTGGCCGAGATCTTCGGCCTGAGCTCGGCGCGCTTCGATCGTGCGCGGGCCGCCGCCCTGGGCGAAATGGAGTGCGAGGCCTGTGTCGTGCTGGGCATCGATCCGCTCGCCACCGACGAGCAGATTCGCGACGCGTGGCTGCGCCAGGTCAAGGCACACCATCCCGACCGCCTGATCGCCGAGGGCCTGCCGGAAGAGGCGATCAAGGTCGCCAACCGCAAGCTCGCGTTGATCAACGACGCCTACGACCGGCTGCGCCGCGAGCGCGGCCTCGTGGCGGCCTAGGCTCGCGGCGTGACGCTCGCCCTCGTCGAGCACCCGTCGCCCAATCACGCGCCGCGCGCCGCGGAGCCCGTCGACATCCTGGTCCTGCACTACACCGAGCTGCCGCTGAAGGAGTCGCTCGACATCTTGAGCGACGACACGCGCGAGGGCCGCGTGAGCGCGCACTACGTGCTCGATCTCGACGGTACGGCCTACCGGCTGGTGCCCGAGGACCGCACCGCCTGGCACGCCGGCAAATCCTGGTGGCGCGGCCGCGAGGCGCTGAACGCGACGTCGATCGGCATCGAGATCGTGAACCTGCACGGCGACCGGCACGACTATCCGGCGCGGCAGATCGCGGTGCTGGTCGAGCTCTGCACCGGTATCCTGGCGCGCCATCCGGCCATTGCGCCGCGCAATGTCGTCGGCCACTCCGACATCGCACCGCAGCGCAAGATCGATCCCGGCCGGCGCTTTCCCTGGAAGACGCTGGCCGACGCCGGCATCGGCCTGTGGCCCCGGGTGGGCGGGCGGCCGCTCGACGGGGATTTCCAGGCCGGACTGCAGCGCTTCGGCTACACGCCGCCGATTGCCGTGTCGCCGCGGGAAATCGTGAAGGCCTTCCAGCGCCATTTCCGGCCGGCCCAGGTCGACGGCATGGCCGATCCCGAGACGCGGGCGCTGTTGGCGGGCCTGCTTGACCCGCTCGGGGGCGCGCTCTAGTCAGGCGCCGTGGGTCAGACGGCTGGATGGCTGCACTCCGTGAGGGGTGAGGAAAGTCCGGGCTCCACGGAGACACGGTGCCGGCTAACGGCCGGCGGGGGCGACCCCAGGGAAAGTGCCACAGAGAAGAGACCGCCGGGCCGGCCCGTCATCGTTGGCGGCAAACCAGCCAGGCAAGGGTGAAACGGTGGGGTAAGAGCCCACCGCGCGACCGGTAACGGAAGCGGCATGGCAAACCCCACCGGGAGCAAGACCAAATAGGGGCGGCACGCCGGGCAACCGGCAGCGGTGTTTCCGCGACGTCGCCCGGGTCGGTCGCGCGAGGTGTCCGGTAACGGACATCCCAGAGGAATGGCCATCCATCGCCGCAAGGCGTGGACAGAACCCGGCTTACAGGCCGTCTGACCCACAATTACCGTCTGGGAGAGCGATAATCGCACTTCTTTGTGCATTTAATGCGGAAATCGCCGCCATTGATTCCATTCACCGATTCCGCCTGACGATTCAAATTCCACAAGTTCTTGCGATCCTATCTCGCGAGCGCACAATAGGTACCCTGGGTAAGCCCCTCAGATTCCACATTGAATCTGGCTCTTGACTATTGTGTCCCGGGTTTTCCCATGATATCCCATTGTATCCCGTGTAACAGCAAGGGCGTGGGGCACTTGCGGCGGGATGCAGGGGGAGAGGGCCGTGGCGTTTCGGTCCGAAATCCTGATCAAGCTCGATAAGAAAGGCCGGGTCCTGTTGCCCGCCGCCTTCCGCGACGAGTTGCCTGCCGACGATCGCAACGCCTTCGTCCTCTACCACTCGCCCAATTTGACCGGTGTCGTGAACGGCAACTCCCGCCGCGGCTTCGACGCCATGCTCGACCGGCTGCGCGCCGAGGCGCTGGGGCCCAAGGGCTCCCTCAAGGTGGCGCTCGACGACGAGGCCTTCGACCCCGCCGGCTACCTGTCGGCCAACGCCCGCACGATCTCGATGGAGCCGGACGGCCGTTTCTCGCTGCCGGCCGAGTTCGCCGAAGTGATCGACGTCTCCGAGGGCGTGATCCTCGCCGGCAAGGGCGAGAAGTTCCAGCTGTGGAATCCCGCGCGCTGGCAGGCGCGCCGCGAGACCGACCGCGCCAAGATGGCGGCCTTCGTGCGCGGTCTCGGCGGCGGAGGCGACGCATGACCGTGCCGCGCCACATCCCCGTGCTCCTGAACGAAGTGGTCGATGCCCTGGCGCCGCGCGCCGGCGGCCGCTACCTCGACGGCACGTTCGGCGCCGGCGGCTACACGACTGCGATGCTCGACCGCGCCGACTGCCGGGTGATCGCGATCGACCGCGATCCCGACGCCATCGCCGCCGGGCGCGCGCTGGCCGAGCGCTACGCACCGCGGCTCACGCTGATCGAGGGCCGCTTCGGCGACATGGCCGATCTGCTGTCGGCCGAGGGCGTCGACGATGTCGACGGCGTCACGCTCGACCTCGGCGTGTCGTCGATGCAGTTCGACCAGGCCGAACGCGGCTTCTCGTTCCGCAATCCGGGCCCGCTCGACATGCGCATGGGCCGCAGCGGACCGTCTGCCGCCGATCTCGTCAACGACACGGAAGAAGAGGAACTCGCCGACATCGTCTGGCGCTACGGCGAGGAGCGCAAGAGCCGCCGCGTCGCCCACGCCATCGTCGAGCAGCGCAGGCTGAAGCGGATCGAGACCACGGCCGAGCTGGCCAGCATCGTGCGCCGCGCCGTGGGACCGCAGGCCAAGGACGACAGCGATCCCGCGACGCGCACCTTCCAGGCGCTGCGCATCGCCGTGAACGACGAACTGGGCGAGCTCGAGCGCGGCCTCGCCGCGGCGGAAGCCGTCCTGGCGCCGGGCGGCCGCCTCGCCGTCGTGTCGTTCCATTCGCTCGAGGACCGCGCGGTCAAGGAATTCGTCCGCGCCCGCGCCGGTCGCACGCCCGGCCCGTCGCGCCATGCGCCGCCGCGCGCCGAGCAGCGCACCGCCAGCCTGCGCGATCTCTCGCGCAAGCCGGTGCTGCCGTCCGAGGCGGAAATCTCCGCCAATCCGCGGTCGCGCTCGGCGCGCCTGCGGGTCGCCGAGAAGCTGGCCCACGAACCGGAAGGGGGCCGCGCGTGATCCATCGCGGACTCCTGTTCTGGTCGGTGGCCGCGATCGGCACGGCGATCGGGCTCTTCGGCGTGAAATATCGGGTGCAGGATCTCGAGGAGAAGATCGACCGCACCAACCAGAAGATCGTGGAGAGCCAGCAGGCCACGCACATCCTCCAGATCGAATGGGACTACCTCAACGAAGCCGAGCGCATCGAGCGCCTGGCGCAAAAGCATCTCAATCTCGAGCAGGCCTCGATCAAGCAGGTCATCCGGCTCGATTCCCTCGCCAACCCTTCAACAGCATCTGTCCCCCCGCGACGCGATTCGCCACTCCCTTCCCCCCCACGTACGGGCACCGACGTCCCCTCGTCGAGAATGCCCGGTGGCGATCGCGTCGCAGCGGAGGCTGGCAGCCCCTCGCCAGCCTCCGCACCCCTTTCAACCGGACCCTCGACGCCCCCTCGATCGGCCTCTGCCAAAGAGGCTCCAACGGGTCCGGCTGGCGGCAAGCGGCACGTCGCGGCGTCGATCGACGACATCCTCTCGCGTAATGAAGAGGTGCGTCGGTGAGGCTGTGGCGAAAGACTGCACCGCCCGAACCGGCCGTCGCGGCAAACGCGGCGGCCGGCGCGCGTTACGGGTCGGAGAAGGAACGCCTCAAGGGCGATGCCCAGGAGACGGCCCGCCACAGGCTGGTCGCCACCGGCGCCATCTTCGTCATGATCTTCCTCGCGGTCGCTTTGCGCATGAGCTACGTCTCCCTGCTGCGCGATGGCGGCGAGCCGACGCAGCGGGTCGCCGCGCGCGGCGGCACGATCCAGTCCGAGCGTGCCGACATCGTCGACCGCAACGGCGTGGTGCTGGCCACGTCGGTGCCGGTCATGTCGGCGTTCGTCAACCCGCACCTGCTGCTCGACACGGCGGACGCTGCCAGGAAGATCGTCTCGGCGCTGCCCGAGCTCAAGGTCAACGAGGTCAAGGACAAGCTCGACTCCGACAAGAGCTTCGTCTGGATCAAGCGCGGAATGACCCCGCGCGAGTACAACCTCGTCAACCGCCTGGGCATTCCGGGCCTGGAGTTCCAGGCCGAGGAGCGGCGCATCTATCCGCAGGGCGTCACCGGCGCCCACCTGATCGGCTACGACAGCATCGACAACCAGGGCCTGGGCGGCATCGAGCGCTACTTCGACCAGCAGCTCCAGAGCGGCGAGCCGGTGCAGCTCTCGATCGACCTGCGCCTGCAGCGCATGGTCGAGGATGAGCTTGTCCGCGCGGTGAAGAAGTTCTCGGCCATCGGCGCGCAGTCGATCGTGATGGACGTGACCAACGGCGAGGTGCTGGCCATCGCATCGTTGCCGACCTACGACGCCAACAACGCCCGCACGATCACCAGCGAGGCTCTGTTCAACCGCGCCACGCTCGGTGTCTACGAGCAGGGCTCGATGTTCAAGGTGTTCAACACCGCGCTGGCGCTCGACAGCGGCAAGTTCACCATGGACTCCAGGGTGGATGCGAGTTCGCCGATCAAGATCGACCGCTTCACCATCCACGACGATCCCGACGTGCCGCACCGCGTGCTGAGCCTGCCGGAGGTCTTCACCTATTCGTCGAACATCGGCTCGGCCAAGATGGCCGTCGAGGTCGGCTCCGAGGCGCAGCGCGCCTTCTTCGACAAGATCGGCTTCCTCAAGCCGCTGAATACCCAGCTCACGGAACTCGGACGGCCGCTCTATCCGAGTCACTGGAGCAAGATCAGCACCATGACCATCGCCTTCGGTCACGGCATGTCGGTGACGCCGCTGCATCTCACCACCGGCGTCGCCGCGATGGTCAACGGCGGCATCCTCTATCCGCCGAGCTTCGTGAAGCGCGGCGCGACCGCCCCCGCGGGGCGCCGGGTGATCCAGGCCAAGACGTCGATGCTGATGCGCAAGCTGATGCGTGCCAACGCCGTCGTCGGCACCGGCAAGAAGGCCGACGTGCCGGGCTACGAGGTCGGCGGCAAGACCGGCACGGCGGAAAAGGTCGGGCACGGCGTCTACGCTAAAAAAGCCCTATTCAGCTCGTTCGTGGGCGTGTTTCCCATGAGCGATCCCAAGTTCCTCGTTCTCGTTTCGCTGGATGAGCCCAAGGGCCTGCCGGAGACCGGCGGCTATGCGACCGGCGGCATGGTCTCGGCGCCGAGCGTGAAGGTCATCATCAGCAACATGGTCTCGCTGTACGGCATCCTCCCCGGCGACTGGACCAGCAATCCGGCGGCGCTGCAGATCTCGTCGGCGCCGTCGCCCACCGCCGCGCCGGCGGCATCGTCCTTCACGCCGGTCAGTGTCCGTGGCCGCTCGGAGCACAAGGCCCTGCAGCTGAGGGCGGGCGGACAGACGGCGTCGGCCGCACCGGGAGTGCGCCGCGTTGCGGGTGAGTGAGCTCATGCGGCAGTCGGCCGACCTCCCTCCGGTCGTCGCCGCCGCGCGCGATCCGACGCTTGCCGGCCTCACCCTCGATTCCCGCAAGGTCCGGCCGGGGTATCTCTTCGCCGCTTTGCCGGGCTCGCGGGCCGACGGCGCGAGCTTCGTGGCCGACGCGGTGAAGCGCGGCGCAGTCGCGATCCTCGCCGCACCGGACGCCGCGCTGCCGCCGCTTGCGCCCGAGATCGTCGTGCTGCGCGACGCCAACCCACGCCGGCGCATCGCATTGATGGCGGCGGCCTTCGCGGGCCTGCAGCCCGCGACCATCGCGGCGGTGACGGGCACCAACGGCAAGTCGTCGACGGTTCATTTCGTGTGCCACATCTGGGCCGCGCTGGGTCTGAAGGCCGCCAGCGTCGGCACGCTCGGCATCGTCTCGCCGGGGTTCTCGCGCGAGGCCGGGCTCACCACGCCCGATCCGGTACAGCTCCATGCCGATCTCGCGACCCTGGCGCACGAGGGCGTGACCCATCTCGCCATCGAGGCCTCGAGCCACGGGCTCGACCAGCATCGCCTCGACGGCCTGCGGCTTTCGGCGGCCGCGTTCACCAACCTGACGCACGAGCATCTCGACTATCACGTCTCGATGGACGCCTATTTCGCGGCCAAGGCGCGGCTTTTCGAGCAGCTGCTGCCGCCCGGCGGCACGGCCGTCGTCAATGCCGACAGCGATCGTGCTGCCGCCGTGGCCGGGATCTGCCGCCGCCGCGGCATCCGCTTCTGGAGTTACGGCGGGAAGGGCGCGGAGCTGCGCCTGATCTCCGACACGCCGACCCCTGCGGGTCAGCAGCTCACGATCGAGTTGCTGGGCCGCCGCTACGACGTCGAGCTGCCGCTGGTCGGCGGCTTCCAGGCATCGAACGCCCTGGCGGCGCTCGGTCTCGTCGTGGCGACCGGCGGCTATCCGGCGCGCGCCGTCGAAGCGCTGGCGACGTTGACCGGGGCGCCGGGGCGCCTGCAGCTGGTCGCGCGTCACAAGGGCGGTGCGCCGGTCTATGTCGACTACGCCCACAAGCCCGAAGCGCTGGAGACGGTGTTGAAGACCCTGCGGCCGTTCGCCAGGGGCAAACTCGTCGTCGTGTTCGGCTGCGGCGGCGACCGCGACCGCGCCAAGCGGCCGGTGATGGGCGAGATCGCCACGCGCCTCGCCGACCTCACGATCGTCACCGACGACAATCCGCGCAGCGAGGAGCCCGAGGCGATCCGCGCGGAGATCCTGCGCGGCATTCCCGGCGACCGGAAGAATTTTGTCGAGGTGCGCGACGGCCGCCACGTCGCCATCGAGCAGGGCATGGCTGCACTCGCGTCGTCCGACGACCTGCTGTTGATCGCGGGCAAGGGCCACGAGACCGGCCAGACGATCAAGGGCGTCACGCATCCGTTCGACGACGCCCGCGTGGCGCGGGAGCTCGCCCTGTGAGCGCGCTCTGGACCTCCGACGAGGTGGCGCGCGCGCTGTCGCCGGTGGCGATGTCGGGCGCGTTCGAGGCGAGCGGCGTCACCTTCGACAGTCGTGCCGTCGGCAAAGGCGATCTGTTCTTCGCGCTGAGCGGCGAGACGACGGATGGCCATGGCTTCGTGGCCGACGCGCTGGCGCGTGGCGCCGCCGCGGCGATCGTCGCGCGCGATGTGCCGGGTGCGGTGGGCAACGTCATCAAGGTGGCCGACACGATGAAGGCGCTGGGCGATCTCGGCCGTGCCGGTCGGGCGCGCAGCCGGGCCAGGGTCGCGAGCGTCACCGGATCGGTCGGCAAGACCAGCACCAAGGATGCGCTGCGCGCGATGCTGCAGGCCCAGGCGCCGACCTCGGCCAGTACCGCGAGCTTCAACAACCATGTCGGCGTGCCGATCAGCCTTGCCCGCCTGCCGCGCGAGGCCGCTTACGGCGTGTTCGAGATCGGCATGAACCATCCCGGCGAGATCGAGCCGCTGGCGCGCCAGGTCGAGGCCCACGTTGGCGTCGTCACCAACGTGGGCCCGGCACACATTGGTCACATGGGCTCCGAGGAGGCGATCGCCGACGAGAAGGCCTGCCTGTTTGCCGGCATGCGGTCCGGCGCGGTCGCGGTGCTGAACAGGGACAGCCGTCACTATGCCCGGCTCGCCGATCGCGCGAAGAGCTTCGGAGTGGCGAATGTCGTGGGTTTCGGACGCAGCGAGACGGCCGAAGTGCGGCTTCTCGCGTGCGACCTGCAGGACACCGGCAGCGACGTCGTGGCAAATCTGCATGGACGGCGAATCGAATACCGGCTCGGCGCCGCGGGCGAGCACTGGGTGTTGAACAGCCTCGCCGCGCTCGCCGTTGTGGAGGCACTCGGCGCCGACGTGCTAAAGGCGGCCGGGATGCTCGCGGAGGTCAAGGCGACTCCGGGGCGCGGTGCGCGGCGGCGGCTGAAATTCGGCGCCGGCGCGATCGAGCTGCTCGACGAGAGCTACAACGCAAATCCCGCGTCGATGAAGGCGATGCTCGCCGTCCTGGCGCGGACCGAACCGGCCCCGGGTGGGCGGCGGCTGCTGGCGATGGGCGACATGCGCGAACTGGGCGAGGGTGCCGATGCCTTCCATGCCGGTCTCGCCGATGCCGTCGCGGCAAGCGGCGCGGCCCAGGTCTTCCTGTGCGGCCCGCACATGCAGGCGCTGTGGCCGCGGCTCGCCGCGGCGCAGCGCGGCATCCATCGGCCCGACTCGACGGCGCTCGCGGGCGACGTCGCGGCGGCGCTCAAGACGGGAGACGTGATCGCCGTGAAGGGATCGCTCGGATCAAAAATGAAGAATGTCGTCGACGCCATTCTCGCGGCGAGCGGCGGCGAGGCGGAGCGCTGACGCATGATCTATAATTTCATCTATCCGTTGGCCGACATCTTCTCGCCGTTCAACCTGTTCCGCTACCTGACCTTCCGCTCGATCGCGGCATTCCTGACGGCGCTGATCATCAGCTTCGTCATCGGCGGCGGCCTGATCCGCTTCCTGCGCAGCAAGCAGAAACAGGGCCAGCCGATTCGCGAGGACGGGCCGGTCAGCCATGTCGTCAGCAAGAAGGGCACGCCGACCATGGGCGGGCTGCTCATCCTGATCGCGCTGTCCATTGCCACGCTGCTGTGGGCCGACCTCACCAACCGCTACGTCTGGATCGTGCTCGGCGTCACCGTGGCGTTCGGTGCCGTGGGCTTCTGGGACGATTTCCTCAAGGTCACCAAGCGCAACTCCAAGGGTGTGCCGGGCAGGATCAAGCTCCTGATCTCCGTCGTCGTCGCCGGCGCCGCGGCCTACTTCGCCGCGCAGGCGTCGCCGGTGCCGCTACGCTACATGCTGGCGGTGCCGTTCCTCAAGGACGTGCTGATTCCGTTGGGCGTCGTGGGCTTCGTGTTCTTCTCGATCCTCGTGATCGTCGGCACGTCCAATGCCGTCAACCTGACCGACGGGCTCGACGGGCTGGCGATCGGTCCGGTGATCATGGCCGCCATGGTGTTCGCGCTGCTGGCCTACCTCGTGGGCAATACCCGCTTCACGACCTATCTCTTCCTGCCGCACGTGCCGCGCGCCGGCGAACTGGCCGTACTGCTGTCGGCACTGGTCGGCGCGGGGCTGGGCTTCCTGTGGTTCAACGCGCCGCCCGCCATGGTGTTCATGGGCGATACCGGCTCGCTCGCCATCGGCGGCGCCCTGGGTGCGGTGTCGGTCGTCATCAAGCACGAGATCGTGCTGGCGATCGTGGGCGGCCTGTTCGTCCTCGAGACCGTGTCGGTCATCGTGCAGGTGCTGTCGTTCCGCTGGACCGGCAAGCGCATCTTCCGCATGGCGCCGCTGCACCATCATTTCGAGCAGAAGGGCTGGGCCGAGCCCACCGTCGTCTTCCGCTTCTGGATCATCGCCGCCATCCTGTCGATGATCGGCCTGGCGACGCTGAAGCTCAGGTGACGGCATGATCAACCTCTCCGACCTCCGGGGCTCGTCCTACATCGTCCTCGGGCTCGCGCGATCGGGCCTGGCGACGGTGCGCGCCCTGGTGGCGGCGGGAGTGGATTGCGCGGCGTGGGACGACAGCGCCGAGACGCGCAAGGCCGCCGCCGATGCCGGCATCCTGCTGGCCGACCCCGAGCGCATCGACTGGCCGAAGATCACGGCGCTGGTCATCAGCCCCGGCATCCCGAGCCACCTGCCCAAGCCGCATGCGATCGCCGCCGCCGCGCGCGCCGCCGGCCGTCCGATCATCTGCGACATCGACCTGCTGGCGAAGGCCGAGCCCAAGGCACGCTTCGTCGCCATCACCGGCACCAACGGCAAGTCGACGACGACCGCCCTGATCGGCCACATCCTGCACAGTGCCGGTTGGCCGGTGCAGGTCGGCGGCAACATCGGCCGCGGCGCGCTCGACCTCGATCCGCTGGGCCTGGGCGGCGTCTATGTGCTCGAGATGTCGTCGTACCAGCTCGAGCTGGTCCAGGATTTTCATGCCAACGTGGCGGTGTGGCTCAACATCACGCCCGACCATCTTGACCGCCACGGTGACATGGCGGGCTACGTCGCGGCCAAGCAGCACATCTTCGACCGCCAGGTCACGCGCGACTGCGCCATCATCGGCATCGACGACAAATACTCGGTCGATGTCTACCGCATGCTGGCCAAGCGGCGCCTGGCCGAGGACATTGCCGTCGTGCCGCTGGCGCTGAAGCGTGTCATCGCGGGCGGCGTCAATTTCGAGGCCGGCCGGCTGGTCGACGGCGAGGGCTACACGGTCGCGTTCGCCGACGTGCCGACGCTGCCCGGCGACCACAACGCCCAGGACGCGGCCGCTGCCTGGGCCGCCGTGCGCTGGCTCGGCGTCGCCCGCGAGAGGGCCGTCGCGGGCCTGCGCAGCTATCCCGGACTTCCGCACCGCCAGGAGCAGGTCGCCGCCGTGGACGAGGTGGTCTTCGTCAACGACAGCAAGGCCACCAACGCCGACGCCGCCGCGCGCGCGCTGTCGTCGTACAACGACATCTACTGGGTTCTCGGCGGCCAGGCGAAGGAGGGCGGCATCGCGCCGCTCACGCCCTATTTCAAGCGCGTCCGGCATGCCTTCCTGATCGGCGAGGCGGCGGATCTCTTCGCCGGCCAGCTCGAGGGCAAGGTCGCCTACACTCGCTGCGGCGACCTCAAGTCGGCGGTAGCGGCTGCGAACGACAAGGCGCAGGCCGAGGCCAAGGGACCGGCCGTGGTGCTGCTGTCGCCGGCCTCCGCGTCGTGGGACCAGTGGAAGAGCTACGAGCATCGCGGCGATGCATTCCGTGAAATGGCGCGCGCCCTGCCGGGCGCGAAGATGTTGGGGAGGCCGTCGTGATCCAGGTTCCGCGCGACGATCGCAGCGTGGTCGGTCAATGGTGGTGGACCGTCGACCGCTGGTCGTTGGGCGCCATCCTGGCGATCATGGCGTTCGGCGTGCTGCTCACGCTCGCCGCCTCGCCGCCGGCGGCCGAGCGCATCGGCGCGGACTCCTTCATGTTTGCCAAGCGCCAGTTCGTCTTCCTGCCGATGGCGCTTATGGTGACATTGGCGATCTCGCTCGCCTCGCCGCGGCACGTTCGACGCCTGGCACTCCTGGTCTTCTGCGGCAGCATCGTCCTGCTGGCGCTGACCTTCGTGATCGGCGTCGAGATCAAGGGCGCGCGGCGCTGGATCGCGATTCCGGGCCTGTCGAGCGTGCAGCCGTCGGAGTTCGTGAAGCCGAGCCTCGCCGTCATCTCGGCCTGGCTGCTGGCGCAGAGCCGCGCCGGGCGCCGGGCGCCGGGCTACTTCCTCTGCACCCTGCTGGTCGGTGTCACGCTGGCGCTGCTGCTGCTGCAGCCCGACCTCGGCATGAGCATCGTCGTGGCCGCCGTGTGGGCCGCCCAGCTCTTCGTCGTCGGCCTGCCGATGTGGGTCGCGGGCTTCGGCGTGATCGGCGGCGCGGGCAGCCTGGTCGGCGCCTACTTCGTGTTCAATCACGTGCGCAGCCGCTTCGACCGCTTCCTCGATCCGTCGTCGGGCGACAATTACCAGGTCAACACCGCGCTCGAGGCCTTCATGAACGGCTCGCTGTTCGGCCGCGGGCCCGGCGAGGGCACGGTCAAGGCACAGCTTCCCGACGCGCACACCGACTTCATCATGGCCGTGTGCGGCGAGGAGTTCGGCCTGATCTGCTGCCTGATCATCCTCGCGCTGTTCGCCTTCGTCACCCTGCGGGCCCTGTCGCGTGCCTCGAAGGAGACCAGCCTGTTCATCACGCTCGCGGCCACCGGGCTCGGCGTGCAGTTCGGCCTGCAGGCCGCCATCAACATGGCCTCGACCATCCAGCTCATCCCCGCCAAGGGCATGACCCTGCCGTTCATCTCCTATGGCGGCTCGTCGGCGCTGGCGATGGCGATCTGCGTCGGCATGCTGCTGTCGCTGACGCGCGAGCACGCCGGCCTGAGGGAGGCCGTCTGATGGCCGAGCCGCGCCCTGTCGTCCTCGCAACCGGCGGCACCGGCGGGCATGTGTTCCCCGCCGAGGCGCTGGCGGGCGAGCTCGAGGCGCGCGGCGTGCCATTCACCCTCGTCACCGACACGCGCGGCAAGCAGTGGCAGGGCGCGCTGGCGCGCCGGCCGATCCACTACATCCATTCGGCCAGCCCGACCGGTTCGCTGCAGCGTCGCCTGCTCGCGCTGATGTCGCTCGGCCTCGGCCTGTTCGACGCCTGGTGGGCACTCGGCAGGATCGCCCCGGCCGCCGTCGTCGGCTTCGGCGGCTATGCCTCGGTGCCGACCATGATGGCGGCACGCCTGCGCGGCCTGCCGTCGATGCTGCACGAGCAGAACGCCGTGCTCGGCCGCGGCAACCGGCTGGTGCAGCGCGGTGCCGCGCGCGTCGCCACCTCCTTTGCCCGCACACGCCACATCGCCGCCGACGACCGCCGCGCCCGGCTGGTCGGCAATCCGGTGCGTGAGCCGGTGCGCGCGCTCGGCAACACCGCTTATCGCGCCCCGGGCGCCGGGCGGGTGATCGACATTCTCGTGTTCGGCGGTAGCCAGGGCGCCGCATCGTTCAGCCAGGTCATTCCCGAGGCGATCCTGTCGCTGCCGTCGGCGCTGCGCGCCCGCCTGCGCCTCGTGCAGCAGTGCCGGCCAGAGGATCTCGAGCGCGTGCGCGGCGTCTACGCCCGCGCGGGCATCGTGGCCGAGCTCGCCCCGTTCTTCGCCGACCTCCCGCAGCGACTGGCTTCGGCGCACCTCGTGATCGGCCGTTCCGGCGCCTCGACCGTGGCCGAACTCGCCACCATCGGCCGGCCGTCGGTGCTCATTCCCTATCCGCACGCCGCCGACGATCACCAGACGGCGAATGCCCGCGCCTTCGAGGCGGCGGGCGCCTGCGTCGTGATCCTGCACGCCGACTTCACGGTCGATGCCCTGGCCCGCCAACTGCGCGCGCTCTTCGAGGCGCCGCAGAAGCTCGCAGACATGGCGGCGGCCGCGCACGCCGCCGGCCGGCCCGACGCCGCCGCGCGTCTCGCCGACATGGTCGAGGAGCTGATTTCCGCCGCCCCCGCCGCCCCCGTTCCCGTCGCATCCGCAGGAGCCGCCGCATGAGGGCGCTGCCTCTCGATATCGGTCTCATCCATTTCGTCGGCATCGGCGGCATCGGCATGTCGGGTATCGCCGAGGTGCTGCACAACCTCGGCTACAAGGTGCAGGGCAGCGACGTGGCCGACGGCGCCAACACGCGCCGGCTGAGCGAGCTCGGCATCAAGGTTTTCATCGGCCATCGAGCCGACAATGTCGGCGCCGCGCAGGTCATCGTCGTGTCGTCGGCCGTCAAGAAGGACAATCCCGAGGTGCTGGCCGCGCGCTCGCGCTCCGTGCCGGTCGTGCGGCGCGCCGAGATGCTGGGCGAGTTGATGCGCCTCAAGTGGTCGATTGCCGTGGGCGGCACGCACGGCAAGACGACGACGACCTCGATGGTCGCCGCCATGCTCGACACCGGCGGCCTCGATCCGACGGTGATCAATGGCGGCATCATCAACGCCTACGGCACCAACGCCCGCATCGGCGGCGGCGACTGGATGGTGGTGGAGTCCGACGAGTCCGACGGGTCGTTCCTGCGCCTGCCGGCCACCATCGCCATCGTCACCAACGTCGACCCCGAGCATCTCGACCACTACGGTACGTTCGACGCGCTGCGCGACGCCTTCGTGCGCTTCGTCGAGAACATCCCGTTCTACGGCTTCGCCGTGCTGTGCGCCGACCATCCCGAGGTCCAGGCGCTGATCCCGCGCGTGGCCGACCGTCGCCTGGTGACCTACGGCCTCGGCGTTGGCGCCGACGTGCGCGGCGTGAACCTCAAGCTCGACCGCAACGGCGCGGACTTCGACGTGCAGATCCAGCATCGCGCCACCAACGTCTCGCGCCTCATCGAGGGCGTGCGGCTGCCGATGTTCGGCCAGCACAATGTGCTGAATTCGCTGGCCGCCATCGCCGTCGCCCAGGAGATGGGCCTGCCCGACGACACAATCCGCAGCGCGCTGGCGTCGTTCGCGGGGGTCAAGCGCCGCTTCACCAAGACCGGCGAGGCGCACGGCATCACGGTGATCGACGACTACGGCCACCATCCGGTCGAGATCGCCGCGGTTCTGCGCGCCGCACGCCAGGCCTACGGCGGCTCGGGCAAGGTGATCGCGGTCATGCAGCCGCACCGCTACACCCGCCTGGCCTCGCTGCGCGACGAGTTCGCGACCTGCTTCGGCGATGCCGACACGGTGATCATCGCCGACGTCTATGCCGCCGGCGAGGCGCCGATCCAGGGCGTCAACCGCGACATGCTGGTCGGCCTCGTGCGCCGCTCGACCAACCGCGACGTGACCGCGCTCGAGAACCCGGGCGACCTGCCCGGCCTGATCTGGCAGATCGCGCGTCCCGGCGACGTCGTGGTCTGCCTCGGCGCCGGCAACATCACCGCCTGGGCGCACGCGCTGCCCGGGCAGATCCAGCAGCTCGCGACCGCGCAGGCGGGCCCGCGCGCCATCGCCAACGACGCCGGTCCCCACGGCGGCGGGTCGGCCGCATGATGGCCGCCACCGCCACCGCCCATCTGATCGACCGGCTGCCCAAGCCGCGCGGCCGCGTCACGGCTGACGCGCCGCTCGGCCCGCAGACCTGGTTCCGTGCGGGCGGCACGGCGGAGGTGCTGTTCCGGCCGGCCGATACCGAAGACCTCGCTGCGTTCCTCGAGGCCTTGCCGCTCGACGTGCCCGTGACGGTGCTGGGTGTCGGTTCGAACGTGCTGGTGCGCGACGGCGGCATCAGGGGAGTCGTCATCCGCCTGATGCGCGGCTTCACCGGTGTCACGGTCGAAGGCAACGAGGTCGTCGCCGGTGCGGGTGCACCCGATCTCAACGTGGCGCTGACGGCGCGCGACCATGCACTGGCCGGCCTTGAGTTCCTGAGCGGCATCCCCGGCACGATCGGCGGGGCCTTCCCGACCAATGCCGGCGCCTACGATGGCGATCTCGCCCAGATCCTGATCTCGGCCGAGGCGGTCGATCGCGCCGGTATCATCCGCACGGTGATGCCGGCGGACCTGGGTCTCTCCTATCGTCACAGCACGGCGCCGACCCACTGGATCTTCACCTCGGCGCGCCTGCGCGCGACTCCGGGCGACCAGCTCGTGATCGCGCGGCGCATCGCCGAGATCGACGCAGCGCGCGCGGAGACCCAACCGCGCAGCCGCACCGGCGGCTCGACCTTCGCCAATCCGCCCAACCTCAAGGCATGGGAGCTGATCGATCGCGCGGGCTGCCGCGGCCTCACCGTCGGTGCGGCGCAGGTATCGGAGAAGCACACGAACTTCCTGATCAACACGGGCGAGGCGACGGCCGCCGACATCGAAGGGTTGGGCGAAGAAGTGCGCCGCCGCGTGTTCGAGCAGTTCGGTGTTCTCCTGCAGTGGGAAATACGGCGCATCGGGGAGCACGCATGACGAATGTCGCGGTCCTGATGGGCGGCTGGTCGCCCGAACGCGAGGTCTCGCTGGTGAGCGGCAAGGCCTGCGCCGAGGGCCTGCGCGAGGGTGGCCACAGCGTGGTCGAGTACGACGTGCAGCGCGACCTGCGCGCGCTGGTCGAGTTCCTGCGGCCGGCGAAGGGCGGCGGTCCGGACGTCGTGTTCAACGCCCTGCACGGGAAGTACGGCGAGGACGGCTGCCTGCAGGGCGTACTGGAGATCCTGAAGGTGCCGTACACCCACTCCGGCGTGCTGGCCTCGGCGATCGCCATGGACAAGCCGATGTCGCGGCACGTCTTCACCTCGATCGGCATGCGCGTGGCCGAGGGCAAGGTGGTGGAGCGCCGCTCGCTCGCCGCCGGCGATCCGATGCCGCGGCCCTACGTCGTCAAGCCGATCGATCAGGGCTCGAGCGTCGGCGTCCACATCGTGCGCGAGGGCGACAACCTCGCCGCCGTCGAGCTGGCCGAGGCCGCGTTCGGTGAGCGGGTGTTGATCGAGAAGTTCGTGCCCGGGCGCGAGCTCACCGTCGCGGTCATGGGCGACAAGGCGGTGGCCGTCACCGAACTCAGGCCGCGCACGCGCTTCTACGACTACGAGGCCAAGTACACCGACGGCGTGACCGAGCACCTCGTGCCGGCGCCGATCCCGGCCGAGGTCTACGACCTCGCCAGGCAGTGGGCGCTGCTGGCGCACCAGTCGCTGGGCTGCAACGGCCTCAGCCGCGCCGACTTCCGCTGGAACGACCAGAAGCCCGGAACGTCCGGCCTGGTCATCCTCGAGCTCAACACCCAGCCCGGCATGACGCCGCTGTCGCTGGCCCCCGAGCAGGCCAAGTGGGCCGGCATCTCGTGGTCGGCACTGATGAGCTGGATGGTCGAGCACGCGAGGCACCCGTCATGAGGGGGGCATCGTGAAGCGCACGACCAGGACTCCGAAGACCGCGAGCAACCGCCGCGACTACGACCGGCGCAAGAAGCGCGGGCCGATCCGCAAGACCGGCCGGCCGATCTGGAAGCAGCCGATCATGCTCGGCGTCCTCGTGGCGCTTCTCGGAACGGGCGGTGGCGGCGGCTGGTGGGCCTGGCACGAAGGCTGGCTGGCGAGCGCGCAGCATTATGCCAACGACACCATGCGCGGCATCGCCGGCGCGCTCACGCCGTTCAAGCTGGCCGACGTCACGGTCGAGGGCCGCGAGTACGTCGAGCGCAACGCGATCCTGGCGGCGCTCAATGTCCACACCGGCGAGTCGCTGCTCGGCATCGACCTGCAGGCTGCGCGCAAGCGACTGGAGGCGATCGACTGGGTGTCGAGCGCGACGGTCGAGCGGCGCATGCCCGACACGCTCTACGTCACGCTGAAGGAACGCCGCGCCGTGGCGATCTGGCAGAACGGCCAGGAATACACGTTGATCGACACCAACGGCCGTACGGTGCGCGCGAGCCGCATGCCGCCGGGTGCCGAGACGCTGCTGCTGCTGGGCGGTCCGGGCGCGCCCGAACATGTCGGCGAACTGCTGCTGCTGCTGGCCTGGGAGCCGGCCATCGCCAAGCAACTGCGCGCGGCGGTGTGGGTCGGCCAGCGGCGCTGGAACCTGGTGCTGAACAACGGCACCGAGATCTGGCTGCCCGAGGAGGACGCGGTCGCCGCCCTCCAGCGCGTGGCCAAGCTCGACGGATCCTACAAACTCCTGTCGCGTGAGTTCGGCGTGGTCGACCTCAGGCTGCCGGACAAGCTCTATCTGAGAAGGCGTGCGGCCGACGCTTCGGCCGGGCCTGCGTAGAACTGAACTGAACAAACCTCTCTAGTGTACGCGTAAGAAAACGGGGGACACCGTGGCGAAGACAAGGAATGGCGTGGTCGCTGCTCTCGACATCGGAACGAGCAAGGTCGTGTGCTTCGTGGCGCGGGTCGATGGCCAGGGATTGAGGGTCGTCGGCATCGGCCACCAGCCGGCGCAGGGCATGCGCTCGGGCAACATCGTCGACATGGAGGCGGCCACGCGCGCCATCTCCTCGGCGGTGTCGACCGCGGAGGAGATGTGCGGCGAGCATGTCCGCGAGGTCATCGTTGGCATGAGCGGCGGATCGCCTGCCTCCGAGAAGCAGGCGCTCGAGGTCGCCATCGGCCACCATGAGATCGGTGAACGCGACGTGCGCCGGGTGCAGCAGCTCATCCAGCTGCCGGCCGAGACAGCCGACCGCGACATCATCCACTCGGCGGCGATCGGCTACACGGTCGACGGCTCGACCGTCCACGACGCGCGCGGCATGTTCGGCGAGCGCCTCGGCGTCGACGTCCATCTCGTGACGGCGGCCAGCGGGGCGATGCGCAATCTCCAGGTCTGCGTGCGCCGCGCCCATCTCGAGATCGCCGACAGGGTCGTCACCTCGCATGCCTCGGGCCTGAGTTCGCTGGTGGCCGACGAGCGCGACCTCGGCGTCACCCTGATCGACATGGGCGGCGGCACGACCTCGATCGCGGTCTTCTACGAAGGCCATCTCGTGCACGTCGATTCGATCCCGGTCGGCGGCGACCATGTCACCAAGGACATCGCGCGCGGCCTCAATACTCCGGTGGCCAATGCCGAGCGCATGAAGACCCAGATCGGCCGCGCCGTGATCCGGCCGAACGACGAGTACGACATCATCGACGTGCCGCTGATCGGCGAGGAGGATCGCACCCGGCCCAACCACATCCCGCGCTCGATCCTGGTCGGCATCATCCGCCCGCGCATCGAGGAGACGTTCGAGCTGGTGCGGAACCGTCTGGAGGCGAGTGGTGTGGATAAGTTGGCCGGTGGACGCGCCGTCCTGGTGGGCGGCGCATGCCAGCTCGACGGCGTTCCCGACGTCGCGGTGTCCGTCCTCAACAAGAAAGTGCGCACCGGCGGGCCTTTGAGGCTTGCGGGACTGGCGGATTCGACCGGTGGGCCGGCATTTTCGGCCGCCGCCGGACTTCTGGCCTATGCCCAGCAGAACCATGCCGTGGCCCAGGCACAACCTCAGGTCGCCGAGATGCCTTCCAGCCGGATCGGCCGGATTGGCAGTTGGATTAGAGAGAACTTTTAGGCAATATGTGGTGTGTGGAGGTTGGCTATCTCCACAGGCTGTAGACAACCAAGAAAAACCCGTGCCGGCGTAGGGCCTTACACCCAAGAAGAGGGCTCACGACGGAACTCCGGGCAGATAACCCCCTCGTTTGCGTGGAGAAAGCCGTATGACAATTAACCTCTCGCTCCCCCAGACGGAGTCGGAGATCAAGCCGCGTATCACCGTCGTCGGTGTCGGTGGCGCAGGCGGAAACGCCGTCAACAACATGATCAGCGCCTCGCTCGAGGGCGTCGAATTCATCGTCGCGAACACCGATTCGCAAGCGCTCGGCCAGTCGCTGGCGGACCGCCGGGTGCAGCTCGGCATCACCATCACCCAGGGCCTGGGCGCCGGTGCGCGTCCCGAGGTCGGCCGCCAGGCGGCGGAAGAGGCGTTGCCCGAGATCCTCCAGTTGCTCGACGGCGCCAACATGGTGTTCGTCACGGCGGGCATGGGCGGCGGCACCGGCACCGGTGCAGCACCCGTGATCGCCGCCGCCGCGCGCGAGCAGGGCATCCTCACCATCGGCGTCGTCACCAAGCCGTTCCACTTCGAGGGCCGCCGCCGCATGCAGTCGGCCGAGCAGGGCATCCTCGAGCTGGAGAAGGTGGTCGACACGCTGATCGTCATCCCCAATCAGAACCTGTTCAAGATCGCCAACGAGAAGACGACCTTCGCCGACGCCTTCAAGATGGCCGACGACGTGCTGCACATGGGCGTGCGCGGCGTCACCGACCTGATGGTGATGCCAGGCCTCATCAACCTCGACTTCGCCGACATCCGCACCGTGATGGGCGAGATGGGCAAGGCGATGATGGGTACCGGTGAGGCCGAGGGGCCGGACCGCAGCCGCGTTGCGGCCGAGAGCGCGATCTCGAACCCTCTGCTGGAAGATCATTCGATGAAGGGCGCAAAGGGCGTCCTCATCAACATCACCGGTGGCCTCGACATGACGCTGCACGAAGTCGACGAGGCGGCCAACCGCATCCGCGAGGAAGTGGACCAGGACGCCAACATCATCTTCGGCTCGACCTTCGATGCCACGATGCAGGGCCGCATGCGCGTGTCGGTGGTCGCCACCGGCATCTCCGCCATGGCCGCCCAGCAGCCCGTGTCGACCTACCTGAATCTCGACACGAACCGCCCGATGCAGACCGGCCAGCCGGCGCTCAGCCGTCCGGTCGCGCCGGTGGGTCGCGTCGCCATGCCGGCGGCCGCCGCCGCGCCGCAGATGCCCGCGCCTCCTGCGCCGGCTCCGGTCCATATCCAGGCGCCGCCTGCGCCCGTCATGGCCCAGCCGGCTGCGCCCGTGCCGCAGGCACCCCCGCCGATGATGCAGCAGGCGCCCGCGATGGCGGCACCGGTCACGCAGGCGCCCGCGCCGATCTACGAAGCGCCCGTGCCCGTGCAGATCGAGGCGGCCGCTCCGGTCTACGAAGCGCCCGCACCCGCACCGATGGCCGCGCCGGCGCCCGTCGCCGCCATGGCCCCGGCGCCCGTGCCTGTCGCCCCGGCTCCGATGCCGCAGAAGCCGCTGGTCGACGAGACCGACTGGCGCGTGAGCCGTCCCGCGGTTCGTCCCGCGGTGCGCGCGACCGAGCCGATCTCGCGGCCGACCGCGGCGCGTCCCGCCGCGGCCACCGCGGAGAGTCGCTCGCCCAACCTGTTCCAGCGCATCACGGGAGCCTTCGCGGCCCCCAAGGGCCTGACCCCGGTGGTTGCGGCGGTCTCCCAGGCCCCGGCGGCGGCGCCCGAACCGGCGCCCGCGCCGCGTCCGGCTCCCGAGAACGTTGTCGCCGTGGCTCCCAAGGCCGCGCCGCGGCCCGCCCCGGTCCAGACCTCGATCAGCCT